>FTAG01000555.1_pt1 | contig 12706 bp, 16 predicted proteins | sample 1638911 | NCBI WGS metagenome assembly FTAG01 (sample SAMEA3914813, study PRJEB12502) | metagenome | biome: forest; material: soil | place: Canada | collected 2011-07-07 | depth 0.3 m
CCTCGCTGGTGGGCCCGGCAGGACTCGAACCTGCAACCAGACCGTTATGAGCGGCCGGCTCTAACCATTGAGCTACAGGCCCCAGCAGCGACGCGTGCGTCGCGGGTAGCACGGGTCGAAGGGCCCTTAAAGCGCTAGAGGCCGGCATCCCTGAAGGACCTCGAGAGGCGGTCGGCCATCATCCGGCCGGGAAAGGCGCGGTCGCCCTCCATCATGGCGGCATAGACCAGGCCCTTGCCGGGGATCGGGCCGGCGGCCCAGCCGACGCCGCGCGAGGCGTCGGCCGTCGTGCTGCAGCTCAAGGTGCGGGTCTGGCCGTCCTTCAGCGTGGCCTGCAACAACTGGTCGATGGTCTGCTGGCCCGCACCGACACAGGACGGCAGCTGCCGGGCGCAGGCGGTGTGGCTGTTGTAGCGGTAGACCAGCTTGCCGCTCGCCTGCTCGGCGATCAGCAGGCAGGACGCCGGATCGCCGATGGCGCGCGAGACGGCCGCGTCCAGCTGGTCCTTGTCGACGCCCTTGGGGGCGCCCGGCGAACAGGCGCAGAGCGCCAGGGCGGCGAGGCTGAGGACGGTGAAGCTTCTGGCGGCCATGACCTCCCAATACGCAGGAAGTGTGAGCGGTTCAACGCGGAGCGGCCGCTTGACGCCGCCCTGCGCCCCCTGCGCTATGGCGTTGGTGAACGCCGATAACGGGCGAGAGGGAGCAGGACCGATGGACGGCGATCAGGCGAGCGACGGCGGATTCCTCGGGGCGGGGCTCGCTCAGATCCCGCCGGCCCTGCAGGCGGTGGCCGACGCGGGCGACCTTTCGGGATTCGTCACCCTGATCTGGCGCAAGGGCAAGGTCGCGCAGGTCAACACGATCGGCTGCCGCGACGTCGGGACCGGCGCGCCGATGACGCGGGACACGCTCTTCCGCATCGCCTCCATGACCAAGCCCGTGACCTCCATCGCGGCCCTGATGCTGCTGGAGGAAGGCAAGATCCGGCTCGATGATCCGATCACCAATTGGCTGCCGGAATTCGCCGGCATGCGGGTGCTCAAGGACGCCGCCGGGCCGATCGAGGACACCTATCCGTCGCCGCGCGACATCACGGTCGAAGACCTGATGACCCACCGGGCGGGGCTGGCCTACGCCTTCACCTCCGTCGGACCGATCGCCCAGGCCCACGAGGACCGGTTGGGGCCGCCGCTCGGCACGCCGCTGACGCCCGACGAATGGCTGAAGGCGCTGGCCAGTCTGCCGCTGAGCTATCCGCCCGGCGAGCGGTTCCACTACAGCCACGCGACCGAGGTGCTCGGCTTCCTGGTGGCGCGGATCGAGGGCAAGCCCCTGGGCCAGGTGCTGAAGGACCGCATCTTCTCCCCCCTCGGCATGGACGACACCGACTTCTGGTGTCCGCCGCAGAAGCGCGACCGGATGGCCAGGCTCTACCGGATCGACCCAAAGACCGACCGGCTGGACGACGTTTCGTTCCCGCATGCGGACAGCCAGCCCACCTTCGAGGCCGGCGGCGGCGGGCTGATCTCCACCGCCGACGACTATCTGAAGTTCGCCCGCATGATGCTCGGCAAGGGCGAGGTCGACCGTGTCCGGCTGGTGAAGGCCGAGACCGTGGAGATGATGACCCGCAACCGGCTCAGCGACGCGCAGCGGCAGATCCCGTTCATGGGCATCCCCTTCTGGCTGGGCCAGGGCTTCGGGCTGGGCGTCTCGGTGATCACCGATCCGGAGAAGCAGGCCTGGATGGGCGCGGGCTGCGAGGGCGCATTCGGCTGGCCGGGAGCCTTCGGCACCTGGTGGCAGGCCGATCCGGCCGAGGACATGGTGATGATCTACCTGATCCAGAACTCCATGCCGCTTGGGCCCGACGCGGCGGCCCAACTCGCCACCGGCCAGCGGATGGGCGGACGCGCCGCCCTGCCGGTCTTCCAGAAGCTGGTCTACGGCGCGCTCGGCAAGTAGCCGGCGGGCGGCCTCAAGGGTTCAGGGCGTTCCGGGGCGCACGGCAGATCAGCTGGCCCTTGTAGGTGGCGCCCGCCAGGCTGCCGTGCTTCACGAGCTTGAGGCGGGCCCGCTCCAGGGCGGCGCTTTCGGCGGGTTCATGCACCCCGGGGGGACAGACTGGAATGGTCACCCGCTGGGCCGCGCCCGGACAAAGGCAGATGTCCTCGCGCGCATCGAGGCGGCTCGCCTGGACCTGACACTGGGCCGGCAGGTTTCGACCTGCGACGTCCAGGCAGATGATGGTGGTCTTGGGCGGGTTGTCGGCCAGCGACTGGGCGCAGGCGAGGCCCGCGCTGAGGCTGAGCGCGGCGGCGGCCAAGAATATCGAGGGCTTCATCGGCATTCCTCCAGCTTGTCCCCCGGTCTTAAGCTGTTCCATACAGGCCGCGTCGGCGGCGACAGTCAATCGGCGGCGGCCGGGAGGACTTCCCATGACCTGGACCAAGGCCCCGCAAGCGCTGATCGAGCTGTTCGCCGAAAGCCTGCCGGACGAGGCCAGCATCGAGCGGCGCAAGATGTTCGGCTATCCGGTGGCCTTCGTGAACGGCAACCTGTTCGCGGGCCTGTTCGGCGACAGCGTCTTTGCGCGCATGCCGCCGGACCGATGGGAGGCGCTGGAGCGCGAGCATGGCGCGAACGCCTTCGAGCCGATGCCCGGGCGCGCCTCGCGCCGTTACCTGGGCCTGCCCGACGCGATCGTCGCCGACGAAGGCGCGCTGGCCGAGGCGCTGGCGGCGGCCTTCCTCTTCACGACGGCGCTGCCGCCCAAGGTGAAGAGGCCGCGCAAGGCCGGGCCGAGGGCCGCGAAAACCTAAGCCGCGTTCACCACGAAACCTCGCGATAGCTTAACCGCAGCGGGCGCATGAATGGCCTCATGGACCCGATCTCCACCGCCCGCTACGGCATGATGGCCGCCACCCGGAGCCTCGAGGCTTCGGCGAGCCGCGTCGCGACCATGGCCGGCGGCAGCGTCGACTACGCCCAGGAGGCCGTCGGCCAGATCGAGGCCAAGCAGGCCTTCAGCGCCAACGTCGGCGTGATCAAGATCGCCGACAAGATGTGGCAATCCCTGCTCGACCTGCAGACCAAGTAGCCGGCCCGCCGTCTCAGGCGAAGGCGATCCAGCGGCCGGCGGCGGCGCCCATCACCCAGACCAGGATCGTGGCGTAGCCGACGATCTTGGTCAGCGGCCCGCCCTCCTCGCTCCGCCCGGCGCGGAACAGCTGGAACAGCGCGGTTCCCACGATCCACGCCGAGAAGATGCCGGCGAAGGCCTTGTTCACCGGCGTCAGGTGCGCGTAGTCGTCGGCCTTGATGACGATGTGGGTGCCGACGAACTGGGCCACGACCAGCGCGATAAACCCGGCCAGATAGACCCACCGGACCCGGCCCTGGGCGACGAACAGCACCAGCAGCGCCGCGGCGGTGATGACGTGGAAGACGCCCGGGTTGATCAGCTCGGAGGTCGCGAAGATCCACAGCCCCAGCAGGAACACCGCGCCGCCCAGCGCGAACCAGATCTTCGGCAGGACGCCGACCGCGCCGTCGGCGGCGGCGACCGGACGGCTGACGCCGTAGGTCAGGATGATCCCGGCGAGCAGCGCCAGCATCTTCACGATGAAGGCGGCGCTGTCGTAGAGCCGCTCGGCGTTGGCCGAGCCGATCAGGATGCCGGTGACGACGATGCCGATCACGCCGACGTTCTGCCAGAAGCGGAGGTTGCGGTAGATCTCCGAGGGCGGCTCCTGGGTGAGCCCGACGCCCAGCAGGCGCAGGTTCATCAGGATGGTCGTGCCGCCCAGGGTGATCAGCGACAGGACGTGGCCGACCTCCCACCAGGCGAACTGCGGCTTGACGTACTTGCCGGGAAAGGTGTTGGCGAGGTTCTCCACCCACGGGCGGGCGTGGGGCCAGAACTGTTCGAGGTTCATGCTCACAGGTGCTTCCCCGCCAAGGTCACTTCGCCCTTCTCGGAGGTCTTGCACTCCTCGGCCCAGTTGATGAAGGCCGTGTGCGGCTTGCCGCACTCGAACCAGTCGTAGGCGATCAGCCGCCCGAAGGTGATGACGATCAGCCAGGCCGTGAGCGAGGCCGCCGCGGCGCCGCGCGCGCGGGCTGGCGGCTTCTCGTCGGCGTCCCAGGAGTCCTGGGTGCTCTGGATGCGGCTGTGGAAGACCAGGATGTTGATCAGCGCGATCGCGAGCATGATCATCTTCAGCCGGAACCAGATATTGTGGTAATAAAACAGCGGCTTGGCGAAGAAGAGCGCAAGCCCGGTGATCACCACGAACAGGAAACCGAAGACGGTGAGCGGCAGGATGGTGTCGCTGACCACCGAGACCTTCGTCTTGCGGAAGGTCACGCCCAGCAGGCGCAGGTCGACCACCAGGATGGTGCCGGCGAACAGCATCAGCGCGATCAGATGGGTGCCTTCCAGCAGGCCCCAGAAGTTCAGCGAACCCAGAAGCGCCTCGCTCCAGGACTGGGCGGTGTCGCCGCTGCCCTTGCCGAGCGTGTGCTCCAGCCAGGTCAAGAATGCGCCTATCAAAGAAACTCCCCCAGGCCAGCTATTCTTCGACGTTCGAGGCGACGCCGTTCGGCGCACTCATAGCGCAGATGCCGACCTTCGCCAGCCCTTGCATACCCTAAGTGATCCGCGATTACGTTACGCTGCGGAAAAACGCGCGTTCGCGACGAGCCGGCGCGGAAAAGAAAAGGGAGCCGCGAAGGCTCCCCTCTCCAAGTCTGCCTTGAAAGCTACTTCGGCATTTCGCCGGGATCGGCGCCGTCCTTGGGCGCGCCGGTGCCGGACGAGCCCATGAACAGCTTGCGGCCGTCGGGGAAGGTCACGTCGCGGCCGTTGGCCTTGCAGATCGGGGTGCAGGCCTTGTCCTTCGACTGGTAGCCGCGGACCACGATCTCGGTGCCGGCCTTCAGCGAATTCCGGTCGATGCCGGCGCGCAGCAGGGTGTTGGGCGTGCCGCCCTCCACCATCCACTCGGTGTCCTTGCCGTCGGCGCCGACGACGTTCACGTGGACCCAGGCGTGCGGGTTGATCCACTCGACCTTGGTCACCTTGCCGCGCAGCAGCACGGGGGCCTTGCCGTCAAATTCGGCGGCGAACGCGTGGTGGGCCGAAGCCTGCGTCACGCCGATCGTCGCGGCGGCGAGCAGGCCGGCGGAAATCATGGTGGGAACAATAAAACGACGGAAATTCATTGGGCGTCTCCAGCGGAGGATACTGCTGTCTTTTCATCTTCCCATCGCGCCGGCGCGGTCAAGAGGACCACGACGAGCGTATAGGAAGACAGGGCGGGCTCGATTGTCACTTCAGCGGTTCTTTCCGCAGGTGACCGTACATCAACTCTTCGACGAATTCGACGCACTTGAACTGTTGCAGGCGGGCGTCTTCCCCGACGTGCTTGTAGAGATTCATGCTCATCTTCCAGGGGCGCGTGAAGGTGGCGGGATCGGTGATCTCGGCCTCATAGCGCATCACGCCGGGCCCGGTCGGGGTCCAGCGCTCGACGACCTTCATGTCGCCGGAATGGAAGTTGCCGGCGCGGTCGAACCAGGTGGAATCGAGCATGCCGGTGACGACGACCACCAGGGTGTCGCCTTCCCAGTGGGCCACCGACTGGCCCATCCAGCTGTCGACCGGCGCGGGGCCCGGGTCCTTGAACTGCAGATTGCGCACTGCGCCCGCATACTCATAGGCGATCAGGGTGGCGCTCTCGGATTGGAAGATCTGGAACGGCAGGGCCATGTAGTTGGCGCGCGGCACGCCCGGCAGGTAGCACTTGATCTCCGGATCCTTGTGGATCCAGTCGGCCTTGTTGGCGTCGCGCTGCTTCAGGGCTTCGGGGGTGTAGGGGATCGCGCCCCCTTCGACCACGCCGAGGCCCGCGGGCACCGCGCCCACCGCGCCCAGCGCCAGGACCTCCTTGGCGGGCACCGGCACGACCGGGCCCGGACGCATCTGCAGCGCCGCGCTCGCGGCGTGCGGCTCGATGTTCCAGTTGGCGGTGTTCATCACCTGCCACACACCGTTCAGATCGGGATGCTTGCCGTCGGGCCCGCGAGGCGCGTGGTAGGCCGCGGTCGCCGCCTTCGCCCCAGCAGGTTTCGCCTTGGCCGGCGCCGCCTGCGCCTGGCCGCCAACCACCACGCTCGCCAAGGCCAGCGCGACCATAGTCCTGATCATAGTTTGCTCCCCAAATCTCCGCCTGATTGTCGCGGAGTCGACTTTCTCAAATTTCTAACGGACGTTTGGACGAAGCGCCAGCGGCCCATAACTTTGACAATCCGGCGCCGCACGACTAGCGCCCTACCATGGCGCTGCGTCCCCTCTTTGCGACTCCGGTCTATGAAGCCTCGTTTAGCACGGACCGAAGTTTCGAAAATTTCAGGCTGGAATTGGAAGCCGCCTGCCGGATGCTGGCGGCGGAGGACGCCGCCGGGCGCGCCTGGTGCAAGGCCAACGGCTATGTCGGCTACACCTCCTACGCCTCGCTCGACGACCTGCCGACGCGGGCCAGCGTGTTCGGCGAGCTGAAGACCAAGCTGGACCGCCACGCCGCGGCCTTCGCCAAGGACCTCGCCTTCGACCTCAAGGGCGGGCGGCTGAAACTCGACAGCCTGTGGGTCAACATCCTGAAGCCCGGCGCGGCCCACTCCGGCCACATCCATCCGCACAGCGTGCTCTCCGGCACCGTCTATGTGGCGACGCCGCCGGGCTCGAGCGCGCTGAAGCTCGAGGACCCCCGCCTGCCGCTGATGATGGCCGCGCCGCCGCGCACGGCCGACGCGCCGGAAGCGGCGCGGGCCTTCGTCTACCTCGCCCCCGAGCCGGGCACGGTGCTGATGTGGGAGAGCTGGCTGCGCCACGAGGTGCCGGCCAACCGCGCCAGGACCGAGCGCATCTCGATCAGCTTCAACTACGGCTGGCGCTAGGACGGACCTCATCGCGGACGAGACTAGCGGCCGCGCCGCCCGCGGCCATGACCGCAGCGGACAATCCCATGACCGCCGGCGACAGGTGCGCTCAAGCAGGGCCGCTCAGGCGGAGGACCGGAAGGGGTGGTCGGGGATGACGGGCGCAGGCTCCCGCCCTTCGCGCGTCCCCGCCGTGGCGGGGACGCAGGCCGAGGCGGAATCGTCGGGGACTTCGCGGTCTGGCGCGCCGCCTGTGTCGCCGCCCTCCCCCGGATGATCGGCTTGGGAGAGCCCCAGCTCTTCGCGCAGGCGCGCGATGTGGGTTTCGACCTCGCCCTCGGCGAGCCGGCCGTAGAGCTCGTCCTCCCCGAGCCGGGTTTCGAGATCGCCGAGCAGGGCTTCGGCGTCGTCTTCGCTTTCGGCTTCGGTCCAGATCAGCCGTTCGACGGTGGCCTTCACCTGGGCCTTGCGCCTGGCGATGCGGCGCTCGTCCAGCCGGATGACGTCGGCCTCGCCCTCGCGCTCGGCGCGCCGGGCGTCCGCCGCGAGCCGGGTCCGCAACGCGGCGGTCTGGCGCACGCCGCGGGAGATGCGGTGGAAGGCGGCTCCGAGGCGCGCCCGCTCGTCCGCGGTCTCCGCGGCCATGGCATCCTCCTGCATCCTCAACGCCAGCTCGAGCCCGCGCTGGAAGAGCAGGGCCAGCCCCTCCTCCTGCTCGCGCGCAATGTCCGCCGTCGATGCCACGAACAAAACAAGAACATGAGAACGCCAGCAAGTCAAGCTTGCTTGCAGGTTCCGCCGGATTCCGGCCGGGCGACTGCGCCTCAGAGGGCCGCGCCTGACTGAGGCTGTGTAAAAACTCCGGCACGGCGCCTGTAGGATGCGGTCAAGCGACGTCGGCCCTCACGCCTTCATCGCCGCCATCAGCGGGCCGGTCCCGAGGATCTGCATCACGCGCTTCATGTTATAGGCCAGCACGTGGAGGCCGATCTCCGTCTTCACGTTCTTCAGCCGCTTCATCAGCAGGTGCGGATTGCCCATCCAGCTTTTGATCGTCCCGAAGGGGTGTTCGACGATCCGGCGTCGAGAGCGCATGGCGTAGGGTGCCAGGTCCATTCGACGCTGCATGGCCTCGATGATCTCCTCGTGCTCCCAGCGCATGATCCGCCGGTTGAGGCTGGTCGTGCACTGAGGCTTGATCGCACACGCGCGGCAGCTCTCCAGGTCCCAGTACCGGTGCAGCGTGAGCCCCTTCTCCACTGTCGTCATGTGGTACTGGAGCAGGTTGCCGGCCGGGCACCGGTAGGCGTTCTGCTCGGGGATGTAGGTAAAGTCCTGCTTGCCGAAGCGGCCCTCCAGCCTGGTGTTTCCGGTTAGCGGTTTGGGCACATAGGGCGTCACGCCGATGGCTTCGCACGCCAGGATTTCTTCGCCGGCGAAGTAGCCGCGGTCCGCCAGGACATCGAGGCGCTCCACGCCCATGGCGTCCTTCGCCAGCGCGCTGATCGAGCTGAGCTGGTTGCGGTCGGTCGGCGCCATGACGACGTCGTGCGCGACGATCAGATGGTGCTCGGCGTCGACGGCGCTCTGGACGTTGTAGCCGACGATCCCGCTGCCGCGGCCGCTGGTCGCCATGGCGCGAGAGTCTGGATCAGTCAGCGAGACCTGGCCATCGGGTGCCACGGCGAGCTGCGTCTCCATCGACTTCAGCATCTGCATCTGCGCGCGCAGGGTCTCGATCTTGCCTCTCAGCTTTGCGGATCGCGCTTCGACGGCCTCGCCCTCCTGCCGGTCGGCGGTGTCCAGGTCCTGCAGGTAGCCGGCGATGTGGGCTGCGACCTGTTCGATCCGCCTCTTCAGCTTGGTCGCCGTGAAGTTTTTGTCGCGCGTGTTCACCGCCTTGAACTTGCTGCCGTCCACCGCCGCCACGGCCTGGGCGAAGAGCCCGATCTGGCGGCACAGCACGATGAAGTGGGCGCAGGCCGCCTGGATCGCAGGGCCATTGTCCTTCCGGAAGTTGGCGATGGTCTTGTGATCCGGCGCCAGCTTTCCCGTCAGCCACATCAGCTCGACGTTGCGCTGCGCCTCGCGCTCCAGCCGACGGCTGGACTGCACCCGGTTCAGGTAGCCGTAGATGTAGAGCTTCAGCAGCGTCGCCGGATGGTACGGCGGCCTTCCCGTCGACGCCGGTGTCACCACAAAGCCCAGGCTGCCCAGTTCGAGCTCGTCGACGAAGACGTCGATCACCCGGGCCGGATTCTCCTCGCTGACGTAGTCCTCACGGCAGCTCGGCAGCAGCACCGCCTGCCTGCGGTCCTCACCCTCGACGAAGCGGCTCATCTCCGCGTCTCCGACATCGTGTTGTCTGGATTCTGGGCTGCTTCGCCGTCCTTCACATCAGCCTAGATTGCTCCTTCAGATCCGCCGACCTACGAATAGCCAAGCTGTGGGCGATGGGGAGAACGTTGCATGGCGTGGATTTCCCCAAAGCGCCTGCTGACCATCATTCGGAACCTAAGGCACGTGCCGGCGATCGTGCGGATGGCAATCACAATGGTCGACGCGGCGGAGGACGTCGCCCAGGAGGACTACATTGGGGCTGAGCGGAAGCTGCTCCGGATCTACGGCTTCGCACCGCCCGGAGCGGTCGAACGATCACCGACAAATCTGTTGATGGCGCTCGTCTCACTTCGGCTGGGCAATCCGAGCGCCGCGGCCGAACTCGCGCCACTTGCTGTCGAGCATCTGAGCAACCTGCGCACCTTCGCCAACTCTGCAGAGCGCGCCTACATGCGCTACGCAGGGAGACTCATCTATGAAGAGGCCACCCGGCAGCTGGGCTCGCCGAAGAGCCTTGATGTCGGCATCGATTACGACGACCTCGACATCGGGAAGGTGAGAAGCTCTATTCGGGATGCCTACCCCGTCCGGCGATCTGTCACCCAGGACCAGCGCCAACTTCATTGATGGCGGCGGCGGACCGCCTCTTTTTACACAGCCTCGACTCTTCTCTGCCGTTGGGAACGTCCGCTATCCGGCCAGAAGCCAACGGCAGGGTCCGACCCTTGGCGGACCTTCAGTCTCGCTCGGCGACCATGCCCTCAGGAGGGACGCTGGCGCCTCCTACAAAAATCCGGGGGCTTGACGACCACCTGAAGTGGCGACGGCCTGAGCGGGAGCGTAAAGTTCAATTTTAGATTGCAGCGTTCCAGATAGCGCGCTTTAACATAACGACGCTACGTGGGCCGCGTTGCACGGCCAACCTGTCGTCAAAACTGCGGAGAGGGCGACGATGTCCAAGGCGCCTCGCGAGCCGGCCGCTGAACGCCCGTCAGTTGAGCGCGTCGCCGCGCCCCCCACCCAAACAAAAGCAGCGAGGCGACTGCCGCCGGGCTTCGCACTTGCCTGGCTCCATCTCCTGCCGGATTCCGCCTTCCCGATCCGGTCCCGGGACGACCTGGCCGTCAAGATTTCGGCGCTGCTGGTCGGCGGCGCGGCGTCGGCCGAGGCGCGGGGCGCCGGGCTTCCGGCGGGGACGCAGCCACCACCGGGCAAGACACGCAGAGCGCACTGATTTCGCGCCGAGGACGGGAGAATTCCATGGGCCTCTGGTTCCAGAATTCCTATACGGATCCGGTATATATCGCGCTGCTGTGGTACGATCCGAACTGCGCCGGGCAGCCCTGGCGAAAGAGCGGCTGGTACTTGGTTGCGCCCAGTTCATCGGCCCAGATCGTGGGCGCGGACCTACGATCGATCCCGGACTCGAATTTCGCCTGGTTCGCGCAGGCCGACTGGGCCGACGGGCCGTGCTGGTCGGGCGACTCCGCGCACAACTGGTACGCCATTCCGCACAACGCCGCTTTCGGTCAATGCTACTCGGACAACACCGGCTGCAACGCGGCCTATCCCTTCAACGCGAACACGCTCAGCCGGTCGTCAGCCGACTGGACCATCGTGCTCCTGCAGCCCGGCGTGGCCGGAAGGAGCTTCCAGGGATGTTCCTACGGCGTCGCCGGGCAGCCGACGGCTCATCTGCTCAATTTCACCGTGCCGGCGCAAACGCAATCGAACTGGTGCTGGGCGGCGGTCTCAACCGGCGTCGCCCATTACTACAACAGCGCGAGCACGGTCACGCAGTGCCAGGTCGTCAACGGTCAGACCGGGCGGAGCGATTGCTGCACCAATCCAAGTTCCTCCAACTGCAACGTCACCGGCTTTCTCGACAAGGCGCTGACCTGGGTCGGCCATCTCGCGTCCGTACAGAGCTCGGCCGCGACCTACGCCGCGATGTCGACGGCGGTGGACGCCGGGAGGCCGCCCTGCATCCGCATCGGCTGGTCCGGCGGCGGCGGCCACTTCATCGGCGTCTATGGCATCGAGCCGACCAACCTGCTTTGGGTGACCGATCCGATCTATGGCCAGTCCCTGGTCAGCACATCCACGCTGACCGGCGGAACCTATCAAGGCGCCGGAACCTGGACTCACACCTACTTCACCAACTGACGCCGGAGGCACGCCGTGCCCATTGAGACGCCCGAAGCGCCGAAGCTTTCGATCGAAGCCCTACAGGCGGTGCTGCCCGCGCTCATCGGCAGCGCCAACGTCAGGCAAACCGCGCCACGGTTCTCTGCCGCCCTGCTTGCGTCGCCACGAAGCCTGGCGAGCCCAAGCCTGTCCTACCCGGTCTATGTGCTCGGGCTGACCGACATCGCGGCCGGAGCGAGCCTCGGAAAAGCGAAGCTTTCGGCCTGGCGTCATGAGTTCGAGAGCGCCGGCGAGGTTGTCGTCGCCGAGGTGTCGACCGGCCGGCGCCCGCAGTTCTCAGGCCTCAACCTGAACTCGAGGTTTCGCTCGGTTCAGCAGGAGCTGAGGTCAGCCACCGACGCTGGAAAGGATTTCGCCGGCCGTTCCTATGAACCGAGGCTCCTGCAGGTTTCGGCGCTGGGCGTGCGCGCGCTGTGGCTGAAGTCGAGAGCCCGAACGCAAGCCGACGTGGTGATCCCGCTCGCGCCGACGCGAAGCGAGCTCACCGCCAATCGGCATTATTCGCCGGCGGAGTTCATCGCGGCGCTGAAGTCCGGCGCCGAGGTTATCCTCAGGGACGACGCGCCCGGGAAGGGGGCCTGACGTAGGGCAAGGTCCCAAGGCGTTTAAGGCCGACCAGTGGCGCCTGAGGCTATGGCCAACCTCCGCTTTCCAACCTTGCGGACGCTCGCCAGGTCCGCTCCAGAGAATGCGGCTTAGGCGCGGTCGGCCTCGACTCATGGCCGACCTTCGGAGAGTCCGCTTCCGGGGCGCATCCAGAGGGCCGCGACCGGCGAAGCGCGACCCAGTCGTGGTCTCGAAACGACGGCCCCGCCGACGTGAGTCAGACCTCGTCTTCTTCGGTTGAACGAGAAGAGTCGATGGCGGCGCGAGACGCGCCAAATCGGTGGGGACGCGGGAGCTGTGAATCGCGCGGGTTCTTGGCTGCACGGCGTTGGCGAACGAAGGAGGGGGTCGCGCGACCGGAGCGCGAGGCGGCGCCTCGAGCGAGTTCCCTAACGCCGATCCCGCCAGTGAGCTCCTTAACGACTGGGCGTGAACACCGCCACCCGCGGCGAGATAGCGAGGCTCGAGTAACCGACGAACAGCCTGTGCGTCGCCGGGTCGAGGGCCAGGGTGTGGGCGTTTGGATGCAGGCGGATGGTATCGGCCACCCGATAGGTGTCGGGGCCGTCCTGGCTGATGACCGACAGAAGGCCCGTGAAACCGGTGA
>FTAG01001665.1_pt1 | contig 12688 bp, 10 predicted proteins | sample 1638911 | NCBI WGS metagenome assembly FTAG01 (sample SAMEA3914813, study PRJEB12502) | metagenome | biome: forest; material: soil | place: Canada | collected 2011-07-07 | depth 0.3 m
CATCACCTGCGCCGGCAGCGGCAGCGCAAAGTCGTCATGCAGGTCGCCGCCGCCGCGCTCCAGCATGCGGTCGATCAGGCTGTTCGCCAGCTGTTCCACGCGCGGCTTGAACAAGGCCAGCGCCTTCGGCGTAAAGCCGGGCAGCAGCAGGGCGCGGAACTCATTATGGAACGGCGGATCGGTAACGATGCCGGTATCGTGCGCGGTGTCCTTGGCGGCATTGCCCCATTTGAACGACCACACCGGGTTGTCCTGAAGGATGTGGTTGCGCACCTCGTTATAGTCGCTGCTGATCCAGTATTCCTGCTGCGGCGTCCGCAGATGATAGAACGGGCAGCGCGCGCGCAACTCGGAATAGGCCGGTCCCGGATCGGCGGCCGTGGCCGGATCGGCGGGGTCGAAATGGAATTCTGCGGCTTGTGGCTCGGGCTTGTTGTCCATGGCGGTCTCGTGTGGCGTTCTCAGTAGCCCCAGCGGCTGAGCGAATCGCGGGTTCGCTGCGCCAGCTGGGCCGTGCGTTGTTCGGTCGTAACCGACGGTGTTGCGGCGGGCAGGTGTTGCCGCAAGTCCGCGAGCTTGACCTTGCGTACCTCCGGCGCCTGCTCCATGCGGCCGTCGTACCAGCGCATCAGGCACTGGCCGACCGGCGTGCGCATCGGGTCCAGCCAATTCGGCACACCCGGATCGTCGAACGACAGCACGGCGCGGAAACGGCCGTCCTCGTCGAGCTGCATCTGGTGTCCGTTGAGCCCGCTCTGGTGATAGGAGAAATCCAGCGTGCCCCACCACAGATCCATCAGCTGCACACTCCAGTAGCGTGCCTGCGGCGGCTGGCCTTCGAAGATCAACGCCTCGTCCGGGGCGATGTCCCACACCAGGGCCACATAACCGGCACGCGGGCTGGCCCCGTGATCCTTGTTGGCGCTGGCCTCGCCCAGCACCATTGAAAAGCGGTTGACGCCGCCGGCCGCCTGCTTGGTGTGCCTGGCATAGCCCAGGGCGCGGGCGGTGCATTGCTCGACCAGCCGCGCCGCCTTTTCCAGCCGCGCGTTCAACTCCGCTTCCGGCAGCACCATGCTGTCCGCAGGCCGGTCCAGCGTCTCGATGTGGATTTCCACGCCGCGCTCGCCGTGCCAGTCGTACCAGGTATCGCGCAACTGGATCATGCTGTGGTGTTCTTTCTCCTCCAGCGGAATCCAGTTGCCGGCATGCCGCCGCGGCGACAGGATGATCTCGAATTCCCCGTCCGGCCCACACTTGAAGGAATCCAGATCATGGTTGCCGATGGCATGCATGCTGTCGTCGCCGAAATAGCCCGAGAACAGCTGGAAATCGGTGAAGCGCGTGGTGCCACGCCGGCCCCATATGCGGTAGGTGCGCCGACCGTCGATGAAGCACCAGTGGTAGACCATGTCGGACGAAGGGCCGCCCCAGGGCGTTTCATAGGGGCTCCACATCGTCTGCTTGTAGAACGCCGGGTAATCCTGGCGCGGCGCGACGTACATATGAAAGCCGCCGGCAATCATCGCCTGCAGACCGTACAGCGCCTGTTCGCGCACTCGCGGGTGCTGCGCCTCCTCCCGCGCCAGCATGCGGCTGCGCGTCTGGTCCAGCACCTCGAACCAGCGGCGCCAGGCGGCCTTCGACGCCTCGTCGCCCGGATGTTGCGCGCTCATAGCTTGGCATCCTCCGGCACGCCGAAGCGCTGGTAGTACTGCCGCAGCGACTGGCGCAGCGCCGGCACATCGATGCCGAAATCCTGCGCCGAATACTCGTTCTTGACGTGCTTGCCGCCGCGATTCTCCTCGACGTAAGCCTGCATGCGCGCCACCACCTCGTCACCGAGCTCAAGCCCCGCCGCGGCATAGATACGGCGCACGGCACTCAAGGGCTCGGACATCAGGGCCTGGAAATGAACTTGCACAAAACGCGCGTCCCCATCCGGCCGGTCGCGCAGCAAGGCCAGCACCAGGCGCTGGATCAGCCCGACGATGGCAGCGCCGGTCGCCAGCGGATCGGGATGGTCGGTGCGCAGGCGCTGGCCGTAGGTGGTCAGGTTGGCGGTCGACACAGCCGCGGTGGCGGGATCGCGCAGCGTCTCGATGATGGTTGCGTCCGGGAACACCGCCAGCAGCGGCTTGAGCTGCTCCATGTGCTGCGGCGCCTTGAGCAGCCAGCGCTTGCCGCCGCGCAGCCACTGCAGGGTCTGCAGCACCCGCTTGAAATAGCGATAGCCCTCGGTATGATCCTGGCGCGCATACCACTCGGCGTAGCGCGGCAGGATGTAGACCCACTCGTAGATCATCGAGCTGAAGCCGGGTGCGAGCAGGTAAATCTCTTCGTCCGGGTCCTCCGCCGCCAGCTGGTGCATCTGCAGCAGGGCCGGCGCATTCTGGCGCAGGCCTTCCACATTCTTGCGCGCCTGCTCGATCAGGGGCGCGTCATCCGGCGGACGCCGCGCCGCATCGTGCTCCGGCAAGGGGCTCAGCTGCTCCCAGAACGGCACCACCCGCATCGCCGGATCGCGCGCCAGCAGGTGCTGCAAAAAAGTGGTGCCGCTGCGCGGCAGGCCGACGATGAACAACGGCCGGTCGATATTCAACTGCAGGATTTCCGGGTGCCGCTTCCACAGATCCTCGAAGCGCAGGCGCTGCATCAGATGATCGAGGATCTGGCCATGCAGGTTGCGCCGGCCGATGGCATTGAGGTCCAGCTCCTCCTCCGCCGATTCGCACAGCACCTGCAGGGCTGCACGAAAGCCCGCATCGCCGAAATCGGACAAGCCGGTCTTGTCGCTGGCCTTGCGCAGCAGCGCCTCCGGCTCGAACGGCCAGCGCTCGCGCGCCACCGGCTCCAGCCGCGCGATGGTTTCGCGCAGCACCGGCGACAGCTGCGGATGCGCGTACTCGTAGGCGCGGGGCGTGAGCTGCTGGTCCTGCACGGCACATGCCTTGAGCATGGATCTCCTCGTTACGGTTGTCCTGTCTACAATGATACGATACCGTAACTTATTGGCCATGCACAGCCCGTCCTGTGCCGAGGGCACTCCCGAGGAGCCGCAAATGACGCAGCCCGCAGCCGTGGAACGCCCGATCCGGGTCGGCATCATCGGCGCCAACTGGAGCCTCAAGGTGCACGGCAGCGCCTGGCGCCTGCTGCCCGGCGTCGAAGTGGCGGCGGTATGCACCGCGCATCGCGAGACGGCGCAGGCCGCGGCGGCACAGTTCGGCATCGGCAAGGCCTACTGGGACGTCGCCGAACTGGTTGCCGACAACGAACTGGACCTCATCGACGTCGGCAGCCGGCCGGCGTTCCGCTACGACATGGTGATGGCCGCGCTAAACGCCGGGAAGCACGTCTACAACGCCCTGCCCTTCGCCGTGGACCTCGAGCGCGCACGTGCCATGCGCGACTGTCAACGCTCCGCCCAGCGGGTCGGCGTGGTCGATGCGCAGTTCCGCTGGGTGCCGGCGGCGATGCACATGAAAGCCCTGATCGATCAGGGCTTCCTGGGCGAACCGCAGGGCTTCGACATCCAGCTGCTGATGCCCCTGGTGGCGCAGGACGGACTGGTCTATCCACACTCGGTATGGCCGGAGGGCGGCATGAGCCCCTATACCTGGCTGGCCGATCCGGCCAGCGGCGCCAGCGCCTGGCGCAACTTCGGCTCGCATACGCTGCTGCTGCTGCGCCATCTCTGGGGCGAGGTGGAGGAAGCGGTGGGCCACCTGCAAACCTGCGTCAAGACCTGGCATCTGCCGGACGGCAGCACCATCCAGCCACAGACCGCGGACCTCGGCGTGGCGACCCTGCGCCTGGCCAACGGAGCGGTGGGCAGCCTGCAATGCGGTTGGAGCGTGGCCGACGGGCCGGTCCTGCGGGTCGAGCTGTTCGGCAGCCGCGGCCGCCTGGTGCTGAGCGACCTGAGTTTCGGCGACGGCATCTCGGCCCGCCTCTACGCCGGCGACTCGCGCAAGCGCCCCTTCGGCACCGAGGCCGGTGGCCTGCAGGACATCCCCGAATCGCTGTACCAGGTGCCGGGTACGACTTTCGACAAGTCGAATGCGCCGCCTTACATGGTATCCATGACCCGGCTCTTCGCCGACATGCTGGGCGCCGTGCGCAGCGGCCGGGAAGGTTCACCCAGCTTCGAGGAGGCCTACCAGGTGCAGCGCGTGATTGAAGCGGTGACTTTGTCGCACCAGACACGGCGCTGGGTGCACATCGCGGAAATGGGCTGAACGCCCTTGCACGAATGTCCTAGGCCGCGGCGCCGTTGCTCCGCTTGCGCGACGTCTTGGCCGCGACCTTTTCCTGCGCGCCCTGCAACTGCCAGGCGCGGACGAACAGGGTGGTCAGCGAATCGGCCCAGTGGGCATGCGCCTGCGGATCGTTGCTGGGCTTGACCATCAGGTAGCGCGCGCCGCCGAGCGCCAGGCAGGACAGCTGCAGGGCCGCATCGCGCGGACTTTCCAGCGTGATGCGGCCTTCCTTCTGCAACTTGCGCAGGAAGCGGATCAGGGGTTCCAGGATGAAATCGCTGTCGTGCAGCATGGCGTCCGCGATCTGCGGGAAGCGCTGCGATTCCCCGATCACCAGCCGCAGTACCGCCAGATAGTCCGGGTGGGTCATGCCCTGGTGCAGGCGCAGAATCATCTCGCGCAGCACCTCCTCCGCCGGCTGGTCGGTGTCCACCGCGGCTTCCAGGTTGCGCTTCACACCGGCCTGGGCGAACCGCGTCACTTCGAAAAACAGCTCTTCCTTGCTGCGGAACTGGCGGTACAGGGTGATCTTGGCGACCTTGGATTCGCGCGCGATACCCTCGATACTGGCCGCCTCGTAGCCCCGCTTCATGAATACGCGCAAGGCGGCGTGCAGCACGGTATCGCGCAACTCGCTGGCCTGCTCCAGGGTCGGCCTGCCAGGCGCGCGCTTGCGCGGCTTGCGCCCGGCATTTTCCGAGAATTTGATCTCCATGACGGGATTATCGCCGGTGCGGCTGCGCGACACGGTGTCCGTTCCCTTGGTCGACAGTTTCTGGCTCACGCTGTTCTGCTCCTGATCGGTGCTCGATGGCGCCGGCAATACAAGTCCCGACCTGCAAGTCCTGACCTGTGATTCCCGATGCCCCGGTCACAATGATGTCATAAACCTACGGATCAGTACTATATTCGCAGCCCGGCCCGGGACACGGATCTGGCGGGGATTTGGTGCGGGCAGGCCTCAATTGCCGACGAACTTCGGCGGCCGCTTTTCCATGAAGGCGCGGGTGCCTTCGCGGAAATCCTCGGACTGCGCCACCAGCGGCACCAAGCTCCCCTCCAGCTCCATGAACTCGTCCAGGCCCACCGACGGGGCGCGGTCGAACATGCGCTTGGCCGCGGCCAGGGCCAGCGTCGGCGCATCGGCGAAGGAGCGCGCCACGGCCAGGGCTTCCTCCATCAACTGCGCATCCGCCACGATCCTGCTCACCAGCCCCAAAGAAACCGCCTCCTGGGCGCCGACCATGCGCGCCGAAAACACCAGCTCCTTGGCCCGGGCCACGCCCAGGTAGCGGGTCAGAAACCAGACATTGCCGGCATCCGGCGACAGGCCGATCTTGCGCTGCACGCAGCCGATGCGCAGGGTCTCGGTGGCCAGCAGGTAGTCGCAGGCCAGGGCCATCGACAGTCCCATGCCCAGGGCCACACCCCGTACGGCGCCGATCAGCGGCTTCTGCACCCGGCCCATGGCGCTGATCAGCTTGTACATGTGGCGGGCGCGGAACAGCGAGCCGTCGATGCCGCCCTTGGCCATCTCCGAAATATCGGCCCCGGCGCAGAAATCGGTGCCGGCGCCGGTCAGGATGGCGACGCGGATCTCGCTGTCGTCGTTGACGCGCTCGCACAGCGCCGCCATCTCGTCGCGCATCGCCAGCAGCATCGCGTTCTTCTTGTCGGGGCGGTTGAGGGTGATCACGGCGATGCCGTTTTCGACCTTGAAATCTATGGACATGACGCTCCTCTGAGACATGTGACTCTTGGGTGATCCGCGGCGGATCGTTGGACCGGTTATTGATTAATGTTCCGATATCGTACATTATTTTGCATGGGTATCGGCGCGGCCTGACGGCCGTACTTCCCGCCCCCTTCCAAGAATCCGCCAGAGAATCCGCGGCGGCGCCCGGCACGAGGAGAGTTTTCCCGGTTTCATGGCCACACTCGGCGAAATTGTCGAACGCAATGCCCTGCTGTTTCCGAAGCGGCCGGCGATCCTGTACGAGGGCGAAACGCGCTCCCACAGCCAATACCGCCAGCGCGTCGGCCGCCTGGCCCGCGGGCTGCGGGCCCGCGGCCTGAGACACCAGGACCGCTTTTCGGTGCTGGCCATGAACTGCCCCGAATTCCTGGAGCTGTATGCCGCGGCGCAATGGGGCGGCACCATCATCAATACCGTCAATTTCCGGCTTGCCGCCCCGGAAATAAGCTGGATTCTGCAGGACGCCGCGCCGCGCCTGCTGGTGTTCGAAGCACAGTACGCCGGCCTGGTGGAGGGATTGCGAGCCGCCCTGCCCGACATCGAAACCTGGGTCTGCATCGGCGACGGCGCACCGGCCTGGGCGCTGCGCTACGAAGACCTGCTCGACCCGGCCGGCGATGCCGATGAGCCGCAGGGCAGCAAGCAGGAATATGCCGCCCTGGTCTACACCAGCGGCACCACCGGCAAGCCCAAGGGCGTGCTGCACACCAACCATTCCCTGGCCCGCATCGCCGAAGTGCTGTCGAGCGAGTGCCGCATGGGTGGCGACACCCGCCTGCTGGCCATCGCCCCGCTGTTCCATGCCGGCGCCAGCACCCTGTCCTGGGGCGCGCAGTTCCGCGGCGGCTGCGTGGTGCTGAAGCGCGGCTTCGACGCCGAGGACGTGATCCGCACCATCGAGCGCGAACGCATCAACGCCATCCACCTGGTGCCGACCATGGTGCAGGCGCTGCTCGACGCGCCCAACTTCGGCCGGCACGACCTGTCCTCGCTGCGCATGCTGATGTACGCCGCCGCGCCGATGCCGCTGACGGTGCTGAAGCGCGCGGTGGAAGCCTTCGGTCCGATCACCTACAACGGCTATGGCCAGACCGAAATCAACCTCATCACCATCCTGCAGCCGCACCAGCACCGGCTCGACGGCTCCGCCGACGACCTTCAGCGCCTGGCCTCGGTCGGCCAGCCGCACTGGCAGTCGCAGGTGCGCATCGTGGCCGACGACGGCCGCGACTGCGCCGCCGACGAGATCGGCGAGGTGGTGGCGAAGTCCGAAACCGCCATGGCGGGCTACTGGAACAACACCGCCGCTACCCTGGCGACGATCCGCGACGGCTGGGTCCACACCGGCGATCTCGGCTATCTCGATGCCCAGGGCTACCTGTTCCTGGTCGACCGCAAGAAGGACCTGATCATCAGCGGCGGCGAGAACATCTATTCGCGCGAGGTCGAGGAAGCCGTCGCACCTCATCCGGCGGTGCACGAGGTAGCGGTGATCGGCGTGCCACACGAGAAATGGGGCGAGTCGGTGACGGCCATCGTGGTGCTGGAACCCGGCCGCAGCGCCGATGCCGAGGAACTGATCGCCTTCAGCAAGACCCGCATCGCCTCCTACAAGACGCCCAAGGCCATCGAATTCGTCGATGCGCTGCCGCGCCTCAACACCGGCAAGATCGACAAGGTCGCGCTGCGCCGGCGTTTCGCCACTCCCCGGACCTGAGCTCCCGTGCCCATCTTCAGCTTCGATCCCGTTGCCCTGCCGCCCGGCATCCCGCAGTTCCGCGAACAGATCCGCGCCTTCCTGCAACGCGAACTGCCCGACCAGCCGGCGCAGAAAAAGGCCAACTCCTGGGCCGTGTACGACGCCGAGTTCTCGCGCAAGCTCGGCGCCCAGGGCTGGATCGGCATGGTCTGGCCCAGGCGCTACGGCGGCCACGAATGCAGCAGCATCGAGCGCTACGTGCTGCTGGAGGAACTGCTCGCCGCCGGCGCCCCGGTGGGAGCGCACTGGATCGCCGACCGCCAGTCCGGCCCGGCCCTGCTCAAGTTCGGCAGCGAGGATCAGCGCCAGCGCTACCTGCCCGGCATGGCCCGCGGCGAAACCTACTGCTGCATCGGCATGAGCGAACCCAACGCCGGCTCCGACCTGGCCTCGGTGCGCACCCGCGCCGAGAAACTGCCGGACGGCCGCTGGAAGATCAACGGCCAGAAGATCTGGACCACCAACGCACAGAACTGCCGCCTGATCATCGTCCTGGCGCGCGTCGGTGCCTACGACGAGAAAGCCAAGCAAGCCGGCCTGACCCAATTCCTGGTCGAGCTGGACAGTCCCGGTGTCACCGTCCGACCCATCGTCGACCTGGTCGGCGACACCCATTTCAACGAAGTGTTCTTCGAGGACGCCATCGTCGGCCCCGAATGCCTGCTCGGCATCGAGGGCGAAGGCTGGAAGCAGGTCACCGGCGAGCTGTCGCTGGAGCGCAGCGGGCCGGAGCGCTACATGTCGAGCCTGGCGCTGTTCCTGGAACTGCTGCGCGTCGCCGGTCCCGATCCGGCCGAAACCTTGAAGCAGGCCATCGGCCGCACCGCCGCCGAAGTCTGGACGCTGCGCCAGATGTCCCTCTCGGTCGCAGGCCAGCTGGCCGCGGGCAAGGACCCGGCCGTGGAAGCCGCCATCGTCAAGGACCTCGGCAACAGTTTCGAACAGGCCCTGCCGGCGCTGGTGCAGTCCATCGCCGATCAGGGGCTGTACCTGGAAGAAGGCAGCGCCTTCGCCCGCACCCTGGGCCTGCTGCTGCAGACCTCGCCGTCCTTCTCGCTGCGCGGCGGCACCCGCGAAATCCTGCGCGGCATCATCGCCCGCGGCCTGGGGCTGAGATAAGTCATGACCGAACTCAGAGACATGCTGGCCGACAGTGTCACCCGCCTGTTCCGCGACGGCGCCGCCAGGCGCGCCGCGGCAGCCGGGTTCGACGCCGCGCTATGGAGCCAGGTGCACGAGCTGGGCCTGCCGTCCTTGCTGGTCAGCGAGGAACAGGGCGGCGTGGGCGGCGGCTGGGAAGACGCGCTGGCCGTGCTGCAACCGGCCGGCTTCCACGCCATCGGCCTGCCCATCGCGGAAAGCATGCTCGCCGCCCGGCTGCTGGGGGGCGCCGGACTGGAAGGCGGCAGCGGCCTGGCCGTGGCTGGTCCCGCCGCAGGCAAACTGCACAAATCGGGTAAGGACTTCCGCTTCACCGGCACTTTCCGCAGCCTGCCCTGGGGCCGGGACGCGCAGTCGGTCGTCACCAGCCTGATGCTGGACGGCAAGCCCCATGTACTGCTGCTGCCGCGCGAGCGCGCCGAGCTGCGCCTCGCCGTCAACCTCGCCGGCGAACCACGCGACGAGCTGCGCTTTGAATCCAGTGCCGTACAGGCCGCGCCATCCGATGCCGCGGAAGCCGTGCAGCTGCACGACTACTGCGCCCTGCTGCGCCTGGCGCAGACTGTCGGCGCGCTGGAAGCCGCACTGACCCTGTCCATCGACTATGCGCGCGAACGCAAGCAGTTCGGCCGCGCCATCGGCCAGTTCCAGGCGGTGCAGCAGCAACTGGCGCTGTTCGGCGCCGAAGCCGCTGCGGTCGCCTGCGCCGCACGCGCGGCATTCCAGGCCGCGGCCGGCGGCGAAGCCTCGTTCCAGATCGGCGCGGCCAAGCTGCGCGCCAACCTGGCCATCGGCCTGGCCACCGCCACCGCGCACCAGGTGCATGCCGCCATCGGCTTCACCTGGGAGCACGGCTTGCGCCACCTGACGCAGCGCCTGATGTCCTGGCGCAGCGAATTCGGCAACGACCGCTACTGGAGCGAACGCCTCGGCGCCGCCGTCGCCGCGCGCGGTGCCGAGCGCTTCTGGAGCGATCTCACTGCGCGCGACGACGCCGCGGCCCTCGCTTCCTGACCCTCTCTACATCGGACCTTTCATGCAAGAAGCCGTCATCGTTTCCTACGTCCGCACCGGCATCGGCAAGGCCCTGCGCGGCGCACTCAATAACACCCACGGCGCCACCATGGCCGGCCACGTCATCGCCGAGGCGGTGCGGCGCGCCGGACTCGAAGGCGGCGAAGTGGAGGACGTGCTGCTCGGCTGCGCCTGGCAGGAAGGCGCCACCGGTTCCAACATCGCGCGCCAGGCCGCGCTGCGCGCCGGCCTGCCGGTGAGCGTCCCGGCCGCCACGCTGGACCGCAAGTGCTCCTCCGGCCTCAACACCATCGCCAGCGCCGCCACCCGCATCATGGCCGGAGAGGCAGACGTGATCGTCGCCGGCGGCGTCGAGTCGGTGTCCCTGGTGCAGGACCACCGCAACACTTTCCGCGGTAAGGAAGACTGGGTAGCGCAGCATCATCCCGGTGTCTACATGACGATGATCCAGACCGCGGAGCACGTGGCACAGCGCTATGGCGTAACGCGTGAAGCCTCGGACCGCTTCTCGCTGGAAAGCCAGCAACGCACCGCCGCCGCACAAAGTGGCGGCCGCTTCGACGCCGAAATCATCCCCTTCACCACCACCCGCCAGTTGAAGGACAAGGAAGGCAAGGTCACCGGAGTGGAATCCGTGACGCTGTCGAGGGATGAGGGCAACCGCCCCGAAACCTCGCTGGAAGGCCTGGCCAAGCTCAAGCCGGTGATGGGCGAAGGCTGCACCGTCACCGCCGGTAATTCCAGCCAGCTCTCCGACGGCGCCGTGGCCTGCGTGCTGATGAGTGCAAAGGAAGCGTCGCGCCGCGGCCTGCGTCCGCTCGGCGTCTACCGCGGCTTCCAGGTCGCCGGCTGCGAGCCGGACGAGATGGGTGTGGGCCCGGTGTACGCAGTACCGAAGCTGCTGAAGAAGGCCGGCCTGAACATCGGCGACATCGGCCTGTGGGAACTGAACGAAGCCTTTGCCGTGCAGGCGGTGTATTGCCGCGACCGGCTCGGCATCCCCGGCGAACGCCTCAACGTCGACGGCGGCGCCATCGCCATCGGCCACCCCTTCGGCGTATCCGGCGCACGCCTCGCCGGCCATGCCTTGATCGAAGGCCGCCGCCGCGGTGTGCGTTACGTCGTCGCCACCCTATGCGTCGGCGGCGGCATGGGCGCGGCCGCCCTGTTCGAAGTGGCCTGAACCCCGATCAAAAAAACGAGGAGGAGAATCCCGTGAATGCACCGCTGCATCCCGCCAACCTGCCGCCAATGCAGGAACTGCAGGTCTCCAACGCCCTGCTCGGCGACCGCGCCGCGCTCAACGCCGCCTGGGAGCGCGACGGTTACTGGTTCTTCCGCGACGTGCTCGATCAAGACGCGGTAGGGCGCCTGCGCCAGGCCTATCTCGACGAACTTGCCAGGTTCAAGGTCGCCGATCCTGCCGACCCGCTGATCCGCTACAACGGCGCCAGCCTGGAAGCCTTTCCTTTCCGCATGGAGCCGCTCGTCGAAAAGAAAGCCTGGAAACCGTTCGTGACCGAGGCGCCAATCCATGCCTTCTTCAAGCGCCTGCTCGACGACGAGCCGTTCTGGGTGCCCACGGTGGAATACCGCGCCACGCCGCCCGCCGCCGACCGCATCCGCCACCGCTTCGACTACGTCCACCAGGACGGCTTCTACAACGAGGGCATCCCCTTCCTGATCTGCTGGATTCCCCTGGCCGAAATCGACGCCGACATCGGCGGCCTGGCACTGGCCGAGGGCCTGCACCGCGGCCCCTACCTGCACGACCTGAGCAAGCCGCCGCTGTTCCCGGTGCCGGACGACGCCGTACCCGCCGGCGCCTGGCGCCGCACCACCTATCGTCCGGGCGACGTGCTGCTGATGGACCTCAACACCCCGCACACCGGCCTGTCCAATCATTCCGACCGTTTCCGCCTGTCGATGGACATCCGCGTCATGCCGGCCTCCGGCGACGTACCCATCGTCGGCCGCATCACCGCGGTGCAGCCCGACATGGTCAGCGTGCTTGGCGAGGACGGTCGCAGCGGCACTTTCCGCCTGGACGATCAAACCTACTGCCGCGGCCTCGACGGCAAGAAAGTGCCGCTGGCCGAAATTCCCTCGCGCCTGCACGCCGGCGACGAAGTGATTCTCGCCGCACGCGACGGCCGCGCCGCCGTCATCCGTCCGCCGCACTAACCCCAAGTCCGCCATGCCCCAACCCCAATCGTACTGGCAGCGTCTCGCCGGCAAGGTCGCCATCGTCACCGGTGCCGGCTCGCAAGGCCAGGGTTTCGGCACCGGCAAGGCCATCTCCCTGCTCTTCGCCCGTGAAGGCGCCAGGGTCTGCCTGGTCGACCGCGAACCGGCCCGCGCCGAGGAAACCCTGGCCCTGATCCGGTCCGCCGGCGGCGAGGCCTTCGTCTACACCGCCGATGTCACCGACAGCGCCGCCTGCGCCGCCGTGGTCGCCGCAACCGTGCAGCGCTATGGCGCCCTGCACGTCCTGGTCAACAACGTCGGCCTCGGCGCCGGCGGCGGCCGTTTCGAACAACTCGACGAGACGCTGTGGCAGCGCATCATCGACGTCAACCTGAAGAGCACCTTCCTGATGTGCCGCCACGCCGTACCGCAGATCGTCGCAGCCGGCGGCGGCGCGGTGGTCAACATCGCCTCCACCGCCGGGCTGCGCGGTCACGGTGCCGGCGCCTACGGCCCCTCCAAGGCTGC
>FTAG01000294.1_pt1 | contig 12678 bp, 11 predicted proteins | sample 1638911 | NCBI WGS metagenome assembly FTAG01 (sample SAMEA3914813, study PRJEB12502) | metagenome | biome: forest; material: soil | place: Canada | collected 2011-07-07 | depth 0.3 m
CATTTTGCGCCAGGCAAGGCGCGAGCGACGACGTGTACTCGAAGTACATGAGGAGCGAGCAACGCGGCATGGCGCAAAATGGGGGGCAACCCTTCGGGCAGCTTGCGTTTTAGCGCATGGCGGCGTTGCTCGTCGCTCGTGTACATCCAAGTACACCACGCTCCTCGCGCCTTGCCCTGCGCTAAAACGCAAGCTGCGGCAGGGTATGGGATTCATCAGAGGCTCCCTAGCGGTTGGCGCAGGCGCGTAGCGCCGTGCCGAAATCACGCAGATAGCGGCGCGGGCCGTCGCCGCGCCGCGCCAGGCCGGCGCGAACCAGCTTGCGCACGACATTGGGCCGGGCATCGCACAGCAACACCCGCACGCCACGCCGCTCCAGATTCTGGGTCGCCTCTTCGAGCGCTTGAATGCCGGTGATGTCCATGAAGGGCACGCGGTTCAGCCGGATGATGATGCAACGCGGATCGGCATGGGTCTGGGCCAGCGCCCGCTCCAGATTCTCGACGGCACCGAAAAAGAACGGGCCCTCGATGGAGTAAACCAACACATCAGGCGGCAGTGCGCCGACCCCGCTGTCCCGCAGTTCGGACTGAATGCTGCCGTCCTCGATGCGCAGCACCTCCACCGCCGACGACATGCGGCGCAGGAACAGCAGCATGGCGAGGATGACGCCGACGTTGACCGCGATCACCAGGTCGGCGAAGACGGTCAGCGAGAAGGTGATGAGCAGGATGAAAACATCCGGGCGCGGGGCCCTGCGCACCATCCGCAGCAGGTGCCGGACGTCGCTCATGTTCCAGGCGACGACAAAAAGGATCGCCGCCAGCGAGCACAGGGGAATCCGTGCCGCCAGCGGCGCCAGTAACAGCAGGATCAGCAGCAGGGTGGCGGCGTGAACCACGCCCGCCAGGGGGCTGGTCGCGCCGTTGCGGAAGTTGGTGGCGGTGCGGGCGATGGCCCCGGTGGCGGCAAAGCCGCCGAACAGGGGCGTCAGCAGGTTGGCGAGGCCCAGCCCGATGAGCTCCTGATTGGAGTTGTGGCGGGTACCGGCCATGCCGTCCGCGACCACCGCCGACAGCAGCGACTCGATGGCGCCGAGCATGGCGATGGTGAAGGCGGACGGAATCAGCGCGACCAGGCGGTCGAAGTTCATCGCCGGAAAGACCAGGTGCGGCAGACCCCGCGGAATGCCGCCAAAAGCGCTGGCGATGGTCGCCACGCCGTCGAAGGCGAACACGAACTGGATGACCGTGGCAACCACCATCGCGACCAAAGGACCTGGCACCCGCGCAAAGCCCGGCAGGCGGGGGGCGTAGATCGCCAGGAGCAGGCTCAACGCGGCCAGCAGCGTCGTCGCCGGGTGAAGCCCGGGCAGTGCTTGCAGCAGATGCAGGATTTTCTCGTGGAAGTGCGCCCCCGCCGGCGCCGGCAGGCCGAAGAAGTCCTTCCACTGGCCAACCCAGATGATGACTCCGATGCCGGCGGTGAAGCCGGCGATCACCGGATCCGGGATGAAACGCAGCACGCCGCCGAACTTCGCCGCGCCGAGCAGGATCAGGATGACACCCGCCATGCCGGTCGCCAGCAGCAGGCCGTCCACGCCGTACTGGGCCGTCACTCCCGAGAGGATCACGATGAAGGCGCCGGTCGGCCCGGCGATCTGGATGCGGCTGCCCCCGAACAGGGCGACTACCGTGCCGGCCACGATCGAAGTGTAGATGCCCTGCTCGGGCTTTACTCCCGAGGCGATCGCGAACGCCATCGCCAGCGGCAAGGCCACCACGCCGACGACGACGCCGGCAACGAGGTTCCTCATCCATTGATCGCGACTGAACAGACCCGCCCTGGCTGCTTCGATGACCGCGACCATCAGCACCGCTCTCAAAGGTTGTACCGTATGAGAACTACATTATCATGTTATGCACATGCAAGGCACACGCTTGAGCGAAACCATGCCGAGGGATCGCGCGGCTTTTCGGAGGAAATCGGGTGCCGCCAGCCGGCGAAGGCGGCTGTGAAAGGAGATGGTGCGCCCGACTGGATTCGAACCAGTGACCCCTGCCTTCGGAGGGCAGTACTCTATCCAGCTGAGCTACGGGCGCATCGGTGACGGCCGCGCAAGGATACCTGCGAACGGCGGTGTGGACAACGAAACCGGCATTCCGGGCCGGTCCGGACACCAACTGTTATGCAGCGAGCCCGGCCCAGCTGTATACCGGGCCGGCGGCCCGGCTGCGGTATGATGCGCGCCCTCTTTTCGCACCGGCACACCCGGTTCGGATGCGGCAATGAATCGCGGTTTTCAGCAGGGTTTCTGGGCGGTTTTCGGTGCCTTCGTCATCTGGGGTCTGTTCCCGATCTACTGGCACCAGTTGAAGAGCGTCCCCTCGATGCAGATCGTGGCGCACCGGGTGGTGTGGTGCGGCGTGTTCGTCGTTGGCTACCTGCTGCTGCGCCACGGCAGCGGCTGGCTGCGCGCGGCGCTGGTGCGGCCGCGGGTGCCGCTGATGCTCGGCGCCAGCAGCATCCTGATCTCGATCAACTGGGGCCTATACATCTGGGCGGTGAACAACGGCCATGTGGTGGAATCGAGCCTGGGCTACTTCATCAATCCCCTGGTCAACGTGCTGCTCGGCGTGCTGCTGCTGCACGAGAAGCTCAATACCGCGCAGCGCGTCGCCGTGGCCTGCGCCGCGGCCGGCGTGGCCTGGCTGACCTGGCAGCTCGGCGCCCCGCCGTGGATCGCGCTGGCCCTGGCCCTGTCCTTCGGCAGCTACGGCCTGATCCGCAAGATCGCGGCGGTCGAGGCGATTCCGGGGCTGGGGGTGGAGAGCGTGTTTCTGTTCCTGCCGGCGCTGGCCTATCTGCTGTGGACGCATCACGCCGGACTCGGCGCCTTCGGCCATCTGCCGCCGCTGCAGGACTTCATGCTGGTGGCCGGCGGCGCCATGACTGCGATCCCGCTGATCTGGTTCGCCTACGGCGCGCGGCGCATTCCCTACTCGCTGGTCGGCATCATCCAGTACGTCGGCCCGACCTTGCAGCTGCTCACCGGGGTGTTCATAAATCACGAACCGTTCACCAGGGTGCAGGCCTTGGGCTTCGGGCTGATCTGGGCAGCAGCTGCCATCTACACCGCCGACGGGCTGTGGCGCTCGCGCCGACGCGAGCCGGTTCCGGCGATCACAGCAGTCGCCGCCCCCGCGATCGCAGCGGACAACGCCGACCCGCGCGCTTGACGCCATTTTGATCGCAGCGATCAAAATGGCGCCAGCCGGGGCCCGCTTCTAGCGGTAGACCCCCGGCGCGAAATAGCTCCAGGGCTCCCGAATGTCCACCGCCTCGCGCACGATCGGGATCACGACGTTGTAGCTTCTGGCGCCGTCGTTGAACTCGCAGGCGAGGTAGTTGCGGCTGGTCACGACCATGTGCTGACAGCGCCGGATCTCGACTCCGCGGGAGGCCACGACGGCGACATACTTGCTTTGCCCGTCCACGTCGAGCAGGGGCACGGGGTATGCGCTCACGGTGACGGCGGGCAGCGCCGTGGCGGCGGTATCGGCCTGCGCCTGACCGGCTGCGACCAGCCCGAGCGTGAACCAGGCTGACAACACGCGGTGGAGCAACAGGCTTCGGACGCGCACAACCGGACGGGCGGCGGCGAAGGGATCTGAACAGGTCGGCATTTACGCATCTCCGTTGCCGCCCCAGCGAAGCGCCGGAGCGTAAACCTCGAAACTGAATCCAGAATCTAATTCAAGCTGACTGCCGGAGTCATTGCAAATTCGCGGGAACGCGGGCTCGACTGACAGACGGTCATCCGGGCGACGAGGCGTGCTACACCGGGATCCCCAGCAGCCGCAGCAGTTTCTCCAGCGCGCCGCGGTTGGCCTCCACCGCGGTTTTGCCGGCGGCGCCCATCGCGGTGCGCCGCGCCGCGTCGCCGAACAGTTTCCGCAGGGCCGGGGCCAGATCCGCCGCCGACTCCAGCGCCTGCGCCGCCTGATGCTGCAGCAGCAGGTCGCGCGCGGCAATGAAATTGTGCATGTGCGGGCCGAACAGCACCGGCAGGCCCAGCGCCGCCGGCTCCAGCACGTTGTGCCCGCCCACCGGCACCAGGCTGCCGCCGACGAAGGCGAGGTCGGCGGCGGCGAAATACGCGTACATCTCACCCATGCTGTCGCCCAGCAGCACCTGGGTCTGGCGATCCGGATTGCGCTGGCTGCGCCGCAGCCAGCGCAATCCGGACTTGTCGAGAAGCCCTGCGACTTCGGCAAAGCGCTGGGGATGGCGCGGCACCAGGATTAAAACCGCTTCGGGCAGGATTTCAAGCAGCACGCGGTGCGCGGCCAACGCCGCCTGCTCTTCCCCTTCGTGCGTGCTGGCGGCAATCCAGACCGGGCGCTCCTTCCCCAGACTGTCTTTCCAATCGTGCCCGAGCCGCAACAGCGGCTCGGGCACGCTCATGTCGAACTTGATGTTGCCCATCACGCTGACCCGCGGCGCGCCCAGCTCGCGGAAGCGCTGCGCATCGGCCTGGCTCTGCGCCGCCACCTCGGTGCAGTCGGCCAGCACCCCGGCAATGGAGCGGCGCAGGCGGCCATAGCCGCGGAACGAGCGCGGCGACAGGCGCGCGTTGGCCACGAACAGCGGCAGGCCGGCGCGGCGGATGGCGCGGAACAGGTTGGGCCACAGCTCGGTTTCCATGATCACCACCTGGCGCGGCCGGGCCCGCTCCAGGAAGCGCGCCACCGCGCCGGGCAGGTCGTAGGGCGCATAGCTGTGGCGTACCCGCGCACCCAGCGCGGCGCTGACCCGGGCCGAGCCGGTAGGGGTGGTGGTGGTGACCCAGACGCGGCCTTCGCCATGTGCACGGATCAGGGCTTCGATCAGCGGCAGCGCGGCCAGGCTCTCGCCCACCGACACGGCATGCACCCACACCGCCACGCCGTCCGGCGCCGCCGGCACCAGGCCGAAGCGTTCGCCGATGCGCTGGCGGTACTCGGGCTGGAGACGGCTCTTCCACAGCAGGCGCAGCAGCACCAGGGGCGTGATCAGGTAGAGCAGCAGGGTGTAGAGCGCGCGCATCGGGGGAAGGGTAGCTGAAAAGCCGGGACTCGGGACTCGGGACTCGGGACTCGGGACTGGGGACTCGGGAAAAGCGGTGCGCTCGATCAGATTCCCAGTCTTCGGACGCCCGCTCTGCGCAAGCAGGCGCGGAAAGGTTCGTCCAAGACCCAACCTTCTTCCCGAGTCCCGAGTCCCGGCTTCTATAAAATAGCGACATGTCCCAACCTACCCCCGCCCCGGTGCCACGCGACTTGCTGGCGCCCCGCTACTGGCCGGCCTGGCTGGGCCTGGGCCTGCTGTGGCTGCTGGCGTTCCTGCCGGCGCCGCTGCTGCGCCTGATCGGCGCCGCGCTGGGCGAGCTGTTCCACCTGCTGGTGCCGAGCCGGCGCCGCATCGTGCGCATCAACCTGCGCCTGTGCTTCCCGGAGCTGGAGGAGAAGACGCGGCGGCGCATGGCGCGCGCGCACTTCCGCGCGCTCGGCATCGGCTTCATGGAGCTGCCTCTGGCCTGGTTCGCCTCGGATGCGCGGCTGCGGCGCAAGGTCGAGTTCGTCGGCGCCGAGCACCTGCGCGCGGCCCAGGCCGACGGCAACGGCGTGCTCCTGCTCACCGGCCACTTCACCAGCATGGAGCTGGGCTGCCGCCTGGTGCACCTGGCCGGCTTCCCGTTCCACGGCATGTACCGCCGCGCCGACAACCGCTTCGCCGATTACTGGATGGTGCGCCTGCGCGAGGGACGCCTGGGGCAGCCGATGGTGCCGAAGCAGGACCTCAAGCGCATCGTGCGCCTGCTGCGTGGCGGCGGCCGCGTCTGGTATGGGCCGGACCAAACCATCGAGGCCGCCAACGCGGTGTTCGTGCCGTTCTTCGGCGAGCCGGTGCTGACCCTCACCGCGACCTCGCGCCTGGCGCAGATGGGCCGGGCGAAGGTGGTGCCGTACTTCCCGCAGCGCCACGGCGGCCGCTACCGGCTGGTGTTCCTGCCGGCGCTGGAAGATTTCCCCGGCGGCGACGATGCGGCCGACGCGGCGCGCATCAACCGGCTGCTCGAGGACGCCATCCGCGAGGTGCCGGAGCAGTATTTCTGGGTGCACCGCCGCTTCAAGGACGGCCCCCCCGGCCGCCGCGATCCGTACGCAAGATAGGCTGACGCCATGCGCATCATCCAGGTCAATTCCCATTTCCACGGCGGCGGCGTCGATTCCTACACGCTGGAGCTGTGCGGCGGCCTGATCGAGCAGGGCCACGAGGTGATGCTGGCGCTGAACCCTGACGGGCGCTGGGTGCCGCGCGCGCAGGCGGTGCCGGGCCTGCGCGTCGAGTTCATCCAGGGCGGCGGCAAGCTGCACTGGGGCCTGCGCCTGCGGCGCCTGGCCGAGCAGTTCCAGGCGCAGGTCCTGCACGCCCACCACGGCCGCGATTACTGGACCACCGGCGTGGGCGCCAAGCTCGCCGCGAACCAACCGCGCGCGGTGCTGACCCGCCATCTGATGACGCCGCTCAGCGCCACCAGCGCGCGCTGGTTGCTATGGCTGGGGCATGTCACGGCGGTGTCGAAAGCGGTGCGGCAGAACTTGCTGCGCGAACTCAAGGGCGACCAGTCGCGCCTGCACCTGATCTACTCCGGCATCGACCTGCAGCGCTTCCGCCCCGATGCGGCGCTGCGCGCGAGCGCGCGGCAGGCTTACGGCTGGGACGAAAGCCAGGTGGTGTACGCCGTCATCGGCGGCGCCGGGCTGCCGGACGGCAAGGGCCAGCGCGAGTTCGTCGAAGCCGGCGCGCGGCTGATCCGCGAGTTCCCGCAGGTGAAGCTGCTGGTGGTGGGCGAGGGCGGCCTGATCCCGGTGCTGCAGCGGCGCATCGCCGAACTGGGCCTGGAAAAATCCATCCTCTGCCCCGGCTTCACCGAGGACGTGGAGCGCGTCACCGCGATGATCGACGTGCTGGTGCACCCGGCGGTCGGCACCGAGGCCCTGGGCCTGGTGATCTGGGAAGGCATGGCGGCGGCGCACCCGGTGATCGCCTCGCGCCTGGGCGGCATCCCGGAGACTTTCGTCGAACCGGACCACGGCCGCCTGGTGACGCCACGCAGCGTCGACGAGCTGTACGCGGCGATGCGGCTCTACGCCGCCGATGCCGCGCTGCGCCAGCGCAGCGGCGCAGCGGCGCGCGAATTCCTCATCGCCAATGACTACACCCGTGCCGGCCAGGCGCGGCGCTACGCCGCGCTGTACCAGGACATCCAGCAGCGCTGAGCCATTTCAGCTGATGCGCGGGAACGCCGCCATCTGTTCCAGCAGGGCCTGCACCACGCGCTTGCTGGTGATGCCGTCCATGCCGCCGGGACCGTCGGCCCGCAGCGGCCGCAGCCAGGGCACGTAGTTCATCGGCGGCGAGATGCCGAACAGGCCCACGCTGGGCACCTGGTGGGCGACGGCCATGTGCAGGGCCAGGCTGTCGTTGCTGACGCAGCCGAGGCAGCGCGCCATCAGGGCGCTGCCGACGCACAAGTCCAGGTCCATGCTGGTGATGTCGAGCAGGCGCGCGTCGCCGCAGCGCGCGCGGATGTCGGCGGCGAGGTCGGCCACGTCGGCGGCGCCGAACAGCATGAAGGAATGACGCGGATCGCGTTCGCGCAGCTGCGCGATCAGCTCGGCGCAGCGCGCCGCGGGGTAGCGCCGCGCCGGCACCGAAGCGCCCAGGCCCAGGGCGATGAGGTGGCTGTGGCCCTGCGCCAGTTCGGCCGCCCGCGCCGCCGCGGCCTCGCTGTCGAACAGGGAGGGATAGATCGCCTCGGCGGCGAAGCCGTGGCGGCGCAACAGCAGCGGTAGCCAGGTGTGGGTGTCGGGATGCTGCACGCGGGCCTTCTGCACCAGCACGCTGTGGGTGAAGAGCAGGCGGTTGTAGAACTTGTGGCGGCGCACGAAGCCGATGCGCTGGCGGATGCCGGCGCGCAGCGCCGCCATCACCGCGTAGGTCTTGAAGTTGAAGAAGAACAGCGTGTCCAGCCCGAGCGTGCCGAGCAGCGCCTGCATGCGCGGCCGGCGGTTGCGGCGCTGCGGGTCGTACTCGATGTCGCGGATCGAGACTACACGCTCGATGTAGGGCTGGGCCTCGAACAGGCGGTTCACCGCCGGCGGCAGCGGGTTGATCAGGATCAGCCGCCGGCCGAGCTGCTGCGACAGGGCGCGCATGAAGCCCAGGTGCAGCACCGAGTCGCCGATGTTGCCGGAGATGTAGACGGCACAGGGTCCGGCGACCGTGCCCCTGGCCTTGCCCCGCATCACGCCGACGCCAGGCCCGGTTCCGCGCCGGCGGGCGCCGCGGCCAGCAGTTCGAGCGCCGCCTCGCACAGCGCCGCGGTGGCGATGCCGGTCAGCGCGCCGGGGCTGTCGCTATGGCCGAGCAGGGCGCGGTGCAGCGGCGGCGGCGGCAGGTATTCGTGGTTGTCGTGCTTGATCAGGAACCAGCTGACCGAGCGCGTCTCCATCATCCAGGCCAGGTGCAGCGGGCCGGTGTCGCCGGACAGGTGCAGGGCGGCGCCGCCGATCACCGCGCTGAGCTGCACCACGTCGAGCGTGCCGGTGAACACGCGCCAGGGCTGGAAGCCGAGCTGGCCGAGGATCGCGTCCATGCGTTCGCGCTCGCGCGCATTGCCCATCGCGCTCAGCACCAGGCGGTACTGCGGCAGGCGCTCTTGCAGCTCCCGCAGCAGCTCGACCATCTGCTCCACCGGAAGCTGGCGCGTGTCGTCGGTGGTGTTGGGACTGACGTGGATGTAACTGCCGCGGTCCTCGGCCGTGATCCCGGTGCCCTGCAGCGCCTGCGGCGGCAGCTCGACCTGGAAACTGGCGTCGTCGGCGAAGCCGGCCTGGGCCAGGCAGCCGAGCCACTGCCGGTACATCGGCTCGTGGTCGTAGCGGAAGTCCATCACCTCGTTCTGCAACAGGCGCCAGCCGGCTTTCTTGTCCCAGTACGGGCGGCGGCCGATGCGCCGGCGCACGCCGGCGGCCCAGGCCAGCACGCTGCCGTGGTTGTTGCCGGTGAGGTTCACCGACACGTCGTAATGCTGGCGGCGCAGCGCGAGGATGTGGCGCAGCTCGTTGCGGGTCAGCCCGGACTTGCGGCTGGCGTAGGCCATGCGCGCGTCGATCCAGGGCAGCAGGCCGAGCAGGGCGGTGTAGTTGCCGGCGACCAGCACGTCGAGCTGCGCCTGCGGATAGGCACGGCGGATAGACCACAGGGTGGGGAAGCTGTGCACCACGTCGCCGAGGCCGCCGAACAGCAGCACCAGCACCTTGCGCGCCCCGGCGGTGCGCTGCACGAAATCGGGGGTGACCCGGCGATAACGCAGGCCGGGCCGCGGAGGCATGCTGGTGGAACCGCTGTCGTTCACGTCCATGGCGAAGAGATTTCGGGATCCGCCGCTGGCGTCCTGCGCGTGTCCGGATGCGGGGGGTGGTCAATAGTATGTCATGGCCGCCGCGCGGTCTGGGGAGTGCCCGCCGGGCGCGGCTGGCCGGGACCAGCGCCGCTCGCCCCCGAGCGCCGGCCTCTCCGATATCATCGGCGCGTGAAACTTTCCGTCGTCCTCATCACCCGCAACGAGGCGGACAACATCGCCGCCTGCCTGGAGTCCGTGGCCTGGGCCGACGAGCTCGTGGTGCTCGACTCCGGCAGCAGCGACGAGACGGTGGCGATCTGCAAACGCTACGGCGCCCGCGTCGAGGTCAGCCCCGACTGGCCCGGCTTCGGGCCGCAGAAGAACCGCGCCCTCGATCTCGCCAGTGGCGACTGGCTGCTGTCGATCGACGCCGATGAGCGGGTCACGCCGGAGCTGCGCGCCGAGATCGAGCAGGTGCTCAAGGCTCCCGAGGCCGAAGCCTACGAGATGCCGCGCCTGTCCAGCTACCTGGGCCGGCCGATGCGCCACGGCGGCTGGTGGCCGGACCACGTCACGCGTCTGTTCCGCCGCGGCGCGGCGCGCTTCAACGAGGCCCGCGTGCACGAGTCGTTGCAGGTGCAGGGCCGCACCGGGCGCCTGCGCAACCACCTGGTGCACTACTCCTTCCGCAACCTCGGGCAGGTCATCGCCAAGATGGATGCGTACTCGACTTACGCCGCTGATTCGATGGCCGAGCGCGGCCGCAGCGCCGGCCTGGCCAGCGCGGTGCTGCACGGCCTGTTCGCCTTCCTGCGCACCTATGTGCTGCGCGCCGGCTTCCTCGACGGGCGGCTCGGCTTCGTGCTGGCGGTATCGAACGCCGAGGGCGCGTACTACAAGTATCTCAAGCTGGCGGTGCGGAGCGGGCGGCTGTCGCGCTGAGCGCCGCGCCGTCGCGCAGGCGGCGCAGCTTGTCGAGCAGCTCCGGTACCGAAAATCCGTGGATCGAGTCGCGCTGCGGGCCGATGACGATGGCGCTGCGGCTGGACAGCGGCGCCCACTCGACCGCCTTGATGCCGTCGTTCTGGAAGATGCCGGCCACCGGCTTGTCCAGGGCCGAGGCGATATGGATCAGCGAGGTGTCGGGGCTGACGATCAGGTCGGCGCGGGCGCACAGCGAGATCAGGCGGCGCAGGCTGCGGCCGGTATTGACCACGATGCAGGCCGGGCCCGCGGCCGCCGCGGTCTCGCGCGCCGCCGCCTCGGTATCGTCGGCGCAGCTCAGCACCAGCAAGGCCTGCGGCGCCATCGCCGCGAGGCCGGCCAGGATCGCCAGGGCATCGGCCGGCTTCACCGTGCGCAGGTTCCGGTCGGCGGCGAAGCGGTTGAACAGGATCACCTCGCGTCCGGGCGGCAGCTCGGCGAACGATTCCGGCGGGTCCAGCTCCATGTCCAGGCGCGGGCGCAGCCGCAGGGCCTCGGCGCGCGCGCCGTAGATGTGGCGCAGCGACAGCTCGCACTTGCGGATGGCATGGCTGACCTGGCCCGGAACCTTGCCTTCCTCGTACAGCACCGGGTGGACCGGGGCCGAGAGCAGCAGCTGCAGGCGCGTCTTCTCGCTGCGGAAGCGCTCCTTCCAGGTCACGATGTAGTCGTAGTGTTCGCGGCGGATCGCCCAGGAAGTGCGCAGGCATTCGCCCAGCGGCGGGTTCTCGAACTTCCAGATGCGTCGGATGCGGCGGTCCGCCGCCCAGAAGCCGGTGGAGCTGCCGGAAGCCAGCACATCCAGCTCCGCGCCGGGGTCGAGCCGCAGCACGCCGTCGACGAAGGCGGTATTCACCACCGCGTCGCCGAGCTTGCCGTCGTGGGAGAAGAACAGGATTTTCATCGTGGCGGATTTTCGCCCAAGTCGGGGCCGGATGGCGCGTCCCGGGTAAAATGGCGCCTTTCCCGCCGACCGCCCGCGATGCGCAAACCGGACCTGATCTCGCTGATCGTCACCACCTACGAGTGGCCGCAGGCGCTGTCGCGCGTGCTGGAATGCCTGGACCGGCTCGACGACCCGCGCTTCGAAGTGGTCATCGCCGACGACGGCTCCGGCCCGGCCACCGCCGAGGCGATCGCGGCGTTCAAGCGGACCTCGCGCATCCCGCTGCAGCATTCCTGGCAGCCGCACCGTGGTTTCCGCGCCGCCGAGTCGCGCAACCGCGCGGTGGAAAAGAGCCGTGGCGACTACCTGATCTTCCTCGACGGCGACTGCCTGGCGCGGCCCGGCTTCCTCGCCGCGCACCGCGCACTGGCCGAGGACGGCTGGTTCGTCGCCGGCAACCGCGCCCTGCTGTCGCAGCGCTTCACCGCCGGCCTGATCGACTCGCCCCAGGCGGTGGCCGACTGGTCGGCGCGTCCCCTGGGCGGCTGGCTAGTCGCGCGGCTGCGCGGCGACATCAACCGCCTGGCGCCGATGATCCACCTGCCCGCCGGCTGGCAGCGCAAGAACAAGCCGCGCGAATGGCGCGGCGCCAAGACCTGCAACCTGGCGGTGTGGCGCAAGGACTTCCTCGCCATCGACGGCTTCGACGAGAGCTACGTCGGCTGGGGCCACGAGGACGCCGACCTCGCCGTGCGCCTGATCCGCAGCGGCGTGCTGCGCAAGGAAGGCCGCTTCGCCGCCTCGGTGCTGCACCTGTGGCACGCGGCGGCGCCGCGGCAGGGGCTGAGCGCCAACGAGGGGCGGTTGGCGGAAATCATCGCCTCGGACCGGACCCGGGCAACGCTGGGGATCCGGCGGGAGCGGGCGGCGGACACCGAGGGCTGAGGGCCGGGTTTTGCTCAATGCGTGCCAGGCGAACGGGTTGGCACGCACGCGAGCTGGCAGCGCGGAGATGACGGCAAGATAGGCGCTTTTCCTCCATGCGTGCCATGTGTGCCATTGTTTTGAGTTGGCATGCATGCGGCGACTGCGCTGCTCTCTGAGAGCTTCGCCCCTCACCCTAGCCCTCTCCCCACATTCGTGGGGAGAGGGGACTAAAAGCAGCGACGCTTGGCTTTTTGATGTTGCTGTGGCTGTTGCTTTTGACGTTCCCCCCGTAACTGCGCCGAGCATCGGAGCCTGCGTCGGACTTCAACTCGCGCCTGTTTGGCGCGAGGCGAGGCAGGATGCCGAAGCGTCCAGCGTCAGGCCAGGGATGGCCTGTCGCTGGACCCCGACGCAGGCGAGAAGCGCA
>FTAG01000833.1_pt1 | contig 12658 bp, 12 predicted proteins | sample 1638911 | NCBI WGS metagenome assembly FTAG01 (sample SAMEA3914813, study PRJEB12502) | metagenome | biome: forest; material: soil | place: Canada | collected 2011-07-07 | depth 0.3 m
CGAAATGGCAGCTGCCGGAGGCGATCGCCTCCTTCGCCGGAATGATCAACGACACGGATGGCCACGAGGCCATGCCGATCAAGCGCTGGGTCGATACGTACGGCGCGGAAGTGAAGCCGCTCGCCGATGCCCTGCTCAACGCCGGCAAAGAAGGCGAGGCGATCATCCAGAATCCCGATCTCGAAGGCGACTTTACCGAGATCAATGGGGAGACGGTGTGGAAGAGCAAGATGGAGAAGGCTCCCGGAGCCTTCGACATCAAGCGCCGCATCGAGGTGATGGACTACACAGGGGTGCGCCGCCAGATCATGTACCCGGGCATTGCCCCGATCTACGCCCACGCCCTCTACAACAAGGCGGACGATCTCAAGGTCTTCCGCTCTATCACTGGCGACCGCAAGGCCTATGCCCACCGCCTGATGGACATCTACAACGACTGGTGCGCGCGCGTCTCGCGCGAGCAGGATCGGGTGCGTCCGACCGCGCTACTGATCGATGAGACGCCGGAGAAGATGTACGAGAAGGCGAAGAAGCTGGTCGACAAGGGTGTGCGCTTGTTCATGCTGGCCACCGACGAGCCACCTGGTGGCGTGTCGCCGGCCAGCGAGCGCATGGACCCGCTGTGGTCGCTGCTGGCCTCGGCCAAGTGCCCGGTCCTCGGCCACATCTCGATCAGCGAGAAGCTGTTCGCCACCATGGAATGGCGCAACGCGCCAGCCTTCAAGGGCTGGATGCTCGGCGCCGAGTTCTCGCTGGACCCGTGGACGCTGTGCAACATTCACCTGCAGATCCAGAACTACCTGATGACCATGGTGCTGGGCGGCGTGTTCGACCGCCACCCGGGCCTAGTGTTCGGCTGCGCCGAATTCACCGGCCACTGGGTCGGCCCGCTTGCCGAGAACATGGACCGCTTCTACGGCAGCACGCCGTTCCCCTCCGCCCAAGCGCACACCAAACTGAAGCTGAAGCCGTCCGACTACATCCGCCGCAACCTGCGCGTCGCCTGCTTCGACTTCGAGCCGGTCGGCAAGTACATCGAGCGCTACGGCTTCGAGGACGTCTACTGCTACGCCAGCGACTACCCGCATCACGAGGGCGGCAAGGATCCGATGGGCAGCTTCGTCCGCAACCTGCAGGGCCAGAGCCCCGAGATCTTTCGCAAGGTCTTCATCGACAACGGCAAGGCGTTGCTGCCGGACTGATCAATCCATCTCCACGAATAGGGCTTATAAACATGTTTCTTTCCGAGAAAGAACGCCTCGCCAACATCACGCCCCTGCGTATCGACCAGAGTGGCCATTTCATCGATGGCGCCCATATCGCCAGGTTTGACAAGATGCCGTGGTCGCCCTTCAACCTCATCGGCAGCGCCGAGGGACCCGTCTTCAAACTGATGACTGTGAACTGGGAGCGCGACATGTTCGTCATGATTCTCGACGTTCCGGGCAGCATGAAGGTCGAGCCGCACTACCACCTGGGCGAGGCCTACGGCTTCATCCTCAGCGGCAGCTTCGACTACGAGTACGGCAAGATCGTCGCCAACAACTACATTGGCGAGGGCGCCAGGATCGCCCACAGCGCCGAGATCGGCCCCGACAGCGTGCTGCAGTACTCGATCCTGTTCGGCGGCCTCTGCGGCGTGAAGCCGGACGGCTCGCCGGACCTGTCGGTGATCGTCGGCTGCCGCGCGGTCTACGAGATGGCCAGGCGCAACAACGCGGCCGACCACATCGCGCCGCCGCCGCCGGGCTGGAAGAGCCAGTGGGAGACGCCGGAAGCGATCGCCGCGGCAACCGGCGAGCCCTTGGCGGCCGCCTGATCCGAGCATAAAAGCATCCAACGAGAATCCAAGAGGAGAAGACGCAGCCATGTCTGGTTCCGCCAGCGCCGCAAGGGCCAACACCGAAGTGAATCTCCCTTCGGTGGAGGCCTATATGAACTTCAGCCAGAACATCCCCCGTGCCCGGTCCAACGTGACCGACCCCAGCCAGACCTACCGGCCGCTGGAAGCGCACAAAGTCACCATCCGCGATGCGCGGCCGATCCGCGGCGAACTCGACCTGGACAAGGAAGGCTTCATGCTGCTGGATCACGTCAGCAGTGTTTCACACCTGCGCGAAGCCAAGCAGCTGGAAGGGACCTACCATGACGAGATCGGCGCGCTGATCAAAAAGACCTCAGGCGCTGACTACGTCCTGCCGTACCGCACCTACTGCCAGGTGCGCCTGTCGCAGCGTGCCCCGGGTGAAAACGGCAACGATACCACCCGGCCGGCCGGCTTCGTGCACGCCGACGTGACCCAGAAGACCTTCCACGACTGGGCCAAGTGGATCCAGGAGGACGAGAAGATCGCGGTGCCGCCCTACAAGCGGGTGGTGATGTATAACACCTGGCGGGCGGTGTCGAAGCCGCCGCAGGACTTCCCTCTCGCCTTCACCGACGGCTTCAGCATCAAGAGCGGCAAGTTCGTCGTGATGGACAATGTTACCAGCATGGAGGCCGATGGCCACAACGTGGAAACGCGGCTGGGCCTGTATGACCCGGACGACAAGTGGTACTACTTTTCGAATATGCACGAGAAGGAACTGCTGATCTTCAAGGGCTACGACAGCAAGTTCAATGACGACCAGACGGTATGGCACAGCAGCTTCAACAACACCGGGCTGCATCCGAAGGCGACGCCTCGGGAAAGCATTGAGGCGCGCTTTTTCGCCTTCTGGGTCTGAGCCAGGAGACTTCTCGGCCTGGTTCCTGATGGGTCAGGCTGCGGTAGGCGTACAAAAACTGCAGGAGCGACAATGGCATCGAAGGGATTGGGCCGCCTCAATAACAAGGTGGCCATCGTTACTGGCGCAGGTTCCGGCATTGGCGAGGGCATCGCCTTGGTCTTCGCCCGCGAGGGGGCAAAGGTGATCGTCGCCGACATCGACACGGCGGGCGGCGAACGCAGCGTGGCAGCCATCAAGAACGCCGGCGGCGTGGCGGAGTTCGTCAAGGTTGACGTCAGGTTGGAGGCGGAAATCTGTGGGTTGCTGGAGCAGACCGTTGCCCGCTTTGGCGGCCTCGACATTCTGGTGAACAACGCTGGCGTGGGTATTGGAAAGACCGCCGAGCAAACAAGTGCAGAAGAGTGGGACAACATCATAGGCATCAACGCAAGAGGCACGTTCCTGGCCACCAAGCACGCCGTGCCGCTACTGCGTTCCAGGGGCGGCGGCAGCATCATCAACATCGGTTCATTGTTCGCGCTGCGTGGTGGCCCCAGCTTTGCCGCCTATCACGCTTCCAAGGGCGCAATCAGGCAGTTCACCAAGTCAACCGCCCTGGCACTGGCCGCCGAAGGCATTCGCGTCAATGCCCTGCACCCTGGCTTCATCCGGACGCCCGCGTCGACGCAAAACGTTAAGGCGCAGGAACTTGCTGCGGCCAGCCTGGGGCCAATGGGGCGCTGGGGTGAGCCCGAGGAAATCGCATCTGGCTGTGTTTTCTTGGCTTCCGACGAAGCCAGCTTCGTGACCGGCATCGACCTTGCGGTGGACGGCGGTATGTCTGCCTGAGGTTTGTCGTCTTCCACCGTTCGATTGGGCCAGTAACACGATGGCCGAGGAGTTAGCATGCGATTCCACCACATGTGCATCGTCACCCGGGACATCGAGGAAGCGATCAAGATGTGGCGTGATCTGATGGGCTTCGAACTGATGGTCCAGCTAACGATACCCGACGGCGATGACTACGGGCCCGCGGTGATGGCTCCGCGCGCCCTGCTGGAGGACCTGTACAAGGTCAAGGGCGCGACCGCCACCGTAGCGGTACTTGTGTCGAAGGAAGGCGCGATGATCGAGCTGCTGGAGCCGCATGTGCCCACCGTCCACCAGACGTCGCCCGAGAAACTGCTCTATGCCGACAGTGGTATCCGCGAGCTGGGCCTTGTGCTAGACGACATCGACGGCTTCTTCCAGAAGGTCCGCGCCGCCGGCTACCGCACCCAAACGGACTACGTTTGGCCCTGCGCCAACCTGGGCCGCTCCTTCATCTTCTACGACCGGGACGGCAACATGATCCAGATCTGGGAACATGCCGCTGACGCTCCTGCCGCAATGCGAGCTGCCTAAGGCCTGAGCAGGCCAAGGCCACAACAAAAGAGGGGTGGCATGAACGTAGTCGAAATGACCGGGCCGGGGCTGGACGCGATTCGAGTCGCCTCGCGCGACATGAAGGAACCGGGACCAGGCGAAGTGCGGCTTAAACTCAAAGCCGTTTCACTGAACTACCGCGATCTACTCATCGCCAAGGGCCTCCTGCCGCTTCAGTACCCGAGGATTCCCCTGTCCGACGCGGTGGGTGAGGTCGTCGCGGTCGGCGCCGGAGTCAGCCGTGTCGTCATCGGCGACCGCGTCTGCCCGACCTACTATCCGGACTGGATCAGCGGACCGATCGCGCCGGAGAAGTTCGCGCGGGACCGAGGTGGCAGTGGCGATGGCGTCGCCGTGGAGTTCCTCGTCCTGCCCGAGCAGGAGCTGCTTCGGGTGCCGAAGCATCTCAGCGACGCTGAGGCTTCCACCTTGCCCTGCGCCGCAGTCACCGCCTGGTCGGCGGTGACGCAAAGCGCGCGGCTCCGCCCCGGCAGCACCGTACTGATCCAGGGCACAGGCGGGGTGTCGCTGTTCGCGCTCCAGTTCGCCCTGGCAGCCGGAGCGGAGACCTTTCTGCTGTCGTCGAGCGACGAGAAGGTGGAACGGGCGCGCGCGCTGGGTGCGCATCACCTGATCAACTACCGCAGCACGCCCCAATGGTCCGGGGAGGTGCTGCGCCTGACTGCTGGCCGCGGCGTCGATCTGGTGGTCGATGTGGTCGGCACCAGCACACTGGAGCAGTCGATCGCCGCCTTGACCAGCGGCGGCCGCCTGTCCCAGGTCGGGGTGCTGGGCGGCTTCACAGCGCCCCTCCCGCTGTATCCGGTGATGACCAAGGAAGTGCATATTGACGGCATCATCTCGGGCAACCGAGATAGCGCCGAGGCCATGATGCGGGCCATCGCGCTGCACAAGCTGCGGCCGGTGGTGGACCGTGAATTTGCCCTGGCCGACCTGCCGGAAGCGCTACGCCTGCTCGAGGGGCAGGGGCATTTTGGCAAGCTGGTCGCCCACATGTCCGGCTGAGGCGCGCCGCGGCCGGCGCGCACTGCGAGCTAGGTGGCAGCGAGTTCCTGTTGAGCGCAGGCGTCCAGCAGCTCGGCGTAGCGCCGCGTGTGCCGGTCAATCGTGCCGTACTGCAGGTTGAACATTTCGATGCGGCGGAAGTGATGGCTCGCCGCAAGCTCCTCGGTGATGCCGATACCGCCGTGGATCTGCACCGCTGCCTGCGCCACCATGCGGCCAGTCTTGCCGACCAGGGCTTTGGCGGCCGAAACCGCCAGCTGACTTTCGACGGGGTCGGCATCCAGCTTGAGCGCGGCGAGGTGGGTGATGGAATCCGCTTGCTCGCAGGCTAGCAGCATGTCCACCATTCGATGCTGCAGGGCCTGGAACGAGCTTATCGGCTTGCCGAATTGTTTCCTGGTCCTGGCGTATTCGGTGGTCGCTGCCAGCAGCGCGCTCATTGAGCCAACGGCGTCGGCGCAGAGGGCCGCCGTAGCCTCGTCGAGGATCCGTTCGATCGCCGGCCTTAGGTCTCGCTCCCCGATGCGTGCATCGGTGGGAACGCGCACCTGGTTGAAGTGCATCTCCGACGCCGCGCCGCCGTCGATGGTGCGGCCGTAGCTCGCCTGGATGCCGGCGCTGTCGATCGGGAGAATGAACGCTCCGATCCCGCTTTCGGGGCTGGCCATCCTGCACACCACCATGACATGGTCACTCCAGGGCGCGCCGACGACCATGGATTTGCTTCCACTGATGCTGTAACCCTCCTGCGATCGAGTGGCAGTGGTGGCGATGCCGGTCAGCTCTCCGCTGTCACCGGACTCGGCGCAAGCGAATGCGACGATGCTCTCACCCTCGAGCATGGCGGGCAGGTATCGGGAGCGCTGTAGTTCACTGGCCTCGCGGGCGAGCAGAGCGGCGGCGCAGATCACGGTCGGCACGTAGGGCGAGTTCACCAAGTGCTTCCCCAGGGCCGACATGATCAGCATGGCCGCTACCGGGCCGGCGTTCAGGCCGCCGGCAGTCTCGGGCAGGGTGGCGCCAAGCACGCCGAGCTGGCCCAGCTCCAGCCAGAACGGGCGGTGGAAGCCGCCGCTCCGCGCGATCGCGGCACGCCGTACGTCAAAGCCGTGTCGCTGCGCCGCCAGCCGTTCCACCGTATCGCGCAGCATCCGCTGCTCTTCGGTCAACCTGAAATCCACCTGCGGTCTCCTGCTCGATCGGCATTTAGTCGAAGAGTTTAAATTATATATGCAATAGACATTCAAATAGTGAAAGGGCTACGATGCGGTGCAAGGCCCGCTTTCGCGGGAGGAGAGGTCATGAACAGCACTGAATACACCGACATCGCCTACGAGGTCATCGGCCCCGTGGCGCGCATCAGCCACAACCGCCCGGACCGGCGCAACGCCGAGGGGACCAAGCTGCTGGACGAGTTGGATCACGCACTGGGTCAAGCGGGCGCCGATCCGGATATCCGGGTCGTCATCGTCGGCGGAAAGGGCGATCATTTCTCGGCCGGCCACGACGTCAAGGAGGCCATGGGCCGGGCGGACGTGGTCGAGACGCGTTACGCCTACGAAGAGCAGCGCTACTTGGGCTATTGCCTGCGCCTCTGGGATTTCCCCAAGCCGACTATCGCTCAGGTCCAGGGTGCCTGCATCGCCGGCGGCTTCATGGTCGCCAACATGTGCGACCTGGTGTGTGCCGCGGACGACGCCTACTTCGCCGACCCGGTGTGCGCTACGCTCGCCGCAGCCGCCACCGAGGTGCTGATCCATCCCTGGGTGCTGGGCCTGCGCGCCGCCAAGGACTTCCTCTACACGGGCCGCAAGATGATGGCGGACGAAGCTCTGCGCAACGGCATGGTGAGCCGGGTGTTCCCCCGCGCTTCGCTGGAAGAGCAGACTCTGGCCCTGGCCAACCATATCGCCAAGGCCCCGCCGTTTGCCATGAAGATGCTCAAACGCTCGCTCAATCGTACGGCGGACATGCAGGGCTTTCGTAACGCGATCCAGGCGCATTTCGATACCCACGAGCTGTGCCACACCACCCAGGAATACAAGGAGGTTCGCGCCCGCGGCCTTGGAAGCACGATCGCCAAAGCCAAGGAAGAGTTGGCGACCAAGTAGCTTTGAACATGATCATCGAATGCCATTGGCTCGCCGTCTGGCGCCCCTTTTCTATGCAATTCATCGCTTTATGGCTTAAATTCACTACTTGATGCCATGTTGGCCAAATAAATCGAGAGATACGACTTGAAGCGAACCTCGGAGCCCAGTGTTGCAACACCGGAAGCGGAGGACGAGCCCGCCAACGTGAACCGCGCGCCGGCCGTGTCGCGCGCCGCTGCCGTGCTGCGCCTGCTGGCGGGAGCGCGCGCCGGTCTGGGCGTGACGGAGATCGCCCGCCGCATCGAGCTTGTCCCCAGCACCTGCTTCCACGTGTTGCGGGCGCTGGTGGAAGAAGGCTTCGTTGCTTTTGATCCAGTCAACAAAACCTATCGCACCGGCACCGGCCTGATCACCCTGGTTCGCGAGGCGATGGCGGCCAGCGACTATCCGAAAGTAGTCCAGCCTTCGCTGGACGATCTCGCCTCCAAGCACCACGTCACCGCCATTGCCACCGAGCTGGATCGCCGGGAGCGCATGGTGGTTGTGGCGTTGTCGCGCTCCGATGCCCTGGTCAGCCTGCACGTCAACGTCGGCAGCCGCTTCCCGGCGCTGATCAGCGCCACGGGACGCTGCATCGCCGCGGCGCGTAACCTGCCCAAGGCGGAGCTGCGCAAGAAGTTCGACACGCTGCGTTGGGAGAAGTCGCCGCGTTTCGAGGACTGGTACGCGGAAGTGGAGCAGGCCAAAATCGAAGGCGTCGCCGTCGATCGTGGTAGCTACATCCGTGGCCTCACCATCATGTCGGCCCTGGTGCCGGAGGACGTCAACGGCCCGACGCGCGGCATCGCCCTTGTTGGCTTTGACCATTTGATGACCGAACGGTCTCTGCGCCCCATCAAGAACGACCTGCTGCAGGCGGTGCAGATGGTCGCTACCCGGCTGACATAGCGTTTACTGGGGGAAATGATCGTTGCATATTTGCAACAGACGCTGTCCGACGCTAGACTTTGCCGTCTAACTTGGACCGCCGATGCCCGACCTGCCCGACAGTAGCGATCCCGTTGCCTTCCGCGCCGAGGTTCGAGCATTCCTGAAGAGCGAGCTGACGCAGGAATTGCGCGAGGCAGGTGTCCGCCAGGTCGGGGTATTCTCTCCCGCCGAGATCGGCAGGCGCTGGCATCGCATCCTCTACAAGCGCGGCTGGATCACGCCGACTTGGCCGCGTGAGTATGGCGGCCGGGGCTGGGGTTCGGTGCAGAAATACATTTTCGAGCAGGAGTGCGCGCTGGCCAATGCGCCGACGCTGTCGTCGGCCGGTCTGCTTATGTGTGGTCCCATCCTGATCCACTACGGCACATCTGAGCAGAAGGCGCGCTTTATTCCGCGACTGCGTTCCGGCGAGGATTATTGGTGCCAGGGCTACTCCGAGCCTGGGGCGGGTTCCGATCTAGCGGCACTGGGCTGCCGCGCCCGCCGCGACAGTGACCAGTACGTCATCGATGGCACCAAGCTGTGGACCACCCACGCCCAGCACGCCGACTGGATCTTCCTGCTGGTGCGCACGGCCGTAAGTGGCAAGCCACAGCAAGGTATCACCTTCCTTCTCGCCGACATGCGCTCTCCCGGTCTGACCGTGGAGCCGATCATCAGCATGTCGGGAGAGCACGAAGTGAACCAGGTATTCTTCGATGGCGTGCGGGTGCCGGTCGAGAACCGTGTCGGCGAGGAAGGCGAGGGCTGGACCGTGGCCAAGAAGCTGCTCGAGTTCGAGCGCAGCGGCGTCTACGGACCCCGCGTCAGGCGGCTGTTAGCGCAGGCGAGGCGTCTGTCGCAAACTGGCGCCAGGTGCTGGACAGATGTCGATTTCCGGCGCCGTTTCGCCGAGCTCAGCATTGAAACCGATGCGCTCGAGGCGGGCGAACTGCGGCTGTTGACGGCCGAGTCCGGCGCAAACACCGGCGTCAGTACATCGCTGCTAAAGCTCGCCGGAACCGAGACCCTGCAGCGCGCCAGCGAGCTGTGCATCCTCGCCGGCGGCAGCGATGCCGCTTACGCCTACGAACCCGTTGCAGAGTCGACCGCTCCTGACGCAGTGGTGGCAATGGCGCGCTACCTCAATATGCGCGCGGCCACCATCTACGGTGGCTCCAGCGAAATCCAGCGGAACATCCTGGCCAAGTCGGCGCTGCAGCTCTGAGCGATTCGCCTGCGCGGAGCGTGGGCCCGGCCGGTGATGTCTACAACCGATTCGCGGGAATGCCGCGCACAATCGGCCTGATGGTGTCGATCGGCATGTAAACGCGGCTCGGGCTGTGCCTGAGCTGGCGGGTGAGGTGTTTGGCCTCACCCGCCACCGCGCTGGACTACGCGGCCTTGGCCACCCCGGCGCGCATGCTGGCAAAGTCGACGATCTGTAGCGCCATCAGTTCAAGCTGCTTGGAAATCGCGGGGTCGGTACAGTTGCCTTCCGCGTCGAAGATCTTCTGGCTGGTGTTCACCGCCACGCCGATCGGTGTCGGCCAGCCGCGCAGGGCATGGACGATTGAGCGCAGGGCTGCCAGGGTGCTGCCGGTTGCCTGCCAGCCGTAGGCGCAGGCGATGCAGCCCACTGCACGGCCGTCGAAATAGCAGGAGCTGTCACCGCGCATGTCCTCGACGTAGTCCAGGGCATTCTTGATCAGGCCCGAGATCGAGCCGTGGTAGCCCGGCGAGGCGACGATGACGCCATGGCTCTGGCGCAAGGCCGTGATCAGCTCCTGCGCTGCGGGAGAGCGTTCTGGCCGCTCCTGGGCATACATCGGCAGTTCGATGGCGGGGCCGGACAGAAGGGTGGTGTGCGCGCCGGCGCGCTCAGCGGCCTTCAGCGCGCAGCGCAGGGCCAGTTCGGTGGACGAGCCTTGGCGCGTGGTGCCGCCCAGGCCGACTATATAGGGGACGAAGGTGCTCATGGGTTCATTCCTTGCAGCCTTTTTTGCTGCGCCTGTTCCCGCGCGGCGTGACGCGGCCCGCGGCTCATTGCTCGTTCTAAGATAATATGGTACTAACTAAGTAAGGGCAAGCTTTTACCGGGAAAACCGAGTCCGCCATCACGGTTTGAGTCCGCTTCCCCGAAACGGTGGCGGGCGATTTGTGATCGGCAGCGCGAGGCTCTACAGTCCCTCCGATGAGTGAAAAACCGTTACCGGTTCGCCGGCGCATGTCGCCTGAAGCCCGCCGCGCCAAAATCATCGAATCGGCGCGATTCGTGTTCAGCCAGTCCGGCGCAGGCCGCACCAAGATTCAGACTATCGCCGACCACGCCGGGATAACCGCCCCGTTCCTGTACCAGCACTTCGAATCACGCGAGGCACTGTTCAAGGTCGCAGTGCTGGAACCGCTGGAGCTAACCGTGGAGCGCCTGGCTCGCCAGATTCAGGAGTTGGCCGCTGAGCCTCCGGGTGACGGTTCCGCGCCGCACATCAAGTTGCACACCGTATTCCTCGACAACACTATCGAGCTGATTCCGCTCCTGGCAGCTGCTCAGTTCTCTGATCCGGTCAAGGGCCCCGAACTGTTCGGGGGTGTCATCTACCCGCAGATCCGTAAAAGCCTGGTCGGCCTGATGTCCAAATACACCGGCTGGTCAGCGAATTCGATAGAGCTGGATCTCGCCATGCGTGCCCTGATCGGCCTGCACTTCGGCATTGCGTTGGAGACGGTGCTGAGCGGGAAGCCGCTCAACAAGACTCAGGTGGCGGAGGACCTTTCCACGATGTTTGGGCAAGGTTTGACCCACGCTGGTTCTGCAAAAGGGACACGGCCACGCAATGCCGCGGCGCGCAAGATCGTGACGACCCAGGTCGACGAGCAGGAGGGCGGGGCGCCGCGCAGGAAGATGTCCAAGGCTAACCGTATCGATGCCATCCTTGCTGCAGCGCGCGAGGTGTTCCTGCAGTACGGACTGACGGGGGCACGCAGCAAGCAGATCGCCGACAAGGTCGGAATCACCGAAGCCTTCATGTTCCGGCTGTTCACGACGAAGGAGAAGATCTACGAGGAGGCCATCCTCAAGCCCCTGTCATTGGCATTCGCGGATTTATCCGAGAAGGTCACCCGGATCGGGCAGACCAGCTCCGGCCTGACTTTCATGGAGCAGCTATGCAAGCTCGGGGTGCCGTTCTTCACCGAATACGGCCCCCTGTGTATCGTCGCGCTATTCTCGGAATTATCGGAAGGGCAGAAGTACTACCGAGAAGTTCTGGTGCCGCATCTCAGGACCATCCGCAAGGCGATGACGGAGCAGGCCGGCCTGATCGAACCGGGCGTCGACGCAGAAACGATGCGCCGGGCGGTGATCGGCGCGGTATGGGGCGTCACCTTCGACACCGAGCACTGGAGATACACGGCGAAGCCGGATGTCACCGAAGCGATCCTGACGCGCCTATTCACCATGGGTATCAAGACGCACCCTGCCTATGCACGGCGAGATGCCTGAGCAACTAGCGGAAGCGGGTTACTGCCCCCACTGCGGTGCCGCTGCAGAGTGGCGCCTGCCACCGAACGACCATCGACAGCGCGCAGTCTGTACCAAGTGCGGCCACATCACCTACGTCGGACCGCAGTTGCTGGTCCTGACCGTCGTATTTGCAGATGGCCATCTGCTCCTGCTTCGGCGCGGACAAGATCCTTACCGCGGCAAGCTGGCGGTACCGGGTGGCTACGTCGAAGCGGGCGAATCGCTAGAAGCGGCCGCGATCCGCGAGACCGAGGAGGAAGTCGGCCTAGTCCTGGACCGCGAAGCACTCTTGCCGTTCATGCACATGAGCCTGCCGGCGATCAACCAAGTCCAGGTGGTGTTCGTGGCGAAGCTGGCGCAGCGCGTCCCGCTGCGGCCGTCGTTTCCCGAAGTGCTCGAGGCCGGCTGGTATCGGCAGAACGAGATCCCCTTGAACGAACTGTGGGAGCCGGCTTTCGACTACGACGTGGATCAGATTTTTGCGCGGGCGACCAGTGAGAGATTCGATTACTACCAGCGCACCGAGGACTCAATGCGGCTGATCAGCGATGGTGTCCGCATCACGCACATCTGGCCACGCCGCTGAAGTATCCGCCAGAGCTGGCCGCACCGTTTAGGGGAGGAGTTTCACGCCAGTCTTACCCTGAATCTCATCGAAGCTGACCTCGGGCGCCAACTCGACCAGCTTCAGCCCTTGCGGCATCACATCCAGCACCCCCAGCTCGGTGATGATGCGGTCGACCACGCCCACACCGGTCAACGGCAGATTGCACTTGGGCAGAATCTTGAATTCATTGCCCTTGGCGGTGTGCTCCATCAGCACCACCACGCGCTTGACCCCGGCCACCAGGTCCATCGCCCCGCCCATGCCCTTGACCATCTTGCCCGGCACCATCCAGTTGGCCAGGTCG
>FTAG01000260.1_pt1 | contig 12657 bp, 11 predicted proteins | sample 1638911 | NCBI WGS metagenome assembly FTAG01 (sample SAMEA3914813, study PRJEB12502) | metagenome | biome: forest; material: soil | place: Canada | collected 2011-07-07 | depth 0.3 m
GCATGCGCCTGCACATCCTCGGCATCTGCGGCACCTTCATGGCCGGCATCGCGGCGCTGGCGCGCGAGGCCGGGCACAGCGTCACCGGCTCCGACGCCAATGCCTGGCCGCCGATGTCGACTCAGCTCGAGGCGCTTGGCATCACCGTCATGCCCGGCTACGACCCGGCGCATCTGCAGCCGGCGCCGGACGTGGTGGTGGTAGGCAACGTCATCACCCGCGGCAATCCCGCCATCGAATACGTGCTCAACGCCGGGCTGCCCTACATCTCCGGCCCGCAGTGGCTGGCCGAGAACGTGCTGCACGGCCGCCATGTGCTGGCGGTGGCCGGCACCCACGGCAAGACTACGACTACCAGCATGCTGGCCTGGCTGCTCGAGCATGCGGGCCTGGAGCCGGGTTTCCTGGTCGGCGGCGTGCCGCTGAATTTCGGCGTCTCGGCGCGGCTCGGCAAGGGCCGCCATTTCGTCATCGAGGCCGACGAGTACGACACTGCATTCTTCGACAAGCGCAGCAAGTTCGTGCACTACGGGCCGCGCACCGCCATTCTCAACAACCTCGAATACGACCACGCCGACATCTTCCCGGACCTGGCCGCGATCGAGCGCCAGTTCCATCACCTGGTGCGCACCGTGCCGGGCGAAGGCCTGCTGGTGGTGAACGGCACCGATGCCAATCTGCAGCGGGTGCTGGAGATGGGCTGCTGGAGCGGCGTCGAATACTTCGACGACGCGCGCGGCTGGACCGCGCAGCGGCAGGGGCAGGGTTTCGAGGTGTCCCTGCGCGGGGCCAGCCTGGGACAGGCGCGCACGCCGATGGCCGGGGCGCATAACCGCTCCAATGCGCTGGCCGCGATCGCCGCCGCGGCACACGTTGGTGTTCCCGCCGCCGCTGCCCTGCGCGGCCTGGAAAGCTTCCGCGGCATCAGGCGCCGGCTCGAACTGCGCGGCGAAGTGCGCGGCGTGCAGGTCTACGACGATTTCGCCCATCATCCCACCGCCATCGCCGTCACCATTGCCGCCCTGCGCGAGCAGCTCGGCGACAGCGGGGGCCGCATCCTCGCCGTGCTGGAGCCGCGCTCCAACACCATGCGTCTGGGCGGGCATGCCGAAACCCTGGCCGACAGCCTGCGCGGTGCGGCGCTCAGCTTCGTCTACGCCCGGCCCGACTTGAAATGGGATGCGCAGGGCGCGCTCGGCTCGCTGGGCGAGCGCCTGCGGGTCCATCCGCAGCTCGATGCCCTGGTGGCCGACGCCGTGGCCCAGGCACGTCCGGGCGACCGCCTGCTGGTGATGAGCAACGGCGATTTCGGCGGTGTGCACCAGAAGCTGCTGGATGCGCTGGGCCGCTGAACCCGGACCGGGTGGCCGGCGGCTTCTTCAGTTAAATCAAATACTTGATTTGTAAAGATTTATTAAGCTGTCACCAAGTCGCAATCTGCGCTCCTTACGATTGGCTTACCACTGTGTAAAGCCTGCGCCGGGCATCCGCTAGAGAGTTCCGGCGCCTATTGGGAGACGATCGATGATGAAGAACTACCGGCCGCTGCTGGCCGCGCCTGCTGCCCTGTTGCTCGCTGCCTGTGCCGTCATGGGCAATGAAGTGCCTTCCTGGGGTCCGGATCTGGTTGCCGTGACCACCTCGAACAAGCTGATCACTTTCAATCACGGCACGCCCGGCACCATCGACAGCACGGCGGCGATTTCCGGCCTGAAGTCCGGCGAGAACGTGGTCGGCATCGACTACCGCCCCTCCGACGGCAAGCTCTACGGTCTCGGCAGCAGCGGCGAGCTGTACCAGCTCGACGTGCGCAGCGGCGCGGCTACCCCCAAGGCGGCCCTGCACGCCGCCGCCGGCGACGCTTATGCCGCCCTCAACGGCAGTGCCTTCGGCCTCAGCTTCAACCCGGTCGACGGCCAGCTGCGCGTGATCTCCGATGCCGGCCAGAACCTCAGCGTCGACGCCGACAGCGGCACCGTGCGCAGCGACGCCAGCATCGACAGCAGCAAGGTCAGCGTGGTCGCCGCCGCCTACACCACCCAGCCCAATGGCCCGTTCCAGACCACGCTGTATGCGCTGAACAGCAAGAGCGCGGAAATCGCCTCCTCGCTGGCGCCGCAGAGCGGCAAGCTGCTCGCGGTCGGTGCCCTCGGCGCCGACATCGGCAAGCCGGCCGGCTTCGACATCCGCGGCAACGAGTCCAGCGGCGTCGCCTACGCCGCCACCGCCGCGCCGGACGCCACCGCTTCCAAGCTGTACCTGGTCAAGCTCAGTGCCGGTTCGGTGAAGAGCCTCGGCACCATCGGCGGCAAGGAAAAGGTCAGCGGCCTGGCCATCCGTCCGGGCCTCGATGGGTAAGTTGATGTCCTTGGTGATGTCCCTGGCCATTCATGGCCGGGACTGTTGAAACAAGCGGGAAGCCAAGGGCCGGTCGAGAGACCGGCCCTTTTGCTTTAGGGCCCGGCGTGTCCATTTCGCCCAGTTCCAGTATTCTGCGGCCACGCTTACTTCCGCCGCCGAAATGACCCACCAGCCTCCCGCTACCAGCCTTCCCTCCGTCGCCGAACTGCAGCCGCGTCTGGCGCAGGCGCTCGATCTGGCCAAACGCGGCGGCGCCAGCGCCGCCGAGGCGCATCTCGGCGCGAGCCGCGGGCTGTCGGTCAATGTGCGCATGGGCGAGGTCGAGTCGGTGCAGTTCCAGCGCGACCGCGACTTGTCGATCACGGTGTACTTCGGCCAGCGCACCGGCTCGGCCAGCACCACCGACCTGAGCGAAGCGGCGCTGGCGCGCACCATCGAAGCCGCCTGCGCCATCGCCAAGGCCGGCGGCGAGGATCCCTGCATGGGTCTGGCCGACGCCGGGCTGATGGCCAAGGAATTCCCCGATCTCGATCTGAGCCACCCCTGGGAGGTTTCCGCCGAAACCGCCATCGAGATGGCGCGCGAGGCCGAGGCCGCCGCCTTTGCCGCCGATAAACGCGTCACCCAGTCGGAAGGCGCCAGCGTAGACACGCGCCACTCGCTGCACCTCTATGCCAACACCCACGGCTTCTTCGGCCAACGTGAGGCCACCGACCACAGCATGGGGGTTGCCGCCATCGCCGTGCAGGGCGAAGCGATGCAGCTTGGCCACTGGTATACGACCTCGCGCCGCGCCTCCGATCTGGATGCCGGAGCGGCCGTCGGCCGCAAGGCTGGCGAGCGCGCCGCTGCCCGCCTTGGTGCGCGCGGCATCGCTACCCGCACCGCGCCGGTGCTGTTCCCGGCGGAAGTGGCGCGCGGCCTGTTCGGCCATTTCATCGGCGCCATCTCCGGCGGCGCCCTGCATCGCCGCGCCTCGTTCCTGATCAACAAGCTGGGCGAGCCGGTGTTCGCCTCGCGCGTCAACGCGCGACAGCTGCCGTTCATTCCACGCGCTGCCGGCAGCAGTGCCTACGACCAGGAAGGCGTGGCCACGCGCGAACGCACCCTGCTCGACAAGGGCGTGCTCGGCGGCTACCTGCTCGGCAGCTATAGCGCGCGCAAGATGGGCATGACCAGCACCGGCAATGCCGGCGGCATCTTCAATCTGGTGGTGGATTCCACCTTCGCCGGCGGCCTCGAGGCCCTGGCGCGCGAGATGGGTGAGGGGCTGATCGTCACCGACCTGATGGGCCAGGGCGTCAATAACGTCACTGGCGATTATTCGCGCGGCGCGTCCGGCTTCTGGGTGGAGAACGGCGCCATCGCTTTCCCGGTGCAGGAAGTGACCATCGCCGGCAACCTCACCACCATCTTCCAGGGCATCCAGGCCATCGGCGACGACGTCGATACGCGCGGCGGCGTGCGCTGCGGCTCGGTGCTGGTCGAGTCCATGATGATCGCCGGAGAAGCCGGTTGAGGAAGATCCCGATCTTCATGGTCGATGCCTTCGCCGAGCAACTGTTCGGCGGCAACCCGGCGGCGGTCTGTCCGCTCGAAGACTGGCTGCCGGATGCCACGCTGCAGTCCATCGCCGCCGAGAACAATCTTTCCGAGACGGCGTTCTTCGTGCCCTCGAACCAGCCGGGTGCGGACTTTCATTTGCGCTGGTTCACACCGACGGTGGAAGTGCCGCTGTGCGGCCACGCCACGCTGGCCAGCGGTCATGTGCTGCTCAACAGCCTGGGCCTGCGCGGCAGCCGCGTGGTGTTCGGCACGCAGTCCGGTCTGCTCACGGTGGAGCGGGACGGCGAGGGCTTGTGCGTCGATATGCCGGCCTTGCCGCCGCAGCCGCTGAAGGAGGTGCCGAAGGATCTGAGCACGGGCCTCGGGGTGAAGCCGCAGGCCTGGCTGGTCAGCGGCAACAACTATCTGGCGGTGTTGGCCGAAGCCGCCGCCGTTGCCGCACTGGTGCCGGACATGGCCGCGCTGACCCGGCTCAGCGGCAAGGGCCTGATCGTCACGGCGCCGGGCGGCGAGTACGGCGTCGATTTCGTGTCGCGTTATTTCACGCCGGCGCGCGGCATCCCGGAAGATCCGGTGACGGGCGGGGCGCATTGCGTGCTGGTGCCGTATTGGGCCGAGCGTCTGAAGAAGATGCGGATGGAGGCGCTGCAGGTTTCGGCGCGGCGTGGTCGTTTGCAGACGGAGTTGCTGGGGGAGCGGGTGCGGCTGGGCGGGAGGGTGGTGCCGTATCTGCGCGGCGAGATCGCCATTCCCTAAACGAATATTTGATTGTCACCGATGAAAGAGCTTATCTATCAATGCTGCTTTTGCGGTGAGGGTATTGAGGACTCTGGTGCAAAGGCCCATCGATTGAATCCCTGCGCATTGATACTTGTTGCGAATTGGCAGCAAGGTGAAAGTCAGCAGGCGGAGCAGCAGTTCTTTTGCCACCTCAGTTGCTTCAAGGCAGCTATGTGGCACAACGTCCCAGTGGAAGTTGAATCTCTTGCGCCCCCTCCACACTAATAGCCCGTAGAGCGGAATAAGCGAAGCGCATCAATCGCGATCTTCATTTTTGCGCAGCCGGCCCCAAGATCTCATCACAATGCCCAAATTAATTGACGCAGAATCGAAGCTCGCGAATGCCCGCGGCCATATTTCAGAGCTAGTGCGTATCCAGAAGGAAATGGGAAAAGGGCCGGGTAATTTGGTAAAGGTCACTGGCAATGTTTTCACCGACAAATGGGAATTTGACTCGCCGGCCGCACCAGTACCAGAGGAAGCGCGGCATCGGTTCAGTGACGCAGTCGGGAATCTCCGTTCCGTCTTGGATTATGTAGCCTACGATTTGGTGGTCCTTGACACGGGCCATCCGCAAACGCGGACACAGTTTCCTGTTCTTAACGATGAGGCACAATTTGAAGGCGAAATTCGCTCGCGGAAGATGAATGGCTTGACCGCTGCCCACCTGCAGCGTATCCGCGAGCTGCAGCCATTCAATGGCTGTGACTGGATAGCTAGGCTGGCCGTTCTGTCCAATTCGGATAAGCATAAGACGCTGGTTACGGTGGCTCGGAAGGGCAACAGTAGCGCAGGGCCCACGACTTTAACCAAAGACCGCGCGGGAAAAATAGTTAAGACTGTTAGGTTAACGCTTGAAACTGTGATCGCTCTAGACGATGGGAGGCATGCTATAGCCCTGCTAGACGAGCTTTGTGTGCATGTAGGCGCCGTTGTTTCTGAGTTCAAAAAAGACTTCTAGGACATCAAAGCTGTAGGTTGGGATGAGTGCGGCGAATCCCAGCGCGTCGGGTCTACAGATTCAGATTATTCCTTCGCCTTCACCGTCCGCCGCTTCTTCGCCGCGGCTTTCTTCGGTGAAGCAGCCCTCTTCGGCGCTTCCTTCTCGCGCAGCACCTCACTCACGTGCTGCGTATCCTCCACATTCTCGAACTGATCCGAGATCAGCTGTCCCACTTCGCGGTTGATGCGGCGGATGGCGTCGTAGACCATGCCGATGCTGCGCCGTTGCTTCTCGCGCAGCTTGAGCTTGTCGTCTTCCAGCAGGCCGGATTTCTCCAGCGCCTCGAACGGCAGCGCGGCGATGTGCTGGTGGATCTGCTCCACCGAGGTCGCGCCGCGATCGACGGCTTCCTGGATGAAGTCTTTGAGCAGTTCCAGCCGTTGTAGCGCTTTCATCCGGTTTCCTTGGAGTTTTCAGCTCGGTGCATGCAGCAGGTTACCTGTTGACGGCGCGCGTAGGAAGACGCCCCGGATCAGGCGGCCATGCGCAGCGGCTCGACTTCGCTGTTTACCTGCTGTGGACGAACCGGCTGGGCCCCGCGCGTCGGCAGCGACAGCTTGAAGATGCGCTTCCAGGTGCTCAGGGTCTGCTGCAGGAAGCTGCCGGTGTTGTAGGGCAGGCCGTACTTTTCGCAGATGGCGCGCACTTGCGGCGCGATCTCGGCGTAGCGGTGCGCCGGCAGGTCGGGGAACAGGTGGTGCTCGATCTGGAAGCTGAGGTTGCCGCTCATGATGTGCATCAGGCGGCCGCCGCTGAAGTTGGCGGAGCCGAGCAGCTGACGTACGTACCAGTGGCCGCGCGTCTCGCCCTCCAGCACCGACTCGGGGAACTGCTCGACGTCTTCCGGGAAATGGCCGTTGAAGATCACGGCGCAGGCCCAGACGTTGCGCGCCAGGTTGGCGGCGACGTTGCCGACGAACACGAACGGCGCCATCGGGCCGGCCAGGACCGGGAACAGCACATAGTCCTTGGCCAGCTGCTTGCGCATCTTCTTCCACACCGGCTTGAAGTCTTCCTTGAGCTGGGCGGTGGTCTTGGTCTTGTAGATCAGCACCTCTTCCAGCTTGAGGTTCTGCACCGCGACGAAATGCTGGAAGAAGGTGTGCAGGATCACCGTCAGCGGCACGTTGGCGAGGAAGCGCGGCTCCCACTTCTGCTGCGTCGACATGCGCAGCAGGCCGTAGCCGACGTCGTGGTCGCGGTTGAGCACGTTGGTGTAGGTGTGGTGCTCGACGTTGTGGGTCTGCTTCCAGTTCTTGGCGGTGTCGGCGCTGTCCCAGTCGAAGGTCTTGGAATTCAGCGTCGGATCGCCCATCCAGTCGTACTGGCCGTGCATGACGTTGTGGCCGATCTCCATGTTGTCGAGGATCTTCGACACCGACAGGGCGGCGACGCCCAGCGGCCAGGTCGGCGGGATCATCAGCATGATGCGGCCGCCAACTTCCAGGCGGCGCTGGCGCTTGACCAGGCCGCGGATGTACGCGGCATCGCGCTCGCCGAGATCGGCCAGCACGCCCTGGCGGATGGCATCGAATTCGGCACCGATGGCGGCGAACTGCTTGGGGCTCAGCTTGCTGAAATTGCTCATGGGAATGGCGCTCTCGAAAATTGGATGGGGTTCAGACGTCCAGCGTCACGGTGCCGACCGGCACGCTGACGCAGATCTGGATGTCTTCTTCGCCGCCGTCGCTGAGCTGCCCGGTGCGGGTGTCGCGCACCTGGCCGGACAGCTTGCGGCAGGTGCAGGTATGGCAGATGCCCATGCGGCAGCCGGCTTCCGGGCGCAGGCCGGCGGCTTCGGCCTGGTCGAGCAGGGTGGCGCCGTTGTTGACGGCCAGGCGCTCGCTGCGGGCGAAGCGCACCTCGCCTTCGGCATTGGTGCTGTCGATCACCACCGGCGCCGCAGTGAAGTTTTCCAGGTGCAGGCGCTCGCCCAGGCCGTCTTCGGCCCACAGCTGCTGCACCACTTTCATCATTCCGGGCGGCCCACAGAGGAAGGTGCTGGCCTCGGCGTAATCCGGCACCGCCGTCGCCAGCTGCTCACGGCAGAACAGGCCCTGCAGCTCGCCGCACTGCTCGGCTTCGGTGAAAGCGCGCAGCAGTTCGACGTTGGGATAGCGGGCGGCGATCTCGGCCAGTTCCTCGGCGTAGATCAGGTCTTTGGCGCCATTGCAGTAATGCAGGAAGGTGATGCGGCCGGTATGGCCCTCGTCGCACAGGGTGCGCAGCATGGCCATCACCGGGGTGATGCCGCTGCCGCCGCTGATCAGCAGCACGCGCTCGGGGCGCTGCTCGGGCAGGGCGAAGGAGCCGTCGGCCTGGGACAGAGTCACCACCATGCCGGGACGCGCCTGCTCGCGCAGGAACTTCGAGACGAAGCCGCCGGCATGGGCCTTGGCAGTCAGTTCGATCTTGCCGTCCACGGCATGCACGGAGTTGGCCGGCGAGTAGCAGCGGCTGCGGCGCACGCCGTCGATCTCCACCGTCAGGCGCACGAACTGGCCGGCGCGGAAACCCTGCCAGTTGCTGTTGGGGCGCAGGGTCAGAGTGACGCTGTCGGCCGTCGGGTGGCGCACGGCGCTGACTTCGGCGCGGACCTCGTTGACCGACCAGGTCGGGTTGAACAGTTCCAGGTAGCGGTCGACGCCGTGCGGCGTGGTCATCGCGGCAAGCACGCGGGAACCCAGGACGCGGCGCAGGCCGGTGCTGAGGAAGCGGGTGTTGGGGCTGGTGGCGATCATCGGCGACTCAGGTTGTGAACAAGTGTGCACAGTCTGCTCCGGCCAAAACGGAAAGTCAACACTTGTACACTGAAATTATCGGAAGGATAATGAAAAGCGCAGAAAGCGTATATAGATCAATGGGTGTATAGTGTTCACAGATGTTCATGACCTGAGTTTATTCGTGCCCAGCCGCGAGGATTTGACCCCCAGTGCCGCCCCCGAACGGGACGAGCCGGGTGCGCGCGGTTCACGCAAGCAACGCACCCGTGATGCCCTGCTCGAAGCCGCGCTGCGGCTGATGCGCGAGGGCCGCAGCTTCACCGGCCTGAGCCTGCGCGAGGTGACGCGCGAGGCCGGTGTGGTGCCCACCGCCTTCTATCGCCACTTCCACGGCATGGAAGAGCTGGGGCTGGCCCTGGTGGAAGAGGGCGGGGTGACGCTGCGCCGCCTGCTGCGCGAGGCGCGGCGTACCGAGGTGCAGTTCACCGACATGATTCGCGGCTCGGTGCAGGTGTACAAGCGCTATGTCGAGGACAACCGCCTGCAGTTCCTGTTCATTGCCGGTGAGCGCGCCGGCGGCTCGCCGCTGATCCGCGAAGCGATCCGCCGCGAGGTGACGCACTTCACCAACGAGATGGCGCAGGACCTGCGCGGCCTCAACGCCTTTCCCGGTTTGTCCACCGCCACGCTGCAGATGATCTGCGGCCTGGTGGTGAACTGCATGCTCAACGCGGCCATCGACATCCTCGACCTGCCGCCGAACCAGCCGCAGCAGGAACAGGAACTGGTGGACAATTTCGTGCGCCAGGTGCGCATAATTTTCCTCGGCGCGCAGCGCTGGAAGGAAAAGCAGGCGCAGTTGGGGTCGGCAGCCGCGAACCGGAACGCCGTTTAGGCGCGGGGTTTGCCGCTCAGGCGGCCACGAAGCCGGGCATTCGAATCGCTTTCGCGTCGAATGTCGCGGTGGCGCTGCAACCAAGCCGCCGGTTGTGGGCCGAGATCAGGCAGTCGGCGAAACCGCAGTTGCCGTCCTTCCAATGAAACAGGGCTTCCTCGACTGCGGATTCATCCTCGAAGGCGAGGTCGCGGGATTCGAGCAAGCCACGGAACGCGGTGAGGATGGTGCCTTTGTCCAATTCGTAACGGCTGCGCAGAACCCATTCCGTTTCGATCAGCACAAGCAGCGAAACCAGGACCGGTTCATCCTGGCCCACGGATTTCTCGACGATCCGTCTGGCGCGGCGCGTCTGATCGGCATCGTCCGCGACGAGCAAGCGCACCAGGACGTTGGTGTCGATGCCGAGCATGTCGAGGGCCGCCGCTAGCGTTCCATCTGCTCGGTGGTGATGTGGCGTCCCTTGCCGGGTTTGATGATCAAATCACGAAGGCCGCGATTCTTGACCCGCACCAGGATCGTACCGTCATCGAGGACGGTGAAATGCATCTTGTCGCCTGTGCGCAGGCCGGCAGCTTCACGCACGGATTTCGGAATGGTCGCCTGGCCTTTGCTGGTCATGGTCGCGAACGACATTCTCCTTCTCCTTGTTTCCTTACAATATGGCTTATTGTAAGGAATATTGAGAGGGACGCAAAAGCCGTTGACCGGATTTAGTGGTGAACTGGCAGGTTCAAGGTGACCCGCAGCCCGCCGCCTTCGCGATTGGCCAGCGCGATGCGGCCACCGTGCGCTTCCACGATCTCGCGTGCCAGGGCCAGCCCCAGGCCGGTGCCGCTGCGCTTGGTCGAGTAGAACGGCAACAGGGCATTGGCCAGCACCTGCTCGCTCATGCCGCTGCCGCTGTCGCGCACTTCGATGCGCAGCTCCGCGCCCAGCCGCAGGATCTCCATTTCGACCGCTTCCGCCGGGCCACCCGACTCGTGCGCATTCTTCAGCAGGTTGATCAGCACCTGCTCGATCTGGGTGCGGTCGAACCAGGCTTCGCCGTCCGGCAGCTTGCCGGCCAGGCGGAAGCTGCGCTGGCGTTCCAGTGCATCGAGAAACGGCGGCCAGGCCACGCGCTCCGGCGCCGGGGTCGGCAGCTTGGCGAAGCTGGCGTAGCCGTCGATGAACAGGTGCAGATGCCTGGCGCGCTCGCTGATGGTGGCGAACACTCCCGGCAGGCGCTCCACGTCGCCGCGCCGCGCCAGCTCGGCGCCGGAGTGCGCCATCGAGGAAATCGGCGCCAGCGAGTTGTTCAACTCGTGGCTGATGACGCGGATGACTTTTTTCCAGGTCGTCACTTCCTGCCGCGACAGCTCGCGCGTCATGCGTCGCACCAGGTACAGCCGATGCGGCCGGCCCTGCAGGCGGAAGCCGCGCTGCGACAGGTGGAAGGTTTCCTCGACGCCTTCCAGCTCCAGCGAAAACAATGCGTCCTCGCCGCCCTTCATCGCTTCGCGCAGCTGCGGCGGGCAGCTGTCCAGCACCGCACTGAAATCCAGGCCGACCAGGCTGCGCCCCTCGTTGAACAGGTGGCGCGAAGCCAGGTTGGCATAGGCCACGCGCTCGTGCAGGTCGACCAGCACCAGCGCCACCGGTGTGTTCTGCACCACCGTGTCGAGCAGCAGCTCGCGCTGCACCAGGTGCTGGCGCTGTTCCCGCAGTACCTGGCCGAGCTCGTTGTGCATCCGCGCCAGGTCGCCGAATTCGTCGCCGCGCGTGGCCGACAGCGAGAAGCTGAAATCGCTGTCGCGGTAGCTGGCCACCGCGCCTTCCATGGCGCGCAACAGCCGCGTCACCGGGTCGCTCAGCCGCGCCCCGAGCCATAGTGCAGCAGGCAGCAAGATGACGCCGCCGAGCGGTATCGCGACCCAGGGGCTGCCCGCGGCAAGAACCAGCGCGGCGCCCAGCGCAGCGCCAGCCGTCGCAGCGACGGCGAGCAGCAGGCTCAGCTTGCCTTGAAGCGAGAACGGGCGCATCGGCTGTTATGAAGTTATGGACGTGGTCGCCGTGATTGTGGCGCAAGCCAGCGGATGATGGCGAACAGAGGCCTCAGGCGTCCGGCGGCGTCAGCCCGAATTTTTCCAGGCGCCGGTACAGCGCCTGACGGCTCAGGCCCAGCGCCTGCGCGGCGCGGCTGACCACGCCGGAAGCGGCCTTCAGGGCCGCTTCGATCTGTTCCCGATCGGGCTCGTTGCTGGCGCCGGGGGCGATGCGCCGCGCCGGCAGATTGAGGTCGGCGGGATCGATCACGCCGTCGCGGCACAGCAGGCGCGCCCGCTCGATGGCGTTCTTCAGCTCGCGCACATTGCCCGGCCAGGCGTGGGCCAGCAGCGTCTCGCGCGCTTCGTCGGACAGCACGGCCATGCCGCCGAGGAAATGCTCGGCCAGCGGCAGGATGTCGTCCGGCCGCTCCGCCAGAGGCGGCAGCGCCACCTCGATGACGTTGAGCCGGTAGTACAGGTCCTCGCGGAAGCTGCCGGCGACGATCATCTCCGCCAGTTTCGAGTTAGTGGCGCTGAGCAGACGCACTTTCACCTTGCGCGTGCGCGAGGAACCAAGCCGCTCGAACTCGCCGGTTTCCAGCACCCGCAGCAGCTTCACCTGGCTGGCCAGCGGCAGGTTGCCGATCTCGTCGAGGAACAGGGTGCCGCCGTGGGCCAGCTCGAAGCGGCCTTCGCGCATGCGCGTCGCCCCGGTATAGGCGCCGGCTTCGGCACCGAACAGCTCGGCCTCCACCAGGTCGTGCGGCAGCGCGCCGCAGTTGACGGCGACGAAGGGACCGTCCTTCACCGCCGAATTGGCGTGCACGATGCCGGCGATCAGTTCCTTGCCGGCACCGTTGGGGCCGGTGATCAGCACCGGCGCATCGGCACGCGCCACCTGGCAGGCCAGCTCCACCACCCGCTCCATCGCGGTGGAGCCGTAGACCAGTCCGCGCAGCTCATAGCGGCCGGCCAGTTGCTCGCGGCGCTTGCGCCGCTCCAGGCGGTAGCGCGCGGCATCGCGCGCGCTTTCCGACAGCTCCAGCAGGTTCTCCACCGTTGCCAGCAGGCGGTTGTCGTCCCAGGGCTTGGCCAGGTAGTCGGCGGCGCCGGCCTTGACCAGTTCCACCGCCGTTTCCAGATGGGTCCAGGCAGTGAGCAGGATCACCGGCAGATCGGCGTGGGCGGCACGGATGGCGCGGAACAGTTCCGCCCCTTCCGCGCCCGAGGTGGTGTCGGCGCTGAAATTCATGTCCTGCACCACCAGGTCGATGCGCTCGCGTGCCAGCAGCGCCAGGC
>FTAG01000270.1_pt1 | contig 12631 bp, 14 predicted proteins | sample 1638911 | NCBI WGS metagenome assembly FTAG01 (sample SAMEA3914813, study PRJEB12502) | metagenome | biome: forest; material: soil | place: Canada | collected 2011-07-07 | depth 0.3 m
GACGCTGGACGCTTCGGCATCCTGCCTCGCCCCGCGCCAAACAGGCGCGGGCTGATGTCCGACGCAGGCTGTGATGCTCGGCGCAGTTACGGGGGGAACGTCAAAAGCAACGTCAACAACCAAAGCACAGTAACGTCATCAGCCGCTACAGCTGCTGCGCCCCGAACGTATCGCATTGCTTCAGGTCGCCGCTGTCGAAGCCCTGGCGGAACCAGCGCACGCGCTGCGTGCTGCTGCCGTGGGTGAAGCTGTCCGGCACCACGGTGCCCTGCGACTGCTTCTGCAAACGGTCGTCGCCAATGGCGGTGGCGGTGTTGAGCGCCTGCTCGATGTCGCCCTGGTCCAGCCATTTGTGGCGCTGCTGCGCCTGATTGGCCCACACCCCGGCCAGGCAGTCGGCCTGCAATTCCAGCCGCACCGACAGGCCAGTAGCGCCGCGGGTATCGCCGCGCGCGGCATCGACCTTGGCGGTGATGCCCAGCAGGTTCTGCACGTGATGCCCGACTTCGTGCGCGATGACGTAGGCCTGGGCGAAGTCGCCGCCGCCGCCGAGGCGCTGGCGCATCTCGTCGAAGAAGGACAGATCCAGGTAGACGCGCTGGTCGCCGGGGCAGTAGAACGGCCCGGAGGCCGCGGTGGCGCCGCCGCAGGCCGACTGCACCGCGCCGCTGTACAGCACCAGGTGCGGCGCCGTGTAGCCGCGTCCGGCCTTCTGGAAGATGGCGCCCCAGGTGTCCTCGGTGTCGCCGAGGATGGCGCGGACGAAATCCACGCCCGGATCGTTTGGATTGGCGGGCGCGGAAGTGCTGGTCTGCGATGTGCCCTGCTCGACCTGGCTGACCAGGCCCAGCATGGTCAGGGGATTGGTCCCGGTGGCCCAGCTCAGCAGCAGGGCGATCACCACGCCGCCGATGCCGATGTGCGGCAGCCCGATGCCACCGCGCCGCTGGTCCTCCACGTTGTCACTGCGTCTTGCGTCGCCCCAGCGCATGGTCCGCTCCCTGGTTGCCTGGCTGGATTGTAGGGCGGCCTGTGGCCGCCGTCTTGTTCGGGCGGAAAAGCCGGCGGCCACAGGCCGCCCTACCGGTTCGCGCGAATTTGTAGGTCGGCCTTCAGGCCGACAAAACTGTCGCCCTGAAGGGCGACCTACGAGGTTTCGCTGCTCCGGGCCCTACCCTCCGGCCCCACCAGGAACTCCGCCGCGAACGCGCCGTAGCGGTCCGCTTCGATCGCCGCGCGGATGCGCGCCATCAGTCGCAGGTAATAGTGCAGGTTGTGGATGGTGTTGAGCCGCGCGCCGAGGATCTCATCGCAGCGATCCAGGTGATACAGGTAGGCACGCGAATAGTTGGCGCAGGTGTAGCAGGAGCAGGCCGGGTCCAGCGGCCCCGGATCGTCGCGATGCCGCGCGTTGCGGATCTTGATCACGCCCCCGGAGGTGAAAAGGTGCCCGTTGCGCGCATTGCGCGTCGGCATGACGCAGTCGAACAGGTCGATGCCGCGCCCCACCGCCTGCACCAGGTCGCGCGGCGTACCCACGCCCATGACGTAGCGCGGCCGGTCCGCCGGCAGCTGGTGGGCGATGCCGTCCAGCACCTTGAGGCGCTCGCTCTCCGGCTCGCCGACCGAGAGGCCGCCCAGGGCATAGCCGTCGAAACCGATCTCGGTCAGCCGCGCCAGCGACTCGTTGCGCAGCTCCGGGTGCATGCCGCCCTGTACGATGCCGAACAGCGCTCCCGGCGCGCCGGCATGGGCGGCCTTGCAGCGCGCGCCCCAGCGTGCCGACAGGCGCAGCGACTCCGCCGCCTGCTCCGGCGTGGCCGGATACGGCGTGCACTCGTCGAACTGCATGATGATGTCGCTGCCCAGCGCCAGCTGCATCTCGATCGAGCGCTCCGGCGTCAGCATGATGCGGTCGCCGTTGATCGGCGAAGCGAACTCCACGCCCTTTTCCGACAGCTTGCGCAGCTCCGCCAGGCTCCACACCTGGAAGCCGCCCGAGTCGGTGAGGATCGGCCCGTCCCAATGCATGAAGCGGTGCAGGCCGCCGAGCTTGCGCACGATCTCCTCGCCCGGCCGCAGCATCAGGTGGAAGGTGTTGCCGAGGATGATCTGCGCCCCCGCAGCTTTCAGCTCCTCCGGCGTCATCGCCTTGACCGTGCCGTAGGTGCCGACCGGCATGAACTGCGGCGTGTCGATCACGCCGCGCTCGAAGCTGATGCGGCCGCGGCGGGCGCCGCCGGAACTGGAGAGGAGCTGGTATTTCAAGGCTGGACGGCGGCGAACGCCGCGCGACTCAAGGAGGGATTTCGCGGATTTTACCCTGTCCCGGCCTGCGGCTCAGACGATCAGCCGCTCTGTGCCGTTTATTTACCGCCCTGCCATGGCTGCAGGCAGAATAGCCATTCGCCGTTCACGGAGCTGGAATTGAACGCACACTGGCTCTACCTCGGCATCGCCATCGTCGCCGAAGTCATCGCCACCTCGACCATGAAGGCGACGCAGGGCTTCACCCGCGCCCTGCCCTCGCTGGTGGTCGGTATCGGCTATGCGGTGGCCTTCTATTTCCTGTCCCTGACCCTGCGCACCCTGCCGGTCGGCGTGGCCTATGCCATCTGGTCCGGAGTCGGCATCGCCCTGGTCTCGCTGATCGCCTGGCTGGTCTACGGCCAGTCTCTCGACGCGCCGGCGATCGCCGGCATGGCGCTGATCGCGGCCGGCATCATCGTGCTCAACGGTTTCTCGCGCTCGGTGGTGCACTAGGTCGAGGGCCGCTAAGCTCAGCGCCACTACAGCCTTCCGGGACACGACGTGCTGCACGAAGACACCCTGATCGCCACGCTTGCCCTCAGCCTGGCGCTGGCCTTCGTCTTCGGCCTGCTGGCGGTGCGCCTGCGCCTGCCGCCGCTGGTGGGCTACCTGCTCGCCGGCATTGTCCTCGGCCCCTACACGCCCGGGGTGCACGCGGACGCACAGCTGGCGCCGCAGCTGGCCGAGATCGGGGTGATGCTGCTGATGTTCGGCGTCGGCACGCATTTTTCGCTGCGCGACCTGATGGCGGTGAAGGGCATCGCCGTGCCCGGCGCCATCGCCCAGATCGCGGTGGCCACGGCGCTGGGCGCCGGCGCGGCGTACTTCTGGGGCTGGCCGCTGGGCGCGGGCCTGGTGTTCGGCCTGGCCCTGTCGGTGGCCAGCACCGTGGTGCTGCTGCGCGCGCTGGAGGAGCAAGGCACGCTGGAATCCGCCGACGGCCGCATCGCGGTGGGCTGGCTCATCGTCGAGGACCTGCTGATGGTGCTGGCCCTGGTGCTGCTGCCGGCGCTGGCGGACCTGCTCGGTGGCGAAGCCCCGGCCGGCCACGCCGCGGCGCCGGACGCGCTGTGGCGCACCCTCGGCCTGACCCTGGGCAAGGTGGCGCTGTTCGTGGCCCTGATGCTGGTGGTCGGCACGCGCCTGTTCCCGTGGATTCTGCAGCGCGTGGTGCGCACCCAATCGCGCGAGCTGTTCACCCTCGCCGCCATCGCCCTGGCCCTGGGCGTGGCCTACGGCTCGACCAGGTTGTTCGATGTCTCGGTGGCCCTGGGCGCATTCTTCGCCGGCATGGTCATCAACGGTTCGGAGCTGAGCCATCGCGCCGGCACCTATCTGCAACCGCTGCAGGACGTGTTCGCCGCGCTGTTCTTCGTCTCGGTGGGCATGTTGTTCGACCCGCTGGTACTGGTGCGGCACCCGCTGGAGGTGCTGACCGTGCTCGGCATCATCGTCGTGGGCAAGTCGCTGGCGGCGCTGGGCATCGTCCTGCTGCTGCGCCGCCCCTTGGGTACTGCGCTGACCGTCTCCGCCGCGCTGGCGCAGATCGGCGAGTTCTCCTTCATCCTCGCCGTGATGGGGGTGAGCCTGAAGCTGCTGCCGGCGCAGGGCCAGAGCTACATCCTGGCCGGGGCGCTGCTCTCGATCACCCTCAATCCGCTGGTGTTCAAGCTGGTGGCCCGCTTCCGCCCGAAGCCGGTCAGCTGAAAGCCGGGCACAGCCGGGAATCCGTATACTCGGAGGGTCCGCAGGTAGCATGCGGACCCTGCACCGATGGAGACCCATGCGCCTTGCCCTGATCTGTCTCATCCCCGCCCTGCTTGCCGGCTGCGCCAGTGACCGCAACAGCAAGTGCAGCACCCTGGCCGGCCCCGGCTGGACGCCGCTGAGCCAGCCGCCCGCCAACGCCGCCCAGCTGCTGGCGCTGGAGAACCTGCCGGCCGACCGCGACCTGGTGTGGCTGGGCAAGGGCCAGGATCGTTTGATGATGTGCGACTACGCCCGCGGCCTCACCAGCCCCGGCTGCGGCGGCTCCACCGCCTTCGAGTTCGCGCAGAAGGACGGCCGCTGGACCTCGCGCGGCCAGATCAACGACTTCTGCCAATCCGGCCCGGACTGAGGGACCCCAGGCCACCGCGATGAACCCGGTCGCCCGCCACTACCGTCCGCCGGCGCCGCTGTCGGCCTACGTCGACCTGTTCTGGTACTACACGGGATTCGTGCGAGCTCACGCCAAGGAGCGCCTGCTGCCGACCGGGACCATCGAGCTGGTGATCAACCTGCACGAGGACGAGGTCCGCACCTACGACCCGGACAACCTCGAGCGCTGCATCCGCTATCCGGGCAGCGTGGTGGTCGGCACCCACACCCGCTACTTCGTGCTCGACACCGAAGAGCAGACCAACGTCATCGGCGTCCATTTCCGGCCCGGCGGCGCCTTCCCGTTCCTGGCGCCGCCCGCCGACGACTTCCGCAACACTCACGTCGACCTCGAGGCGATCTGGGGGCTGGAGGCGCGGCACATCCGCGAACAGCTGCTCGCCGCGCCGGCGCCGGAAGGCAAGTTCGCCGTTCTGGAAAAAGCCCTGCTGACGCGCCTCGGCCGCACCCCGGAGCCGCACGCCGCCGTGCTGCACGCCCTGCGCTGCATCGACAGCGCCCCGCACTTGCAGACCATCGCCAGCCTGACCGAACAGCTGGGCCTGCGCCCCAAGCGCTTCATCCAGCTGTTCACCGAACAGGTCGGCTTGACGCCGAAGCTGTACTGCCGGGTACAGCGCTTCCAGCGCGTCATCGGCATGGTCGGCCGCCACAAGCAGGTCGACTGGGCCGACGTCGCCGCCGGCTGCGGCTACTACGACCAGGCCCATTTCATCCGCGACTTCCGCGCCTTCTCCGGCCTCAATCCCGGCGCCTACCTCGGCCAGCGCGGCGAGTATCACAACCACGTGCCGATGCGGGACTAGCGAGGGCTGCGCCGCCGGGTTTTTTTTACAATCCCGGCATCCGCCTAGCAGCGACAATGCCCGGCATCGAAACCCGGAGTCCCCCATGCCCGCCCGCAAGCAGAAACCCCGCCCCGCCCTGGCGCCCTACCTGAGCTGCAGCAACGCCGCCGTCGCGCTGGACTTCTACGGCAAAGCCTTCGACGCGGTCGAGATCATGCGCTGGATCGATCCCGACAACGGCAAGGTCGGCCACGCCGAGCTGCGCATCGGCGAATGCCGCTTCTATCTCGCCGACGAATACCCGCAGACCGGTGAACTGGGCGTATGCAGCCCCGCCTCGCTCGGCGGCAGCAGCTTCCATTTCTGGCTCACCGTGGACGATGTGGAAGGCGTGACCGGCAAGGCCATCGCCGCCGGCGGCACCCTGCTGCGCCCGGTGGAGCAGTCCGCCCAGGACGGCCGCCGCAGCCGCCTGCGCGACCCCTCCGGTCACATCTGGACCATTTCCAGCCACTAGAATGGGACCCATGACGCTCTGCTGACAGCGGGCTGTCAGCAGCCGCGCTTCACCATGGGCCGACCCTGAACCAACGGCAAGGCAACTACATGTCCGAACAGCAGCTTCCCCTCACTGGCCGGCGCCGCCAGGCGGCGGTCAACTTCATCCTCGTCACCGTGATGCTCGACGTGCTCGGCTTCGGCATCATCATCCCGGTGCTGCCGCGGCTGATCCAGCAGATGATGGGCGGCGACGCTGGCGCGGGTGCGGAGATGCATAGCGTCTTCCTCAGCGTCTGGGCGCTGATGCAATTCATCTTCTCGCCCCTGCTCGGCGCCGTCTCTGACCGCTACGGCCGCCGCTACGTGATCCTCATCTCCTGCTTCGGCCTGGGGCTGGACTACATCGTCATGGCGCTGGCGCCGACGGTATGGTGGCTGCTGCTCGGCCGCATCCTCTCCGGCATCTGCGCCTCCAGCTTCGCCACTTCCGGCGCCTACATCGCCGACGTATCGCCGCCGGAAAAGCGCGCCGCCGCCTTCGGCATGATGGGTGCAGCCTTCGGCATCGGCTTCGTCGTCGGCCCGGGATTGGGCGGCTTCCTCGGCGACATCGACCCGCGCCTGCCGTTCTGGGGCTCGGCGGTGCTGGCCCTGCTCAGCGCGGCTTACGGCTGGTTCGTGCTGCCCGAGTCGCTGCCGCCGGAAAAGCGCGACAGCTTCTCCTGGAAGAAGGCCAACCCGGCCGGCTCATTCAAGCTCCTGCGCTCGCACCCCGAACTGCTGGGCCTGGCCGGCGTGTACTTCCTGTTCCAGATGGCCCATTACGTGCTGCCCAGCATGTACGTGATCTACACCGGCTACCGCTACGGCTGGAGCAGCTCGGCCACCGGCGCGACCCTGATGGCGGTAGGCGTACTCAGCGCCATCGTGCAGGGTGGCCTGCTCAAGCAGGCGCTCAAGCGCCTGGGCGAGCGCGGCTCACTGCTGACCGGTCTGTTCTTCGGCATCGCCGGCTTCAGCGGCTTCGCCCTGGCACCGACCGGCTTCTGGATGTGGGCGGCGCTGCCGGTGTTCGCGCTGTGGGGTCTGCTCGGTCCCAGCCTGCAAAGCCTGATGTCCAAGCACGTGTCACCCTATGAGCAGGGCAAGTTGCAGGGCGCATGCGTCAGCATCGGCAGTCTGGCAGGCCTGATCGCACCGAGCCTGTTCGCCCGCTCCTTCGCCCACTTCATCGACAAGGGCCGCGCCTGGACACTGCCTGGCGTGCCGTTCTTCCTCGCCGCCGCGCTGCTGATCCTGGCCCTGCTGCTGACCTTGCAGGTGTTGCGCCGCGAGCCGCCGCCGGCATTAGCCGAGCCGGCGGCCTGAGCGCAGCATGAGCGACGAGCAGCCCGCCAAGGTCTACTACAACAGCGCCTGCCCCGTGTGCAAAGCCGGCATCGAAGGCCAGCGCGCGCGGATGGAGTCCTGCGGCCTGGCCGAAATCGAGTGGATCGATGTGCACAACAACCCGCAGGCCGTGGCCGAAGTCGGCGCCGATCTTGAAACGGTGCGCGAGACCCTGCACGTGAAGACTGCCGATGGCCAGATCGCCAGGGGCGCCGATGCGTTCGCCGCCCTGTGGGGACGTACGCGCGGCCAGCGCTGGCTCGCCTCGCTGGTGCGCATGCCGCTGCTGCACGGCTTCCTGCAACTGCTGTACAAAGGCTTCGCCCGCCTGCTGTACCGCTGGAACCGCGGCAAGGGACATTGGTAGGCTGAGCGCATCAAAGACGAGGAGGCAATCGTGAAAATCCTGCTGGTCGGCGCAAGCGGAACCCTGGGCAGCGCGGTGGCGAAGGAGCTGGGCGCGCGGCACGAGATCCTCGCCGCCGGACGCGGCGGCAAATTCAAGGTCGACATCACCGACAGCGCCGGCATCCGCCTGCTGTTCGCACAGACCGGCAAGGTCGACGCCATCGCCTGCGCCGCCGGCAAGGTGGACTTCGGCCCGCTCGCCGAGATGAACGAGCAGCGCTACGCCGTGGGCCTGCGCGACAAGCTGATGGGCCAGGTGAACCTGAGCCTGATCGGCCGGGAGTTCCTCACCGACGGCGGCTCCATCACCCTGATCGGCGGCATCCTCGCCGAGCAGCCCATCGTCGCCGGGACGTCCGCCAGCATGGTCAACGGCGCGTTGGAGAGCTTCGTCCGCGCCGCCGCCATCGAACTGCCGCGCGGCCTGCGCATCAACCTGGTCAGTCCCAACGTACTGCAGGAATCGATGGAGCACTATGCCCCCTTCTTCCGCGGCTTCGAGGCCGTGCCGGCGGCGCGCGCCGCCCTGGCCTACAGCCGCAGCATCGAGGGCCGCCAAACCGGGCAGGTGTATCGCGTGTTCTAAAAGCAATTGACGGCACGCCCTTTGCCCGTTAATCCTGTAGACGCGATCATCAACCAGGCTTTCCATGCACGGACCCTCCCCCAAAGTCAGTGCGGTGCACGGCTGCATCATCGCCAGCAGCTTCAAGCCGTACCCGCTGCTGCGCAACCCGCACCTGCAGACGCTCTACCCTTCCCTGCTGCGGCCGGTGCCGGAGCTGGCGGTCCGCCGCGAGCGCCTGGAACTGCCGGACGGCGACTTCGTCGACCTCGGCTGGAGCGGCGGCGGCGGCGGACCCATCGCCATCCTGCTGCACGGCCTGACCGGCGGCTTCGACTCCAAATACCTGCGCGGCACGGCGGTGAAGCTCATCGCGCGCGGCTGGCGCACCGTGGCCCTGCAGCTGCGCGGCAGCGGCCCCGACACCAACCGCCTGCCGCGCTGCTACAACCACGGCGACACCGAGGACTTCCATACCCTCTGCGCCGTGCTGCGTGAGCGCGAGCCGCAAACGCCGCTGTACGCCGCCGGCTGGTCGATGGGCGCCAACATCCTGCTCAAGGCGATGGGTGAGGCCGGTGACGCGTCGCCGCTCAGCGCCGCCGTCGCCAGCTGCGCCCCGTTCCAGCTGCTGCCCTGCGCCGAGCGCCTGCGCCGCGGCTTCCCGCGCGTCTACCAGCGCCACCTGCTCAACAACCTGGGCGTCATCCTGCGCCGCAAGCACGGCCCGGTGCCGGTGCTGCCGGTGGCCAACCTCGAAGCCGCCCTGACCGCGCCGGACTTCTTCGCCTTCGACGAGGCCTACACCGCACCGGTCAACGGCTACGCCAGCGCGCTCGACTACTACGCCCGCGCCTCTTGCGGCCAGTTCCTCAAGGACATCCGCCGCCCCACCCTGGCGATCAGCGCAATGGACGACCCCTTCATGGTGCCGGAGATCATCCCCCCGGCCGAGCAACTGGCGCCGCTGGTCACGCTGGAATTGCCGCAACACGGCGGCCACATCGGCTTCGTCGCCGCCGGCCGCGGCGGGCTGCCGCACTATTGGCTGGATGAAAGGGTGTCGGAGTATCTGCTGGAGGCACAGGCGGTGGCTGATCACTCACCACGGTAGGTCGGCCTTCGGGCCGACATGCCCAGTCGGCCTGAAGGCCGACTTACATTCATCACGATCAGATTCCGGCACGCCCCGGCAGCCACATCGCATCCCCATAGCTGAAAAACCGGTACCGCTGCGCCACCGCGTGCCGGTACGCCGCCATCACCCGCTCATACCCGCCGAACGCGCTCACCAGCATCAGCAGCGTGCTCTCCGGCAGGTGGAAATTGGTCAGCAGCGCATCCACCGCCTTGAAGCGGTAACCCGGGGTGATGAACAGCCGCGTCTCGCCGTCGAAGGCATGGCAGCGCCCGTCATCGGTGCTGGCCGATTCCAGTGCCCGCACCACCGTGGTCCCCACCGCCACCACGCGCCCGCCGCGCGCCCGCGCCGCGTTGACCTGCTTCGCCAGGTCCTCGCTCACGCTGAGGCGTTCGGCGTGCATCTGATGCTCCTCGAGAGAATCCACCCGCACCGGCTGGAAGGTACCGGCGCCCACGTGCAGCGTGGCGAAGCCCTTCTCCACCCCGCGCGCCGCGATCGCCGCCAGCAGCGCCTCGTCGAAATGCAGCCCCGCCGTCGGCGCCGCCACCGCACCCGGCACCCGCGCGAACACCGTCTGGTAGCGCTCCCGGTCCTCGCCGCAGGGCGTGTGCTCGATGTACGGCGGCAGCGGCAGCTCGCCGTGCTGCTCCAGGTCCGCCTGCAGGTCGTCGGTCTCGAAGTTGAGCTTGTAGAACTCGCCCTCCCGCCCCTCCACCGCCGCCGTCATCGACTGCTCCGCCAGCAGCAGCTTCGAACCCGGCCGCGGCGGCTTGCTCGCCCGCACCTGCGCCAGCGCATGCGTCGCGTCCAGCACCCGCTCGATCAGCACCTCCACCTGCCCGCCGCTGTCCTTGATCCCGCGCAGCCGCGCCGGAATCACCTTGGCATCGTTGAACACCAGCAGGTCGCCCGGCCCGAGCAGCCCGGCGAAATCCGCCATCCCCCGGTCCGCCAGGGTGCCGTCCGCCTCCAGGCACAGCAGCCGACTGGCGCTGCGCCGCTCGGCCGGCTGCTGGGCGATCAGTTCAGGGGGAAGCTCGTAGTTGAAGTCGGAACGGAGCATGGGGCTCTAGGATTGGAGCCCCTCTCCCGCTTGCGGGAGAGGGGTTGGGGAGAGGGGCCGTGAGGATTTTACCCGTCACCCCCGCCGCCCGGTATAATTCGCCTCCCCAAGCATCAACGGGCCTGAGTGGCGGAATCGGTAGACGCAGCGGACTCAAAATCCGCCGAGGCAACCCCTCGTGAGAGTTCGAGTCTCTCCTTAGGCACCAGTTTATGTTTTAATGCTTGGGCTGCGATCGGATTTGCCCACCTTGGACTTGGGGGGAACGAAAGAATCGGCCAGGGTTGATATGGGCCGTAAGGTTGGTCGGACCAGGCGTGTCTCGGGGGAGTGCCTATTACCGGCAAAGTCTTCATCACCGGCGTTGCCGGGTTCCTGGGCAGCCACCTGGCTGATGCCTTCTTGGCTCGCGGCAGCCAGGTCGCCGGCATCGACAATCTGCTGGGCGGCGATTCCGGGAACGTACCGCCCGGTGTGGACTTCCGGATTGCGGACTGCAACGACCGGCATGCCTATGCAGACATGCTCCGCGGCACCCGGATCGCCTACCATTGCGCCGCACTGGCCCACGAAGGCCTCAGTGTATTTTCGCCGCATCTGATCAGCACTCACGGCATCAACGCGACCACGGGTTTTATCAGCGCCGCCATCGCCGGCGGGGTCAGGCGGATCGTGTATTGCTCATCCATGGCGCGCTATGGCCGCAACCCCTCGCCTTTCACGGAAGATCAGGATCCCCGGCCGGTGGATCCTTACGCCATATCGAAATTTGCCGGTGAGCTGATGCTGCGCACGCTCTGCGACGCGCACGGTGCGGAGTTCAATATCGCGGTTCCGCACAATGTCATCGGCCCCCGGCAACGCTACGACGATCCCTACCGCAATGTTGCGAGCATCATGATCAACCGGATGCTCCGCGGCCTCCAGCCGGTCATCTATGGCGACGGCAGCCAACGGCGTTGCTTCAGCTTCGTCGCCGATATCGTGCCCTCGCTGGTCCGCCTTGGCGTCGACCCGGACATACGCTCGGAGGTCTTCAACCTCGGGCCCGACGAGCAGGTCACGACCATCCTGGATCTGGCGCGCGAGATTGCCGACTTGCTGGGCTTCGAACTGGCACCGATCTTCATGCCTTCCCGGCCGCTCGAGGTACAGGAGGCGTTCTGCTCCTCCGACAAAGTACGCCGCCTTTTGGGCTACCGGACGGCCCATACCTTGCGGGAGGGCCTGGCCGGGATCATCGCCTGGATACGCGCCAAGGGCCCCAGGGAATTTCGCTACGACTATGAGATCGAAATCCGCAATGAGCGAACCCCCCGAACCTGGGCTGATTCGATCATATAGCCCGCGATTGTCCGGCGTACTGGCGCGCCTGTTTCGCAAGCTCGGCCGCTCAGCGCAGGTCCACATCCCTCTCCTTCAGGAGCCGGGCAAATTCGTCGAGCACCAATTGCGCCTGCTGACGCGCACGGCGCATGACAGGGAACTGGAGGGATTGCGGCTGATCGATGTTCCGGGCGGCGCGCTGTTCCTCGACGTCGGTGCCAACCGCGGCTGGGCCACCCACTCGATCAGGACCCTCTGTCCGCAGGTACGCATCCAGGCTTTCGAGCCCAATCCGGCAATGGCGCACCGCATTGCACATCTTTATCGCCCGCCGGACGCTCTCCACAGGGTGGCCCTGTCGAACCATGCGGGGGAGTTTCCACTCCATGTGCCGAGCTATCGGGGGCTGGTGTTCGACGGCCTGGCCTCTCTGAGCGAAACAGAGGCGCGCCGATGGCTCAGCAAGGACACCCTGCTTGGATTCGATTCCAGGCACTTGGCAATCCGTCAGCTTGCCTGTCGCGTCACCACCCTGGACAGCTTCGGCATCGATCCTTTCTTCATCAAGATCGACGTGCAAGGCCGCGAATACGAAGTGATCTCGGGAGGCATGGCTACGATTGCCGCATCGGAGCCCATCATTTTCGCTGAAAGCGAAGTCCTGGACATAGAAAAGGTGCTTCAACTGCTGTCGAAATGGAGCTATCAAGTCTGGCGTTTCGACGGCAGATTTCATCCGGGCGAGACCTCGCCGCGCAATGTCTATTTTGTGCCCGAGTCGAAGACAGGATTGATCCGCGCGGCTTAGCCAGCCTGTCGTCAATGCGCTTCACATGACGGGAATCACGTTGGTCCAGCTACCGTTTACTTGGGCGGAAGACAGGCACGCATCCACGATGGCGGCGAGCCGCACGCCTTGCCAACCGTCGGACACCGGTCTTTCTCCTGTCCGGATACAATGCAAAAAACACTCGACC
>FTAG01001517.1_pt1 | contig 12596 bp, 9 predicted proteins | sample 1638911 | NCBI WGS metagenome assembly FTAG01 (sample SAMEA3914813, study PRJEB12502) | metagenome | biome: forest; material: soil | place: Canada | collected 2011-07-07 | depth 0.3 m
CCCCGCCAGCGACCCGCCGGCGATCCAATAGACGATGGCATGAGGGGGACCGAGGCCATGGCCGAGGACGGGATGATCACCCTGCGGTGCGCGGGGGGCATGGACGCCGTGGTGGCGCGCATCGAGGCCCTGGCCGAGGCGCGCGGCCTCACCGTCTTCGCCCGCATCGACCATGCCGCCGGCGCCCGGGCGGCGGGCCTGACCCTGGCCCCCACCGTCCTGCTCCTACTTGGCGACGCCCATGTCGGCACGCCGTTGATGGTCATGGCCCGGACGGCGGGCCTGGACCTGCCTCTGCGGGTGCTGGTCTGGGAAGACGACCGGGGGGCGTCCTGGCTCACCTACAACGATCCCGCCTGGATCGCCGCCCGGCACGGGGTCGCCTCCGACGCCGACCCGACCATCCTGGCGATGAGCGCCTTCCTGCAGCGGCTCGGCGCGGTCGCCGCGGAGGCGGCGGCCGCCGAGCTTCAGGCGCCGATCACCGCCCACGACCTGGCCGCCGGCGCCCTGCGCGCCCAGATCGCCGCCACCGGCCAGCGGTTCGTGGTCGATGAGCCGATCGACGCCGGCGGCACGGGCCTTGGCCCTTCGCCCCACGGCCTGCTGGCGGCGGGCCTGGCTGCCTGCACGACCCTGACCCTGCGTCTCTACGCCGACCGCAAGGCCTGGCCGCTGACCCATGTCCGCGTGGCGGTCGAGCACGAAAAACAACCCGACCAGGTCCCGCCGGACCTTTTCCGGCGCACCCTTCACTTGGAAGGCCCCCTCGACCAGACCCAGCGCCTGCGCCTGATGGAGATCGCCGAGAAGTGCCCGGTGCACCTGACCCTGATGCGGGGATCGAGGATCAGCACCACGGCCGGTGAGGTCGCGCCAGGGTGAATACCTGGCTGATCTTCACGCCGCGGGCCTCCCGGCGACAGGCGGTAACCTGCGATACTCAGGATTAACCCGGAGCGGCAATACTGAGCGGGCCGTCCGCCCGGAGCCGCCGCCGTGTTCAAAGTCTTCCTCTGCATCACCCAGCACCACGACCTGCGCCTGGTTCCGCTCGCCGCCCTGGTCTGTGTCGCCTCGACCCTGGCGACCTTCTTCCTCTATTCGCGGGTTCCGGCCTTTCCCTTGTGGCGGCGCTGGGCGTGGTTGTCGATGACCGGGCTGGTGGCCGGATCCGGCATCTGGACGACGCATTTCGTCGCCATGCTGGCCTTTGAGACCGGACTGCCCACGGGGTACGCCCTGCTCGGCACCCTCGGCTCCCTCGCCGTTGCGGTCGTCTGCACGGCCATGGGTTTCGCGGTGGGCTCGGCCCCGACCGCCGCTCCGCGCCGAGGGGTGATGGCGATCGTCGGCGGGCTCATCGTCGGCCTGGGCATCACCCTGATGCACTATGTGGGGATGAGCGGCTATCGGACAGCGGGCTTCATCGAATGGAGCGGCGGCTATGTCGCCGCCTCGGTGCTGATCGGGGGCCTGTTCGCCGCCATCGCCCTCTACATCGCCCGCCCGGGTTCAGACCTCAAGCGTCAGGCGATCGCCGGCGGCCTGCTGACCGCGGGCATCGTCGGCATGCATTTCACCGGCATGGCCGCCGTGACCATCATCCCCAATTCCAGGATCGCGGTGCCGGCCTCGCTGATGTCCGACCCGATGATGGTGGTGGCCGCCATCGCCGTCACCGCCCTGATCCTGATCACAGCCATCGGCGGAGTGGTCTTCGACGCCGCCAGCCGCAATGGAAACCTGCGGCGCCTGCGCGAGGCGATCGACGCCATGTCGGACGGCCTGGCCTTCTACGACGCCGCCGATCGGCTGGTGACCTGGAACACCAAATACGCCGACCTCAGCCACGAATACGGCCTCGATCTAGAGGTCGGCATGTCGTTCGGCGAACTGCTCGAAGCCAGCATCGCCCGGGGCGACTATCCCGAGGCGGTTGGACGCGAGTCGGCCTGGCTCGCCGAGCGGCTGGCCGCGCGCAAGGCGGCGGTGTGCGGTCTCGAACAGCGACGCGCGGACGGCCGGTGGCTGCGGGTCACCGACCGTCGCACCGCCGACGGCGGCATGGTTTCGGTCTGCGTCGACATCACCGATCTGAAGCTGGCCGAGGCGGCCATGGCCGACGCCCGCGACGCCTCCGAGGCCGCCAACCGGGCCAAGAGCGAATTCCTGGCCAATATGAGCCACGAAATCCGCACGCCCATGAACGGCGTCATCGGCATGAACGCCCTGCTGCTGCGCACCACCCTGACCCCCGATCAGCGCAAGTTCGCCGACGCCGTGCGCAGCTCCGCCGACTCCCTGATGGAAATCATCAACGACATCCTGGACGTCTCCAAGCTGGAGGCCGGCCGGGTCGAGCTGGAGGCGATCGACTTCAGCCTGGAGACCCTGGTCGAGGACACGGTGGAGCTGCTGTCGCCCCGGGCCGCGGAAAAGGGCCTGGAGCTCGGCTGCTACCTCGACGATGGCGCGCGCAAGTCGTTCCGCGGCGACCCGACGCGGCTGCGGCAGGTGATGCTGAACCTGCTTTCCAACGCCCTGAAGTTCACCGAGCGTGGCTTCGTCTCCGTCGAGGTGCATTCCGCCGAGGCGGAGGGCGGCCGTACGGGCTTGCGCATCGAGGTCAGCGACACCGGCATCGGCCTGACCCCCGAGGCGCGTGGTCGTCTGTTCAAGAAGTTCGAGCAGGCGGATGGCTCGATCACCCGGCGGTTCGGCGGAACCGGCCTGGGCCTCTCGATCTGTCGCCAGCTGGTTGGCCTGATGGGCGGGGATATCGGCGTCGAGGACCGCCCGGGCGGCGGCTCGACCTTCTGGGTCGCGGTGGACCTCGGCGCGGCCTCGGCGGCGCCGGTCGCCGTGGTCCGCCGGCGCGATGGCCTGGACGGCGTTCGCATCCTGGTCGTCGACGACATCGCCCTGAACCGCAACATCTTCAGCCGCCAACTCAAGGCGGAAGGCGCGATCATCGGCGAGGCCGATGGCGGCATGGACGCCTTGGCCGCCCTGGCGCAAGCCCAAGCCTCCGGCGCGCCCTTCGACATCGTCCTGATGGACCACATGATGCCCGGCATGGCCGGGGACGCCGTGGCCGAGCGCATTCGGGCGAAGGCCGAGTTGCGTCAGCCTAAGATCGTGATCGCCTCCTCGATGGGTGATCCGCTCTCGAACGCCCAGGCCGCCAAGGCCGGCATCGATGCGTTTCTCACCAAGCCCGTTCGCCATCGGCTGCTGATCGACTGCCTGCTGGGGCTGGCCGACGCGCCGGCGCAGACCGTTGAGGTGGCTGAAACCCAGGCGCCCCCGCCGGCCGCGACCGAGCCGACACGGGGGCGGATCCTGCTGGCGGAAGACAACGACATCAACACCATGCTGGCCAAGACCCTGCTTGAGGACGACGGCTACAGCGTCGAATGCGTGGTCAACGGCGCCGAGGCCCTGGCCGCGGCGTGCAATCGGCGTTTCGACCTGATCCTGATGGACGTGCAGATGCCGAAGATGGATGGCCTCGAGGCCACCCGCCTGATCCGCAACCTGCGCGGCGATACGGGGGCGACGCCGATCGTGGCGATGACCGCCAACGCCATGGCCTCGGACGCGGCCGCCTGCATCGCGGCGGGGATGGACGACCACATCGGCAAGCCGATCGACCCGGACGGATTCCTGCGTCTGGTGGCGCGGTATGTCGCGAAGGACGGAGAAGCGGGGATGGTTGACGAGGCCGTCTCCAACCGCGAGGCGCGAAGCTTCACGGCCGCGTAGCGGAGGCGCACCTCGGGTCCGCGCTTGGCAAGCCGGAGGTTGACCGCTCGCCGCGCTTGGATTGACATCGGGTCCGGCGCGGGACGCGGAGCTGGGCCGCGTGGCCATCAAGGAAGGCGACCTGCTGCTGGGCTACGGCTCGGCCAACCGCGACGCGGGGCGATTCACCGAACCCGATGCAACTCCACTCACGCTGATTCACGATCGCTGTTTGGATGGGCCTATGAACTCGAAAGTCTGGAGGTAGGATCGCCCATGACCGACCAACTCTCCTTTCCTGGTTTCGAAACTCCGCCGCCATCCGCGCGGACGGACCGGTTGTTCCTCGGCGTTTTCCTCGACCCGGACGCGGCCAGGCACGGCGCTGACCTGTCTTGGAGCCTGAAGAAGGAACTTAACCTGACAGGCAGGCCGCTTTCGCCGGAGCGGCTGCACGTCACCTTGCATCACATCGACGACTATGCCGGCCTGCCGCCGGGGGTTGTCTCCGCCATCTGCGACGCGGCGGCCACGGTCCGGGCGGCGCCGTTTGAGGTCACCTTCGACCGGGTGGCGAGTTTCTCCGGCAATCCAGGCAATCGGCCTCTCGTCCTGCGTGGCGGTGACGGTCTCGCCGAGCTGGTAAGGTTTCAACGTGGCCTCGGCGCGGCGATCGCCCGGACCAGGGTCGGCCGCCCGGTCGCATCGCAATTCACGCCGCATGTGACCCTGCTCTACGACGGTATCCAGGTCGAGGAGCGGGCCGTGGCGCCGATCCGCTGGACGGTGCGCGAGTTTGTCCTGGTGCACAGCCTGATCGGCCAGACCCGCCATGTGCCGCTGGCGCGGTGGTCGCTCGGCGGCTGATTTTCGATGATCGGCCGCCAAGGCCGAATCTCCGGCGGCCTCTCCTGGCCTGACCTGGCCGAGCCTGGGGTGTTCCTAGGGGCATGTGAGCCGTGGTGCTTGTGGCCGCCGATTGGGTTACTGCCCACCGTCAGACTCGGGTCCGAAGCTGGCCGTCAAATCGTATCGGTCCCCAGGGAAGACCAATCGGGCGAAAGTTATCCAGTCACCCATCTGAGAAGTGTGCCGCTCGACCAAGAGACAGGCTGTTCCGCGCGTGATTCCGAGGCTGCGCGCCGCATGGGCGTTCGCATTAATCGCCACAATGCGGTGGCGTGCTTCCGTCCAAGGAATATGCTGAAGTAACCAGGTTCCCGGCGGGGTCACGTCGAACTGAAGGGTCTGCGCCTCAGGCACGGCAGCAAGGTTAAGAACGCGCCGCTCAAGCGCGAACGCAGCGTTTGCGGCGAAGTGAACGCCGGATACCTCGAGCACCTTTTGATCGCTCTCCAACTGGGATTCCCCGGGTTCGTTGGGATCCAGCATCCGAAGCCGTCGCGTCAGCAGTTGGAAGCGATACGATTCGCCTCGAGCTCGGATTAACGCCGGAATGTCCGGGATTTCCACGACAGCGGTCTGCGCACGAGGACGAGCGACGAACGAGCCAGCCTTCTTGCGCCGCTCGACCAACCCGGCCCGCACCAGGGCCGTGATCGCCTTGCTCACAGTCATGCGCGAACAGTCATAGCGGACCATCAGCTCGTGTTCCGTCGGGATTCGATGACCCGGCCTCCACTCGCCCGAGCGGATGCGGCCCTCAAGGTCGGCGCGGATGCGCCAGTCGAGGGTCTGCGGCGGCGGGGCAGGCGCGTTCATGCGCCAAGCAGCCGGTCCAGCGTCCGCCGATAGCGCCGGCCGATGCGTTCGGCATGGCGGTGGCGTCCGTCCTGGACCACTCGGGCGCCGGTGCGCCACACGCTCTCGACCATGCCCGGCGCTCCGGCGAATACCCAGGCGTCCAGCAGCGCGTCGCCGGCGCGGCCATAGAGCGATGGATGGTCGCCGTTCAGGGCGACGATGTCGGCCGCGGCGCCTGGCGCAAGCCCGGCCGCCGACTGGCCAAGGGCCTGGGCTCCGCCTGCCCAGGCGCTCCCGAACAACCTCGCTCCGGTCGAGGGCCGCGCGGCCGAGCCCAGCACATTGCGCGCTCGTCGGGTTAGACGCTGGGCGTACTCCAGCCCGCGCAACTCCTGTGCGGGATCGATCTGCACATTGGAGTCGGTTCCAATCCCGAACCGGCCGCCGGCCGCCAGATAGTCGGCCGCGGGAAACACGCCGTCCCCGAGGTTGGCCTCAGTGATCGGGCATAGGCCCGCCACCGCGCCGCGAGCGGCCAGCGCCGCGGTCTCGGCCGGGGTCAGGTGGGTGGCGTGGATCAGGCACCAACTTCGGTCGACCTCGGCATGGTCCAGCAGCCACTCCACCGGCCGCTGCCCGCTCCAGGCAAGGCTGTCGTCGACCTCGCGGGTCTGCTCGGCGGCGTGGATGTGGATCGGGGCTCCGGGGACTAAGCCGGCCACCTCGGCCAGTTCTTCGGCGGTGACGGCGCGCAGGCTATGCGGGGCGACGCCCAGGTTGGCGTCGGGGAGGGCGGCGATCGCATCGCGGCTGGCGTCGATCAGGGCCGCGAACCGGCCCGTCGAATTCAGGAATCGGCGCTGGCCGGGCGAGGGCGGGGCGCCGCCGAAGTTGCCGTGGGCGTAGAACACCGGCAGCAGGGTCAGACCGATCCCGGTGTCGTCGGCGGCGGCGGCGATGCGGCCGGCCATCTCCGCCAAGTCGGCATAGGGCGCACCCGCCGGGTCGTGGTGCAGATAGTGGAACTCGCCCACCCTGGTGAAGCCGGTCTGCAACATCTCCGCATAGGCCTGGGCGGCGATGGCCTCCACGTCGTCGGGCGTGATCCGGTCGAGGAACCGGTACATCAGCGCGCGCCAACTCCAGAAGTCGTCGGCGGTGGCGCCGCGGAACTCGGTCAGGCCGGCCATGCCGCGCTGGAAGGCGTGGCTGTGCACATTGCAGAGCCCGGGGAGGGCCACGCCGTGCCGCTCGTCATCCGCCGCCGGGGCTGCGCCCGCCTCGACGGCGGCGATCCTGCCGTCCACCACCGTCAGCCGCACCTGCTCGACCCAGCCTTGCGGCAACAGGGCGGTCTTGAACCACAGCGAGGGCATCCACGTCCTCCGGTGAAACAGGATTTAATGTCTAGACATTATCGCCGCGTTGGCCAAGTCTTAAGCGATCAGCGTGTGAGGGACCTTCGTCAGCCTATGCCTGAGCTTTGCGATCGGATCTGGCGCCGCGCGCGCCTGGCGACCCTCGCGCCGGGTCGCGAGGGCCTGGGCGCGGTCGAGGACGGGTTGTTGGCGGCGCGGGACGGCCGGATCGTCTACGCCGGCCCGGCTTCAGACGCGCCGATGCTGGACGCCCGGCAGGTCCACGATTGCGAGGAACGCTGGATCACCCCCGGCCTGATTGACCCGCACACCCATCTGGTCTTCGCCGGCGACCGCGCCGCCGAGTTCGAACAACGGCTGGCCGGCGCCACCTACGAGGAGATCGCCCGGGCCGGCGGCGGTATACTCTCCACCATGCGCGCCACCCGCGCCGCTGGCCAGGACGCGCTGGTCGCCGCCGCCTTGCCGCGCCTCGACGCGCTGATCGCGGAGGGCGCGACCACGGTCGAGATCAAGTCCGGCTATGGCCTCAGCCTGGAGCAGGAACTGAAGACCCTGCGCACCGCTCGCGCCCTGGCCGAGGCGCGCCCGGTGACCATCACCACCACCCTCCTGGCCGCCCACGCCCTGCCGCCGGAGTTCGCCGACGACCCGGACGGCTATATCGACCTGGTCTGCCGCGAGATTATCCCGGCCGCCGCGGACGAAGGCCTGGCCGACGCAGTCGACGCCTTCTGCGAGACCATCGCCTTCACCCCCGACCAGGTCCGCCGCGTGTTCGAGGCGGCGCGGGCGCACGGCCTGCCGGTCAAGCTGCACGCCGAGCAGCTGTCCAGCAGTCACGGGGCCGCTCTGGCGGCCGAATTCGGAGCCCTGTCGGCCGATCACCTGGAACATCTCGACGACGCCGGCGTCGCCGCCATGGCCAAGGCCGGCGTGACGGCCACCCTGTTGCCGGGCGCCTTCTACTTCACCCGCGAGGAGCGGCGCCCCCCGATCGCGGCCCTGCGCGCGGCCGGCGTGCCGATGGCCCTGGCCACCGATTGCAATCCCGGCACCTCGCCGCTGACCTCCCTGTTGCTGACCCTGAACCTGGCCGCGACCCTGTTCCGGCTGACGGTGGAGGAGTGCCTGGCCGGGGTGACGCGGGAGGCGGCGCGGGCCCTGGGACGGCAGGGCGAGGTCGGCACGTTGGAAGCCGGCAAACGCTGCGACCTGGCGATCTGGGACATCGAGCGGCCGGCCGAGTTGGTGTACCGCATCGGATTTAACCCCCTGCACGCCCGTGTCTGGGGCGGCCGAAGCCAAGGGAGCTGACAGTTTGACCGACATCGTGCTCGACCCCGGCCGGGCCAGCCTGGTCGACTGGCGCGCCATCTACCGCGGCGCCCCGGTCCGGCTGTCGCCGGACGCCGGCCCCAGGATCGCCGCCAGCGCCGAGGCGGTTCGGAATATCCTTGCCCGCGGCGAGCCGGTCTATGGCGTCAACACCGGCTTCGGCAAGCTGGCCAGCGTGCGCATCGCCGAGGGCGACTTGGCCCAGTTGCAGCGGAATATCGTCCTGTCGCACGCCGCCGGCGTCGGCGAGCCCATGCCGACGCCGATCGCCCGGCTGATGATGGTGCTGAAGCTGGCCAGCCTGGCCCAGGGCGCTTCAGGCATCGCGCCGGCGACGATGGTCCTGCTCGAGGCGATGCTGGCCCGTGGCCTGACCCCTGTGATCCCGTGCCAGGGATCGGTCGGTGCGTCGGGCGACCTGGCCCCCCTGGCGCACATGGCGGCGGCGATGATCGGGGTCGGAGCGATGGAGGTGGGGGGTGCGGTCCTGCCCGCCGCCGACGCCTTGGCATGGGCCGGCCTTACGCCGCTGACGCTCGGGCCGAAGGAGGGGTTGGCCCTGCTCAACGGCGCCCAGTTCTCCACCGCCAACGCACTGGCCGGTCTGTTCGAGGCCGAGCGGCTCTACCAGTCGGCGCTGATCACCGGCGCCCTGGCCACCGAGGCGGCCAAGGGCTCGGACACCCCGTTCGATCCCCGCATCCATGCCCTGCGCCGCCACGCCGGCCAGATCGAGACCGCCGCGGCCTTGCGGGCGCTGATGGCCGGATCGGCGATCCGCGCCTCGCACCTCAAGGACGACGAGCGGGTGCAGGATCCCTACTGCCTGCGCTGCCAGCCGCAGGTGATGGGTGCGGCGTTGGGCGTGCTGCGCCAGGCGGCGCAGACTCTGGAGGACGAGGCCAACGGCGTCACCGACAATCCGCTGATCATGGTCGACGCGGCCGGCCGGGCCGAGGCCCTGTCGGGCGGCAACTTCCACGCCGAGCCGGTGGCCTTCGCCGCCGACATGATCGCGCTGGCGATCTGCGAGATCGGCTCGATCGCCGAACGACGGATCGCCATGCTGGTCGATCCGGTCCTGTCGGGCCTGCCGGCCTTTCTGACCCCCAAACCTGGCCTGAACTCCGGCTTCATGATCCCGCAGGTGACGGCCGCGGCCTTGGTCTCGGAAAACAAGCAGAAGGCCTATCCGGCCAGCGTCGATTCCATCCCGACGTCGGCCAACCAGGAGGACCATGTGTCGATGGCCGCGCATGGCGCGCGACGGCTGCTCGGCATGGCCGACAACGCCGCCGCCGTGGTGGGGATCGAACTCCTGGCCGCCGCCCAGGGCTGCGATTTCCACCGTCCGCTGCGCTCGAGCAGACCGCTCGAGGCTGCCCGGGCCCGGTTGCGCGAGGAAGTGCCGCCGCTGGAGGACGACCGGCACATGCACCCAGACATGACGGCCGCGATCGCCATGGTGCGTGGGGGAACGATCGTCGCGGCCACCGCCGCCGCCCTGCCGGATGTGACAGTTCCCCGATGACCATCGTCCGACCCAGCTGGCTGCAGGTGAGGGAACGGGAGGCGCCGCTGGTGGTCGCTTTCCCGCACACCGGCGTGGACCTGCCCGAGGATATATCGGACGGACTGGTCTCGCCCTGGCTGGCGCGGCGCGACGCCGACTGGTGGGTCGACCTCCTGTACGATTTCGCCGCCGGGGTGGGCGCCACGACCGTGCGCACCGGGATCAGCCGCACGGTGATCGACGTCAACCGCGACCCCAGCGGCGCCTCGCTCTATCCCGGCCAAGCCACCACCGAGCTCTGCCCGACCACCACCTTCGACGGCGAGCCCCTGTACCGGCCGGGCCGCGCGCCTGACGCGGCGGAGATCGCCCGCCGGAGCGCGGCCTACTTCGCCCCCTATCACCAGGCCCTGACCGGCCAACTGGCCCGGCTGCGGGCGCGCCACGCGCGAGTGGTGCTCTATGACGCCCATTCGATCCGCTCGCGCATCCCGCGCCTGTTCGATGGCGACCTGCCGCAGTTCAACGTCGGGACCAACGACGGCCAGAGCTGCGATGCGGCGCTGATGGACGCCGTGGCCACGATCTGCGCGGCCAGCGGCCGTTCGTGGGTGGTCGATGGCCGGTTCAAGGGCGGCTGGACCACCCGCCGCTACGGGGCGCCCGATACCGGCGTGCACGCCCTGCAGATGGAGCTGGCCTGCCGCGGCTACATGACCGAACCGTCAGGGCCGCCCACCCCAGACATCTGGCCGACGCCGTACACGGCCGAAGTCGCCGGGCCGCTCCGACTCGTGCTGACCGACATCCTCGACGCCTGCCTCTCCTTCGCCCGGAATCCCGATCGATGACCCGTACCGACAAGACCCGCGTGATCCGCGCCGCCCGTGGGCCCGAGCGCACCGCCAAAAGCTGGCTGACGGAGGCGCCGCTGCGGATGCTGATGAACAACCTCGACCCGGACGTGGCCGAGCGGCCGGATGAGCTGGTGGTCTATGGCGGCATCGGCCGGGCGGCGCGCGACTGGGAAAGCTTCGACAAGATTGTCGAGACCCTGCGCCGGCTGGAGGACGACGAGACCCTGCTGATCCAGTCGGGCAAGCCGGTCGGCGTGTTCCGCACCCATGCCGACGCGCCGCGGGTGTTGATCGCCAACTCCAACCTGGTGCCGCGCTGGGCGACCTGGGAGCATTTCAACGAGCTCGATCGCAAGGGCCTGGCCATGTACGGCCAGATGACCGCCGGCTCCTGGATCTATATCGGCGCCCAGGGCATCGTGCAGGGCACCTATGAGACCTTCGTCGAGATGGGCCGCCAGCACTATGGCGGCGATCTGGCCGGCCGCTGGCTGCTGACCGCCGGCCTCGGCGGCATGGGCGGCGCCCAGCCCCTGGCGGCGGTGATGGCCGGGGCCTCCTGCCTGGCCATCGAATGCCAGGCTTCGCGCATCGAAATGCGGCTGCGCACCGGCTACCTGGACCGTCAGGCCGCCACTTTTGAGGAGGCGCTCGCCATTATTGAACAGTCCTGCCGGGACAAGACGCCAATCTCGGTCGGCCTGCTCGGCAACGCCGCCGAGCTTCTGCCTGAACTGTTCAAGCGCGGCGTGCGCCCGGACCTGCTGACCGACCAGACCTCAGCCCACGACCCGGTCAACGGCTACCTGCCCAAGGGCTGGAGCCTGGAACGCTGGGTGGCCATGCGCGAGCAGGCCCCCCGCCAGGTCGAGGAGGCCGCGCGCGCCTCGATGGCCGAGCATGTCCAGGCCATGCTGGACTTCCAGGCGGCGGGGGTGCCCACCGTCGACTATGGCAACAACATCCGCCAGATGGCCAAGGAAGCCGGCGTCGCCAACGCCTTCGATTTTCCGGGCTTCGTGCCGGCCTACATCCGGCCGCTTTTCTGTCGCGGCGTCGGCCCGTTCCGCTGGGTGGCGCTGTCGGGCGATCCCGAGGACATCGCCAAAACCGACGCCAAGGTGAAGGAATTGATCCCCGATGATCCCCACCTGCACAACTGGCTCGACATGGCGGCGCGGAAGATCAGGTTCCAAGGCCTTCCGGCGCGCATCTGCTGGGTCGGCCTGGGCGACCGCGACCGGCTGGGCCTGGCCTTCAACGAGATGGTGGCGTCGGGCGAGCTGAAGGCGCCCATCGTCATCGGCCGCGACCACCTGGATTCCGGATCGGTCGCCTCGCCCAACCGCGAGACCGAGGCCATGCGCGACGGCTCCGACGCGGTGTCCGATTGGCCGCTGCTCAACGCCCTGCTGAGCACGGCCTCGGGCGCCACCTGGGTCTCGCTGCACCACGGCGGCGGGGTCGGCATGGGCTTTTCGCAGCATGCCGGCTTAGTCATCGTCTGCGATGGGACCGAAGCCGCAGCCAGGCGCATCGGCCGGGTGCTGTGGAACGATCCGGCCACCGGCGTCATGCGCCACGCCGACGCGGGCTACGACATCGCCCTGCAGGTGGCTCGCGACAAGGGCCTCGACTTGCCGGGCATCCTCTAGGTGGCTTTGCGCCGCCTGCCCGCGGGGGATCGGGTCGCGACGCCGTGGAAGAATGGCGGCGGCGTAACGCGCGAGATCGCGGCCTGGCCGCCGAGGGCCGGCCTGGACACGCCAGGCACCGGATTTCTGTTTGCTGATGGAGACCATTTTTCGGGTGCAAATCCGGTGCGGTGAGGTGTCGAAACGTGGGGAAAAGCGTCGCGGGATAGCGTAGAAAAGTGCGCGCGAAACGCCGCGTATGCACTGATTTATAAGGAAAAAGTGTCGCAATTTCAAACATATAGATTGTCTGTCGCACCTATGATGGACTGGACGGACCGGCATTGCCGCGTCTTCCATCGCGGGCTGACGCGCCGGGCGCAGCTCTACACCGAGATGGTGACGACGGGGGCGGTGCTGAACG
>FTAG01002084.1_pt1 | contig 12548 bp, 10 predicted proteins | sample 1638911 | NCBI WGS metagenome assembly FTAG01 (sample SAMEA3914813, study PRJEB12502) | metagenome | biome: forest; material: soil | place: Canada | collected 2011-07-07 | depth 0.3 m
CGATCTTGCTGCCGATGGTGATGGCCGTCTCCAGGCTGGTGCCGCAGGCCTGCTGCAGGTCATAGGCCGGGGTTTCCATCGACAGGCCGCAGGACAGCGCGCTCTCGCGGGTCAGGTTGAAGTCGCGCGAATGTTTCAGCACCGCGCCGGCGGCAACTTCGCCGAGACGCTCGCCGTGCAGCTGGAACTTGTCCACCACGCCTTTCAGCGCGGCGGTGAGCATGTCCTGGTTGCTGCGCGTGGCGTAGGCGGTGTTCTGGCGGGCGAAGGGAATGCGCGCGCCGCCGAGGATGGCGACTTTGCGGCCATAGGGTTTCATCTGGACAGGCTCCGGGCGGGGTGGGAGATCGGCTTCGCAGGATTCTAGCCGGTGATGGGGCTTGACGCCGCAGCCCCCGTATCGGAGTAGACTGGGTTTAGATTGCAACAAAGCCTGCGGCAGGGGAGGAAGCTATGGCCTTTGTGGAATGGAGCATGCAGGGCCTGGAATTTGCCAACTGCAACTGCCAGCTCGGTTGTCCTTGTCAATTCAATGCCTTGCCGGACAAGGGTCATTGCCGGGCTCATACTTTCGTGCAGGTCGAGAAGGGTCATTTCGGCGAAGTGCCGCTGGACGGGCTGCGCTGGGGCATCATGGCGTTCTGGCCGGGGCCGATCCATCTCGGCGATGGCACTCTGATGACCATCATCGAGGAGCATGCCGACGCCAGGCAACGTGCCGCCATCGAGGCGATCTCGCACGGCCAGGATACCGATCCGGGCAGCCTCGTCTGGCAGGTGTTCAGCACCACCGTCAGCACCTTCCTGCCGACGCTGTACAAGCCGATCCAGCTGAGCATCGATGCCGGCGCGGCCCATGCGCGGCTGCACGTCCCCGGCCTGATCGACAGCGTCGCCGATCCCATCCTCAACCCGATGACCGGCGCGCCGCATCGCGTCAGCGTGACCCTGCCTGCCGGATTCGAGTTCAGCCGGGCGGAGTTCGCCAGCGGCAAATCGAAAACCCAGGGTGCGATCGAGCTCGACTTCGAGGGCACGCATTCGCATATCGCGCCGATTCACTGGAGCACCCACGGCGTGGTGCGTTGACGCCTGGTGCTTCACGGCGTGAGCCGGCTGACCGCCCTGGAGTCGGCGCTCAGGCGTGATCGGCGCTGGACCGCCGCTGCGCTGCTGCTGCTGGTGGCGCTGTGCTGGGCCTGGCTGGTGCCGATGGCGCGGGACATGTACGGCGCCATGAACGGCCCTTCGGCCTGGATGATGCGCAGCAGCGACGCGACCTATTTTCCCTGGCTGTTCGCCATGTGGCTGGCGATGATGGCGGGCATGATGCTGCCCTCGGCGGCGCCGACCCTGCTGCTCTATGCGATGGTGGTACGCAGGAGTACGGAAGCCGCGCGAATCGCGGCGCAGCTGTACCTGTTCGCTTGCGGATACCTGCTGATCTGGGGAGGCTTCAGCCTGGGGGCAACGCTGGCGCAAGTCTGGCTTGGCCGGACGCAGCTGTTGTCGGACATGATGCAACTGCGTAGCGGAGTGCTCGGCGGCGCCCTGCTGCTGGTCGCCGGCGCTTATCAGCTCGCGCCGTGGAAACAGGCCTGCCTGCGCTCCTGCCGCGCGCCGGCTGCATTCATCGCGGAGCACTGGCGCGCGGGCCCGGGTGGAGCCCTGCGCATGGGCCTGGCCCATGGCATGTTTTGCCTGGGCTGCTGCTGGGCGCTGATGCTGCTGCTGTTCGTCGGCGGCGTGATGAATCTGTACTGGATCGCGGCGCTCAGCGCATTCGTGCTGCTGGAGAAGCTGGCGCCTTACGGCGTGCAGGGCGGCCGTCTCAGCGGCATCCTGTTGCTGCTGGCCGGAACGGCCGTCATGTTGCAGGCCAGCCGGGGCGTTTGAAGCCTGTCTTTTGCCAAAGCCTGCCGTGTCGTGCTGATAATTGCCGCCTCTGACGAGGCGGGACGACACCATCGATGCGATTTCCGATAGCCAGCGGCGGAGCGGCCTGCGGCCTGGCGCTGACGGGCATGCTGCTCGCCGCACCGGCGGCCGCCCAGATGCAGGGCTGGGGCGGTTCGCTGGGCCTGGGCAGCGACTATGTGTATCGCGGCCTGACGCGCAGCGACAACCAGGTGGCCGGACAGGCGGATCTGCACTACTACGACCGTTCCGGCTGGTTTGCCGGCCTGTGGGCGGCGAACGCCAAGCGCAACCCCTTCGCTTCCACCAGCCTCGAACTCGATCCCTACCTCGGCTATCAATGGCCCCTGGCGCAGGACTGGAGCGCCCGCGTTTCCGGGGTGCACCACGACTACCTGTGGAGCAACTCGGAACGGCACTACAACTACGAGGAGATCTCGGGCACGCTGGCCTACGCTAACCGGGCCTTCGTGACGGTGGCATTCTCGCCGGACACCTCGATCGAATCGCGCGACCACCTGGTCAGCGGCCGCGCCACGCTGGCCTACGATCTGGCATTCCATCAACCGCTGCCGCATGCCTTCTCGCTCAATGCCGGCGTGGGCTATTACGATCTGCGCTGGGCGATCGACACCGGCTACGTCTACTGGAACGCCGGTCTTGGCTATGATCTGGGCCGTGTGCAACTGGATCTGTCCTATATCGGCACAGACGGCACGGCGCGGCGCACGTTTTACGATGGCGTTGCGGTCAACCGGCTGGTGGCCACCGTGCTGTGGCATTTCTGAGAGCCCCCGCAAGGGCGCCGGACAGGCCATCGCAGGGTATCGCAACCTTTTCGCTGGTTGTGGGCACTTACCGCCAGGACGCCTATACCTTTCAGGAGCAAACCCGGTGCCATGCAAGCCGAAGCAATGACCTCGCCCCCGCCGGAGGCGAAAGCGGCCGACAACGAACGTGAGTTGGCCTTGCTGCGCCTGGTGGCGCAGGGCAACCGGCAAGCCTTTGAAACCCTCTACGCCAACTATTACCGGCGCCTGGGGCGGTTCCTGGCGCGGCTGACGCAACGCCAGGAGCTGATCGAAGAAGCCGTCAACGACACCTTCTGGGTGGTCTGGCAGAAGGGCGGCGAGTTTCGCGGCGACTCCCTGGTCTCGACCTGGATCATGGGTATTGCCTATCGCTGCACCCTGAAGACGCTGCGCCGCGCCGGCAGCGCGGCCACCGAGCCGCTGGCCGAGGAATACGAGGACACCGGCACGCTGGAAGTGCAGGCCGAGCAGGAATTGCGCGACTGGGTCGGCAAGGGTCTGCGCCATCTGCCGCTGGAACAGCGCACCACGCTGGAACTGGCGTATTACATGGGACATTCCTGCGAGGAGATCGGGGAGATCATGGATTGCTCGGTGGGCACGGTGAAGGCGCGCATGTTTCATGCGCGGGTCAAGTTGCGCAATCTGCTGCCGGCGCTCGGCGGCATGACCGAAAGAGGCAAGGCATGAACCAGTCGGATGATGCTTTTTCCATCCATCGCCGCGTCTGGGAGCTGATCCCCTGGGTGGTGAACGGCCGTGCCTCGGGCGAAGAGCGGCGCCTGGTGGAGGAGCACCTGGCCGCTTGCGGCGATTGTCGCGAGGAACACGAGTTCCAGGCGCGTCTGCGCACGGCGATGAGCGCCGAACCGCGTGCCGAAGGCCAGGTCGATGCCGTTGCCGCCGCCGCTTCCTTACAGCGCCTGTGGCAGCGTATCGATGGCGAGGCGGAGCCGGAGCCCGTGATCCGTCGCAGGGCCGGCGCCTCGTTCGCCCGCGGCCTGCTGCTGGCGGTGGTGATCGAGGCGATCGGCATCGTCGCGCTCAGCGCTGCCCTGTGGACGCGCGATTCGCCGCAGGGCGGGGCGCCCATATACCGCACCTTGAGTGCGCCCGCGGAAGGCGCCGGGCGCGCCACCATCCGCGCCGTGCTGCAGCCGACGCTGACGCTGGGCGAACTGCAGGCCTTGCTGGAACGGGCGCAGTTGCAGATCGTGGCCGGCCCCAGCGATGCCGGCGTGTATTCCCTGGCGCCGCTGTCGGTGCATGCCGCCTCCGCCCAGCCGGCGCTGGAGCAATTGCGGGCACATCCCGGCGTGCGCTTCGCCGAGCCGATCGACGCCGTACGGCCGCTGCCATGATGCGAACGATCGGCATGGCGCTGCTGGCCTGGTGCCTCGCAGCCTGTGCCACGATGCCCGGCGCTGCCGATCCCGCGGCGGCGCGGATGCGCAGCGATCCGGCCGACTTGATCCTGCTGACCGTCGCCAATCCGGTCGGGCCGGCGGCGGTGCATGCCGGTTCTACCGCGAATGGCTACGACAGCATGCCGCTCTATACCTCCGGCGACAGTGCGCGCGCCACGGTGGCCGCGGTCGAGCGGGACTACGGCCTGCACGAAGTCGCCGCCTGGCCGATCACACCGCTGCAGGTGCATTGCGTGGTGCTGGGCGTACCTGCAGGAACCTCGCGCGACGACTTGCTGGCGCGCTTGTCGCGCGATCCGCGCGTCGGCCTGGCGCAGCCGATGCAGACGTTCGGCACGCTCAGCACCGGCTACAACGATCCCTATTTCGGATTGCAGCGCGGCTTCGCGCAGATCGATGCCGCCGACGCCCAGCAGTGGTCGCGCGGCGACGGTGTGCGCGTGGCGGTGATCGACACCGGCATGGATGGTTCCCACCCGGACCTGCAGGGGCGGCTGGAAACGCAACGCAATTTCGTCGACGACGACAGCCGGCAGTTCGATGCGGACCGGCATGGCACCGAAGTCGCCGGTGTGATCGCCGCCGCCGCCAACAATCGCGAAGGCATCGTCGGCATCGCCCCCGGCGTGCATATCCTTGCCTTGAAAGCCTGCTGGCAGGTGCAGCCGCACGCCGACGGGGCGCAGTGCAATTCCTTTACCCTGGCGCAGGCCCTGACCATCGCCATCGAATCCGGCACGCGGGTGATCAACCTCAGCCTCGGCGGTCCCGCCGATCCCTTGCTGGCACAGCTGCTGCAGTACGCCCTGAAGCGTGGCATCGTGGTGGTCGGCGCGGTGCCGCTCGATGGCCGCATCGACGGCTTTCCGGTTGGCGTGCCCGGTGTCATCGCGGTCGATACCATCGAACGCAGCCCGGCGAGCATTGCGGTGCTGCATGCGCCGGGCCGCGAAGTGCTGACCCTGACGCCAGGCGGCCACTACGACTTCATCTCCGGTTCCTCGCTGGCGGCGGCGCACGTCAGCGGCGCGGTAGCGCTGCTGCTGGCGGTGAATGCGCGTCTCGATGCTTCCTCCGTCTACAGCCTGCTCAGCCGCACCAGCGTGGCGGATGCAAGCGGCGCCGTTGCCATCAATGTCTGCGCCGCACTGGCCCTGCTGCGGCCGCAGGGCAGTTGCGGTACTGCACAGTCCTCTTCTGCCGGCGATACGCGCGGCACGCCCGCGCACTGAATCCGTTCCCGCCGGGCAGGCATCTCGCGCAAGCGCGCCGCTTCATTTTTTCTCAAATCAATACAGAAATCATCGTAGGCCGGCCTTCAGGCCGACAACGACGCCAATCGCCTCCCCTTGAAGTGCGGCCTGCATGCTTGATTCCAGCTTTGAACTGGAATTGGAATAGACAGTATCCACGCAGCGCCATCCGAAAATTCCTGCCTGTTCGGCGCAACCTTTCCGCTGCGCCCCGGCACTCATCCCACAGACGACAAATCCCGACGAGGCATTCGGGGTGGACATCTTCGCCCCGGACGTCGCAGCCGCCGCAACCGTTTTCTTCGGCAGCGGCACTCACGCTGCAATCGGTTTTTTTGCGCGTCACGCAACGCACCACCGGACAGGAGAGGCGACATGGAATTTCGCGGGGCATCATTGAAGGGATTATCGATCGCAGTCTGCATGACGCTACTGTCTGCCTGCGGCAGCAGCAGCGATGGATCAGGCGGGTCTTCGTCGAGCTCGAGCAGTTCCAGCAGTTCCAGCAGTTCGAGCAGCGGTGGCTCGTCCAGCAGTTCGGGCGGCAGCGCCAGCGCCGGCCCTTATACGGTGACCAACCTGGTGGCGGACATCGGCGGCCTGCAGTCCGGCACTGGTACGCCGGCCAGCAGGATCGACAAGAACCTGGTCAATCCCTGGGGCCTGGTGTTCGCGCCGACAGCGCCGGTGTGGGTCGCCAACAACGGCACCCAGACTTCGACGCTCTACGACGGCGACGGCATGGTGCAGAAAGGGCCGTTCCTCATTCCGGCCAGCGCCAATGGCCCTGCCAACCCCAGCGGCATCGTCTTCAACAGCACCAAGACGGATTTCGTGGTGAGCAAGGCCGGCAAGTCCGGCGGCGCGATCTTCATCTTCGACGGCGAGGGCGGCGCCATCTCCGGCTGGTCTCCCGCCGTCGACCCGGTCAATGCGGTGACCATGTACACCGACACCGGCGGCGCGGTCTACAAGGGCCTGGCGCTGGCCGGCAACGGCGGCGCCAATTTCCTCTACGCCACCGACTTCCACAACAACAAGGTCGATGTCTTCGACCATACCTTCGCCAAGGTGTCCGGCGGCAGCAGCTTCGCCTTCAAGGACCCCGCGCTGCCCGCCGGCTACGCGCCGTTCGGCATCGCCGCGCTGACCGTCAAGGGCCAGGTGCAGCTGTATGTCAGCTATGCCAAGCAGCAGGCTCCGGACAATCACGACAACGCCGACGGCGCAGGCCTCGGCATGGTCGATGTGTACAGCACCGACGGCGTGCTGGTGAAAACGCTGATCGCCTCGGGCGGTGCGCTCAACGCGCCCTGGGGCCTGGCACTGGCACCGGCCGACTTCGGCTCCGCCAGCAACGATCTGCTGGTGGGCAATTTCGGCGACGGCAAGATCAATGCCTACGATCCTTCCGCCGGTACCTTCGTTGCCGCGCTGGCGGACAACGGCGGCAAGCCGATCGTGCTCAGCGGCCTCTGGGGTATTGCTTTCGGCAACGACGCCAGCGGTCTGAACCAGCCGCACAACACCCTGTTCTTCACCGCCGGTACCAACGGTGAGGCGGACGGCACCTACGGCCGCATCGATTCCGGTCCGGACGCTCCGAACTTCAAGCCGATCGTCACACTGAGCGCGCCCACCGGCACACTCAAAGGCACGGTCAGCCTGAGCGCGACGGCTACCGGCAGCGTCGGCATCAAGCAGGTGCAGTTCCTGGCCAATGGCACAGCCATCGGTACGGCCACGACCACGCCGTTCAGCGTGCAGTGGGATACCACCAAGGTGGCGGACGGTTCGGTGACGCTGAACGCCACCGCCACGGATGTCGACGGCAATACCGGCACTGCTGCAGCGCAGACGGTTACCGTCGTCAATACCGTCGCTCCGCCCGCGACCACCCTGACGCAGTTGCAGACCAACTTCTTCACGCCGATCTGCTCGGGTTGCCACAGTGGTTTCGGCGCCTCGCTCCCGGGAAGCCAGAACCTGACTGCAGGCAACAGCTTCGGCCAGATCGTCAACGTGGCCAGCGTGGAACAGCCGGCGCTGTTCCGGATCAAGCCCAACGATCCGACCAACAGCTACATGATCCAGAAAATCGAAGGCGCGCCGGGCATCAGCGGCTCACGCATGCCGCTGGGTTGCCCGAGCTCGCAGCCCTGCCTGACGCAGGCGCAGATCGACATGTTCACCTCCTGGGTCAATGCCGGGGCGCTGAACAACTGAGGCAGCGGTGCGCCCTGCCTGATGCGGGCGGGGCGCACCGTTGTTGCGGCGTCACCGAACAACGGGGAATTTCACCGATGCGACAGCTTGTTGCGGTATCGCCATGGATGGCTGGTTTGCTGCTGCTGAGCGCCTGCGCCGGCAGCGGCGAGGGCCTGGATCAGAACGGCAATCCGATTGGCTCCAGTTCGAGTTCTGGAGGCTCCAGCTCCGGTTCGGGATCGAGCAGCGGCGCCAGCGTATCGTTCCAGACCATCCAGGACCAGGTGTTCACGCCGATCTGCGCGCAATGCCACGCCGGTGCCTCCGCGCCGGAAGGCATGCAGCTCACTCAGGGCGTGGCCTATTCCATGATTGTCAACGTGCCCAGCGCGGAGCAGTCCACGCTCAAGCGCATCGCGCCCGGCGATCCGGACAACAGCTATCTGGTGCAGAAAATCATGGGCACGGCGGCGGTGGGTGCGCAGATGCCGGACGGCTGCCCGATCACTCAGCCCTGCCTCAGCACAGCGACCATCGACCTGATCCGCCAATGGGTCAGCGAGGGTGCGCCGCCGCCGCCTTCGTCGGCGAGCGATGCAGGCAGCGGCCAGGGGGATCAATGAAAACGCATGCTCTGAAGTTGTGGTCGCTGTGCCTGCTGCTGGCCGCCCAGGTATTGGGCGTTGCCCATGCCGAGCCCTATCTGGCTCTGCGCGAAGGCCTGCCTTGCGGTGCCTGCCACGTCAATCCCACCGGCGGCGGCATGCGCAACACCTTCGGCGATGTCTATTCGCAGACGCAGATGCCGCAGCAGCAGGTCGATCTCGGCGGCCGTGGTCTGTGGCTGGGCAATCTCAACGACTTCCTGCGCATCGGTGGCAATCTGCGCGATGACTTCACCTGGAACGACACGCCGCACCAGAAGAAGAGCGACAGTTTCGCCATCGACGACTTCCGCATCTACGGCGCCGCCGATGTCATCCAGAATCGTCTGCAGCTCTACGTCGACGAGCGCCTGGCGCCCGGCGGTGCCGAGAACCGCGAGGCCTACGGCCTGCTCTGGCTCGACCAGCACCAGGTCTACATCAAGGCCGGCAAGATGTATCTGCCGTATGGCCTGCGCCTGCAGGACGACGAGTCTTTCGTGCGGCAGGCGACCGGCATCAACTACACCACGCCGGACAACGGCGCGGAATTCGGCTGGCAGCATGGCTCCTGGAACGCGCAGCTGGCGGTGACCAACGGCACCGCGGGCGCCGCGGAGAACAACCAGGGCAAGGAGGTGACCGGCAGCGCGGTCTATATCAAGCCGGGATGGCGTCTCGGCGTCAGCTACAGCGACAACGACGCGACGGTCGGCAAGCGACAGATGAGCGGCATCTTCGGCGGCTTCCGCACCGGGCCGGTGGCCTGGCTGGCGGAACTCGACTACATCGCCGACCACACGATTGCTCCAAGGGTGGACCAGTACGCGGGCCTGCTCGAAGCGGACTGGGCCTTCCTGCGCGGCAACAATCTCAAGCTCACCGCCGAGTATCTCGACCCCGACACGCATATCGCGCACAACAACCAGAACCGCTTCAGCCTGGTGTGGGAATACACGCCGATGCAGTTCCTGCAGACGCGCATCGGCGTGCGCAAGCTCGACGGCATTCCGCAGAACGATCTGCAGAACCGTACCGAGGGCTTCGTCGAGGTGCACGGCTTCTTCTGAAGAAAGTGCCGCCGCGGTCGAAGCGCAGGCGCCGGTCCTGACGGCCGGGACAGGGGGCCTGCGCTTCGAAAATTTTCCGCCATCTGCATCTTTCCCTGGGGCGATCGGCACATACCGTCGAGGGTTCGAGCCCACACGACGAGGAGAAGGATGATGAGACTGCATCGCGCTTTGACCGATGGACTGCTGCTGGGCCTTTGCGCCGTTGCCATTGCCGCCTGCTCGGGCGGCGGCAGCAATGGCGGCGGTGCCACCACCACGGCTTACGCAGTCACCAACCTGGTGTCGGACGGCGTCAGCGGTACCAGCGCCGCCCATCACGACAGCAATCTGGTGAATCCCTGGGGCATTGCCTTCGAGCCCAGCGGTCCGGTGTGGGTCGCCAACAACGGCACGCAGACCTCCACGCTGTACGACGGCAACGGTGCACCGCAGCCCCTGATCGTGACCATTCCGGACGGGAAGGGTGTCGACGGCAAAGGCACGAGCGCCAATCCGACCGGTGTGGTTCTCTATAGCGGAAGCACCGATTTTGTAGTCAGCAACGCTGCAGGTTCCGGCTCGGCTCAATTCATCTACGACGGCGAGGGCGGCACGCTGTCCGGCTGGTCGCCCAGGACCGGCAACGCCGCGGTGACCGTGTACGACGATGCTGCCGGCGGCGCGGTCTACAAGGGGCTGGCGCTGGCGGCCTTGTCCGGCAGCAACCGTCTGTTCGCGGCCGACTTCCACAACAACAAGGTCGATGTGTTCGATGCCGGATTCGCCAAGACGGTCGCGGCGGGGGGCTTCAGGGATCCCAGCCTGCCGGCGGGTTATGCACCGTTCAATTTGGCCTTGATCGGCGGCAAGTTCTACGTCGCGTTCGCGCAGCAGCAGGCACCCGCCAATCACGACAACGCCAGCGGCGCCGGCCTCGGCCTGGTCGACGTGTTCGATCTCGACGGCAATTTCACGCAGCATCTGATCGCCACGGGCGGCGCGCTCAACGCGCCCTGGGGCATGGCGCTGGCGCCGTCCGATTTCGGTTCGTTCAGCGGCGATCTGCTGGTCGGCAATTTCGGCGATGGCCGGATCAACGCCTACGACGCGGCCAGCGGTGCGTTCAAGGGCACGCTCAGCGACAGCAGCGGCAAGCCCATCGCCTATCCGGGCCTGTGGGGTATCGCCTTCGGCAACGACGCCGACAGCCAGCCGCACAACACCCTGTTCTTCGCGGCGGGTATCAACGGCGAGGCCGATGGCATCTACGGACGCATCGACACACGCACCGTCATGAGCGGCAGCAGCGGCGGCGGCTGCACCGGCTACGGCTGCTGAAGCGCGGATCGGCGCCGGTGCTGCCGGCGCCGATCTCGCGGCTGTGGAGTGCCGTGCCTCAGTAGTGCAGGCTCAGGCTGGCCAGATGGGCATACCCGATCAGCCAGGCCGAGGCGATGCAGGCCAGGGCCAGCAGCGTGTGATGCACCCGGCTCCACCACCATAGTGCCGGAGTGCGCCACAGGACGAAGGCGCTGTAAATCGCGGCGATGCCGCCGAGCACCGCCAGGGCGCCGATCAGCAGAGCCGTGCGCAGCGCCGGGTCGAACCAGCTCGAGGTGAATACTTCAGCCTCGGCCGTTGCTGCAATGAGCGGGCCCAGCAGCACCGTCCAGAAGACCAGGTTGACCGCGGCGGCGGCGCGCCCCCAGCTGCGTGCGCGGCGCTCGCCCGCGCCCGGCGTGCGGCGCTGGCCGTGATGGCGCCGGATCAGTGCCGCTACCGGCCAGAGCAGCAGACTCAGCAAGAGGGTGCCCAGCACGAACACCAGCAGGGCGATGACGAAGTGCTGGCTCTGATACCAGGCCGCCCGCTGGAACTCGATGAACGGAGCATCGGAGGCGAGGATCCAGCGGCCGTCGCCGTTGCGCTTGAACACGACGCGGCTGTTCGCGTCGTTCGGGTTTTGCCATACACCCGGCTCCACTTCGCGCCACCTGATCGGCCGGTCGTTGAGGCCCTTGAGCGCGTCGATGAGCAGCGCCCCGTCCCTGGCCGGCGACACCTGCACCTGGTCGAGCAGGGCGCCCAGGACCATCAGGTTGGTCTGGCTGCGCCGGCTGCCGATATAAGAGCCGGCAACGGCGCGGGCATCTGCCGCGGCGCTGGCCAGCGGCTTGGGCTCGGGTGCGGAGTAGGGGAAGTAGCGGTCGACGAACCTGCGGAATACCGGCGCGCGCGACTTGATGCGGCTGTTGCCGGTGCTGTTGTAGGACAGGAAGATGCCGGTGTCGGCATCCAGCATCAGGTGCAGGTCGGTGTGAAAGTATTCGGTGTCTCCGCCGTGGCCGATGATGCGCTGGCCATTGCGTGAATCTTCATAGAAGCCCAGGCACATGGCGTCGAGGCGCGGATCGAATGAATACTGCGCCGTGTGCATCAGGCGGGCCGTTTCCGGCCGCAGGATCTGCCCGCCGTCGTAGGCGCCGTTGTGCAGTTGCGCGATCATGAAGCGCGCCATATCCAGGGCCGATACCGACATGCTGCCCGCCGGCGGTACGCGGACCACTTCGAATTTCCTGGCCTTGCCCGAAGCCAGCATGTATCCGTTCGACATCAGCGGCGCCAGCGGTGCCGGCAGAGGCTGCAAAAACGTTGCATGCCGCATCCCCAGGGGCTGCAGGATGTGGCGTTCGACATAGGTGTTGAACTCTTCGCCGGAGACGCGCTGCACGATGTAGCCGGCCAGTGCCGCTCCGTAGTTGGAATACGCGCCGACTGTTCCCGGCTGGAAAATCTGCGCCGGAACATGGGCCGCGAGGTAGGCCCTGAGCGTGCCGAGATGGTCCGCATCGAGCGTAAACATGTCCTGAATGGTTTCCTCGAAGCCCGCCGTATGTGTCATCAAATTGCGCATGGTGACGGGCTTGCCGAATTGCCGCGGCAAGGGAAAATCCAGGTACTGGCTCACGTCGGCATCGAGATCGATCTTGCCGGCTTCCACCTGCTGCATCACGGCGGTCCAGGTAAACAACTTTGAGGTCGAGCCGACGCGGAACAGCGTATCGGCGGGGGAGACCGGTTTCTTGTTCTCCGCATCGGCGTAGCCATAGCCCTTGGCGAAAAGCACCTGGCCGTCCTTCACCACCGCGACCACGGCGCCGGCGATGTCGTCGTTGTCGATCAGGGTGGGCAGCTCGCCATCGAAAAAGGCGCTGAGATCCTCGGTGCTCATGCG
>FTAG01001005.1_pt1 | contig 12504 bp, 11 predicted proteins | sample 1638911 | NCBI WGS metagenome assembly FTAG01 (sample SAMEA3914813, study PRJEB12502) | metagenome | biome: forest; material: soil | place: Canada | collected 2011-07-07 | depth 0.3 m
AGCCTGGGGCGCAGCAGCATGCGCGAGATCGCCAGCACGATGAACGAGATCACGAACAGAATGAAGCCCAGCGCCAGCAGCGACGCCAGGATAGCGGCGAGGGAGACGATCGCCAGCGTCGCGCCGCCGACGCAGAAGACGATGAACCCCAGATTGGCGAGCTTGCGCGCGCGGAACACGCCGCCGAGCATGGCGACGAGTGCGCTGAGGGCGAGCAGGGCGACCAGGATCAGAACGCCGAAGCCGGCTATCGCGGTCATGATCCGCCTCCTATGCCTGCCGCTGGGCGTTGAGCAGCGTCCGCGCGATCGCCAGCACCGCGAAGGTGATGATGAACAGGACGAAGCCGAGGGCGATCAGCGCCGAAGTGTGCAGCGGCGTGGTGGCCTCCGCGAACTCGTTGGCGATGGTCGAGGCGATGGTCGAGCCGCCGGAGAACAGACCCTTGGGGAAGTTGTGCGCATTGCCGATGACGAAGGTCACCGCCATGGTCTCGCCAAGCGCCCGGCCGAGGCCCAGCATGACCGCGCCGATGGCGCTGCGCTGCACGTAGGGGACGGTCACCGACATGACGACCTCGAGCGGGGTGCAGCCGACGCCATAGGCGCTCTCGCGCACCTTCGGCGGCACGGTCAGGAACAGCTCGCGCAGGGTCGCCGCCATGAAGGGCAGGATCATGATGGCCAGGATGATCGATGCGGCGAGGATGCCCGATCCGTTCGGCACCAGGTCGCCGATCACCGCATTGTTCCAGAAATCGGCGAAGGCCGGACCCAGGAAGGCGGGCGGCGTCCAGGAGGCGAGCGGGGTCTCGACCACTTGCGAGAACAGAGGGGCGAACACGAACAGACCCCACATGCCGTAAACGATCGACGGCACGCCGGCGAGGAGCTCCACCGCGATCCCGATCGGCCGGCGAAGCATTCTGGGGCAGAATTCGGTGAGGAAGACGGCGACGCCGACCGCAATCGGCAGGGACAGGACCAGCGCGACGACCGCGGTGATCAGGGTGCCGACGATCGGACCCGCGCCGCCGTAGAACTCGCCGCCCGCGATGTCCGGGGACGGGTTCCAGCGCGTCGAGGTGAAGAAGCCGAGGCCGAATTTGGAAAGCGCGGGCCAACCGCCGATGGCCAGCGAGATCATCACGCCGGTCAGGGTGGCGAGCAGCAAGGTCGCCGCTGCGCCGCAGAGGAAGCCGAAGATCGGGTCGAAGGTCGATCCCCGCGACACGGCGCGACGGCGCGGATGGCCTGAAGCTGGCGGATCGGCGGGAACGGAGGTCATCGGCATCCGAGAAAAGAAGGGCGCCGCGCGGGCGCCCAGCCATAACACAGCAAGGATAGAGGCGCGCGGAGGCCCCCGCGCGCCGTCATCGGCCTAGTGGACTTCCTGCCACTTCCGCTCGACCGAGGCCTTCAAGGCCGCCGGCAGAGGGATGTAATCGAGCTGCTCAGCCAGCTGGTCGCCGTGCTTGTAGGCCCAGTCGAAGAATTTCAGCACGTCCTGGCCCTTCGCCGGATTGTCCTGGTGCTTGTAGACCAGGATGAAGGTGGCGGCGGTGATCGGCCAGGATTCGGCGCCCGGCTTGTCGAGGATCAGCATGTAGAAGCTGCCGCCCGGGGTGTGGGCCCAATCGGCCTTCGCCGCGGCGGCGGCGAAATTGGCCGCCACCGGCTCGACGAACGAGCCGTCGTGGGTCTGCATCTGGGTGAAGGTCAGGTGGTTCTGCTTGGCGAAGGCGTATTCGACGTAGCCGATCGAACCCGGCGTCTGGCGCACGAAGGCGGAGACGCCGTCGTTGCCCTTGCCGCCCTGGCCGGTCGGCCATTCCACCGCGTCGTTCGAGCCCACCTTGGCGGCCCAGCCGCCGTTTTTCATGGTCAGGTAGGAGGTGAAGACGAAGGTGGTGCCCGACCCATCGGAGCGGTGCACGACGGTGATCGGCAGGTTGGGCAGGTGCACGCCGCCGTTCAGGCCGGCGATGGCCGGATCGCTCCAGCGCTTGATCTCACCGAGGTAGATCTTGGCCAGGATGTCGCCGTTGAGCTTCAGCTGGCCCGGGTTGACGCCCGGCAGGTTCACCACCGGCACCACGCCGCCCATGACCGCCGGGAACTGGATCAGGCCGAGCTGGGCCAGCTGCTCGGCCTTCAGCGGCTTGTCGGTAGCGCCGAAATCGACGGTCTTGGCGGTGATCTGTTTGATGCCGCCGCCCGATCCGATCGCCTGGTAATTCAGCCCGACGCCGGTTTCGCGCTTATAGGCCTCCGCCCACTTGCCGTAGATCGGCGCGGGGAAGGTGGCGCCGGCGCCGGTGATGTCAGCCGCGTGGGCGCTTGCGCCCACCAGCATGACCGCCGTCACGGCGGCGGCGGCGATGGTCTTCAGCATCATTGTGTCTCCGAAATAGCGGCGACGAAAAAACGCCGCATTTAAGCGACCGCTTAGCGCGTCGTGATCACAGTTCCGTGACGGTGGCCAGGCGCGACCGCCCAGATCAGGCGGCCGATCAATAGACCACCACACTGCGGATGCTCTCGCCCGCGTGCATCAGATCGAAGGCGTCGTTGATCTTTTCCAGCGGCAGGGTGTGGGTGATCAAGGAATCGATCTCGATCTTTCCCTCCATATACCAGTCGACGATCTTGGGCGTGTCGGTACGGCCGCGGGCGCCGCCATAGGCGCTGCCCCGCCAGACCCGGCCAGTGACCAGCTGGAACGGGCGGGTCGAGATCTCCGCTCCCGCCGGCGCGACGCCGATCACGATGCTCTCGCCCCAGCCGCGGTGGCAACACTCCAGCGCCTGGCGCATGGTGGCGGTGTTGCCGATGGCTTCGAACGAGAAGTCGGTGCCGCCGCCGGTCAGGTCGATGATCGCCTCGACCACCTTGTCGCGGCCCACCACGTCGGGCCCCAACTTGGTGGGATTGACGAAATGGGTCATGCCGAAGCGGCGCGCCTGGGCCTCGCGCGCCGGATTGAGATCGACGCCGATGATCTTGTCCGCCCCGACCATGCGGGCGGCCTGGATCACGTTGAGGCCGATGCCGCCGAGGCCGAACACGACCACGTTGGCGCCCGGCCAGACCTTGGCCGTCCACACCACCGCGCCGATCCCGGTGGTCACACCGCAGCCGATGTAGCAGATCTTGTCGAAGGGCGCGTCCTTGCGGACCTTGGCCAGGGCGATCTCCGGCAGGACGGTGTAGTTCGAGAAGGTGGAGCAGCCCATGTAGTGGGCGATCGGCTCGCCGTTCAGCGAGAAGCGCGACGACCCGTCCGGCATCAGCCCCTTGCCCTGGGTGGCGCGGATCGAGGTGCAGAGGTTGGAGCGGCGCGACAGGCAGGTTTTGCACTGGCGGCACTCGGGCGTGTAGAGCGGGATCACATGGTCGCCGACCTCAACCGAGGTCACGCCCGGCCCGACCTCGACCACCACGCCGGCGCCCTCATGGCCGAGGATCGAGGGGAACAGTCCTTCGGAGTCCATGCCCGACAGGGTATAGGCGTCGGTGTGGCAGACGCCGGTGGCCTTGATCTCGACCAGCACCTCGCCCGCGCGGGGCCCGGCCAGATCCACCGTCTCGATGGTCAGCGGCTCGCCCGCCTTCCACGCCACCGCCGCCTTCACCTGCATCGCGCATCTCCTGATTTGGCTAGCAAGCTAGGCGTAGCATGGGGCGCCGCTCAAGGATTCATCTCGCGGGCATGTTCATAAGCGCGGGCATAGGCGCGGGCCATGTCGGCCGGGCCATAGGGCTTCTCCACCACCACCGCGCCCGGACGGCCCGCAAGCGCCTTGGGATCGCCGGTGACATAGACGGTGGGGGCGGGGCCGATGGCGCCGTTGATCCGTTCGGCGGCCTCGACGCCGTCGCCGTCGAGCAGGCGGACATCGACCGTCACCAGGTCGGGCTTGCGGATCAGCGCCTGCTCCAGCGCCTGGCTGGCGGTGCCGGCGAAAGCGAAGCTGTCGAACCCGAGGTCGGCCAGCACGAGCTGCATGCCGACGCCGGCGATGATCTCGTCCTCGATGATCAGGGCGTGCAGGCTTTGGTGCATCGACGTCTCCTGTGGCTCCGCCAGCAACAGGCAATAGACCCCCCAAAAGCGACGCGGCGAAGTCAATTCCATGTGCAATGCGCGGCCGAACCGGGCAGGCTGGGCTGCGTTGTAGCTTGGCGGCAAAGGTCCGCCACAAGGGGGCGATGGTGTTGCTCGTGCCGCACAGCACCTGTTGGCGAACGGCTCGCGCCGATCGGGCCGGGCTGATCGTCGATGTGGAGCGCTATTACGCCGCCGCGCGGGACGCCATGGCGCAGGCGGAGCGGTCGATCCACCTGCTGGGCTGGGCCTTCGACCCCGACACCCCGTTCACGCCGCGGGCGACGGGCGACGGCGAACCCGAGCGCTGGGGCCCGTTCCTGCGCGCCCTCTCGGAGCGCAAGCCCGCGCTGGATATCCGGCTCCTGGTCTGGAAATCGGCGCTGCCGATCGCCGCGACCCAGAACTTCTTCCCGCACCGGGCGCGGGAGTGTTTCAAGGGATCGCGCGTGCGCTTCCGGCTGGACGGCTCCATCCCCATGGGGGCCTGCCACCATCAGAAGGTGATCGTGGTCGACGACCGCCTGGCCTTCTGCGGTGGTTGCGACGTCGGGCCGGATCGCTGGGACACCCCCCTGCACCACGACGACGATCCACGCCGCCATAAGGGCAAGGGCTTTTTCGAATGCCGGCACGAGACCATGGCGGTGGTCGACGGCGAAGCGGCCTGCGCGCTCGGCCAGCTGTTCCGCAACCGGTGGGAACGCTCCAGCGGCGAAATCCTGCTGCCGTCCGACCCGTCGCACGCATCCCATCTGCAGGGGCCCGACCCCTGGCCCCCCGGCGTACCGGTCAGCTTCCGCAACGCCCTGGTCGGCCTCGCCCGTAGCGAACCGAAATGGCGCCACTTCCACGAGGTGCGCGAGACCGAACGGCTGCACCTGGCCTCGATCGCGACGGCCAAGCGGCTGATCTACATGGAGAACCAGTACTTCGCCTCGCCGATCATGGCCGAGGCCCTGGCCGCGCGGCTGGAGCAGGCGGACGGACCGGAGATCGTGCTGGTCTCGACCCAGCACTCGCCATCATGGTTCGACCAGATGACCATGGACCGCACGCGCCTGCTGTTCCTGAAGCGGCTGCGCGAGGCGGACCGCCATGGCCGCCTGACCGCCGTCTGCCCGGTGACGCCCAAGGGCCGCTCGATCATCGTCCACTCCAAGCTGTCGATCATCGACGACCAGCTGGTGCGGATCGGCTCTGCCAACCTCAACAACCGCTCGACCGGCTTCGACACGGAATGCGACCTGGCGATCGAGACCGACGACGACGTCGGGCGGGCGGCCGTCGCCGCCTTCCGCGCAGGTCTGGTCGGGCACTGGATCGCCCAGCCGGGCGAGGCGCTGGCCGGCGCCATGGCGTCGCAAGGGTCGCTGGCCGCCGCGATCAAGGCGCTGGACGACCCTACCTCGCCCAGGCTGCGGCCGATCGAGCCCAAGCCCATCGGCCGCTTCGCCAGCTTCATCGCCACCTACCACATCGGCGATCCGGCCGGCCCGAAGGACAGCTGGGCGCCCTGGATGCGGCGCTGGGAGCTGCGCAAACAGCTGCGTCGCCTGTCGATCGAGCTGAAGCGCGACGGCCAGGAGGCCTCGCCCACCGACCTCAGCCCGGACACCGTGTAGGCTAAGCCTGTTCAGGTCAGGGTGAAGTCCATCACCAACGGCAGGTGGTCGCTGGCGATCCGGCCAAGCGCGGTGTCGGGCGCATGCACGCCGTCGACCTCGACGCCTCGGCTGACGAACACATGATCGATCCGCAACATCGGCATGCGCGAGGGAAAAGTCGGCGCCCCGGGCCGGCCGGGGGCCAGCTTGCGCGCATCGCCGAGCAGGGCGGCGAACCGTTTGTAAGCCGCGTAACGCGGCGTGGCGTTGAAATCGCCGAGCAGGATCAGCGGCCCGGGCGCGGCGCCCAGCCAATCGGGGCCGACCAGCACCCGGCTCTGCACCGTCTGCTCGGGTGGGACCAGGCCAAGGTGGGTGTTGATCACCTGCAGCGGCCGGCCGTCCACGTCGACTTCAACCCAGAGCGCGCCGCGATCCTCCAGGCCCCGGCCCCGCACCTGCATGCGCGGCAGGTTGGGCAGGGCGCCGCTCTTGACCAGGCGCAGGGGCAGGGCGGTGAGGATGGCGTCGCCATAGCGCTCCTCCTCGACGGTCAGGGCGGCGTTGAAATGGAAGTGCATGCCGAGCCGCGCGGCGATAGCGTGCGCCTGGTCGACCCGGCCGGTGCGCGGCCGATGCACGTCGAGCTCCTGCAGCGCGACGATGTCGGGCCTGGACTGGGCGATCACCGCCGCGATCCGGCCGACGTCGAGCCTGCCGTCGACGCCGCGGCAGGAGTGCACATTGTAGGTCATGATCCGCGGCACGACCCGGGCTAGGCCCCGCGCCGAGGCGATGGCGACCGTCGATGGCGGGGCTCACCGGCCACTACAGCGCCGGTTGCGATGGCGGCCTCGCGCTTCAATCGTCCATCCACGCTCATCGCCAACCCGGGCCAGACCCGGACCCGGTGTCGGCCCTCCCCCTGTCGGCCATACGGTTATTGGCTATTGCCGGATGAGTCCCGCGCCTTGTCGGCGGCCTTGTGGGCGGCGACGTCGGTCTTCTGACCGGCCTTGTCGAGCGCGTGGCCGGCCTTGGACGCGGCGTCGCCGGCGGCGTCCGACAGATTGGCGAAGCCCTGCTTGGCTTCGGCGCCCAGCTTCCTGGCTTCAGGTTCGGCGTCCTTGGCCGCGACCTTGACGGCCGCGCCGGTATCGACCGCGGCCGCCTTCAGGTTCTGACCCGCGGCGTTCAGGTCGGCCTGGGCGGCCGCCTGGTTGGCGGTCTTGGCGGTGTTGTCGCCGCAGCCGGAGAGCGACACGGCCATGGCCATGCCGGCGAGAAGGGCGATCGGCCGGGCGTGATGACGGTGAAGGGCCAAGGGCCGCAGGGCCGAGGGGCACGGCGGCAGGCGCAGGCGGACAGGGCGGATCATGGCGCGGCTCCGTGACGGGGTCTGTGACACAATCCGTGGGGGCGCCTTCGGTTCCGGCCCAGCTTGACGGCGCTGCATCCGCTTTCTCAGGGTTGGCGAAACCGGCTATCGAACGCAGTAGATTGGCGAACGCAGCAGAGCGGCGGAGAGCGATCATAGCGATATCCCCACCTCAGGCGGCGGCGCCCGGCGAGCTGGCCTCCATCGCCGCCCTGGCGCGCCAAGGTCAGTACGAGCGCGCGGCGGCGGCGGCGGCCGCGTTGACACAGCGCTACCCGCGGGACCCCCGGCCTTGGGCTGAGCTCGCCCGCTACCGGCTGATCACCGGACGTCAGGCCGAGGGCGTGCAGGCGATCGAGCGGCTGGAGAAGCTCTCGCCCGACGACCCGGCGTCATCCAACTTCATCGGCAGCCTGTACAGTCTGGCGGACCTGCCGCAGCGCGCGGCGCCGCATTTCCGGCGGGCGGCGCAGGCGAAGCCGGACAATCCCCGTTTCGTGTACGATCTCGCCGCCTCCCAGCGCATGATCGGCGCGCTGGACGACGCCCTCCGCACCGTGGAGCGCGCCATCGAACTCGATCCGGCCAATACCGAGGCGTTGTGGGTCCGGTCCGACCTTCGCCAAGCCACCGCCGAACGGAACAACGTCGGCGATCTCGAGGCGCGCCTGCGCGGGCCGCTCGATCCGCAGCGCGAGGTGTTCATCCGCTACGCGCTCGCCCGCGAGTGCGAAGAAGTGGGAGATTGGTCGCGCGCCTTCGACCACCTCCAGCGCGGCGCGGCGATCCGGAACGGCGCGCAGCGCTACGACGTGGGCCGCGACGTGGTCGCACTCGACGCCCTGCGGCGCCGGCACACGTCCGCCGCCGTCGCCCAGGCGTCGGCGGGCGCCGACGACGGCCGGCCGATCTTCGTCCTCGGCCTGCCCCGGACCGGCACGACGCTCGTCGAACGCATTCTGGGCGGCCACCCCAAGGTGCGGCCCATCGGCGAGTCGTTCGCCTTCGATCGCGCCCTGCTGGACCTCGCCGCGGCGAACGGCCGCTCCGCCGCGGAGACCGCCCTGGCCGAGGTCGGTCTGAGCCTGCCCATGCGCCAGCTGGGAGACGCCTATCTCGGCCAGGCCGGCCATGCCGTACCCCCGCGTCTCCGCTTCATCGACAAGCAGCCTCGCAACAGCCTGAATGTCGGGCTGATCCGCGCCGCCCTGCCGAACGCCAGCATCGTCTTCCTGGACCGGGGCCCGATGGATGCGTGCTGGGCCATCCACAAGGCCCTGTTCAGCAACGGCGCCTATCCGTTCAGCTGCGATCTGATGGATCTCGCCGACTACTACGCCGCCTGGCGGCGGCTGGCGGACCACTGGCTGGACGCGTTCGGCGATGCGATCGTCCACGTCCGTTATGAGGACCTGGTCCAGGATTTCGCCAACCAGGCCCGGCGGCTGGTCGCCGGCTGCGGCCTGGACTGGAATCCGAGCTGCCTCGCCTTCCACAAGAGCGCCCGGCCATCGAGCACGGCCAGCGCCGTGCAGATTCGCCGGCCGCTCTACACCAGCTCGATCGGCCTGTGGCGGCGATACGAAACCCAGCTCGCGCCCCTGGCCGACCGGTTGAGAGCCCTGGGCGTCGAGATCGACTGACTTAAGAGCGCTTTCCGACGAAGTGGACGCCGGTTCGTCGCAAGAAAGCGCGTCAAATCAAAAGTCTAGTGGGGCGCGTAGATCTGGTCGAAGACGCCGCCGTTGGCGAAGTGGGTCTTCTGCACCCGGCCCCAACCGCCGAGGTCGGCGATGGTGACCATCGGGATGTTGGGGAACTGATGGGCGTATTTGGCCAGGGCCGCGGCGCTGCGCGGCCGGTAGAAGGCCTTGCCGATCAGGTCCTGCGCCGGCTCGGTGTAGAGCCCCTTGAGATAGGCTTCAGCCACGGCGCGGGTGCCGTGCTTGTCGACCACCTTGTCGACCAACGCGACCGGCGGCTCGGCCAGGATCGAACTCGACGGGACGACGATCTCCACCTTGCCGGGGCCAAGCTCGGCCTGGGCCAGCCATGCCTCGTTCTCCCAGGCGAGCAGCACGTCGCCGAGGCCGCGCTCGGCGAAGGTGGTGGTGGCGCCCCGCGAGCCGGAGTCCAGCACCGGCGTGTGGGCGAAGAGGGTCTTGAGATAGGCGCGCGCCGAGCCGTCATTGCCGCCGGGCCGATGCAGCGCCCAGGCGTAGGCGGCCAGATAGTTCCAGCGCGCCCCGCCCGAGGTCTTCGGATTGGCGGTGATGATCTGGACGTCGCCGCGCACCAGGTCGGCCCAGTCGTGGATCCGCTTGGGATTGCCGCGGCGGACCAGGAAGACCACCGTCGAGGTATAGGGGGTGGAGTTCTGCGGCAGCCGGCCCTGCCAGTTCGGCGGCAGGAGGCGGGCCTTCTCGGCGATGGCGTCGATGTCGGCGGCGAGCGCCAGGGTGACCACGTCGGCCGGCAGGCCGCCGATCACGGCCAGCGCCTGCTTGCCCGAGCCGCCGTGGCTCTGGTTGACGGTCACGTCCTGGCCGGTCCGCTTCTTCCAGTCGCCGACGAACCAGGCATTGTAGGCCTTGTAGAGTTCGCGGGTGGGGTCGTAGCTGACGTTCAGCAGGGTGACGGGTTTGGGCGCCGCCAGGGCCGGCCCCGCCGCGGCGGTCGCCCCAAGACCTGCCAGGGTCCCGAGACCGGCCAGGGCCAGGCCACGCCGTGAAATCTGCACGCTCATCGCACGCCTCCGCTCTTGCCGGGACAGTGATGCCCAAGCCTGCCGCCGTGCGGTAACGAATAGTGATCCGGGGCGATCCAGATTTTCTAACGGCGGCTCGCAACCGCGTTGCGGCGCGGCGCCACGCATCCAGCATGGTGAAACCGTCGTAGATCGGCCGCACAATAAGGGTTTCGCGCGAGTCGCCCATGCCGCTGTCCCATTCGCCGTCCCCCGTGTTTCCGACGCCGTCGAGCGCCGGCGGCCCGGCGCGCGGCTGGCTGCAGCGCGCCCTGGACGGTGTGGCCTCCCTGTTCGGCGGAACGAGCGCCCGCACGATCGACGCGCCGGCCGCCGCGCCGCCCCTGGAAGCGGCCACGCTGCAGGAGGCCGCACTGGAGGCCCTGCCCGATCCCCTGCTGCTGATCGAGGCGACCGAGCCCAACGATCTGACCGGCCGACGGATCACCTTCGCCAACGCGGCCGCGCGCGAGCTGCTGCGCATCCCCGAGACAGGGGCCCTCCTGGTCTCCGCCATCCGGCATCCCGAAGTGCTGGAGGTGATCGACGAAAGCCTGTTCGGCGCCATCGCCAGCGAAACCCCCTACGAGCCCCGCAGCGCGCAGGAGCGGGTGTGGCGCGTGCGGGCCGCGCCCCTGCCCGGCCGGGGGCGCACGGCGGACGGCGAGATCACCCGCCGCGCGCTGGTGCACTTCAGCGACGAGACCGACGCGCGCCGCGCCGAGCGCATGCGGGTCGACTTCCTGGCCAACGCCAGCCACGAGCTGCGCACGCCGCTGGCCTCCCTGTCGGGGTTCATCGAGACCCTGCGCGGTCACGCCAAGGACGATCCGGAGGCGCGCGACCAGTTCCTGCGCATCATGACCGTGCAGGCCGAGCGGATGTCGCGGCTGATCGAGGACCTGATGTCGCTGTCGCGGATCGAGCTCAACGAACACATTCCGCCGTCGGGCGCCTGCGACCTGACCCTGACCGTCCTGGACGTGGCCGACACCCTTCGCCCGCTGACCGCCGACAAGGACGTGAAACTCGATCTGAAGCTGCCGGAGCGCGGACAGGCCCTGGTGGCGGGCGATCGCGACCAGATCACCCAGGTGGTGCAAAACCTGATCGACAACGCGGTGAAGTACTCGCCGGCCGGCGGGACGGTGGCCGTGGAGATCGTCGCCGGCCTGACCAGCGAGGCTGCGGCGGCGCATGCGTCGAAGGCCGCCGGCATGTCCGCGGCGGGCGGAGGCCGGCTGTCGCTGCTGACGCCCGATCGGGCGGCGTCGGACGCCTATGCCCTGGTGCGCGTCACGGACCGCGGTCCGGGCATGATCCGCGAGCATTTGCCACGGCTTTCGGAGCGGTTTTACCGTGTCGAGGGACAGAAGAGCGGCGCCAGCACCGGCACTGGCCTCGGCCTCGCCATCGTCAAGCACATCATGAATCGCCACCGCGGCGGAATGCTGGTCGAAAGCGCGCCCGGGCAGGGATCGACCTTCGTGGTTTACTTCCCGACACCTGCCCGCGCAGCCTGAGTCCCCACGACGAAATAAAAATGTCATAGGATCGTCATGCTGCGACAGCAATCGCGGAGCAGTTAGGCGACCCTTCGATGTGTGCCGGCAGAGTGAGTCGGCGGATTCGTGTGAAAAGATGACGGCGAACGAACATACGCTGAAGTTCTTCGGCGAAGAGCTGCAGCAGCTGAAGGCCGAGGTCGCCCGCATGGGCGGCCTGGTCGAAGCCCAGGTCGCCGACGCCATCCGCGCCGTCGCCATGCGCGACGTGGGGCTGGCCCAGCTGGTGGTCGGGCGCGACCAGAAGCTCGACCAGCTGCAGATCGAGATCGAGAAGAAGGCGATCCGCATGATCGCCCTCCGCCAGCCCGTGGCCCAGGACCTGCGCCGCACCGTCGCCGCCATGAAACTGTCGTGGAACCTGGAGCGCACCGGCGACCAGGCCAAGAACATCGCCAAACGGGCGCTGGTGATCGCCGAGGCCGAGCCGATCACGCCCCTGACCCGCTCGGTCGAGCGGATGGGCAAGCTGGTGCTGGGCCGGCTGAAGGACGTGCTCGACGCCTACACCAACCAGGACCTCGATCAGGCCATGGGGGTCTGGCAGAAGGACCAGGAGGTCGACGAGCACTACAACTCGCTGTTCCGCGAACTGCTGACCTATATGATGAGCGACCCCCGGATGATCGGCGCCTGCGCCCAGCTGCTGTTCGTGGCCAAGAACCTCGAACGGATCGGCGACCACGCCACCAACGTCGCCGAGATGCTCTATTACGAAGTCACCGGCGAGGAGATCGTCGGCGATCGGCCGCGCTGGCGCGGCGCCGAGGGCGCTGATGTGGAAGGCGGCCTGGCATGACCCCGTATGTCCTGGTGGTCGAAGACGAAGACGCGCTGGCCACCCAGCTCAAATACAACCTCGACAAGGAGGGTCACCGGGTGGTGGTCGCCTCCGACGGCGAGGAGGCGCTGATGCTGATCGACGAGCGCCAGCCGGACCTGATCGTGCTCGACTGGATGCTGCCCAAGGTCTCCGGGATCGAGGTCTGCCGCCGCCTTCGCGCCAAGGCCGAAACCAAGAACCTGCCGGTGATCATGCTGACTGCGCGCGGCGAGGAGTCCGACCGCATCCGCGGGCTCGACACCGGGGCGGACGACTAC
>FTAG01000599.1_pt1 | contig 12435 bp, 13 predicted proteins | sample 1638911 | NCBI WGS metagenome assembly FTAG01 (sample SAMEA3914813, study PRJEB12502) | metagenome | biome: forest; material: soil | place: Canada | collected 2011-07-07 | depth 0.3 m
GTACTTGGGACGCGGCGCAATCACCGTCTGCGTCACCAGCGGCGCGGCGTTGGTGTCGGCGGCGGAAACATTGCTGGCAGCAGCATCGCCGTAAGCGATTGCCGTCTTCTGGTTCTCTTCCTTGCCGATCGAGATGGCGTGCGCGCCATCGGGCACCGCAACAGATGCAGGGGCCGCTGCCGCCTGAGCCGGATTGTCCGACTTGGGAACCACCTGCCCGACTACGGGAGCAGGCGCGTCCAGCGGCGAGGATTTGCTCAGATCGGGAATGTCGTACAGCACCGTCAGGTCGCGGCTGACCACCACCGATCCCGCGCCGACTTCGAGGTGCAGCCGCATCGCCGGCACCGTCACCCGGGTCGAAGTGCTCAGCACGATCGCCGGAATGCTCGGGTCATAGCCGGCGTGCACCGTAGCGGCGGCGCGCTCCTCCGCTTCGGCCAGACCGGAAGCCGGAGTCAGGCGGTAATAGATGCGCGAAACCTCGTCCCCCGCCAGCGTGATGGGCACCGCTACCGAAAGAGGCTGGCCGACCGCCGCATGCAGCTGCATCTCGCCGTCGATTGACAGGGCCTGCGCGGCACCGCAAGCAGCGAACAAGGCAGGAAAGAGGAGTCTTGAATGGCGCATGTCAGCATTCAATCAGAAAACCGGGGAGACTTTTCCGGGCAGCCGTCGGGAGGATGCATCATCGCCGATAACCGGCGGCCGCTCCATAGTAAAAAAATGGGGCGGGCGGCGACAAACGGCCTGCGGCGGACCTGCAACCCGGTGATTGATAGCCGTAACATCGAGCTGGCGGGCCGAGTCGACTGCTAAACGGCTCATTTCCGATGTCCTCCCTGCGGCTGGAGCCGAACCATGACACGACGCATCGCAACGTTCGCCCTGAAGGGCCTGATCGTCCTGCTTCCGGCATGCGCCAGCGCACCCGCCCTGGATGCCCCGGTCACACCCCTGCTCAACACCTACTGGCAACTGAGCAGCCTGGGCAGCACAGCAGTACCGGCCGGCGCAGCCCAGCGCGAGCCGCATCTCAGCCTGCAGGAGCAGGACCACCGGGTCGCCGGCTCGCTCGGCTGCAACGCCATGAACGGCAGTTACGCCCTGGACGACGGGCGCCTGACTTTCGGCCCGATGATTTCGACCCGGATGGCCTGCCTCAAGGGCATGGATATCGAACACGGCTTCGCCGACGCCCTGCGCAACAGCGCAAGCTGGAAAATCGCCGGGTCCCGGCTGGAGTTGTATGACGCCGGCGGCAATCTGCTGGCGGGTTTTGAAGCGCGACCGACACCCTAGGGAGCCTCTGACCAGGCGCAGCAGCCCAGAACCGCCCAAGACACGACCGGCGCGCCGCCGCCTGCTCAAGGCGCAGGGGCGGCACACTTCTTTTTCACATTCCTGACAAATGCCTGCCCTAGCATCCGGCGGTTGATACGCTCAGGGAAAACACTAAATGTCTTCAAAATCGGGGACTTCAAATTCGGGGGCTTCAAACTTCGGCAGCGACGACCGCTTCGATCCGCGCCGGCGCCAGTTGCTGGCCGGCCTCGCCGCTTCGGCGGCCGGTGCCGCAGCGCTGTCGGCCTGCGGTTCGTCGGACAACACCAGCACCGGCCCGGCGCCGACCACGGTGCTGCCCGACCCCAAGGATTCCGGCATCGACCACATCGTGGTGGTGATGATGGAAAACCGCTCCTTCGACCATTACTTCGGCTGGCTGCCCGGCGCCGATGGCCGGCAGGCGGGGCTCAGCTTCACCGACAGCAAGGGCAATGTGCACCAGACCCATGCGCTGGCGCCGAATTTCCAGAATTGCGACAGCGCCGATCCGGATCATAGCTACGAGGCCGGCCACGGCGACGTCAACAACGGCAAGATGGATGGCTTCCTGCTGCCGCAGCCGGTCGGCGACCTGTTTCCGATCGGCTATTACGTCGCCGACGACCTGCCGTTCTACAAGGGCGTCGCCGCCAACTGGACGGTGTGCGATCACTACTTCAGCGGCATCCTGTCCTGCACCTTTCCCAATCGCTTCTACATGCACGCGGGACAGACCGACCGCGTCACCAACACCGTCGCCATCTCCAGCCTGCCCACCATCTGGGACAGTCTCAAGGCCGCCGGCCTGCAGGGACGCTACTACTACAGCGATGTGCCTTTCACCGCGCTATGGGGCGTCAAGCACCTGGACATCAGCCAGCCGCTGGCCGCCTTCAAGCTGGCGGCGGCGAACGGCACCCTGCCCAGCGTCAGCTACATCGACCCCAAGTCGATCGGCGAAGGCGCCGGCACTTCCAACGACGATCACCCGCTCGCCGACGTGCGCAGCGGCCAGGCCTTCCTCAGCGACATCTACGCCGCCCTGCGCAGCAGCCCGCAATGGGACAAGACGCTGCTGATCATCAACTACGACGAGTGGGGCGGCTTCTTCGACCACGTCGAGCCGCCGTTCGGCCCGGTCAGCGACGCCGAATTCGCCGCCACCAAGAACGACGGCCGCCTCGGCATCCGCGTGCCCTGCTGCATCATCGGCCCACGCGCCCGGCGCGGCCACGTCGAGTCGCTGCAATTCGACCCGAACTCGATCCTCAACATGATCGCCTGGCGCTTCGGCCTGACGCCGCTGGGCGTACGCAGCGGCTCCACCAACCTGGCTCACGCACTGGATTTCAGCAGCAGCACGCCGGATACCAGCGCCCCGGAAATCGTCATGCCCGCCGGCAACTACGGCGTCTCCTGCAATCTGCAGCAGGCGATGACCGCCGGCACTTCCATCAACGATCTGGACGCCGTGCAACGCCGCCAGGCCGAGCATCTGCTCGACTGGCAGATGGTGCAGACGCTGGCGCAGCGCAACGGCTTTCCGCTCTAGAGATTGTTAACAGGCTCCCCCAACAAGCCCTAAAGACTTACCCCAAGTGGCAACTTGAGCCCCGCCTTGCGGGGCTTTTTTTCGATGGGGTATGCTCCGCAGCGGGGTTCCGGCGATGGGCTGCACCGGTCTTCCGTACAGAACTGCCGTTCGACGGGCTGCTTCATGACTGCCCGTTCATCTGTGGCATACCACTTGCGTTGTATTCCACGTCTCCCCAGTTCAACACGCACCGTCGCGGTGCGCCCGGGTTGTTTTTCATGCACAAATTGGCCATTGCCACCCTCCTCTCGCTGGGCGCCTGCTGCGCTGCGCAGGTACAGGCGCAGGAGGAATTCCGCGCCGGACTGAGCCTGCGCGCCGGCTTCGGCGGCCGCGCCGAGCAGAACTGGGCGCCGCATCTGGTCGCCAGCTTCGGCTCCGGCCCACAATTCCTGCAGCAGAGCCGCAGTGCCGAATCACAGTGCCTGATGACCGCCGGCGACTTGCGCATCAGCGGCGCCACCGCCTCCTCCTCGGCCTGCGACTCGGCGCCGCTGGTGCAGTTCGATCTCGCCGACAGCGGCCTCAGTTCGGCCAACCTGCTCGGCCTGAATCTGATGAAAGCGCCCACCGTGCTCGGCAGCTACCGGCGCGACCTGCTCAGCGACAACAGCGAATGGGTGCAATGGACGCTGAAGGAGCACATCAACGGCAACAGCCTCGATCCACACGGGATCACGGCCGGTACCCCGGCGGCCGACCTGAAATAGGCTTGGCGCGCCTTAAAACTTCTTAACCGCCGAACTGCACCAGCAACAAGCCCACATCCAGCAGCGCCACACCCGCCGTCAGCGCCGCAGCGCCGTAGCGCGCCACGCGCGGCAAGCTGAATTCGCGCATCAGCGCGGGGCGGGAAGCCAGCAGCACCAACGGCACCAGGGCAAAAGGCAAGGCCAGGCTGAGGATCACCTGGCTGAATACCAGCAGCGAGTCCGGGGTGGCGCTGCCGCCCACGCCGATGAACAGGCAGGCCAGGACCACCGCGCCCAGGCGGGTGGCGATGCCGCGCAGCCAGGTGGAGCTTTCGCGCCCACGGAAGCCGCGGCTGAGCAGACGCCCGGCCAGCACGCCGGTAATGGCCGAACTCTGCCCGGCCGCGTACAGGGCCGCGCCGAAGATCAGCGCCGCACCCGCGCCCAGGCTCAGGCGCAGCGCCTCGTGTGCGCCGGCCAGGCTGGTCACCGCCGGGCCGCGACCGCCGAGCGAAGCCGCAGCCACCACCAGAATGGCCACGTTCACCAGCATCGCCAGGCCCAGCGCCACCGCGGTGTCGCGCGTTGCCAGCCGCATCGCCTGGCGGCGCAAGGGCGCGGCGATGCCGCGGGCACGCTCGGCCACCAGGCCCGAATGCAGATAGAGGTTATGCGGCATCACCGTGGCGCCGACGATGCCCAGCGCCAGCAGCAGGGCCTCGCGGCTGTGCAGCAGGCTGCCGCTGCGGGCGACATCGTGCGCCGCCTGGCCGAAGTCGGGCCGCGATTGCAGCAGCAGGGCGACGAAGCTCAAACCGACCACGGCCAGCAGCGCGTTGACCAGCTTCTCGTGCACACCCGGGCGGCCGTTGGACAGGACCATCACGCCCAGCGTGGCCAGCGCGCTGAAGGCCAGGCCGATACCGAACGGCAGCCTGAACAACAACTGCAGGGCGATGGCACCGCCGACCAGTTCCGCCAGCGCCGTAGCCACGATCGCCAACTCGCCCGCCAGCCAGGCTGCCTTGGCCACCGGCGCCGGCAGGTGTCGCGCAGTGAGTTGCGCCAGGTCTTCTCCGGTAGCCACCGCCACGCGCGCTGCCAGGGTCTGGAACAGCAAACCCAGCAGGCTGGCGGCAATCACCACGCTGATCAGGGCATAGCGATAGGAGGAACCTCCGGCAATGTCGGTGGCCCAGTTGCCGGGGTCCATATAGCCGACCGCCACCAGCAGGCCCGGCCCCGCCAGGCGGCGCAGCGGCCCGGCTGCCGCCGCCGGCGGCAGGGTCCGCGTCCCACTGGCAATGACTGCACTCATGTTCCAACCTTCAAATGAGAATTGTTCTCATTAAAAGACCGGACCGGCTATAAGGCAAGGCAATTCTTGCTATGCCCTGGATGCGCTTTGGCTATCATTCACGGAACTACAAACAATGAGCGTGGCCCAAACTGGTGCTCAGGCGGTGCCAGACGCTCCCAGTGGAAGGATCCGGCTCGAAATCATGTCTTTTCTGTACCGTTACCTGCTGATTTTCATCGCCTGCGTGGCCCTGCTGCTCGGCATCCAGATCCCGACCTTCGTCGACCAGTTCGAGAAGCGGCTGGACGCGCATTTCCAGGAAGTGCAGACCAATCTGAAGGGCTACCAGGAAATCGCCGACCGCGATTTCAGCGGCTCGATGGAGGCCTTGATCCGCCGCCACAAGGACAGCAGCGACATGGTGTTCCGCGACGAGGCGGCGCCGATCGAGACGATGTACCTGCGCTACCTGCATTTCAAGGACCAGCGCGCCGCCCTGCAGACCAGCCTGCCCGGCAAGGTGCTGTACCTGGTCCAGCACGGCGATCGCGAGCTGATGCGCGAGACCTACGCCAGCTATTCCTTCGCCATCCCGCTCGACGGCACCGCGATCTACTCGGGCTTTGCCCTGGTCGCCATCGTGCTGCTGCTGGTCGAGTTCGTCAGCGGCGTGTTCGGCCTGGTGACCGGCCTCGGGACTTCCAGGAAAAGCCTGCGTTACTAGGCTGAGACTCTCCGGCGCAAGCACCGCGTTTTGCGACAAGCTCCAAAATTGGTTGCCGCGGCGGCACTGCAACATCCTGAAACGGGCGCAGGAAGAACCATGACGGCGCTGCAACGATGACGCGTCCAAATATAAATACGGGCATCGGTATCGACGGCTTCACCCTGGCCCTGGTGGCGACGGTCACCGCCGCCACGCTACTGCCGGCGCGCGGCGCCATGGCGGCATTTTTCGACGAGGCTACGGTGTTCGCCGTGGCGCTGCTGTTCTTCCTGCACGGGGCCAAGCTGTCGCGCGAGGCGATCATCGCCGGTGCCAGCCACTGGCGGCTGCACCTGACGGTGGTGGCGAGCACCTTTGCCCTGTTTCCGCTGCTCGGCATCGCCCTCAAGCCGCTGCTATCGCCGCTGGTGACACCAGAGCTGTATCTGGGCGTGCTGTTCGTCTGCGCCCTGCCGGCGACGGTGCAATCGGCCATCGCCTTCACCTCGATTGCCCGCGGCAACGTGCCGGCGGCGATCTGCAGCGCTTCCGCTTCCAGCTTCATCGGCATTTTCCTGACCCCTCTTCTGGCGGGCGTCCTGATGGGGACACATGCGGCCACCGGTGGCAACGGCGACACCCTGCATGCCATCGGCAAGATCGTGGTGCAGCTGTTGTTGCCTTTCGTCGCCGGACAGATCGCGCGCAGCTGGATCGGCGCCTGGGTCGACCGCGAGCAGGGCCTGCTCGGCTTCGTCAACCAGGGATCGATCCTGCTGGTCGTCTACGCCGCCTTCAGCGCCGCGGTATTGCAGGGCCTGTGGCACCAGGTGCCGCCGCGCTCGCTGGGCGGCCTGTTGCTGGTCAACGGCGTGCTGCTGACTTTAGTACTACTTTCCACCCGCTACGCCGCGCGGCTGCAGGGCTTCGACCGCGCCGACGAAATCACCACAGTGTTCTGCGGCTCCAAGAAAAGCCTGGCCAGCGGCGTGCCGATGGCCAAGGTGCTCGCCGGCCATGCCGTCGGCGTGATCGTGCTGCCGCTGATGCTGTTCCACCAGATGCAGCTGATGGTCTGCGCCGTCCTGGCGCGCCGCTACGCCGCCGGCTACAACCGCAAGCCACCGTCGACTTCCAGCACACGCCCGTTGAAATAATCGTTCTCGGCGATGAACAGGGCCGCGCGTGCGATCTCCTCCGCCTCGCCCAGCCGTCCCGCCGGCACCGGTGCCAGGATTTTCGCCAGCACTTCCGGCTTCATCGCGCTGAGGATATCGGTACGCACGAAGCCCGGGGCGATGGCGGCGGCGCGGATCGAGTAACGCGCCAGCTCCCGCGCCCACACCACCGCCATCGCCGCGACCCCGGCTTTCGCCGCCGAGTAATTGCTCTGCCCGGCGTTGCCGTTGCGCGAGATGCTGGAGATATTGATGATCAGGCCGCCATGGCCGAGCGTGGCCATGCGCTCCGCCGCCTCGCGCCCGCACAGGAACACCCCGGTGAGGTTGACATCGAGCACCGCCTGCCACTGCTGCAGCGACATCTTGCCCGTCACCTTGCCGTCCTTCATTTTCAGCAGCAAGGCATCGCGGGTGATGCCGGCGTTGTTGACCAGCACATCGAGCCGGCCGGCATCGCGCACCGCCGCGTCGAGCGCGGCGATCACCTGGTCTTCCTGCGCCACGTTGCACAGGTAGGTATGCGCCGTCACGCCCTTCGATTCGCACAGGGCCTTGCTGTGGATCAGGTCGGACTCGTCCAGGTCGAGCAGGGCCAGATCGGCGCCGCGCTCCGCGAACGCCGCCGCGATGGCACGCCCGATGCCCTTGCCGCCGCCGGTGACGACGACCAGTTTGCCGTTCAGATCCATGACCGCTTTGCCCTGTTTTCAAGAAGATGAAGCTCCACATGTAGCACGCGGCCGCCGGCACCGCCACAATGCGCGGATTGCAGCAGCATTCCATGCCATGAAAAAGCACATCGTCCTCTACAAGGTACTCCAGCCCGACGTGCTGGCCCTGCTCCAGGAGCATTTCGAGGTTGCGCAATTCGACGGCCTCGACGCCGCAACGCGCCCCGATTTCCTCTCCGCACTGGAACGGGCGCAGGGCCTGATCGGCATGTACGGCCGCGTCGATGCCGCCTTCATCGCCCGCGCGCCCAGGCTGGAAGCGCTGTCCACCGTCTCGGTGGGCTACGACGCGATCGACGTGGACGCGCTCAATGCGCGCGGCATCATGCTCACCAACACGCCGGACGTGCTGACCGAAACCACGGCGGACACCGCGTTCATGCTGATTCTCGGCGTCGCCCGCCGCGTCGCCGAACTGGCGCGGTGGTTGCAGGAGGGGCACTGGCAGCGTCAGATCGGCGCCGCGCAATACGGCGTGGACGTGCACGGCAAGACCCTGGGCATCGTCGGCATGGGACGCATCGGCAAGGCCGTGGCGCGCCGCGCGGCCCTGGGCTTCGGCATGCGCGTGTTGTATACGGCGCGTTCGGCCAAACCGGAAACGGAGCGGGAATTCGGCGCGCAACGGCGCGAGCTGGACGAGTTGCTACGCCAGTCCGACTTTGTCTGCGTGCTGACGCCGCTGACGGCGCAGACCCGGCACCTGATCGGCGCACGCGAGCTGGCGCTGATGAAGCCCGAGGCTTTCCTGGTCAATGCGGCACGCGGCGCCATTGTCGACGAACGAGCCCTGATCGCCGCCTTGCAGCAGGAGCAGATCGCCGGCGCCGGACTGGACGTGTTCGAGCAGGAGCCGCTGTCGCCGCAATCGCCGCTGCTGGCCATGCCCAAGGTGCTGGCGCTGCCGCACATCGGCTCCGCCACCCGGGAAACGCGCCACGCCATGGAGCTGTGCGCGGCGCATAACCTGATCGATGCGCTGGCGGGGCGGCGGCCGCGCTACCTGGTCAATCCGCAGACGTTCCGGGCGTCTTAAAACAGTACCGAAACATCCTGATATTCCATCGCTGCCCGGAAGTTGGCCAGCACCCGGGCGCGTTCGTCGGCGGACAACGGCGCGCTGGGCGCCAGCGCATCGAGCTTGACCTTGAAGCCCTGGCGGCCGCCGACCATGCCGGGAATGCCGTGCACCACCACCTTGAGCGGATTCTCTCGGTACTCCACCCGGTAGGGATCGACGATCTGCACTTCAAAGCCGGTGCTGCTGCGTACGGTCTGCGCGTCGAGCCGGGTGAAGCTGCCCTGCGGCGGCGGCGCTTCGGCCTCGGCGGCCTTGTCCTCGCCTTTCTTGCCGCCGGTAGGATCGAGCGCCTTGTCCAGCACATCGTCCGCCGGGAAGTTCCACTCCTTCAGATCGACACCTTCGGCTTTCATGGCATTGCGCAGCCGCGCCAGCGGGATCATGCCGCCGGTGGTGGAAACGACAGTGGTGCCGCGGCGCGTGACCAGCACGTCCAGCCGCTGCAGCAGCATGCCGCGATCGCGCATGCGGTTGCCGGACGGCTGGCGCGCATTGGCCCAGGCAGCCGCCGGCAGCCACACCGCATTGGGCACGGCGATGGCGCCTTCGCCCTCGAAGTGGGCGACCACGAAGTCACGGAAACGCTTGGTCTGCGCCCCGCCCTGCGCAGCTTCGAGTACGGATTTCGGAACGAATAACGCCATTGCGGCCCGGCCCTGTCGGTGACTCTTCCTGAGTTTCGGCTGGCACAGCAGCCACCGCGATCGGGTGCTGATGCCTGAGTCCGTAGTATAGGCCGCAGCGGCTGGAACCGTACCCCGGCCGGTGCTGCTGCGATACGAATTGCGCATTCCGTGCCGGCAATCAAAAAAATGCAGCAATTCAGGCTCATGCTGCAGAAACCTACACCAAAGAGCACCGGATCGTGCCATACGCCAAGAAGATCGTGCTGCGTTCCCGCTGGGGCTACCGCCCCGGCCTCGACAGCCTGGTCGCCGATTTCAAACGGGACGGCGTGCTGTTCGTCGGCGTGGTTGGCAAGGACTGCGACATCATCGAGGACATCATCGACGAGCTGTGCATCGACGGCGACGACGAGGAAGGCGGCTACGCCATGCTCACCTCCAGCCACGTCGACGGCACCATCGAGGAGGCCGTTTCCTTCGCCGAAGCGCTGAACGGAAAGTATTCCGGTGCGGTGGAGGTGGTGGAGTTTTAGGGTTGTTCCAGGGTCTGTGAAGCTCTTGTGAAGCTGTCGATTGCGGGCCGGCCAAGATAAACTGCCGGCACGCGAAGAAGATTGATCGAGATGGACGTCAACGACTACCTGCTGGAACGCGGCGAAAGCGACTGGGCGGCGCTGCTGGCCGACTGGAACTGGATCCTGCCGGCTCATTTCACGCTGTGGCTGGTGAACCGCTACGGCGATCTGTTCCTGGTGCTACCCGACGACGGCAGCGTCTGCATGCTCGACGTCGGCGCCGGCACGCTGCGGCGCATCGCCGACAGTCAGCAGCATTTCGACGCCCTGTTGCGGGTAGGCAACAACGCCAACGAATGGCTGATGATTCCGCTGGTGGACGACTGCGTCGCCGCCGGCCTGATCTTGCAAGACGGACATTGCTACGGCTTCAGGCAGCCGCCGGCGCTGGGCGGGGCCTATGAAGTCGGCAACACCGAGGTGGTCGATCTCTACACGCACTACAGCGTGCTGGGCCAGTTGCATGCGCAGGTGTGGGAAACGTTGCCGCGCACCGCGCCGGATGCGGCGGCCGAAGAGGAATAGGCCGGCCTGTCCCAGGCGCCCGGACGGCGGCATCGCGATATCGGGAAATGGCGGCCGGCAAGGCCGTCCCCAGGCCTTTGCGAAACGAACTACGTTTCGCTTGTTCCGGCACACCTGACCGATGATTCATGCATCCTTTTGCGGAAGCCGACCGATCAGTGGCACTCTGAAGCCGCCAAACGGTAAAAGAACCGGCTTTCAACTGAGCAGATGACCGACGCAGCCGCACAACAACAGATGCACAACGCGATGGTGGAACTGGAAAGCTGTGGCTTCCAGCCGCTTGGCAAGCTCGTGACCCAAGGCTTGGGAGTAACCGGCAAGGCGCTTTCCGCGGACGGCTCGACATGGGCAGATATCGGCACACTGCAGTCGGGCCTACGCAACAGCTTGCGCCAATTGCTTAAAACAGGGGTGCTGCGCGGGGCAGGATGCACCGCGCAGTTCACCACAGAATTCAATAACCGGACTTATCTGGTGACCACCACCACCTACCTGGCCCCGGCGCCGGGCGTCGAGGTGGAGCGTTTGCCGGCGGCAACCGCCCTGGCGGAGATCGCGCAGCGGCATATGCAGCGCATCGAACAGTACCTGCGCGAACACCATCCGCTGCGCCCGCTGATCCACACCTGCGCCGAAGAGGTCGAAGCGGCGCAGCAGCGTGCACAGTGCGTGCGTGCGCTGCGGCCGATCACCGTGGATGTCCTGCAGGATCTTGGCGTGCCCTCGCGGCTGGCGCTGTTGATCGCCGGGGACTGCGCCGAAACGCCGGAAAGCCTGTCGCTGTAGCCGGCGGCACCCCCTAAGCCGGACGCGCGCCGGTCCTCACGGCAACCGGCGGCATCCCTGCCTGGGCGCTACTGCGCGATCACCACCGGCGTTCCCGCCATGTAGTCCACCGTGAGGTTGGCCAGGGTACGCACGCCGAGCTTGAGACCGCTCTCGTCCACCCGGAAGCGCGGTGAATGGTTGGGCGCATATTCATCCAGCGAGGCACCGGGCTTGCGCACGCCGACAAAGACAAACAGCCCCGGGATCTGCTGCTGGTAGAAGGAGAAATCCTCGGCGCCCATGATCACCGGGGACTCCACCAGGCCGTCGCCGCCGACCCGCTTGAGGGTGGGCAGCATGCGGGCGGTGAGCTTGGGGTCGTTGAAGGTCACCGGGTAGGCGCTTTCCTGGCCGATGTCGACGTCGACGGTGGCGCCGGAAGCGGCGGCGATATTGCTGGCGGTGCGCTGCACATCGTCGTGCAGCTGCTGTCGCATGCCCTCGTCCAGCGCGCGCAGCGTGCCTTTCAGCGTGGCGTTGTCGGGAATGATGTTGTTGCGCACGCCGCTGTCGAACTTGCCGACCGTGACCACCACCGGCGCCTTGGTCAGGTCCATCTGGCGGCTGGTGATGGTCTGCAGGCCGAGCACGATCTGCGAACCGATGACCACCGGGTCGATGCCGTTCCAGGGCATGGCGCCGTGGGTCTGCTTGCCGTGCACCACCACGGTGAAATCGTCGGCGCTGGCCATGGTGCCGCCGGCACGATAGGCCAGCTGCCCGGTCTCGAACTTGGTCATGACGTGCAGACCGAAAATCACCTCGGGCTTCGGCTCGCTGCTCAGCACGCCCTCCTTCACCATCAGCTTGGCGCCGCCCTCTTCACCCTTGGGCGTGCCTTCCTCGGCCGGCTGGAAGATCAGCTTCACCGTGCCCGGCAACTGGTCCTTCATCTGCACGAAGATGTGCGCCACGCCGAGCAGGATGCCCATGTGCGCATCGTGGCCGCAGGCGTGCATCACGCCGACGTCCTTGCCGTCGTAAGTGCTGCGCACGGTGGACTTGAACGGCAGGTCCACTTCCTCCGCCACCGGCAGGGCGTCCATGTCCGAGCGCAGCGCCACCACCGGCCCCGGCTTGCCGCCGCGCAGCACCGCGACCACGCCGGTGTGGGCGATGCCGGACTGCACCTCGTAACCCATCGCCTTGAGCTGCTTGACCAGGTACTTCTGCGTTTCGAATTCGCGGTTGGACAGTTCCGGCCGCTGGTGCAGGTAGCGGCGGTTTGCGGTGACTTTAGGCTCCCCCACCTCGGCCCGATGAACGA
>FTAG01000957.1_pt1 | contig 12400 bp, 10 predicted proteins | sample 1638911 | NCBI WGS metagenome assembly FTAG01 (sample SAMEA3914813, study PRJEB12502) | metagenome | biome: forest; material: soil | place: Canada | collected 2011-07-07 | depth 0.3 m
CCCATATGCACTCCGTCATGATCGAGGCGTCCGCCCCTCTCTACATGGATGCGGTGATCCAGCCCAACCGCTCGCTGTCGAGCCGCGGCATGTGGCTGGTGTTGGGCTTGCTGGCGGTGTTCAACCTCGGGATCGCGATCTTCCTGGTCCTGATCGGGGCCTATCCTGTGCCGATCTTCCTCGGCCTCGACATGATCGGCGTGGTCGTCGCCTTCCGGACCTATCGCCGCCGCGCCAACCGCACCGAACGGGTACGGGTCGACGCGGACAAGATCACCGTTTCCCGGGAGGACGCCCGCGGCGCCGCCACGGTGTGGACTTCTCCGACCGCCTTCACCCGCGTCCGTTTCGAAGGCCAGGTCGACCATGCGCGGCGGCTGTCGCTGCACCTGTCGGACCGGTCGATCGCCATCGGCCTGGCGCTCGGCGCCGGCGAGCGGGCCCGGCTGGCCGACCGGATCCGCGAGGCCATCGGCGACGCCCTTGCCGAGCGGCACAGCCAAGCTTAGACGCCGGCCGATGAGCGATCTCCTCCTGCCTCACGACGCCGCGCTGGAACGGCTTCGGGCCCTGCACCCGATCAAGATCGACCTGACGTTGGGCCGGACGTTGCGGTTGCTGGACGACCTCGGCCGGCCGCAGGATCGGCTGCCGCCGGTGGTGCATGTGGCCGGCACCAACGGCAAGGGATCGACCATCGCCTTCCTGCGGGCCATCGCCGAAGCGGCAGGACTGAGAACGCATGTCTTCACTTCGCCGCACCTGGTCCGGTTCGCGGAGCGGATTCGCCTGGCCGGTACGTTGATCACCGATGATCAACTGGACGAGGTCATCCTGCATGTGGAGACGGTGAACGCCGGCCAGCCGATCACCTTCTTCGAGATCACCACCGTCGCCGCCCTGCAGGCCTTCGCCGCGGTCCCGGCCGACCTCTGCATCATCGAAGTCGGCCTTGGCGGCCGGTTCGACTCCACCAATGTGATCGACCGGCCGGCCGTGTCGGTGATCGCCCCGATCGACATCGACCACCGGGAATATCTGGGCGACACCCTCGGCCAGATCGCCGGTGAGAAGGCCGGGATCATCAAGGCCGGCCGGCCGGTGGTCGCCGCCCGGCAGCAGGAAGAGGCGCTGGAGGTGATCGAGGCCGAGGCCGTGCGGCTCGGCGCGCCGTTGATCCTCGGCGGACGGGACTTCGACGCCCATGCCGAGCGCGCCCGCATGGTGTTCCAGGATCAGGTGCACCTGTTCGATCTGCCGCGGCCGAGCCTGGTCGGCCCGCATCAGGTCGACAACGCCGGAACCGCCATCGCCGCGGCGTTGGCCCTGGGCGATCCACGCCTCGACGAGGCCGCCATCGCCGAGGGCGTCGTCAACGCCCGCTGGCCTGCCCGCATGCAGCGGCTGACCGAGGGGCCGCTTGGCGCGCTGGCCGAGGCCCGGGGGGCCGATCTCTGGCTCGACGGCGGCCACAATCCCCACGCCGCCCGGGCCCTGGCCGAGGCCGCCCGCGCCCTGCGTGCGCGCGACGGCCGGCCCCTCACCCTGATTGTCGGCCTTCTGCAGCGCAAGGACGCAGCCGGGGTGTTCGACGCCTTCCGCGGGCTCGGCGCCCGGCTGATCGCCACCGGATTCGGATCCGAGCTTGCGGCGCCACCCGAAAGCCTGGTCGCCGCGGCGCCGGGCCTCAAGGTCGAGGTCGCCCCGGACCCCACGGCGGCGGTGCGTCTGGCCCTGGACGACAATGGGGCGGAGGATGGTCCTCCGCCCCACGTCATCCTGTGTGGTTCGCTCTACATGGCCGGCGAGGTGCTGGCCCTGTCGAAGGACACCTGGCCGACCTGACGAAGGCCGCTACCGCGTCTTGGACTTGTCCACTGGCTTGGCCGGCGTAGCCTCGCCTTTGCCCGCGGCTGCGGCAGGGCCGGTTGCGGGCGAGATCGACGCGGTGGTGAACTTCGGCTTGGTCGGCGTGTAGGTCTCCGCCGGGAAGAGCTTCAGCGCCTGCGCCACGGATCCGGCCTTCAGCACCTCGAGCCCGCGCGCGAGCTGGAAGTCCGTCTTGGCGTTGAGGTGCGACAGCCCGGTATTGGCCACTTGCGGGATGTCGTCGTCGCCGTCGATCGAGGCCGTCTCTTCGACCTTGGCGGCGTCGCCGGTCTTGGCCTCCTCCTTAGCCTTCTTGGCGGCGGCCTTGGCCTCGGCGATCTTCACCGGGTCGGCGGCGGCCAACGGCACCTCGATGGTTTCCGGCGGCTTGCGGCTCTTGCCTTCCTGGGTGTCGAGCGCGCCCTTGAGGCTGGCTTCGGAGAACTGCAGCGCGTCGTCGAACACCGCTTCGGCCTGGCGGTGCGAATAGGCCACCTGCAGGTCGGGGATGATGCCGGTCTTCTGGATCGAGATGCCGGCAGGCGTGTAGTAGCGCGCCGTGGTCAGCTTCAGCGCGCCGTCCTTGCCGTCGCGGAGCGGGATGACCGACTGCACCGAACCCTTGCCGAAGGTGGTGAGGCCGACGATGGTCGCGCGCTCGCGGTCCTTCAGGGCGCCGGCGACGATCTCGGCGGCGGAGGCCGAGCCGTTGTTGACCAGCACCACCACCGGCAGGCCCTTCAGCATGTCGCCGTTCGGACGGGCGTTGTAGCGCTGGATGTCGCGGGGATCGCGGCCGCGCTGGCTGACCACCTCGCCGCCGTCCAGGAAGTCGGAGGCCACGGCCACGGCCTGATTGACCAGCCCGCCGGGATTGTTGCGCAGGTCGAGGATCATCCCCCTCATGTGCGGGTTGTCGGCCTTCAGCGTGCGGATGGCCGAGGTCGTCTCCTGCCCGGTCTTTTCGTCGAAGCCGGCCACGCGCACGTAGCCGTAGTCGCCGAGCATCTGCCGAGACACGGACTTCACCACGATGATCTCGCGGGTCAGCTTCACCGTGAACGGGTCCTGCTTGTCGCGCACGATGGTCAGGGTGACGTTGGTGCCGACCGGGCCGCGCATCTGCTTGATGGCGTCGTTGATGTTCTGGCCGATGATCGATTGGCCTTCGATGGCCGTGATGTAGTCGCCGGCCATGAGATGGGCGCGCGCGGCGGCCGTGCCGTCCATCGGGGCCACGATCTTGATCGCCCCGTCCTCGCCGCCGACCTGGATGCCGAGCCCGCCGTAGTCGCCGCGGGTCTGGTCGGACAGGTCGGAGAAACCCGACGGGTCGAGATAGCCCGAATGCGGGTCGAGCGAGGTCAGCATGCCGTCGAGGGCCGCCTCGATCAGCTTCTTGTTGTCGACCGGCACCACGTACTGCTGGTCAACCGTGGTGACCACGTCCCCGAACAGGGTGAACAGCCTGTAGGTGTCGTCCTTGGACGCGAACTGCTGCTCGGCCGCGGCCATGGCGGCGGCCCCGAGGGCGAAGGTGGAAATACCAATCAACAGAATCTTGCGCATCGGGTCCTCGAAGCCGCCCCTGGGGAGGGTATACTCGTCTCGTCATCGCCCGGCCCGTCCGGCGAAGAAGGGCGCCGGGTCGATGGGCTGGGCCGCCTTGCGGATTTCCAGATAGAACTCCGGCGCCGGAGAAGGCTTTCCGGGGCTGGCGGCAGGGGGTCTGGCGATGCGTCCGACCGGTTCACCGGCCGCCATCTCGCCGCCCACGCGCGCGCTCACCCGTTCGAGCCCCGCAAGCACCAGATGGTATCCGCCAGGACTCTTCAAGATCACCACAAATCCCCAGCCTTTCAAAGGGCCGGCGTAGACGATGCGACCAACTGCCGGGCTGACGACCAACGCACCCGGCGTCGCGGGCCAGGCCCAGCCCTCGGATTGGCCGTGTCCGGGGAAGGCTTGGCCGAAGCGACGGATGGGCGCGCCGGCGATCGGTGCGGCCAGCCGGGTGAGCGCCGGCTCCGCCGCCGGAGAGGTTGCTCCGCCGAGAGCGGCGGCCCCTTTCGCCAGCTCGTCCAGCGAACCTGCGAGGGCGCCGAGCCGGGTGGCGGCCTCCGCTTCGGACTTCTGGCCGGGATCGAGGCGATCCTCCAGCCGCGCCTTCTCTTCGGCGAGGGCGTCCATTTCGGCGCGACGATCAGCCACGTCATGCTCCGCACCCAGAAAATCGCCGTCGGCGATCAGGATCTCGCGGCGGAGCGCGTTCAACCGCCGCCCCTCGTCGGCCAATCCGCTGGCCCGGCGTTCGAGCTCCGGCGTGATCGCCCGCATCAGGATGGCGGCGTTCACGGCGTCCCTGGCCGAGCGCGGCGAGACCAGCAGCGCCGGCGGCGGATCGCGCTGATAGGTCTGCAGGCCACCCAGGAGCCGGGTCAGCGACTGCTGGTTGGCGCCGACCCGGGCCTTCAGCGCCATCTCCGCGGCGTTCAGCGCCGACAGGCGCGCTGCCGACGTCTGGGCCCTGGCCACGCCGGCGGTCTCTTGGGCGGCCAGCTGGACCAGCCGGGCGCGCAGGGTCGCCAGGTCGTCGGCCGGCGCGGCCGCGGTTAGAGCGAGCAGCAGCACGGCGACCGGCGCTCTAGTCACGGTGATAGGGGCTCCCGGCCAGGATGGTCACGGCGCGATACACCTGTTCGGCCAGCATGGCGCGGGCCAGGGCGTGCGGCCAGGTCTGGGCGCCGAAGGCCAGGGTCTCACGCGCCGCCGCTATCAGCGCCGGGTCCAGCCCGTCGGCGCCGCCGATCACGAAGACCAGCCGGCGTTCGCCGCTGTCGCGCAATCCGCCGATGTGGGCGGCGAAGGCGCGCGACCGATGCGCCCGGCCATGTTCGTCGCAGGCGATCAGATAAGCGGGCTCGGCGCCGATGGCGGCGCGCAGGGCGTCGGCCTCCGCAGGCTTGCCCGGCTTTTTCGCCTCGACCTCGACGATCTCCACCGGGCCCATGCCCAGGCTCCTTCCCGAGGCCGTCGCCCGCTCGGCGTAGTCCAGCGCCAGGGCGGCGGCCGGATCGCGGCCCAGCCGGCCGACGGCGCAGATCAGGATGCGCAGGGGGTAGCCTAGCCGGCCGACAGGCCCCGGTGGGGGCTATCCACCGACCAGATCTTCTCGATCTGATAGAAGGCGCGCACCTCGGGCCGGAACAGGTGCACGATCACGTCGCCGGCGTCGATCAGCACCCAGTCCGCATGCGGCAGGCCTTCGACCTGGGCGCGGCCAAGGCCGGCGTCCTTCAGCGCGCGCAGCAGATGGTCGGCCAGGGCCGCGACATGGCGCTGCGACCGCCCGGAGGCGATGACGATGGTGTCGGCCAGCGGCGACGAGCCCTTGAGATCGATGGCGAGGACGTCCTCGGCTTTATCGTCATCGAGCCTGGCGAGGATGATGGCGGTGAGCGCTTCGGCGTCCAAGGTTTGGGCGGAGGGAGCGGCGGGCGCGGAAATGTCGGTGGTCAGGAGACTGGCTTTCGGGCGGAATACTGCGGAAGCGGCGGAACATAGCACGAAACCCGCCCCTGGGCGAGGCCCGCTGCGCTGTCCGTCAGGCCGCGCCCTGGTCCTGGCCTAATCCTTCTTCAGCCGCCCCCTCAGCGCCGTCGACGATTGGAAGTTGAACGGACCGCGCAGGAACACCCAGGCCGGCGGGGTCATATAAGGCAGCTGCCGCGCCGAGGCCGAGGGGTGGCGATAGCGGGCGAACCGCTTGGCCGCCGGCGACAGCCGGCCCTTCATCGCCGCCCAGGGGCGCGAGACCACAGCCACAGGGGCCTCCTGCATGATCTGCAGCCATCCGCGCCAGCGATGGAAGCTGGCGAGGTTGTCGGCGCCCATGATCCATACGAAGTGCACCCCGGGCGAGCGCGCCTTCAGGATCCGCAGGGTGTCCAGCGTGTACTGCGCCTCGATCCGGGTCTCGGCGTCCGAGACCAGCATCCGTGGGCCCCGGGCCTGCGTGCGGGCCGAGGCCATGCGCCGTTCCAGGGGCTCGGTCTCGTGACGGGATTTCAGCGGGTTCTGCGGCGAGACCAGCCAGATCACCGCGTCGAGGCCTAGCTTGGCCAGCGCCGTCTCGGCCACATGGGCGTGGCCTTCGTGAGCCGGATTGAACGAGCCGCCCAGAAGGCCGACCTTCATCCCGCGCTCGAGGCGGAATCCGAGCCTCAATGCGCCCGGCCGCCCCGCCTCAGGGACGCGTTTGGCCGGTCCCGCGAACCACATACCGGTATGTCGTCAATTGCGCGGCGCCGACGGGGCCGCGCGCGTGCAGCCGGCCCGTGGCGATACCGATCTCGCCGCCGAAGCCGAACTCCCCGCCGTCGGCGAACTGGGTGGAGGCGTTGATCAGCACGATGGCGCTGTCGACGCCGCCGGCGAAGCGCTCCGCGGCCTGGGTGTCCTCGGCGACGATGGCGTCGGTGTGGTGGGAGCCATGGGCGCCGATGTGTTCGATCGCCTGCTCCAGCCCGTCCACCACCCGCACCGCCAGGATCGGCGCCAGGTATTCGGCGGGCCAGTCCGCCTCGGTCGCCTGGGCCATGGCCGGAACCAGGGTGCGGGCCTGGTCGTCGCCGCGCAGTTCGCACCCGGCCGCGGCGAGATCGGCGGCGATCCCGGGCAGGAGGGCGGCCGCGATGGATCGGTCGATCAGCAGGGTCTCGGCTGCGCCGCACACCGAGACGCGGCGCATCTTGGCGTTCAGCACGATGGCGCGGGCCTTGTCCGGGTCGGCCGAGGCGTGGACATAGACGTGGTTCACGCCCTCGGCATGGCCCAGCACGGCCACGCGCGCCTCGCGCTGAACCCGTTCGACCAGGCCCTTGCCGCCGCGGGGGATGACCAGATCGATGGAGCCGCCGAGCCCTTCGAGGATCAGGCCGACCGCCGCCCGATCGGTGGTGCGGACGATCTGCACCGCCGAGGCCGGCAGTCCGGCGCTGTCCAGACCGCGCGCCAGAGCGGCGTGGATGGCGAGGCTGGAGCCCAGGCATTCGGAGCCGCCGCGCAGGATCACCGCATTGCCCGAGCGGACCGCCAGGGCCGCGGCGTCGGCGGTCACGTTCGGCCGCGCCTCATAGATCATGGCGATCACGCCGATCGGGGCCGAGACGCGGGCGATCTCGAGCCCGTTCGGACGGGTCCAGCGCTCCAGCGTCCGGCCGACCGGGTCGGCGATGGCGGCGATGGTTTCGACGCCCACGGCCATGGCCTCGATCCGGGCCGGGTCCAGCGCCAGCCGGTCGAGCAGGGGGGCGGGCAGGCCGCTCTCGCGGGCGGCGGCGAGGTCGTCGGCGTTGGCGGCGAGGATGGCGGCCTCGGCTCGGCGCAGCTGGTCGGCCATGGCCACCAGGGCGCGCGTGCGGGTCTCGGCGTCGCCGAGGCGCAAGGCTTCGGCCCCGGCGCGCGCCGCGCGGCCGAGGTCCATCATCTGTGAAGCGAGGCTGAGCTGCGCGTCGTCCATGCGCCGATGTCGCGTCTTTGCCGGGACTTGGCAAGCGGCCGGCGTCGGGGTCGACTTGCCCGAGCCGGTCATGCTGCACAGCATGAACGGCGTCGTCATGTCAGTCGCCGCCCATGTCAGTCCCCGCAAAGCGCCGAAAACGGCAGCGGATGTACCCGACCATCGCCCAGCGCGCCGGCCAGCGGCGGGGCCTCGAACAGGCCGGCGAAGGCGGGGTCGCAGATGTTGAGCCCGCCGGCGTAGGCGCCGAACGCCGGCAGGATCAGCCGCCGCCCGTCGGTGGCGAAGGCCCGGCGGCGGACGCCGCGCTGGGCGGCGACCAGCTTGGCGCAGGGGTGCAGATGGCCCGAGACCTCGCCCGGCTGCGCGCCCGGCAGGGGGTCATGGCGAAGCATCAGCGGGCCGAGGGCCAGGGACCCCACGACCTCGCCCGGCAGGGCCCCCAGCGCCGTCTCGCCGCGCCGGGTGTCGTGGTTGCCCTCGGCCCAGATCAGAGTGCGCCCCGCGGCCAGGTCGATCAGCCGTCGGGCGTCTTCGGGATGCAGCCGATCCACGGCCTGGGGGTCGTGGAAGCTGTCGCCGAGCAGGACCACGAGGCGCGGGTTCAGCGCAGCGATCTCCGCCTGCAGCCGATCCAGGGTGGCGAGGGTGTCGTAAGGCGGCAGCAGCTGGCCGCCGCGCGCGTAGGACGAGCCCTTCTCCAGATGCAGGTCGCCGGCGACCAGCGCGCCCTCGCGCTCGATCCACAGGGCGCCCGAAGGCCGCAGCGACACCGGCTCGCCCATCAGCTCGATCCACAGGGCGCCGCAGTCCGAGCGCGCCAAAGTGATCGGCGTTTCGATGGTTTCGGCGCGTACCCGTACCCAGCGCATGCGTCAGTCCAGCTCCATGGCGTCGGCGATCAGCGCGTCGGCGGTCTCCTGCAGGATCGCCTCGGCGCCGGCGCCCGCCACCGCCTCGCGGCCGATCTCCAGCAGCACCGGCACGGCGAAGGGCGAGACGCGGGCGAGTTCGATCGGCGTGATCCGGCCCTTGATCCGCTGCAGTAACCGTCCCAGCCGCGCCACGTCCAGCACGCCCTGTGCGGCGTCCGCGCGCGCGCAGCGCAGCAGCAGATGATCGGGCTGATGCTTGCGCAGCACGTCGTAGATCAGGTCGGTGGAGAAGGTGACCTGGCGGCTGGATTTCTCCGCGCCCGGCTGGCGGCGCTGGATCAGGCCCGACAGCATGGCGCAGTGGCGGAAGGCGCGCTTCATCATGAAGCTCTCGTCGAGCCACGCCTCCAGGTCGTCGCCCAACATGTCCTCCTGGAACAGCTCGCCCATGTCCATGCCGCCCATGGGTTGGAGCGCCCACACCGCCAGGGCGTAGTCGTTGGCGACGAACCCCAAGGGCTGGCGTCCGGCGCGCTCGAGCCGGCGGGCGAGGAGCTGGCACAGCGTCCCGTGGCTGATCCGGCCGTCGAACGGGTAGGCGACCAGGAAGTGGCGGCGGCCGCGCTGGAAGGTCTCCACCAGCATCTCGTCTTCCGAAGGGATCTTCGAGCGCAGGCGCTGGATGGTCATCCATTCCTGGATGGCGTCCGGCAGGCGCGGCCAGCCGGCCTGGTCGGCGATCATCCGGCGCACCCGCCTGGCCAGATAGGTGGAGAGGGCGAACTTGGAGCCGCCCCAGCTCGGCGTGCGCGCCTCCTCGCCGGGCGCCGGCGTGACCAGGGCGTCCAGGCCGGTGATAGTCTCGAACCGCCAGACCCGGCCGGAGAACAGGAAACAGTCGCCCGGCGACAGCTGCTCGAGGAAGCTCTCCTCCATCTCGCCGATCTTGCGACCCCCGACCCGCTGCCGGCCCCGGGTCGAAGCCACCCTGACCGAAAGCATGGGGATTTCGATGATGGCGCCGACGTTCATCCGGTGGCGGGCCACGATCTCGCCGTTGCGGGCGCGCCAGAGGCCGCCCGGTCCCTTCACCAGCCGGGCGAAGCGATCGTAGGAACGCAGGGCGTAGCCGCCGGTGGCCACATAGTCGACCACCCGCTCGAAGTCCTCCCAGGCGAGGGCGGCGAAGGGGGCGGCGGTGGTCACCTCGACGTAGAGCGCCTGCAGGTCGAAAGGCTCGCCGCAGGCGACGCCCATGACGTGCTGGGCCAGGATGTCCTGCGCCCCCACCCGCGCCGGTTCGCCGTCCAGGTCATTGGCCTCCACGGCCTCCTTCGCGGCCTCGCACTCCAGGAACTCGAACCGATGCGCCGGCACCAGCAAGGCGCGGGAGGGCTCGTCCAGCTGGTGGTTGGCGCGGCCGATCCGCTGCACCAGGCGCGAGGAGCCCTTGGGCGCCGCCAGCTGGATCACCAGGTCGACCGATCCCCAGTCGATGCCGAGATCGAGGGTCGAGGTGCAGACCACCGCGCGAAGTTCTTCCCGCGCCATGGCGGCCTCGACCCTGCGGCGCTGCTCGGCGGCCAGCGAGCCATGGTGCAGGGCGATGGGCAGGTTGGCGTCGTTCAGCTCCCACAGGGTCTGGAACGCCATTTCCGCCTGGAAGCGGGTGTTGACGAACACCAGGGCGGTCTTGGCGCTCTCGATCGCCTGGTAGACCTCGGCCATGGCGTGGCGGGCGGTCCAGCCCGACCAGGGGACCTCGTTCTGCGAGACCAGCACCTCCACCACCGGCGGCGCGCCGGGATCGCCAGTGACCAGATCGGCCCGCCCCGGCGCGGGCGCCAGCCAGCGGCGCAGCAGGTCCGGATCGTTCACTGTCGCCGAAAGACCGACCCGCCGCATGTTCGGCGCGAACTGCGACAGCCGGGCCAGGCCCAGCGACAACAGGTCGCCGCGCTTGGAGCCGTGGATGGCGTGGATCTCGTCCAGGATCACGCAGCGCAGGTCGGCGAAATACTCCCGCGCGCCTTCCCAGGCGCAGAACAGGGCCAGCTGCTCGGGCGTGGTCAGCAGCATGTCGGGCGGATGCAGCCGCTGGCGCTGGCGTTTGGCCAGGGGCGTGTCGCCGGTCCGCGCCTCCACCGTGATCGGCAGGCGCATGTCGGCGATCGGGATCTCGAGATTGCGGTGCACGTCCACCGCCAGCGCCTTCAGGGGTGAAAGGTAGAGGGTGTGAACACCCGCGGCCGTATTGCGCGGCGGCCGCTCGGACAGTTCGATCAGGCTGGGCAGGAAGCCGGCCAGGGTCTTGCCGCCGCCGGTCGGCGCGATCAGCAGGGCGTCGCGCCCCTCCATGCCCTTGCGGACCATCTCGATCTGATGGCGCCGCGGCGACCAGCCGCGGCCCTCGAACCACGCCTGGAAACGGGGAGGCAGAGCCGTCTGTGCGCCGTCCATGGGGCCGCTATAGCATGTTCCTAGTTTGTTTCGTCAGGCCCCGCACACGCCGGACCCGTGTTTCGCTCCCGCTACCCGTCCGGGTGAATATCGCCACATTGTAACAGGGGGTAACGGCTCTGTTATATCATTCCGCTTTCGGGCAATTGCGACGAAATGGTGGCGGCCGATCCTGCTCCTATCGGAGGGGCAGACATGGCTCACCAGACATCGGCGATCGCTCGCCCCGTCTTTCTGCACGGCGCCTGGCGCAGCGGCTCGACCTATTACTGGTCTCGCTTCCGGGCCGCGCCCGATACGGTGTGCTTCTACGAGCCCCTGCATCACGGCCTGGCCAAGCTCACGCCGAAGCGGATCGCCCGGGGCGGCGAAGACGCGATGGCCGCCCTGCGCCACCCGCCGCTGAACGCGCCGTACTTCGCCGAATATGCGCCGCTGATCCTCGGCCGCGGCGTCCAGGGTTACCGGTCGTCGCTGGCCTATGAGCGCTATCATCTCGCCGAGGACGAAGCCCACCCCGTGCTGCATCGCTACATCGACGGACTGCTCGGCCACGCCCGCTCGACGGGTCGGCGGCCGGTTCTGGGGTTCAATCGCAGCTGCGGCCGGGTCGCGTGGCTCAAGCGGCGATTCGCCGCCTTCGACATCCACATCGACCGCGAGCCGGCGGCGATCTGGGCGTCCTACGCCGCCGAACGGGCGCACGGGAACAACGCCTTCTTCTCCATGTGGCTGAGGGTGCTGGAGGCCAATCAGCTGCATCCGCTATGGGCGCCGCTGGCCGACCGGCTGAGGCCGCGGGGCATGCTGAGGCGAAGGCTCACGAAAATGGGGCCGGACCATCGCCAGCGGATCGCCGCCATGGACGAGGCGGAAAGCTATCTGCTGGTCTTCTACGCCTGGCTGGCCACGGCGCCGGCGTCCATGGCGGCGTGCGACCTGGTGATCGACGACGGGCTCGCCCAGCTGCCGCACTACGCCCGCCGGCTGGAGGCGCAGATCGAGGCCGGCGCAGGCATGACGCTCGACCTGTCCGGGGCCGAGGTGCGGCCCGCGCGCGTGGCGCTGGACGAAAGCGTGCGCCGCCGGGTCGAGGCGGAAGCACTCGCCCTCTTCCCGCGTCAGGTGGTGAAGCGGCGGCCGGACCCGATCGGGGCGTGGACCAGCCAGCTCTGCCCGCGCAAGCTGGAGCTGATCGCCGCGGTCAGCTGATCAGTTCATCACCCGGCGCAGGCCGGGCAGGTCGAGCGAGAAGGCCGGCACGGCGATGTCGAAACGGCCGCGCTCTTCACCCTGCATCACGTAGAGCCCGACCATCGAGCCCGACGGCGTCCCGAGCGGACAACCCGACGAATAGGCATAGGCGTCGCCGGGCTTGAGCACCGGTTGCTGGCCGACCACCCCGGGGCCGGCCACCGTCTCCACATGTCCGGTGGCGTCGGTGATGGTCCAGGCGCGCGCGATCAGTTGCGCCGTCTCCGACGAGGCGTTGACGATCTCGATATGATAGGCCCAGACCCACCGCCGCTCCGCCGGCTCCGACTGCTCGGGCAGGTATTGAGGGCGCACGCGGACGATGAAACCGTCAGTCTCCGCCTCGTAAGGGAGATCGCTCATCCGCAACGATGACCCGATCGACGGGGGTCCTGTCAACGGAGACCGCTGCGGCGGCGGC
>FTAG01000240.1_pt1 | contig 12158 bp, 15 predicted proteins | sample 1638911 | NCBI WGS metagenome assembly FTAG01 (sample SAMEA3914813, study PRJEB12502) | metagenome | biome: forest; material: soil | place: Canada | collected 2011-07-07 | depth 0.3 m
CGTCAACTTCGGCGCCGGCATGACCGGCGGCTTCGCCTACGTGCTGGACGAGCAGCGCAACTTCGTCGACCGCTACAACCACGAGTTAATCGATATTCACCGCATCGTTGCCGAACACATGGAAGGCCATCGCCACTACCTGCTGGACCTGCTGCGCAACTACGTCGAATCCACCGGCAGCGAATGGGGCCAGGAGATCATCGACGACTTCCGTGACTACGTCGGCAAGTTCTGGCTGGCCAAGCCCAAGGCGGCGGACATCAGTTCCCTGCTGGTCGCGATCCGGGCGGCGGCATAAACATGGCAGCCAAGAACGTCATGCAGTTCCTGGATCTGCCGCGCCAGGACCCGAAGAAGGCCCCCGTCGAAATCCGTCTGCACGATTTCCGCGAGATCTACGGCCAGTTCAAATCCGACCAGGCCGCTTCCCAGGCCGGGCGCTGCCTCGATTGCGGCAACCCCTACTGCGAGTGGAAATGCCCGGTCCACAACTTCATCCCGAACTGGCTCAAGCTGGTGCAGGAAGGCAATCTGTTCGCGGCGGCCGAGTTGTCGCACCAGACCAACTCCCTGCCCGAGATCTGCGGCCGCATCTGCCCGCAGGACCGCCTGTGCGAGGGCGCCTGCACCCTGGAGGACGGCTTCGGCGCCGTCAGCATCGGCAACATCGAGAAGTACATCACCGATGAAGCGGTGAAACAGGGCTGGCGCCCGGACATGTCCGGCGTGGTCGCCACCAACAAGCGCGTCGCCATCGTCGGCGCCGGTCCGGCCGGCCTGGGCTGCGCCGACGTGCTGGCGCGCAACGGCGTCAAGCCCATCGTCTACGACCGCTACAGCGAGGTCGGCGGCCTGCTGACCTTCGGCATCCCGCCGTTCAAGCTGGAAAAGGAAGTGGTCAAGACCCGCCGCGGCCTGCTCGAGGGCATGGGCGTGGAATTCCGCCTCAACACCGATGTCGGTCGTGACGTGCAGTTCCAGCAGCTGCTCGACGAATACGATGCAGTGTTCCTCGGCACCGGCGCCTACACCGCGATGCAGGGCGGCTTCCCCGGCGAGGAGCTGCCGGGCGTGATGCAGGCGCTGCCCTACCTGATCTCCAACGTCAACCGCGTCATGGGCATCGAGACCGATCCCTCGCAGTTCGTCGACGTGCGCGGCCAGCGCGTGGTGGTGCTGGGCGGCGGCGATACGGCGATGGACTGCAACCGCACCAGCGTGCGCCAGCAGGCCGCGCGCGTGTCCTGCGTCTACCGTCGCGACGAGGCCAACATGCCGGGCAGCAAGCGCGAAGTCGCCAACGCCAAGGAAGAGGGCGTGCGCTTCCTGTTCAACCGCCAGCCGGTGGAGATCGTCGGCAACGGCAAGGTCGAGGGCGTCAAGCTGGTGGAAACGCGCCTGGGCAAGCCCGACGCCAAGGGCCGCCGTCAGCCGGAAGTGGTAGCCGGTTCCGAGGAAGTGATTCCCGCCGACCGCGTACTGATCGCCTTCGGCTTCCGCCCAAGCCCGGCGGAGTGGATCACCCAGCACGGCGTCGAGCTGCACCAGGACGGCCGCGTCAAGACCTCCGAGCAGCGCAAATTCCAGACCACCAATGCCAAGGTGTTCGCCGGTGGTGATATGGTGCGCGGCTCCGATCTCGTCGTGACGGCGGTGTTCGAAGGGCGGCAGGCGGCTGAGGGGATTCTCGACTATCTGGGCGTTTGAGATAAGGCGCAGCGTCAAAAAAGGCCCGCGCGAGCGGGCCTTTTTCGTATTGGTGTCACTCAGTACCGGCTATCCGCATACAAATGCACCCGCAGGCTCGGGTCCTCGTCGCCGATGCTAATGGCGGCGCGCTCGAACGCGGCGCGCAACAGGCCGCCGCCGCCGCTGTCGCCGTGCCGCGCCAGGGTCAGCAGCAGGGGCTGCGGCAGCCATTCTTCGATCGCTTCCTGTTGTGCGCTGACGGCGTAACGCCCAGGGGGCAGGCCGTCGAAGCGCAGGGTTTCGCTGGGGCCGGGCGCGGGCAGCGTACGCTCCGCGTAGGCGTCGCGTTGCTGCCGCCAGCTCGCGGCATCGCGGTACAGCGCGACATGCAGGCTGCCGTTGGGGCGCAGGTGGTCGAGATGCACTTCCAGCGTCGCGGCGGCGGCGGGCGCGGCGGCGAGCAGGCCGTACAGTGCGGCTGCCAGTATCAGCGGCGTCTTCACGCGGCGCCCTCGTCGAGCGCGGCCGGCCGGGTGATCAGACCAGTTGCGGCAGGGCGGGCAAAGCGGCGCCGGTGCTGCAGGTTGAGCCAGGTGCCGGCGACTCCCGAGACCGCCAGCGGTCCGAACCAGGCCAGGTGCAGGTCCTGCAACTGCGCTGCCAGGTCCGGCGGCAGCAACCGCACCAGGCCGATGCCGAGGAAGGCGATGTGGGTCGCCACGCCGTTGGCGATCATCGCGGTGAAGTGTTCGCGCAGCCACCAGCCGGCGGGGGCGGCAGCCAGGCGCCGCAGCCGCAGCATGCGCAGCGACAGCGCCACGCCGACGCCGCCGAACACGCCGAGCAGAGGCTGCAAGTACCACAGTCCGGTGATAACCACGGCCAGGCCGCTGCCCAGTTGCAGCCAGGCGAGCGGACCATACAACCCGCCGCGGAAGGCAGTGAAATCCTGCTTGAGCCGGATCGCGCGCGGCGCCACCGTCACGCTGGTGCCGACCAGGATCAGCAGATAGAGAAAGAACACCCCGGACAGCGGGTTGCCGCTGCCGAAGAACGCCAGCGACAGCGGCAGCGCGCTGAGCAGGATCGCCCACATCGCCCACAGGTAGATGCGGCCCGCGGCGCGGTGCCGGCGGCTGCCCTTGCGCGCCAGGGCGGCGGTCCAGAAGGCGAGCAGGGCCGCCGCTCCCACCGCGATGTGTACTACCAGAACCATGCCGTGCATGTTTTTCCCCTGTCCTGAAACCGCGGCCAGTGTTGCGCCGCAGGCGCGGTGGGGGCAGGTGACAAAGCGCATCGGACCGGGGTGAAAGAACTCACCTCGGCCTGCCGCGGGCTCTTACCTATACTGTGCGCATGAGCGAACTGCCGCCCTCATTCCGCACCCCGCAGTGGAACGGGCTGTTCGCACCGCTGAACCTGACTGCCTACGTCACCTGGGCGGCGGTGGTCTCCGGGCCGGCGCTGGACTGGGCGCATGGACGCTTGCCCTGGACCCTCGGCACACGGGCGGGAGCTGCGGCCGCGCTGGCGTTCCTGGTGTTGTACGTCCTGCGCTGCCTGGATCCGGGCGAACCGATCGCCGTCGCGGAATACAAGGCGCGCTGGCTGGTGTGGCTGCAGGCCGGTGCGGCCCTGCTCGCCTGCTGGGGCCTGATCAACTGCTGCGGCGTGGTCAGCAGCGGCGGCTCCTTGCCGGTGCTGCTGATCATCGTTGCGGGCCAGATGGCGGTGGTGTACCCGCCGCGCACCACCTTCCTGTCCCTGCTCGCCATCAACTTGCTGCTGGCGGCGTTGCTGGCGCGGAGTTGGGGATGGACCGACGTGGTATCCGGCCTGCTCGCCTACTGCGGCTTCCAGGCATTCGCCGCGCTGACCCTGGCCTATGCCAAGCGCGCCGAGCACGCGCGCGCCGAAGCGCAGCAGATCAACGCCGAGCTGCTCGCCACGCGCCGCCTGCTGCTGGAAAGCACGCGCAGCGAGGAGCGCCTGCGCCTGTCGCGCGAGCTGCACGACGTGGTCGGCCACAAACTCACCGCGCTCAAGCTGCAGTTGCGCCTGCAGGCGCGCCGGGAGGGATCGGCCTCCGTCCCGGCCTTGCTCGAATGCGAACGCCTGGCCGACGAGTTGCTGGCCGACGTGCGCGGCGTGGTCGGCACCTTGCGCCGCCACGACGGCATCGACCTGGAGCAGGCCCTCGCCGAGCTGGTGCCGGCACTGCCGCGACCGCGGGTGCGGCTGGAGCTGGCGCCGGAGGCGCGGGCGGCCGGGCTGGAGCAGGCCCAGGCTCTGCTGCGCTGCGCCCAGGAAGGGCTGACCAATGCGCTGCGTCACAGCGGCGCCGAACACATCACCATCCGCCTGGCCGCGGAAGGCCCGGGCATCGTGCTGAGCGTCGAGGACGACGGCCATGCCCAGGCCGCGCCGCAGCCGGGCAATGGTCTGCGCGGCATGCGCGAACGGCTGGAGGGCCTGGGCGGCCGGCTGGAGCTGGGACTGAGGCAGGGCGGCGGCCTGCGCCTGCGCGCCTGGCTCCCGCGCGGCGCAGCCTCAGTCGCGGTATGAACCCGGCCGCCCTGCGGCTGGCCCTGGCGGACGACCAGGCCCTGGTGCGGCGCGGCCTGCGCGCCCTGCTGGAAGGGCTGGGCGGGCTGGAAGTGGCGATCGAGGCCGAGGACGGTGCGGCCCTGCTGGCGGCCTTGCGGCAGACCCGCGTCGACGTGCTGGTCAGCGACGTGCGCATGCCGCAGCACTCCGGCATCGAAGTGGTCCGCGCCCTGCGTGCGCGCGGCGACTACACCCCGGCGATCCTGCTCACCACCTTCGACGACGCGGCCCTGCTGCAGGGCGCGGTGCAGGCCGGGGCGCAGGGCTTCATGCTCAAGGACGCGGCGCCGGAAGAACTCAAGGCCGCGATCCTCAAGGTCGCCGCCGGCGAAACCCTGCTGGCGCCGCAGAGCCTGCATCAGGCCGGCAGGGCGGCGGTCGCGGACGATGGCGCGCCGGCGCATCTGACCGAGCGCGAACTGGCGGTGCTGCGCCTGGTCGCCGGCGGCTACTCCAACAAGGAGATCGGCCGGGCGTTGGGCATCTCCGACGGCACGGTGAAGAACCACCTCACAGAAATCCTGTATAAGCTGGACGCGCGCGACCGCACCCACGCCGTGCTCAAGGCGATCGGCGCGCGGCTGCTGTGACACCAAGCACGAGGAAGCTTGCATGACCATCACGCCGCTGCACGGCCTGGGCTTGGCGGCCCTGGCTTTGTTCATCGTCTGGCGCCTGTATCGGCGCTATCGCAGCCACATCGGCCCGCAGAAGGTGCGGCCGCTGCGCATGAGCCTGCGCGTGGGGCTGTTCAGTGTCTTCGCCGTGCTGATTCTGGTCTCGCCCATCGGCATGCTGGGGCGGGAGATCGTCGGCGTCGCCCTTGCTCTCGGTGCCATGCTCGGCTGGCTCAGCCTGAGCCAGACGCAGTTCGAGAGCCGCGACGGCCGCCGCTGGTACACGCCCAATATCTACATTGGCCTGGCCGTCACCGCGCTGCTGGTGGCGCGGGTGGTCTACCGCCTGGTCACGGTCTACCCGCAGCTGCAAGCAGGCACCATGCAAGCCGGCCCGATGGGTCCGTTCGGCGGCCAGCAGAGCCTGCCGACCCTGGCGGTGTTCGGCGTGGTCATCGGGTACTACGCGGTTTATTACGGTGGCGTGCTGCTGCGCAGCCGGCAGCTGGTGGAGGAGGCCCCGGCCACGCCGGCGGCCTGAGACGCGGCGCCGTCGGGGCGCCTTGCCAAGGGAGGGATGCGATGAACCTGCTGATCCTGGCCAGCGTGTTATGGGTGGCCCTGCACATCGGCCTGGCCGGCACCGCGTTGCGCGGCGTGCTGGCGCGGCCGCTCGGCGACCAGGGCTTCCGCGCCCTGTTCTCGGTTGCCTCTATCGCCGTGTTCTCCCTGCTGGTCTACGCCTTCATCCATGCGCCGCGCACCTCGCTGTGGGTGGCGCCGGAGAGCCTGCGCTGGGTGTTGGTATTTCTGATGCTGCCGGCGGCGTTCCTGCTGCTCGGCTCGCTGTTCACCATCAGCATCAAGCCGGAGGACGCCGGCACGCGGCGCGATGCCGCGCGCGGTGTCCTGCGCCTGACGCGCCACCCCATGATGTGCGCCTTCACCCTGTGGGCTGTAGTCCACATCGTCGGCACCGGCGAGTTGTCGGCCCTGGTGTTCTTCGGCGCCTTCATGCTCACCGCAGCGGCCGGCATGCCCTCGATCGACGCCAAGTTCGCGCGCCGCAACCCTGCCGCCTGGCAGCGCTTCGCCGCCGAGACCTCGATCCTGCCCGGCGCCGCCATCCTGGCCGGGCGCAATCGCCTGGTCTGGTCGGAGATCGGCTGGCTGCTGCCGCTGGCCGCGCTGGTGTTGTGGGTGGTGGTGCTGCTGGTGCACAGCAGGATGTTCGGCGTCGCGCCGGTGCCGCTGCATTGGTAAGATTGTTGTTGTCTTTCAATGCGCATCAACCATGCGCACTCAGTTTCCGGGCGCTCAGGCATTGCTCGATGGATAATCTCACCACCAAGCGGAGGCACCAGGTGCGCAAGCACCGCATCGAGTGCTGGCGCGAGGAAAATCGCGATACGATCAAGGCGTACAACGATCACATCAAGAAATATGGTCTTTGGCACAGGGGACACACGACCTGGCGCTGATGCAAGGACGTCCATGCGCAGTTATAATGCGCATCGATGATGTGCCGCAGGAGTGCTTTCCATGTCCGCCCGGGCGAATTCCAGGTCGTTGCGCAAGCCGGTGAACCTTTCGGCTCCCAAGGAGCTATTGGACGAGGCGCGCAAGTTGGGCCTCAACCTCTCTCGTTTGTTCGAAGAGGCCCTCAACGCCCGGCTGCGTGAGTCGCGCGTACGTCGCTGGCAGGAGGAGAACCGTGAGGCCATCGAGGCCTTCGGCCGCTACATCGAGCGCCACGGTATTTTCGGTGATACCGAGGAGCGCGGCTTCTGATGGCGCAATTCCGCGTCTACCAGAACCCACGGGCCTCGGGCCGCGAGCGCATCCCCTTCGTTCTCGACGTGCAGTCGGACATGGTTTCACTGTTGCCCACGCGCCTCGTCGTTCCCATGGTGCGGGATCGTCAGTTCCCGGCACAGCGGGTGCCGCGGCTTAACGCGGGATTCACCATCAAGGGGCAGGCGGTAGTGCTGTCTCCAGCGGAAATGGGCGCCGTGGCGACCTCTGCACTGGGCGAGCCGCTGGCCGATCTATCCATGCAACGCAGCGAGATCATCGCTGCGCTGGACGTACTTTTCACCGGAATCTGAAGTGCCCAATACGAACATCCCCGCGCAAGACCGCCTGATCGTCGCCCTCGACCTGCCCGAAGCCCCCGCCGCCAAGAGCCTGGTCGAGCGCATCGGCGAGGGCGCCACGTTCTACAAGATCGGCATGGAGCTGTGCATGGCGCCCGGCTTCTTCGAGCTGCTCGAATGGCTGCGCGGACGCGGCAAGAAAGTCTTCGTCGACCTCAAGTTCTTCGACATCCCCGAGACGGTGGGCCGCGCGGTCGGCGCGCTGTCGGAGCGCGGCGCGCAGTTCTGCACCATCCACGGCAACCAGGCCATCATGGAAGCCGCGGCCAAGGCCAAGGGCAACGGCCTGAAGGTGCTGGCGGTGACGGCCCTCACCAGTCTCGACCGCGGCGACCTCGACGATCTCGGCTTCCAGTGCGACGTCGAAGCCCTGGTGCTGTCGCGCGCACGCCGGGCGCTGGCCGCCGGCTGCGACGGCGTGGTCTCATCCGGCCTGGAAGTTGCGAAGCTGCGGCTGGAAGCGCCGCGCGAGCTGATCGTGGTCACGCCCGGCATCCGCCCGGTGGACAACAAGGCAGAGTCCGACCAGAAGCGGGTGATGACGCCGACCCGCGCGCTACAGGCCGGTGCCGACTACCTGGTGGTAGGCCGCCCGATCCGCGACGCGCTGGATCCCCGTGCCGCGGCGCAGGCGATCCAGGCCGAAATCGCCGCCACATTGAACTGAAAGACTGATGAGTAACTTGAAGAACGATCTGTTCCTGCGCGCCCTGCGGCGCGAGCCCGTCGAGCGTTCGCCGGTATGGCTGATGCGCCAGGCCGGGCGCTACCTGGCCGAGTACCGCGCCACCCGCGCCAAGGCCGGCGACTTCCTGGCCCTGTGCAAGAACCCCGAGCTGGCCTGCGAAGTGACGATGCAGCCGATCGAGCGCTTCGGTTTCGACGCGGCGATCCTGTTCTCCGACATCCTGACCATTCCCGATGCCATGGGCCTGGGTCTGCACTTCGTCGACAACGAAGGCCCGGCCTTCCACCATCCGCTGCGCAGCGAGGAGGCGATCCGCAGGCTCGGTGTTCCCGATCCGGAAGCCGAGCTGCGCTACGTCATGGATGCGGTGCGGACCATCAAGGCCGCGCTGGCCGGCCGCGTGCCGCTGATCGGCTTCGCCGGCAGCCCCTGGACCCTGGCTACCTACATGATCGAGGGCGCCGGCTCGCGCGACTTCGTCCATGCCAAGAAGCTGCGCTACGAGCGGCCCGACTTGCTCAAGCTGCTCACCGGCAAGCTGAGCGAGGCGGTGGCGTTATACCTCGCCGCCCAGGCCCGCGCCGGTGCCGATGCCCTGATGGTGTTCGACACCTGGGGCGGCACGCTCGATCCGCAGGGCTATCTCGAGCACTCGCTGGCGCCGATGCGCGACATCGTCGAGCGCCTGAAGACGCTGGCGCCGGGCGTGCCGGTGATCCTGTTCAGCAAGAACGCTGCCGCCCATCTTCCGGCGATGGCCGATACAGGAGCGGCCGCGCTGGGCGTGGACTGGACCACACTCCTGGCCGATGCGCGCAAGGCCGTTCATGGCCGCGTCGCGCTGCAGGGCAACCTCGATCCGTCCTCGCTGTTCGCCGGGCCGGAAAAAGTGCGCGAACTGGTGGCTGGCGTACTGGCCGACTACGGTCATGGTCCGGGGCACATCTTCAACCTCGGCCACGGCATCCTGCAGCACACGCCGGTGGAGAGCGTCGCCGCCCTGGTCGAGGCGGTGCGCGATCTCAGTCCCGCGTACCACAGGCCCTAGCATGCTGCGCTGGCTGCCCGCCCCGCTGCTGATCGTGCTGAGCTTCGCCCTGCTACTGGTCGCCCTGGTGACCAGCTTCCTGCTGGTGATGGTCGGCGCCATCCCGAAGCTGCTGCTGCCGGAGCGCGGCCGTGCCTGGCTGGGGCGCAACTGGTTCAACGCCGTGGTCGGCGACACCAGCTGGTGGGGTCTCAACCGCCTGGTCTACCTGCTGCTGCACGGCCCGCGCCGCGACATCGTCATCGAGGGCGCGCTGGACCACGACAAGACCTGGCTGCTGATCTGCAACCACCAGGGCTGGGCCGACATCCCGCTGCTGGTCGACATCTTCGGCCGGCGCATCCCGTTCACCCGCTTCTTCCTGAAGAAGGAGCTGATCTGGATGCCGATCATCGGCGTGGCCTGCGTGGTGCTCGACATGCCGTTCATGAAGCGCCATTCCAAGGCCGCCGTCGCCGCCAACCCGGACCTGAAGCGGCAGGACCTGGAGGCCACCCGCAAGGCCTGCGAGAAATACCGCCAGATGCCGGTGACGGTGGTGAATTTCCTCGAGGGTACGCGCTTCACCGAGGCCAAGCGCATCGCGCGCGGCTCGCCCTACGTCAACCTGCTGCGGCCCAAGGCCGCCGGCCTGTCGTTCACGCTCAACGCCATGGGCGAGCAGTTCGCCGGCATCGTCGACGTGACCATGTGCTATGCCCCGAGCAAGAACGGCATCCTGTGGAGCTTCCTCAGCGGCGACCAGGCGCGCATCAAGGCGCGCGCCCGCGTGCTGCCGGTGCCGCCGGAACTGATGCACGGCGACTACCAGGACGACGAAGCGTTCCGCGAACGCTTCCAGGACTGGGTCAACGCGCTGTGGCAGCGCAAGGATGAAGAGCTGACGCGGCTGAAGTCGGAGTTCGCGAACGCGGCGGCCTGAACAGCAAAAAAGCGCGCGCAAAGGCGCAAAAAGGCCGCAAAGAAAAGCTTTTAAGAAAAAAGCTTTTGCTGTTCTTGGCGCGCTTACTTTGCGGCTTTGCGCGAGATCGCTTTTGCTTCGGCCGCCTTACAACTCCGCCGGCATCAACCGCAGCCGGGCACTGATGTTGTGCGCCTCGCCCAGCTGCACATCGGCGAGGAAGGTCAAGTGCCGCAGGATGGTCGCGCTGACGAACACCACGGTGGCGTAGAGCCCGTCCTCGCGGCGCAGCAGCGGCGCGCGGCTGCCGTTGCCGATGTCCTTGTGGCGCAGCGCTTCCAGCAGCGCCTCGCGCCGCGGCGCCAGTAAAGTGACACGAAAGATATCCGCCGCTTCCATGGTTCGAAAGGCCTGTCCGCAAATCCTTTGGTGCAGCGACTTTGCCAGCCTCCGGCGCCGGTGACCTTGAACCAGTTCTCAGAACCCCCCGTTTGCGGCTGCATCGGCGGTACCAAGGGCGTAAAGTGACCCGCAAAACCAGCCCAGACCTCGGGGGAGAGGACATGAAAAGGCTCAAGCCGCTCGACGCGGCCTGGCTCTATGTGGAATCGCGCGACACACCGATGCACGTCGCCGGCATGCAGACCTTCAAGCCGCCCAAGAATGCCAAGGCCAGCTTCCTGCGCGACGTCATGGCGCGTTTCAAGGAAGAGTCCACCACATTCGTGCCGCCCTGGAACCTGCGCCTGGCCGATACGCCGCTGCGCGGCCTGCTGCCGGCCTGGGAGATCGAGAAGAACGTCGATCTCGACTACCACGTGCGCCACTCCGCCCTGCCCGGACCGGGCGGCGAGCGCGAGCTCGGCGTGCTGGTGTCGCGCCTGCACAGCCATCCGCTGGACCTGAAGCGGCCGCTGTGGGAATGCCACCTGATCGAGGGCCTGGAAGGCGGCCGTTTCGCGCTCTACACCAAGATGCATCATTCCCTGATGGACGGCATGGCCGGCATGCGCATGATCCAGCGCTCCATGTCCGAGTCGCCGCGCGACCGCACCATCCATCCGCCCTGGTCCCTCGGCGGCCTGAAGCAGCGCGAACACGGTCCTTCGCCCTCGTTTGCCGAGCGGGTCAGCGCCCTGGCCCAGGGTGCGCGCGAGCAGGCCGCGACCCTGCCCGAAGTGTCGCGCGCCATGACCCAGATCTGGGGCCGCGGCAAAAACCCCGATCCCGAGCTGGTGACGCCGTTCAGCGCGCCCAAGTCGGTGCTCAACGGCCGCGTCACCGCGCCGCGCCGTTTCGCGACCCAGCAGTACGAGCTGCAGCGGCTGCGCAGCCTGGCGAAAAAGGCCAAGGTCACCCTCAACGACGTGGTACTGGAGATCTGCTCCAGCGCCCTGCGCCGGTTCCTCGGCGAGCTCGGCACCCTGCCGGACGAGCCGCTCACCGCCGGCCTGCCGGTGTCGATCCGGCCGCAGGGCGACGACACCGTCGGCACCGCCATCACCTTCATCCTCGCCAACCTCGCCACCGACCGCGCCGACCCGCGCGAGCGTCTGGAGCGGATCCGTACTTCCACCGTACACGCCAAGCAGCACCTGCAAAGCCTGGGCAAGGCCAGCCTCAACAACTACACCTCGGCCTTCATGGGCCCCTTCATCCTGAGCCTGATGACCGGGCTGGGCGGGCGTGGACGGCCGATGTTCAACGTCACCATCTCCAACGTGCCAGGGCCGGAGAAGCCGCTGTACTTCGCCGGCGCACGGCTGGAGGCGATGTACCCGATCTCCCTGCTCAGCCACGGCCAGGCCCTCAACATCACCTGCGTCAGCTACGCCGGCACCCTCAACTTCGGCTTCACCGGCTGCCGCGACACCCTGCCGCACATGCAGCGCCTGGCGGTCTATACCGGCGAGGCGCTGGAGGAGCTGGAGCAGGCGTTTTCCTGAAGGGCGGCGATGCAAACCCGGCGCCGGGCCCGCTCATCTAAGGCAATCGGATGAATCCAGGGGAAGGGCTATGAATGCGACAACCGTGGAGCAGGCCGCCGCCGTCGCGGCTGGCAAGGAGCGGGCCGGCACCGCCGTCCGCATCGGCTCGATCGACCTGATGCGCGGCATCGTCATGATCATCATGGCGATCGACCATGTGCGCGACTTCTGGGACCCCACGCCCTACGACCCCGCCGACCTGAGCAAGACCTCGGCGGCGCTGTTCCTGACCCGCTGGATCACCCATTTCTGCGCCCCTACCTTCATGTTCCTGGCCGGCACCAGCGCCTGGCTGTGGGCGCGCAACACCGGGGCCAGCCGCGGCGCGCAGCAGCGCTTCCTGCTCAGCCGCGGCCTGTGGCTGGTGTTCCTCGAGCTGACGATCATCACCTTCAGCTGGCGCTTCGATTTCAACGGCATCATCATGCAGGTGATCTGGGCCCTGGGCTGGTGCATGGTGATCC
>FTAG01000559.1_pt1 | contig 12113 bp, 8 predicted proteins | sample 1638911 | NCBI WGS metagenome assembly FTAG01 (sample SAMEA3914813, study PRJEB12502) | metagenome | biome: forest; material: soil | place: Canada | collected 2011-07-07 | depth 0.3 m
CCGCGCCGACAAGACGGCGGTGTTCGACAAGGTGCGTGACCTGCTGAAGATCGCCGCGCAGGCGGGCTTCTACAAGGTCTCGCTGATGTCGCAGGCCCGCGAATAAGGCCACAGGAGGCCGCCATGAATACCGTTGTCAGGATGACTCCGCGCCAGCCGATCAATGCCGGCGTGGCCATGTCGGTGCTGTTCCATGCCGTGGTGATCGGCTATCTGCTCTACCTGGTGCATCCGCACGTCAGCTTCCTCGAGCCGAAGAAGGCCATGACCACGGTGGAACTGGCGCCGCCGCCGCCGCAGCAGATCGTGACCAATGCGCCGGTGACCACGCCCGATGTGCCAACGGCGCCGCCGGTGGTGGAGACGCCGCCACCGCCGCCGCCGCCCGCGCACCTGGTCGGCACCACTGTGCCGGCGGCCTACTACAACAGCCTCGAAGCGATCATCCAGAAAACGGTGCAGTATCCCAAGCGTTCCCTAGACGAGCAGGAGGAGGGTAACTGCCTGGTGCGCGTCACCTTCAGCCGCGACGGCGCCATCGAGGAGGCGCAGCTGGTGAAGAAATCCGGCTTCAGCGGCCTCGACGGCGAGTGCCGCGAAGTGTTCCGGCGCATCGGCCATTTCCCGGTGATCCCGCTCAACGCCAACCCCGAAGCCACCGACTTCAGCATCGAGCTGCCGATCAACTTCGCCTTGCAATGAGGTGCAGGGCCTGGGCCGTTTCGGCGGCAGGCAGCCCCAGGCAGCCGTTCGCGAACAACCGCCATCTGGCGTACAGTGTCTCCTGCCGGGAAAACGGGGTTTGGCCCTATGATCTCAAATGGAGTCTGACCCCACCCATCCCCCGGGCAGGATGTTCAGCGCGATGCGCCGGGCCGAAGGGCCCGCGGGTGATTTCACGGTCTTCCTCTGGCTCCTGAAGCTTGGCGGCGTTGCCAATCTCTTTTTCCTTCTGAAGACGGCGTCGGCCCTGGCGCAGGGGATGGATGCGTGGCTCGCGGTGCCGGCGCTGATCTTCTTCGCCGTGTCCGCCTATCGTTGCCTGTTCCCCGTGCGCTACGAAACGAGCGCCGTGTTCCACGAGTCGATCTTCTCGTCGATCTTCACCACACGCCTGTTCGCGACGGCCTCGGAAATCGTCTACATCTACGCGTTTTCGCGCGTCCTGCGGCTGCTGAACGTCGGCGACGTCGCCTGGGTGAGCACCTTGTCATGGTCGATGGTCGTGTTCGCCACGACGAGCCAGGTCTTCGTCTGGACGGCGATCCTGACCGGGCAATTCCGCTACTACTTTTACGAAGAGTTCGGCTGGCTGCTCATCTTCATCGCGAACACGGCGGCCGGCGCCTACCTCTACGCAACGACCGACGTGCACGGCGGCCGCGAAATCCTGCTGCAGCTGAGCCTTGTTTTCGGCGTCGCCTATCTGCCGTGGCAGTACGTGCATCTCCGCGTGCTGCGGGCCAATGGGGAAGCCGGCGCAGTGCCGGTCGCGGGAGGCATTGCCCGCGGCCTGAAGCGGGCCATCGAATTGAAGAACCGCCGGACCGATGCCGAATCCTGGGGCGGAATCGTCGGCCTGATCTGGATGGCCGGCTACTGGGCGACGCTGATCCCGATCTGGCTTTTCTACATGGTAATGGTGTTCGCCGGTCCACAGACCTAGCAGCGGCGGGAAGAGAGCCGCTGTTCGCAATCAAGGGGTCCCGTGCGCTGGGATGATGCGGGGCCGCTCCCGGCACCGGCGCGATAAAAAAGGGCGGGAGCACGCGGCTCCCGCCCTGTTTACGCCACGCGTGGTCAGAACGTGTAGGTGGCCCTGGCGTAGTAGAAGCCGCCGTTGATGCCGTACGGCGAGAACGACGGGTAGATCTGCACCGCCGAGTTGTCGTCGGCGCCGCGTTCATGCGCCAGCACGGTGGAGTTCATCTGGTCCGGATACTTGTTGAACAGGTTGAACGCGCCGACATTGAGCTTGATCTCCCTGGTGGCCTGGTAGCCCAGGTCCAGGTTGGTGATCAGCGTGGTGCCGATATGGGTCGGGAAATACTCGACGTCGCCCTTCGGACCATCGCCGAAATCGCTGTCGAGCTCCTCCGACGGACCATAGAGCTTTTCCACCAGGTTCACCGAGTACTTGCCGAGCGTCCACAGACCGCCGAAGCTGGCGACATACTTGGGCGAGGCTGAGCTCAGGTCGGTGAGCGCCGTTCCATCGAACAAGGCCTGACCGGCAAGCTGCGTGGGGGAGCCTCTGACCGAGGTGACCGAGGTCTGGTTGTAGGTCGCCGCGATCGACCAGTCCACCCGGCCATAGCTCACGCCGCCGAACACGTAGTCGACCGGATAGTCCACCGACAGGTCGGCGCCGCGCGTGCGGGTGCTGATGCCATTGGTGAAGATGTTGACGCCGGTGGATTTGACGCCCGGATCGAGCGAGTTGCCGTTGGCAATGATCGCCGCGGTCACGTCTGGCGCCACTTCCGTGCCGTTGAGGAAGCTATAGATGGTGCCGCTGCCGACGATGCGGTTGCGCAGCCTGGTCTCATACAGGTCCAGGGTGCCGGTCAGGCGCGGGATGGGGCGGAACACGAAGCCGACGCTGTAGCTGACCGACTTCTCCGGCTGCAGGCCGCTGCCCAGGCCCAGCAGCTGGGCCGCCGGGGCATTGGGCGGCAACTGCACGAAGGCGGTGTTCGGCCCGACGTTGGTGGTCGAGTAGTACTCCTCGGCCAGGGTCGGCGCGCGGAAGCCGGTGCTGATGGTGCCGCGCACCGCGTAGGCGTCGGTGAAGTCATAACGCCCGGTGAGCTTGCCGATGGTGGTGCTGCCGAAGTCGCTGTAGTGCTCGTGGCGGGCGGCGATGTCCAGGTACAGCTTGTCGACCGGCTTGCCGGCGAAGTCGACATAGGCCGCATAGTTGGTGCGGGCGTGGTCGCCGGCGTCGGTGGGCGTGAAACCCGGGAAGGACTGGGCCCCGCCATAAATGTAGGAAGCGGGATTGCCGGCGCCGATCTGGTAGCCGTCGCGCCGGTATTCGGCGCCGAAGGCCACGTTCAGCGGTCCGGCCATGCCGACCTCGAAGTCACGGCTGAAATCCAGGTTCGAGGTCCACTGCGAGGCGTTGAAGAAGCCGTCGTAAAAATCGGTCGGCGAGGCGCCGGTGCCGGCGAAGGTGCCGCCGCTGGAGATGTTGCCGCCATAGATGCCCGCGTTGCCAGAACCCACGGTGTAGAGCCGGATGCGGTCGTTGCCCAGGGTGGTGCTCAGGTCCCAATCCCATTGCGCCAGATCACCCTTCAGGCCGCCGGTGATGGAGTAGTCCTTCTCCTGGATGGTTTCTTCCGGATTGAAGCCGTAAGGGTACATGTACGTGGTGGTGCTGGTGCCGGGGGCGGTGTACGAAATCTTGCTGGGCAGGCGGTAGTTTTCGTACGAGGCCGCGTCCTTGTTGCCGTAGGTGCCGAAGGCGTAGAAGCGCACATGCTCGCCGATGCCAAAGCCGCCGTTGAACGCGGCGATCTGGCTGTGGTACGCCGCGTCGCCCTGGATCTGGTTCAGGTACGGGTAGCCCGGCGCGTACGGCATGTTGGAGTTTGGATAAGAGCTGAGCAGGGCCGGATCGACCACGCGGGGGTCGACGCCGCCGCGCTGGCTGTGGCCGTGGTTGTGCACCTCGCCGGTCAGGTTCAGATAGGCGCCGTCAGTCGGCTTGAAGCCGATGTTGCCGGACACGTCGCCGGTAACGCCGCCGCCGTCCATGTAGCCGCCGTAGGTGCCGCTGACCAGTCCGCCCGAGGACTTCTTCTTCAGGATGATATTGACCACGCCGGCGATGGCATCGGTGCCGTACTGCGCCGCCGCACCCTCGGTCAGCACCTCGACGTGGTCGATGGCGCTGATCGGAATGAAGTTGAGGTCGGCGCCGGCGCCGCCCTGGTAGGGTCCGCCCAGCACCGCGAGATTGCCGGTGGTGTGCCGCCGCTTGCCGTCGACCAGGATCAGCGTGTGGTTGGGGCTGAGGCCGCGCAGCTTGGCCTGCAGCGTCTGGTTGGCCATGTCGCCGCCGAAGGCCTGCGCGGTGAGCGAGGGCACCAGGGTCGCCAGCGTATTGATCAGGTCCGGATTGCCGGCCGCTTGCTGCAATTCCTGCGCGCTGATCACCTGGATGGGCGCCGGGCTTTGCGCGGCCTCGAGCGAGGTGGTGCGCGTGCCGGTCACCACCACGGTGCTGAGCGCGGCGGTTCCGGCGCCGGCTTCAACGGACTGCGCTTTCGCCGCAGGCGCCGCGGCGGCGGCAAGCGCAAATGCCGCCAGCATCGAAGCTCGCTGCGGCGGCAGCCCAGGACTCACAAACTTTTTCATTGTTGGCATCTCCCTACGTCGATTGAGAAAAACGTTCTTCAGCTTGCCGATGGCCGACGAAGAGTTCGTGCGGCGTCTACTTGAAGAACGCGGAGGGAGTCGAAAGCGGAAATGCGCGGCCCGGATTGCGAATCCGCATGTCCTGCTGGGGATTTTCGGCACGCGGGTGCCTTGCCGATCGCGGTGCATGGCGCACCGATTAAATTCCGCATGCGCACCGCAATGGTGAGCCGGATGCTGCGGCCTGGCTTTTCCGGAGTAGCTCCGAGCGGGGCCTGCCGTGAAGCTCTACGTTCGGCGCAGGCGCATCAGGAAGCGGTAATACGCCGGGCACAGCAGCACCGCGCCCAGCATGTTCGCGACGAACATGAACACCAGCAGCTTGCCCATGTCGCGCTGGAACTGCAGGTCGGAGAACAGCCAGGCCGCGACGCCGCCGGCGAGGCACAGGCCGGTGAAGATCACCGCCTTGCCGGTCTGGTGCAGGGTCTGGAAGTAGCCCTCGCGCAGGCTCATGCCCTGCTCGCGCACCTTGTGCTGCAGCACATCGTAGATGTAGATGCCGTAGTCCACGCCCACGCCCACCGCCAGCGACACCACCGGCAGGGTCGCCACCTTCAGGCCGATGCCGAACACCGCCATCAGCGCATTGGCGAAGATCGACACCATGAACAGCGGAATGCAGATCGCCAGCAATCCGGCCACGGAGCGGTACGACGCCAGCACCAGCAGTACGATCACCGCGTACACTGCCAGCACCGTCACAAGTTCCTTGGACTCGACGACTTCGTTCGCCGCCGCCATCACGCCGATGTTGCCGGAGCCGATGGCGAAGTGGGCGGGGCAGTTCATTGCGGCCTGATCCTGATACTTCGCCGCCGCCTCGTCGGAAGCCTTCTGCAGCGCCTGCATGCCCGCATCGGCCGTGATTTGCTCGTCGCCGGCGCCCCGTGCGCGCAGCAGGTCGCCGCGGCGTTGCAAGGCATCCTTGCGCAGCCCCATCTCGCGTCGCAGCGTGGTGCGCGCGGCGCAGGTCTGCGGCTGCACCTCGGGATGGGCCGCGTAGAACTCTGTCGCGTTCTGCGCGTCGAAGCGCTGGGCCGCCTCGATCACGCGATCGATGGTCGCGGCGCGATGATCGGCCGTGAACACGAATACCGGCATCGCCGCGCAGTGAAAATCGAGCAGGCCCGAGGTGGTCTGGATGTCTTGGTTGATCAGGGACAGCACGTTGCCGTTGCGCGGCAGCACGTTGAACTTCGGCTCCAGGTCCATCAGCCCGAGATAGGCCTGCCGTACCACCGTGGTGATGGCCTTGACCGATTGCACCCCCTCCACGTTCTGCATGCGCCAGGCGAAGCTGTCGATCTGGTTCAGCGTGTCGTACTGCGCGCAGGTCTCCGGCGCCGTCTCGGTGATCAGCTTGAGGATGTCGGTGCCGATGGAGAAGTTCGAAGTCACCGCGGCAAAGTCGCGGTTGTAGCGCGAATCCGGCCGCAGCTCCGGCACACCGGTGGTGGCGTCGCCGATGATGCGCTGTTTCTGCACCGCCCAGGAGCCGCCCAGCACCAGCAGCGACAGCAGCACCAGCATCGCCGCCACCGGCCGCTCGGTGACGAAGGACAGCGCATGCCACAGCCGGTCGCCGGCGGTGATCCGCGCCAGCCGCTTGCGGCGGAACGCATCGACATTCGCCACGCCCAGCCGCGACAGCCAGATCGGCATCATCACCTTGTTGGTCACGATCACCGCGAACATGCCCAGGCAGGCGTTCGCCGACATGTCGCGGACGCTGCCGATCGGCACCAGGTAGATGGTGAGGAAACCGGCGACGTTGGTCAGCAGGGCGATGCTGCCGGGGATGAACAGGCGGCGGAAGGTCTGGCGCGAAGCTTCGAACGCATCCTTGCCTTGCACCACCTCGTCGGCCCAGGTATTGACGTACTGCACCCCGTGCGAGGTCGACACCGCCAGCACCAGGAACGGCACCATGATGGCGAACGGGTCCACGCCATAGCCGAAGGCATGCAGCAGCCCGAACTCCCACACCACCGCCACCACCGAGCAGCACAGCGGCAGCAGGGCCAGGCGGAAGCTGCCCAGGTACCACCACAGCGCCAGCATCGTAGCCAGCACGGTGAGGCCGAAGAACAGCATCACCTGCAGCGCCGCGTCGGTGACGTCGCCGGTGACCTTGGTGAAGCCGATGATGTGGACCGTGATGTCCGCGTTGTACTGCGGGTTGTCCTGCGCTTCCACCGTCAGGTCGCGGCCGCTCAGCTCGTGGCGCTCGACGCTGCCGTCCGGCAGCTTGCGGTCCGCTTCGACCTGCCGGAACCACAGCGTCCAGTCCGGCCGCTCGAAGGTCTCCGCCACCGCCTCGCCGGCCGCGAACGGCGCCTGTGCCTGTTTCAATCGGTAGACATACTTCTTCGGGCTGGAGAAGCGCCCGCGGATATCGTCCTCGAGGGTGTGCGACAGCCGCACCGGGTCGATCTTCCTGCCCGTGACCGGATCATGCTCCAGCACCTCCGCCGAGATCATCGCCCCGCGCTGGTCCAGGCTCACCAGGCTGCCCAGCACCTGCGCCTTGGCCACGTTGCGGCGGATCTGCGCGAACATCTCGTCGTTCGGCGCGTACTCCGCCGGGATCACGTCGCCGGCGATGAAGCCGCCGTCCACCACCTCCAGGTAGCGCACGTTGCGGGTGAAGATCGAGGAGACATGGGCGCGGTCGATGCCGGCCATGAAGAACACCTCCTCTGTCGCCGCCTTCAGCTCCGCCAGGAATTTCTCGTTGTAGAGGTCCGGTGCCGTGCCCGGCTTTTGCAGCAGCGCCACCAGCACCGTATTGGCCCCGCCGAAGTCCTCCTGGTACTGCTTGAACACCTGGATGTACGGATGCCCCAGCGGCAGCGAGTTCTCGTACTCCGCCTCCGGCCGGATCTGCGCCGCCTGCCACAGGCACAGCAGGCTGCCCAGCACCAGCGCCGCCACGCACAACCGGCGCCCGCGCGCGCCGTAGATCAACGGCTCGACCGCGCTCAGGATGTGCTGGGCTGTGAGCCGCATTGTGCTCCTCGTTGCCGGCTATGAAGCCAGGTGCAGGAAAGTGTACAGGCCCATGACTTTGTTGGGGTTTATGCTTGAGCTTTGCGGCCTTGAGTGCATTGTGGCAGCGACACTCGGCAAACGGCTTCGTCCGAATGGAGGCCAATCGCGTATTGGCGGATCTACCGGACTGATCGGATGAGTCTGCCGAAGCAGTCCTGCTAACCACGCTTGCCGATGCTCACCCTGGTGGCATAAACCTTCGTCCCGCCCGCATCCTTCGCCGCCTCCGTGAACTGCTGCGCCGCATTGCCAGGCCCCAGCGGCACGCGGATGCGCAGGCGGCCATCGGAGGCGACGTGTCCCCGCAGCGTCTGCGCACCATCGACACCGCTCAGCGTGACGCTGAGTTCCGATCCGGCTGCATAAAACGCCGGTGTGGTGACCACCGCCACGCCGCTGCCGCTGAGCACGAAGCCATGCGCGTCCGCCTGCACCAGGCTGCTGAATTCCATTGCCGGCCGGTCCAGGATCACGCGCCAGCCCCAGGCCTGGTAGTCCGGCTCGATGGCGGTGAAGTCCACCGACGAGGGCGGGGGTGGGGGGGCTTTGAACACGTCCAGCAGCGCCAGCAAGGCGGTGCTCAGGTCGTCGTGCCAGGTCGACCATTGGTGCGCACCGGAGCCCAGGTCCTTCCAGTGGTGCGGGATGTTGTAGCCGTCCAGCTTCTTGTGCAGGTTCTCGTTCTGCAGGTGCGCCGCGATCTCGGCCGGGTCCACGCCGAAATAGTTCTTGCCGGGCAGGCCATCGCGCATGTACAGCGTCACGTCCATGCCGCGCAGGTTGTTGGCCAGGTCCACCGGGTTGTGGCCGCGCCAGCGCACTTCCTCGGCGGCGTACGGCCCGAACACCGCATTGCTGATGTAGCTCTTGCTCGACAGGGTGGTGCTGTCCACCAGCCCCGAGAAGCTGATCGCCGCCGCGAACAGCTCCGGGTGGCGCGCCGCATAGCTGATCGCGCCGAAGCCGCCCATCGACACCCCGGCGATGGCGCGGCCGTGGCGCGTGCCCTCGGTGCGGAAATGCGCGTCGATGAAGGGGATCAGCTGGCGGATGTGGTAGGTCTCCCACTGCGGCGTGCCGTAGCCGCTATTGTTGAACCAGTCGCAGTAGAAGCCGCCGTCGCCCGCGTCCGGCATGACGATGATCATCGGATAGCCGGCGGTCAGCGCCTCGGCATTGCCCTCGCGGATCCAGGCGGTGTAGTCGTCCATCGCACCCTGCAGCAGGTACAGCACCGGGTAGCGCCGCGTCGGCGTCGAGTCGTAGCGGTCCGGCAGCAGGATGCGCAGCCTGGTCGGCGCGCTCAGCGCGCTGGTCTGCAGCGTCAGCTCCAGCAGGCGTGAATCGAGTTTCCTCGAGTCCAGCTGCACCAGCCTGCCGACCTCGACTTCCGGCGCCGGCTCGATCTCGGGCAAGGGCGGGGCGGGAGCGAACAGGCTGCAGGCGCCGAGCAGGGCCACCAGCAGGCCGGTGCCCAGCCTGCGCGCCGCGAGGCTCGATGACGGTTTCACAAGCGGTCGAAGAAGCGCAGGCTGCCGATGAAGCGCCCGCCCTCGGCATCGAGGTCCGGACTGCCGGCGTTGCGCGGATGCCGCTCCGAATACGCCACCGTGATCATCCAGTCCGGCGCCGTGGGGTGCAGGCACACCAGGCTGGTGGCATCGAGCGTGGTGCGGTCGGGTGTGCTGCGGTCCTCGGCGCTGGCGCTGGTCTTGACGCAATAGCTGCCGATCTCCGGCGCCAGGCTGGTGCTTTCCTGCAGCACGTGGAAGCGCCGCGGCTGCGCCTCGCCCTCCTGTCGCGCGATCATGTCGTCGAGGAACTCCTTGATCGTGCCGTAATGGCGCGGCGCCTGGTGCGCCGTCGCCACCAGCAGTACGCGGCTGCCGGGCGCGATGCCCTCGTGCTCGAAGCCGGCATCGGTGCCGGGCGGGTCCTTGCGCACCCAGCCCGAGCCCAGGGGCGGCACGATCGAATAGCCGGAGAAGGCCAGGCGCCGGGCCACGGCCACCGGCTCCGGCGGCGGCGCGGCGCAGGCCGCCAGCAGAAGCACCATGGCGCAAGCAAACAGGCGTGTACCGCCCATACCGTCTCCCCGGATCGCCGCGGCTGCGGCGCGTTTTGCCTAGGATAACGGCAGAGGGCCGGTCGCGGACACGCCGCGCCGGCCCTCCGGGACCCTCGTTGGTACCGTTTAGTGCATGCCCAGCACGCGGAACACCAGGAACAGGCCGGCGGCGAAGGTCATCGCGCCCAGCAGCACGCACACCGGCAGGGTCAGCACCCAGGCCAGCAGCACGTTGCGGATGGTGTCGCCCTGCACCCCGGACTTGTTCGCCACCATGGTGCCGGCGATGCCGGAGGACAGCACATGGGTGGTGCTCACCGGCAGCCCCAGCTGGTCCGCCGCCTCGATGGTGGCGAAGGCCACCAGCTCGGCCGAGGCGCCCTGGCCATAGGTCAGGTGGGCCTTGCCGATCTTCTCGCCCACCGTCACCACGATGCGCTTCCAGCCGATCATCGTGCCCAGGCCCAGGGCGAAGGCCACCGCCACCTTGACCCATACCGGGATGAAGGTGGTCAGGCCCTTGAGGTCGCCGGCGTACTTGCCGGCCGCGGCCTTGTCCACGCCCGCCGGCAGCTTGCCCGCCTTGTCCAGCTTGCCCAGGGTCTCGGTCACCATGTACAGGTCCATGCGCAGGTCGCGGCGCTTGTCCGGCTGCACCTCGTTGAGGCTCTTCAGGCCCTGCAGGCCGGCGATCACCGTGCTGTTGGCCTGGGCCAGGGCCGGGATGGTGTTCTCGTCGATCTTCCTGGTTTTGAGGAACTGGGTCAGCGCCGTACGCGCCGCCGCCTCGTCCAGAGTCGGCGCGCCGGACGGGGCGAGGGAAGCCTGGATGCTGGTGGCGCTGGCTTGCACCCGCGCCAGCTTGTCGCCGTCCGCACCCAGGTTGAGGGCAAAGCCCACCGGTGCGATGCCGATCAGGATCAGCATGATCAGGCCCATGCCCTTCTGGCCGTCATTGGAGCCGTGGGCGAAGCTGACGCCGGTGCAGGTCAGCACCAGCAGCGCGCGTACCGGCCAGGGCGGCGGCGTGTCGCCTTTGGGCGACTCGAACAGCGCCGGCATCTTGATCAGGGCCTTCATCAGCAGCAGCACCAGGGCCGCGAAGACGAAGCCGATGATCGGCGAAAACAGCAGCGCCTTGCCGGTGTCCGCCACCTTCGCCCAGTTGACGCCGTCGCCGAAGGCCGAGCCCGGCGACAGGTAGGAGTTCATCAGCCCCACGCCGACGATCGAGCCGATCAGGGTGTGCGAACTGGAGGCGGGCAGGCCCAGGTACCAGGTGCCGACGTTCCAGATGATCGCCGAGAGCAGCAGGGCGAAGACCATGGCGAAGCCGGCACCCGAGCCGACGTTCAGCACCAGCTCCACCGGCAGCAGCGCCAGGATGCCGAAGGCCACCGCGCCGCTGGAGGTCAGCACCCCGATCAGGTTCCACATGCCCGACCACACCACCGCCTGCGAAGGCTTCAGCGTGTGGGTATAGATGACCGTGGCCACAGCATTGGCCGTGTCATGGAAGCCGTTGACGAACTCGAAGCTCAGCGCCATCAGCAAGGCCAGCGCCAGCATGATGAAAGTGAACGTGTCGATCCCCAGTTCGGCCAGCATGGCGAACTCCCTGTCGTTTGTTGGAAAAGTCATCTTGGTGGGCGCAGGTTGCGGATTTATGAAGCCCGCCCGGGGCTGGCCCGGATGTAAAGAACTGTTGCTCCCGCAATGTTCCCCCCGATTCAAGGGGGCGCGACTGGCCGGTACTGCAGGCAAACTGTGTCCCTGCCCGGACGGAGCTCCGGCGCCCGCCAACCCAGGGAGATAGAGACATCATGAGGAAAAACAGGAGTTTTCTGCTCATCGCCGCACTGTTCGGCAGCGCCACCGCCTACGCCGACTGCGACCGCCCCAAGAACGATTTCGACGACCTCTACTGCCTCGACAAGGTCTACATCCAGTCCGACAAGGACCTCAATGACGAGTACGGCAAGCTGTCCAAACAGCTTGACGCCAACGGCAAGTCCGCCCTCAAGCATGGCCAGCTGGCCTGGATCAAGTCGCGCAACGACCAATGCAGCATGAAGGACGACCACGGGTTCTGGGTCAATCTCGACTGCGCCACCCAGACCACCATTGCACGTACCCAGTTTCTTCAGGATCGCAATCGTGAGTGCGCCAGTGCGGGTTGCATGCCGAGCAAGCTGAACGAGACGAACTGAAGCGGCGACAAGGTCCGTTCGCTCCGAGTCGATCCGAAGGATCGTATCGAGGGGGTGCGCATTCCTTGCCACTTTTGACTCGTCATTCCCGCGAACGCGGGAATCCAGCGCTGCCTCAGGGTGTGCGGACCTTTCATCACGTGCCGCACTGCCTTCGCAGAATGAAGCCGTGGATTTTCGCCTACAGGCGAGTTACTGTTTGGCAGCAGCGCCAAAAAGTAACCAAAAAGCGCCGCCTCCCGGGAACTGCGCCCTCCTATCGCAAAAGAAGAAGCGCGATAAGAGGGTGCCCTGCGCTTCTCGCCTGCGTCGGGGTCCAGCGACAGGCCATCCCTGGCCTGACGCTGGACGCTTCG
>FTAG01000605.1_pt1 | contig 12088 bp, 14 predicted proteins | sample 1638911 | NCBI WGS metagenome assembly FTAG01 (sample SAMEA3914813, study PRJEB12502) | metagenome | biome: forest; material: soil | place: Canada | collected 2011-07-07 | depth 0.3 m
CGGCGGATGAAAGCCTGTTCCTTTTCTTCCGGCTTCATCTGCATTTTCTTCACCAGTTCGTCGTCATGCAGGTTCTGCGCGGCGCGCCTGGATTCCAGCTTGATGCGCAGGCGCAGCTCGTTCTGCGAGTCGGCATTGCGGATCGCCTCTTCGTAGCCAATCACGCCCTTCTCGAACAACTCGAACAGGAACTGGTCGAAGGTGAACATGCCCTGCTCGTTGGAGCGGCCCATCACTTCCTTGATGCCGGCCACGTCGCCCTTGAAGATCAGGTCGGCGATCAGCGGCGAGTTGATCATGATCTCCATCGCCGCGACGCGGCCGCCGTTCTCGCGCCGCACCAGGCGCTGCGAGATGATGGCGCGCAGGTTCAGCGACAGGTCCATCAGCACCTGCTCGCGCTTGTCCTCGGGGAAGAAATTGATGATGCGGTCCAGCGCCTGGTTGGCGCTGTTGGCGTGCAGGGTGGACAGTACCAGGTGTCCGGTTTCGGAGAACTGCACCGCGTAGTCCATCGTCTCGCGGGTGCGGATTTCGCCGATCTGGATCACGTCGGGCGCCTGGCGCAGCGTATTCTTCAGCGCGTTTTCCCAGGAGTAGGTGTCGGCGCCAACCTCGCGCTGCGTCACCAGGCAGCCCAGATGCGGGTGCACGTATTCCACCGGGTCCTCGATGGTGATGATGTGGCCGCGCGAATTGGCGTTGCGGTAGCCCAGCATCGCCGCCAGCGAGGTGCTCTTGCCCGAGCCGGTGGCGCCGACCATCAGCACCAGGCCGCGCTTGGACATGACGATCTGCTTGAGCTGCTCCGGCAGCTGCAGCTGCTCGAAGGTCGGAATCTCGGTGGTGATGGTACGCAGCACGCCGCCAACCTGGCCCATCTGCACGAAGGTGCTGACGCGGAAGCGGCCGATGCCGGGCGGGGCGATGGCGAAATTGCACTCGTTGGTCGCCTCGAACTCCTTGATCTGGCGGTCGCTCATCAGCGCGCGGATCAGCAGCGCCGAATTCTCCGCCGACAGCGGCTTGTCCATCACCGGGGTGACCTGTCCGTCCAGCTTCATCGCCGGCGGGAAGCCCGCCGTAATGAACAGGTCCGAGCCGCCCTTCTGTTTCATCACCGTCAGCAGCTGCTGGATGAGCTTGATTGCCTGGTCGCGTTCCATGCTCCTACTCCCCTAAATCGCTCTTTTAGTAGCTGCCCGACGAGTAGGCGGCGAAGTCCGTCTTGTTCTCGGCGCGGGAGCGCGCTTCGGCCACGTCCACCAGGCCGCGCTTGACCAGATCCTTGAGGCACTGGTCCAGCGTCTGCATGCCGTCCTTGGCGCTGGTCTGGATGGTCGAATACATCTGCGCGATCTTGTTCTCCTTGATCAGCGCGCGCACCGCCGGCGTGCCGATGAGGATTTCATGGGCCGCGATGCGGCCGCCGCCGCGGCGCTTCATCAGGGTCTGGGCGATGACCGCACGCAGGCCGGTGGAGAGCATGGCGCGCACCATGTCCTTTTCCGCCGCCGGGAACACGTCGACCACGCGGTCGATGGTCTTGGAGGCCGAGGTGGTGTGCAGGGTGCCGAACACCAGATGCCCGGTTTCCGCGGCGGTCAGCGCCAGGCGGATGGTTTCAAGATCGCGCATTTCGCCCACCAGGATGGTGTCCGGGTCCTCGCGCAGCGCCGAGCGCAGCGCCTCGGAGAAACCGAGGGTGTCGCGGTGCACCTCGCGCTGGTTGATCAGGCACTTCTTGGACTGATGCACGAACTCGATCGGATCCTCGATGGTGAGGATATGGCCGAACTCGTTCTCGTTGATGTAGTTGACGATCGCCGCCAGGGTGGTGGACTTGCCCGAACCGGTGGGGCCGGTGACCAACACCAGGCCGCGCGGCGTCTCGGCGATGTCCTTGAAAATCGAGGGGCACTTGAGGTCTTCCAGGCTCAGCACCTTGCTCGGAATGGTGCGGAAGACCGCGCCCGAGCCGCGTGCCTGGGTGAAGGCGTTGACGCGGAAGCGCGCCAGGCCGGGGATTTCGAAGGAGAAATCGGTTTCGTAGAACTCGTCGTAGGCCTTGCGCTGACGGTCGTTCATGATGTCGTAGATCATGTCGTGCACCTGCTTGTGCTCCAGCGCTGGCAGGTTGATGCGCTTCAGATCGCCATCGACGCGGATCATCGGCTCCACGCCCGCGGACAGGTGCAGATCGGAAGCGCCCTGCTTTACGCTGAAAGTCAGCAGCTGTGCAATATCCACGACGTCGAAACTCCCGTTTGAGCCGGTCCGGGAACGGTGCCCGCCCTGGCCCCAAGAATTGAGACAAACTCCCCTATCCGCTGAACTTATCGGCAAACCCGCCGGACGGCAAGCGGAACGCCATAAACTAGGCAAATGAACGACATAGCCGGCAATCTGGCGACGCTACTTCAAGCCGTGCAAGGTGCGTGCTCGGCGGCCGGACGCCCCTTGGGGGCGGTGCGCCTGGTGGCGGTGTCGAAAACCTTCCCGCCCGGGGCGATCCAGGCCGCCGCCGCCGCCGGACAGCGCGCCTTCGGCGAGAACTACCTGCAGGAGGCCCTGGGCAAGATCGAGGCCCTGCGCGGCGCCAGCCTGGAATGGCATTTCATCGGCCCGGTGCAGAGCAACAAGACCCGTGACCTGGCCAGCCATTTCGACTGGGTGCACGGCATCGAGCGCCTGAAGATCGCCGAACGGCTGTCGGCGCAGCGGCCTGACGATCTGCCCCCTCTCGACCTCTGCGTACAGGTCAACGTCTCCGGCGAGGCGAGCAAGTCCGGCTGCGCGCCGCGGGAAGCGCCCGCCCTGTGCGCCACCATCGCCGCCCTGCCGCGCCTGCGCCTGCGCGGCCTGATGGCGATCCCGGAGGCTGCGCAACGGGCCGAGGATGCGCGGCCGGCGTTCCGCGCCCTGCGTGAGCTGCACGAGCGGATCCGCGCGGCGGGAATGGTCGACCCGGAGCGGTTCGACACCCTGTCCATGGGGATGTCGGGCGATTTCCGGGTCGCCATCGAGGAAGGCGCGACGCTGGTGCGGGTGGGCAGCGCGATTTTTGGGAAACGCCGGGACTCGGGACTCGGGACTCGGGACTCGTGAACAGCAAAAGCAGCGGGCTCGGCCCCCAAATCCGCCCCTCGCATTTACAATCGTGATGCCATCGACTTCAGAACTGAAGGTTGCACGCCATGCGCTTTCCCCCGAGTCCCGAGTCCCGAGTCCCGAGTCCCGGCTTTCAAGACGCCGCCAAGAAAGCCGCCGCCGAAGCCGCCCTCAAGTACGTCGTGCCGGGGGAGATCCTCGGCGTCGGCACCGGCTCCACCGTGAATTTCTTCATCGACGCCCTGGCGAAAATGAAGCAGGACATTCCCGGCGCGGCCTCCTCCTCCGAGGTCAGCAGCGCCCGCCTCAGGGCGCTGGGCATCCCGGTGGTCGACCTCAACAGCGCCGGCACCCTGTCGATCTACGTCGACGGTGCCGACGAGGCCAATCACCAGTTGCAGCTGATCAAGGGCGGCGGCGCCGCCCTGACCCGCGAGAAGATCGTCGCCGCCGCCAGCCGCAAATTCATCTGCATCGCCGACGAATCCAAGCTGGTGCCGGTGCTGGGCAAGTTTCCGCTGCCGGTGGAAGTGATTCCGATGGCGCGCTCCTACGTCGCGCGCGAGCTGGTCAAGCTCGGCGGCATGCCGGAGTGGCGCGAGAAAGTGGTCACCGACAACGGCAACCTCATTCTCGACGTCGCCGGCCTGTCGATCACCGACCCGGTGAAGCTGGAGGAACAGATCGGCCTGCTCGCCGGCGTGGTCACGGTGGGACTGTTCGCGCGGCGCCCGGCGGACGTACTGATCCTGGGCTCGCCCGCCGGCGTGCGGGAGCTGAAAGTCTGAGCTGAACGCGCATGTAAAAGGCCGACTCACGCAGAGTCGTAAAGCTAAAGAGCAACAGCCTCGCGCAAAGACGCAAAGAAGCGCAAAGAGCGCAAAGAGCGCAAAGAGCGCAAAGAGCGCAAAGAGCGCAAAGAGCGCAAAGAAAAGCGAATAGAGGAGTTTCGCCGTTCTCCTTTGAAGCTTTTCTTTGCGCTCTTTGCGAGCTTCACCTTTGCGTCTTTGCGCGAGGCTGTTCGCTTTTACCTTGCGACCTCGCAAGCCGCCGGCCAGGTCCGCCTACAGCGCTTCCAGCTTCGCCCGCAGCTCGTTGTACAGGTCCTGCACCATCTTCTCGTTGCCGGCCTCCGCCTCCACCGTCACGGTGTCCTCGTTGGAGATGAAGATGGTCAGGGTGTAGAGATCACCTTCCTCGGCCAGTTCCAGCATGCGGATCTCGGACAGCTTGACCAGCGTGGTCCGGTTCTGAAACTCGATCTCCACGAATTTGTTGCCCATTGCTGCGTTTCCCTGGTCGATGATGGCGCAAATGCAGCAAACGCTATGCCACTTTCGGTGCTATTCCGGTTTGTGGCAGACCGCTTCGACGTTGTGGCCATCCGGATCGACGACGAAGGCGCCGTAGTAGCCGGCGTGGTAATGCGGACGCAGGCCGGGTACGCCGTTGTCCCTGCCGCCGGCCGCCAGCGCAGCCCGGTAAAAGGCATCCACTGCGGCACGGTCGTTGGCGACGAAGGCCACGTGCAGGCAACCCCTCAGTGCGCTGTCGGCGCGGTCGCCGATCCAGAAATAGGGCTTGCCGTTCTCGCCGAAGCCGACGTGGCCGTTGCCGCCGGTTTGCTCGGCCGTCAGCTCCATGATCTTGACGATGCCCAGCGGCGCCAGCGCCTTCTCGTAGAAAGCCCTGGAACGGGCCAGGTCCGAAACGGAAAAACCGATGTGGTCGAGCATGCGGGACTCCTGGCTGGCGACAGCTGGAGCATAACAAGGGCGGATGACGGCCTGGCGGCGGGCTTTGCGGCTACCATGGGACAGGCTTTGCAGGGTGAGTCCATGGATTCAGACCGCGACGCGTTGAACGATCTTGCCGGCATGGGCAGCCTGGGCCTGCTGGCGCGTATGCTCGATCCGGTGCAGGCCTACATCCTGCAAGGCCGCCTGCAGGCCGAGGGCATCCCGGTATTCGTTGCCGATGGGCAACTGGTGCAGACCAACCCGCTATGGACCTTCGCGCTGGGCGGCGTGCGGGTGCTGGTGCCGGAGCACCTCATGCAGCGGGCGCAGGCCGTGATGACGGCCCTGGAGGAAGGGCGCTACGCCCTCGACGAGGACGCAGCGCCCGATGATGCGCCCGGCGCAACCTAGCGGCGATAGCCGCCGCGGTTGCCGCCCTTCAGATCCTTCTTCTCTTCGTTGACGCGCAGCAGGTTGCCGCGCAGGTCCTTGCCGTTGAGGCCGGCGATGGCGGCGCGGGCCTCGTGGCCCTCCATCTCGACAAAGCCGAAACCGCGGCACTTGCCGGAGAACACGTCATGGGCCAGCTTGATCGAGCGCACCCGGCCATGGGCCGAGAACAGCTCGGTGATTTCCTTTTCGGTGGCGTCGGGCGGCAGGTTGCCAGCGTAAATCTTCAGCATCTTTCTACTCCTGGTAAAACGTAGGTCGGCCTTCAGGCCGACGTAGCTGTCGCCCTCGAGGGCGACCTACACTCAATGAACCTTGCGCGACTTGCCGGCGCGGCGCTCGGCGTCGCGCTGCGCCTGGCTGGCGCCCCTGCCGTGACGGAAGCCGCCGCCCTTGCCCGGCAGGTTCGGCCGCTGCGGCTGATGGCGCTGCACGTTCTCCGGCAGCCTGACGGCGACATGGCGCGCGGTCTCTTCGGCGGTGGGCGGCGAGCCCGGCTCGAAGCCCGGCACCGGCGCGGACGGGATCTGCTTGCGCAGCAGCTTCTCGATGTCCTTGAAGAACTGGCGCTCGTCCGGGCTGACCAGCGAGATCGCCTCGCCCGCCACGCCGGCGCGGCCGGTGCGGCCGATGCGGTGCACGTAGTCCTCCGGCACGTTGGGCAGCTCGTGGTTGATGACGTGCGGCAGCTGGTCGATGTCGATGCCGCGCGCGGCGATGTCGGTCGCCACCAGCACCTTTACCTTGCCAGCCTTGAAATCGGCCAGGGCCTTGGTGCGCGCGTTCTGCGACTTGTTGCCGTGGATCGCACCGGTGTTGATGCCGTGCTTGGCCAGCTGCTCGGCCAGGCGGTTGGCGCCGTGCTTGGTGCGGGTGAACACCAGCACCTGCTGCCAGTCGCCTTCCTTCACCAGGTGGGCGATCAGGCCGGTCTTGCGCGCCTTGTCGACCGGGTGGGCGCGCTGCACCACCAGCTCGGCGGCGGTGTTGCGCGGCGCCACGTCGACCGTGGCCGGGTTGTGCAGCAGGCCCTCGGCCAGCTTGCGGATGTCGGCGTTGAAAGTGGCGGAGAACAGCAGGTTCTGGCGCTTCTTCGGCAGCACCGCGAGCACCTTGCGGATGTCGCGGATGAAGCCCATGTCGAGCATGCGGTCGGCCTCGTCCAGCACCAGGGTGTCGACCAGGGACAGGTTGACGGTCTTCTGCTGCATGTGGTCGAGCAGGCGGCCCGGGGTGGCGACGATGATGTCGACGCCGCGGCGCAGCAGGTCGATCTGCGGGTTGATGCCGACGCCGCCGAAGATCACGGCGACGCGCGGCTTGAGGTGGCGGCCATAGGCGCGCATCGCCTCCGCCACCTGCGCGGCAAGCTCGCGCGTCGGCACCAGCACCAGCACCCGCGGACCAGGCTGGCCGCTGCCAGCCAGCTTGTGCAGGATCGGCAGGGTGAAGGCGGCGGTCTTGCCGGTGCCGGTCTGCGCGGCGGCGAGCAGGTCACGGCCCTGCAGCACCACCGGGATGGCCTGCTTCTGGATCGGCGTGGGTTCGGCGTAGCCTTCTTCGGAGATGGCACGCAGCAGTTCGGGCGCAAGGCCCAGATCGGAAAACGACATCTTTTATGACTCCTGAATCCGCCACACCGCGCAAAAAGGCGCGGAACCGGTTCAGGCAGTTGATGAAAGGGGATGGCGTATGGCCGTCAGGACATCGCCGGGTTTGCTGTAAAGCCAGGCCCTCACCCCGCCAATCGCTTCGCGATCGGCCCTCCCCTCTCCCGCTTCGCCGGAGAGGGACAGTGGTCGGCGGCGCAGCCGCCGTGAGAGTCCAAGCTTCAGGGGCGCAACCGGAGCGCCGCTTCAAACTGGTGGGCATTTTACATCATTGCGGACATTCACGCTTGTGTCCGCGACTTGGCGGTATGCTGCCCTCCCCTGAACCCCGCAAAGGATGCGCCGATGAACAAGACCCTGGTTACCGGTTTGCTGCTCAGCGCCACGCTGGCCGCGGCCGCCTGCTCGCAGAAGTCGCCGCCGCCGGATGCGGCGCCCGCCCCCGCCGCCCCGGCGGCGACGCCCGCCGCGGCCTCCGTCACCGCCCCCGCCGCGCCGGCGGCCAGCGCCCTGCCGCGCCAGAAGGCGCCGGACGGCACCAGCGTCAGCTTCAGCGGCATCAAGAACGGTGACACCGTCACCAGCCCGTTCAAGGTCGGCTTCGCCGTCACCGGCGCCAAGGTCGCCCCGGCCGGCACCAGCGACGCCGGCACCGGCCACTTCCATCTGCTGATCGACACCGACACCCTGCCGCCGCAGGACGCGCCGCTGCCGGCCAGCGCCACGGTGAAACACTACGGCAAGGGCCAGACCGAGGACACCATCACCCTGCCGCCGGGCTCGCACACCCTGCAGATCGAGCTGGCCGACGGCCTGCATGTACCGTTCGATCCGCCGGTGCTGTCGGACAAGATCACCGTCACCGTGAAATAAGCGCGGTCCATCGCAGGAAGGACTTCGGGCACGCACCCCAAAAGCCCCGCAGCTTGCGGGGCTTTTTTTTGGCGAATCGACTACAGTGTACGCGCCACGATTCAAGGAAGAATGTGCATGGCATCGCCGATGGGAATCAAACGGCCCGCCGTTGTCACGGGCGGGAATGCTGTTGCCGGGCCGGTCCGCGGGAAACTGGCGGCTCGCTGCACGCCTGCACTGCTCGCCGCACTGGCCGGCTGTACCGACTACGCCTTCTATGTGCGGCCTGACTCGGGCGCCGCCATCCCGATCGATCTGATCGGCCTCTCTGCCGCGGGCCTGGGTTTGGATCCGCTGGACCTGGCGGCGACCTTCAAGTCCGACGATGCGGTGCAGCCGCAGTCTTCCGACACGCTGTACCAGTCGATCCAGGCCAGCCTCAAGTCCCGCGGTATCGAGCGTGTGCACCGCTACAGCCCCGCGCAGGGCGACGTCTCCGCCGAGATCGCGGCGATGGCGGCGAACGCGCCGCCCGCGCGCACGACACCGCGCCTGCTGGTGCTGGTGGAAAACCATCCCGACCTGAGCGGCCGCACGGCGGTGAAATACTTCTTCTCCGGCATGAGCCTCGGAGCCTGGAGCCTCGCCAAGCCCACCGACCGCTACAACATCACCCTGGCCTACCGCGACGCGCATGGCCTGGCCCACGTCTACCACGGCCACCAGGACCTGATCTTTTCCACCGGCTCCACCGTGTTCGGCCGCGACGGCGAGGCAGTGGCAGGGCTGCGCCGCTTCGGCGACCCCGATGCCGCCTTCAGCGCGGCCATGACCAATTCCGTCACGGGCGGCCCCGGCGTGGTCACCGTCGGCCAGCCCGATTTCGCAGCAACCGAAGCGGCCAAGCCCGGTGGCGCGCCAGGTTCAGCCGCACCGGACTCCGCCAGGCGGAATTGAGGCAGGCACCACGACGTCGAGAGAACGGTATGGGTGCGGCTTTCTGATTGACGCCCGTGCCCGCGCACCTGTCGGCGCTCGCCCGGCGTGGCGTTCTGGAGCCGGCCATTACGGCGTATCGACAGACCGCCGCGGAACCTGAATTCCCTGCCGGCGGTGGAAAGGCCGATTACGGCGCCACCGCCCTTTGCCTCGGGATACGCTTGCGCCGATACTCGTTTCCCCCGAACTGGCTGCGCGCGGCCAGCGCCGCGCGTCAGCCTTGAAAAACACCAGGACAGCAAGAGGACGGCATGCAGATCGAAGACAGCGTATTCATCGTCACCGGCGGCGCTTCCGGCCTGGGCGCCGGCACCGCGCGCAACCTGGTCCGCCTCGGCGGCAAGGTGGTGGTGGCCGACCTCAACGAAGTCGCCGGCCAGGCGCTGATCAAGGAACTGGGTCCGTCGGTGCGCTTCGTCCGCGCCGACGTCGCCGCCGAGGCCGACGCCAAGGCCGCGGTCGCCGCCGCGGTGGAGAGTTACGGCGCCGTGCACGGCCTGGTCAACTGTGCCGGCATCGCCATCGCCGAGAAGGTGCTGGGCAAGGAAGGGCCGCACGCCCTCGCCAGCTTCGCCCGCTGCCTCAACATCAACGTCGTCGGCAGCTTCAACTTCATCCGCCTCGCCGCCGAGCAGATGGCCAGGCAGCCGGCCAACGAGGAAGGCGAGCGCGGCGTCATTGTCAACACCGCCTCCATCGCCGCCTACGACGGCCAGATCGGCCAGGCCGCCTATGCCGCCTCCAAGGGCGCGGTGGTCGGCATGACCCTGCCCATCGCCCGCGAGTTCGCCCGCAGCGGCATCCGCTGCGTCACCATCGCCCCCGGCCTGTTCGAGACGCCGATGATGGCCGGCCTGCCGCAGGAAGCGCAGGAATCGCTCGGCCGCAGCGTGCCCTTCCCCTCGCGCCTGGGCCGCGCCACCGAGTACGCCGCGCTGGTGCAGCATATCGTCGAGAACGTCATGCTCAATGGCGAGACGATCCGCCTCGATGGGGCGCTGCGCATGGCGCCGAAGTGACTACAGGATGTGGTCATCCCCGCCAGCACATGGATGTGCGTTGAGCCGGACTTATTCGTGAATGCCGGTATAGTGCCGGCATGACGGACAAGGAAGACAAGTCCCGCCTGGCGGTGCTGATCGACGCCGACAATGCCCAGGCCGACATCGCCGAAGGTCTGCTGCGCGAGATCGCCAAGTACGGCGTGGCCAGCGTCAAGCGCGCCTATGGCGACTGGACCACCGACAACCTGAAGAGCTGGAAGAAGGTTCTGCTGCACCACTCGATCCAGCCGATCCAGCAGTTCGGCTACACCTCCGGCAAGAACGCCACCGACTCGGCGCTGATCATCGATGCGATGGACCTGCTCTACACCGAGCGCTTTTCCGGCTTCTGCATCGTCTCCAGCGACAGCGACTTCACGCCGCTGGCCGCCCGCATCCGCGAGCAGGGCCTGACGGTCTACGGCTTCGGCGAGAAGAAGACGCCGGCGGCCTTCGTCTCGGCCTGCGACAAGTTCATCTATACGCACCTGCTGAAGACGCCGGCGGCCGACGAGGAGCCGGCGCAGGAAAAGAAGTCCGGCGGCGACGAGCCGATTTCCCGCAAGAAACTGGCGGGCTTCATCCGCTCGGCCATCGACGCCGGCTCGGACGAGTCCGGCTGGGCCGCGCTGTCGGCGGTCGGATCGAACATCGTGCGGCAGCTGCCGCAGTTCGACCCGCGCGACTATGGCCACAAGAAACTGCGCGACCTGGTGGCGGAGATGAAGGAGCAGTTCGAGCTGGACGAGCGCCCGCGTGCCGATGGCCGCTCCAGGGACATTTATCTTCGCGACAAGCGCAAGAAGAACACGGGCGCCAAGTAGGCACCACACGGCGGAGGAGGCTGCGGGCGTTTCGATGTCACACGCGCCAGCCCTGGTTCGTCTATTGGGCAAGCCGGCGATTCAGCCGGACTCAAGCCCGACCCAAGGACCAAACCATGGAACCCAGACTGGACCTGCCCAAGACCTCCCCTGCCGCCTTCAACGCGATGCTCGCCCTGCAAGGCCTGATCAACAAGAGCGGCCTCGACCTCACGCTGCTCGAACTGGTCAAGCTGCGCGCCTCCCAGCTCAACGGCTGCGCCTTCTGCCTGGCGATGCACGTGCGCGACGCGCGCCGGCACGGCATCAGCGACGAGCGCATGCACCTGCTCAATGCCTGGCGCGAAACGCCCGCCCTCTACAGCGAGCGCGAACGCGCCGTGCTGGCCTGGACCGAGGCGCTGACCTTCATTGCCGACAGCCATGCTCCGGACGAGGTGTATCAGCAGGTGCGCACGCACTTCTCCGACAAGGAGCTGGGCGACCTGACCCTGGCCATCGCGACCACCAACGGCTGGAACCGCCTGGCCATCGCCATGCGCAAGCCGCCGCAACTGGAAAGCCTGGACCAGGCCGCGTGAAGGCCGGTCGTTGAGAACGCTCAGCCGCTGCGGAGCGGGTTCCCGCCCGCTCCCAGCGGCAGTTGCAGCGGCCAGTGCGCGACCAGCTCGCGCTTGGCCGGCAGCTTCAGCCGCTTGACCCGCGCTTCCAGCCTGAGCGCCTCGGAACGGGATACACAGGGGCGTGCGGCGAGCATCAGCCGCGGCACATTGAGCCGGGTGAACATGGCGCCCTTGCCAGAGCAGTGCTGCTCGAAGCGCTGCGCCAGGTCGACGGTGATGCCGGCATAAAGCCGGCCGTTGCGGCACTCCAGCAGATAGACGAACCAGGGCCGGCCTTGCGGCGCTTCACTGGGCTTCGGCTCGATGCGGCGTGCGCGGGGCATGCCGCGATTGTCGCCGATCGGGCGGCGCCGCGGTTCAGTTCAGGCGAGGCTCAGTGGTGGCCGGAATGACCGCCGCCGCCGCCACCGTGGAAGCCGCCACCGCCGCCACCATGGAAACCGCCACCGCCACCCCCGCCATGGAAACCGCCGGAGGGAGCGCCGCCCCCATGAAAGCCGCCGTTGAAGCCGCCGCCGCCGTGGAAACCACCGCCGCCGAAGCCACCACCCCCATGGAAAGCGGGGGCCGAGGCCTGCATCGGACGGAAATTCTGCTGCGGCGAGGCGAAGCGCTGCCCCCCGCCCTGCCAGGCCTGGCGGTTCTGCTGCGCCGGCATTGGCCGGGGCGCCGGACGCGGCGCGTTGTTCCAGCCACCACTCGGCGCACCCTGAAAACGGTTGCCGCCATTGCCGTTGAAGGCCGGCTGCGGCGCAGCACCGGGGCGCGGTGCGCCATGCCAGCCCGGGTTCGGCGTGGGATAGGGACCATGCCCGCCGCCATTCCAGCCGCCGC
>FTAG01000313.1_pt1 | contig 12056 bp, 14 predicted proteins | sample 1638911 | NCBI WGS metagenome assembly FTAG01 (sample SAMEA3914813, study PRJEB12502) | metagenome | biome: forest; material: soil | place: Canada | collected 2011-07-07 | depth 0.3 m
CCGGGCACTTGATCTCGCCCAGGCGGTCGGCCATGTTCGGCACCTTCATGGTCTTGATCACCTGCGGGTTCTGCAGCTTCATCAGCTCGAAGCGCTCGCTGACCAGCTGGTCGTCGATGAACTTCTTGTCGACCACCATCGCTTCTTCGAAGAAGTAGCGCAGGCGCTGCTCGGTGACCGGCGTGGCGGACATGAACACTTCCTTCATCGTCGCCATGGCCGGCATCAGGAAGTAGTCGGGCTGGTTCTCGATACCGCCGGGGGCCATCACCACCAGCTTCTCGACCTTGGCCGGGTGGTCGACGGTGAAGCGCAGCGCCACAGCGCCGCCGAGCGAGTTGCCGATCAGGGTGTATTTGCTGACGCCGACGTGGTCGAGCGTCTGCTTGACGCATTCGACGAACAGCTCAATCGGGTATTCGATATTGTCCGGCTTGTCGGAATAGCCGTAGCCGATATGGTCGATGACGATGTTGCGGTAGCCGTGCTCGGCGAGGTAAGGATAGTTGCCCTTGAAATTGCTGTGGCCGCAAGCGCCGGAGCCGGAGCCGTGCAGCCAGACCACGACCGGGCCCTTACCCACGTCCAGGAAATGGATCTTGTGGCCGTTGGGGAGCTTGACGTACTGGCCTTCTGGAACGGGTTTGCTGGACATGGATCCTGGTCCCGGTAGGTGGTCGGAAGCGGCGCCCGCGACGATTCACCGCGGGCCGGCGGATAGGCGACATTGTTCACGCCGGAAGCCGGTCCATGCTTCATCCTTTTGGACTACAGTAAAGGCGCTTCTGATCGCCTAGGATGCGCAACTTCAAACGTTTACCCCGGTTTCAGGGGGCTTTCGGAGAGATTCGTGAACCAGCGCAAAGTGGTGCTCGTCACCGGCGGCGGCAAGGGCATCGGCAGGGGCATCAGCGAGCGCTACCTCGCCGCCGGCTTCGACGTGGTGATCTGCGGCCGCGAGCAGCCGGCCCAGCTGCCCGAGCACGCCGACCGCCGCGCCGAGTTCATCGCCGCCGACGTGCGCGACCGTGCCGCAGTCGACGCCCTGTTCGCGCAGATCGCCGAGCGCCATGGCCACCTCGACGTGCTGGTCAACAACGCCGGCGGCGCCCCCTTCGCCATGGCCGACAAGGTCTCGCCGCGTTTCCACGAATCGATCATCGCGCTCAACCTGCTGGCGCCCCTGCACCTGGCGCAGAAAGCCAACGCCATGATGCAGGCGCAGGAACAGGGCGGGGTGATCGTGTTCATTGGCAGCATCAGCGCCTCACGCCCCTCGCCGGGCACCGCCGCCTACGGTGCCGCCAAGGCCGGCATCCTCAGTCTGGTCAGCTCGCTGGCGGTGGAATGGGCGCCCAAGGTGCGGGTGGTCGCGGTCAGCCCCGGCCTGGTGCAAACCGAACAATCTGAACTGCACTATGGCGACGAAGTCGGCATCGCCGCCGTGGCGGCGACCATCCCGGCCGGGCGCCTGGCCAATCCGGGCGAAATCGGCGACGCCTGCGTCTGGCTGTCCTCGCCGGTGGCCAGTTATGCCTCGGGCATCAACCTGCTGCTGCACGGCGGCGGAGAGCGGCCGGCGTTCCTGGCGGCGGCGGGCGCGAACCGGGATAACCTGTAGGTCGGCCTTCAGGCCGACTGCGCAGTCGACCTGAAGGCTGACCTATAAGAGTACTACCGCGCCAGAAACCCCCCATCCACCGCAAACACCGCCCCATTGGCATAGGACGCGCGGTCGGAACACAGCCACACCGCCATGTTGGCGATCTCGGCCGCCGTACCGACGCGTCCGCTGGGTACAGTGGCCGCCGCCATGTCGCGGAACTGCTGGATCGCCAGCACCGGCTGGGTCATCGGCGTCTCGATGAAGCCCGGCGCAATGGCATTGCAGCGCACATTCTGCGCGCCATACTCCACCGCGATGGTCCGGGTCAGTCCCACCACGCCGTGCTTGGTGGCGACGTAGCCCGGCACGCCGGCAAAGGCGATCTGCCCGGCGATGGAGGCGGTGTTGACGATGGCGCCGCCGCCGGTCTTGAGCATTGCTTTCACCTGGTAGCGCAGGCAATAAAATACGCTGGACAGGTTCACCGCGACCATGCGGTCCCACAGCTCCAGCGGGTAGTCGATGGTGCCCGGCGGCATCGGGCCATCGGAGATGCCTGCATTATTGAATGCCGCATCAAGCCGGCCGAACTTCTCCACGGCGGCCTGCACCAGCGCCTCGCATTGCGCCGCTTTCGACACATCGGTGCGCACGAAGATTGCTTCGCTGCCCTTGTCGCGCAGTTCTGCCGCCAGGGCCTCGCCGGCCTCGGCGCCAACATCGGCCAGCACCAGCCTCGCACCTTCCTCGGCGAAGCGCAGGGCGGAGGCGCGGCCGATGCCGCTGGCGGCGCCGGTAATGATGGCGACCTTGTCCTTGAGTTCGTTCACGGGGCTCCTCGTGTCGTTCTGGTGTGGCGGCAAGATCGGCCAGGGACGGGGAGGCCGCATCGTCTGCGTGGACTATTGATGTCATCCTGAGCGCAGCGAAGGATCTGGTGCCACTCCTCCGCAACCAAGTGACGGAACCGGATTCTTCGCTGCGCTCAGAATGACACGCCTTATTGCGCCTCGAAGTCGATCACGTGAACCGGGCTGCCCTTGCCGTCCCATTCCCGCGCCGCCTTGATGCCGCTGCTGAAGCTTTCCAGCACCACCGGCGCCGCCTCGATGAACTCCAGCAGCATTCCCGGTTCGGCGGCGGACTCCATATAGGCCACGCGCACCACACCGTTGCTGGCCTCGAACGCCGGCACCAGGCCGCGCTGCTTCGCCTTGGCCACGTCGCCGTCGATGTCCCGCGACAGCCAGGCCACGTGGTGCATGCCGACCAGGGTACGGCCCTCGGCGTCCTGGTAGGGCGAAGGCGTCTTGCTGCTGACCTGGATCAGTTCGATCTGCACTTCGTCCTGGTAGGACAGGCCGACGTTCATCTTCACCTGCGTCTCCACCCCGCGACAGTGGCCGTGCAGGCTGGTGTTGCGGTACACCGTCCAGGGGCCGACGCCGGCAAAGTCCATCCAGTGGCGGATCGCGGCGTCGAGGTCCTCCACCAGCCAGGCGATCTGGCGGATCGGGCCATACGTGCGGGTATTCATGCGTCGGTCCTCGGTTTGGTGATCTCGAGCGGGCGGCGGTAGGAAATGTCGCCGCGGTCGCGGCTGACGCCGGAGCCGGCCATCAGCGCCTCCACCGCGGCGCGCATGTTCGGGTCGATCTGCGCCGCGCCGGGCAGGCCGCTGACCCATTCCACCACGCAGACCCGCCGCGCGATGGCCCAGCGTCCGGCGCGCCGCTCCAGCCGGTCGATGTAGCGGTTGCCGATGACGTCGATGCTGCCTGAGCGGTTGACGCCGATGTACAGGCAGTAGGTCTCGCTGTGCGCGCTGTCGCCGTCCAGCTCGCAGCTGTGGTTCTGGATCAGGTGGTGCGTGCTGCTCTGGTGCTCGCGGTGATGGGGCAGGGCCCAGTCCGCGAAGGCGGCGGGGCTGCCGACGAAGGCGCCGTGGTCGTCGATGGCGTCGGCGTGGTAGGCCGAGAGCAGCAGCTCGCGGTCGAGCCGGTCGACGCCGCGGGTGTAGCGCAGCAGGCATTCCTGGATCGCCTGGCGGTCGAGCAGCCGTTGCAGCGCGGCCTTGTCATCCATCGCTTTACCCTCCTTGCAGGACATCATTCGAGCATTTCGGCCCGCTCCGGTAGTCGTCCTATCGGGTGAGGCTGGAGCCGGGGCCTCCCTCCAATATGCGGATAAACGGAGGAGCAAAACATGCAGAACGATTTCCCCAAGGGCGCGGTCCTGGTGTTCGGTGGCAGCGGCGGCATCGGCCAAGGCGTGGCCATGACTTTTGCCCAGTGCGGCACCGATGTCGCCATCGCCTACCGCTCCAAGAAGGACGTAGCCGAGCGCGTCGCCGGCGAGATCCGCGGCACCGGCCGCAAGGCCAGTATCCACGCCACCGACGTCACCGATCCCAAGGCGGTGGAAGCGGCGGTGGAAGCCGCGGTAAAGGAGCACGGCCGCATCCACACCGTGGTCTTCGCCGCCGGCCCGGTGGTGGAGCAGGTGCACATTGCGGATACCTCGCACGAGCTGTACAAGCGCTCGATCGAGACCGAGGCGGTGGGCTTCTTCAACGTGGTCAAGGCCACCCTGCCCAGGCTGCGCGCGGCCGGCGGCGGCTCCTACGTGCACCTGGGTTCGGCCGGCCACGTCTGGTGGCCGCCCAAGGACGGCCTCTCCGTCGCCCCCAAGGCCGCCAACGAGGCCCTGGTCAAGGGCATCGCCAAGGAAGAGGGCCGCCACAACATCCGCGCCAACAGCGTACTGGTCGGCGTGATCGAGGCCGGCATGTTCCTGGAGCTGCTCAAGCGCGGCGTGTTCGACCAGGCCTGGATCGAGGAGACGCAGAAGCTGCTGCCGCTCAAGCGCTGGGGCAAGCCGGAGGAGATCGGCCACACCGCCGTGTTCCTGGCCTCCACCCGCGGCGGCTACATCACCGGGCAGCAGATCAATGTGTCCGGCGGATTTGGAATTTGATGAGTATTCGCTAGGAGATCGACAATGAGTTTGCCCCTGGAAGACCTGGAATTGATCAAGCGGCTCAAGTACGCCTACTGCCGTTGCATCGACACCGCCAACATCAAGGAAGTGAGGGAGCTGTTCACCGAGGACGCCGGCGTCTGCTATGTCGGCGGCACCTACCGCTTCGAAGCGAACGGCCGCGACAACATCATCCAGGCGCTGGAGGGTGCATTCCATTCCGAAGCCATCGCCTTCCATCACGTCAACCACCCGGAAATCGACTTCCAGTCGCCGACCGAGGCCACCGGCACCTGGTATCTGAAGGACTGGTTCCTCGACCTGCGCCACAAGATCATCACCGACGGTTCTTCCCTTTACAAGGATCGCTACGTCAAGCGTGGCGGCAAGTGGCTGATCCAGTACGCCAGCTACGAGCGCGTGTTCGAGATCGTCACGCCGTTCGAGAAGGCGCCGAACATCACCGCGCACTACCTGGCCAAGCACGGCAAGAAGCTGCCGCCAGCTTGATTTTCTTGTCATCCTGAGCGTAGCGAAGGATCTGGTGCCATCGGCCAGATCCTTCGCTACGCTCAGGATGACAGTCTGAGATTTCCTCGAAGGGAGGCGCGATGCTCGCAGCCGTGACAGGTGGGGGCGGCCGGCTCGGCTGTACCCTGGTGCGGGCCCTGCTGGAGCGCGGCGACCGCGTGCGCGTGCTGGAGCCGGGCGCCGGCGTGCCGGCCTCACTGGCCGGCCTGGATGTCGAGGTGATCCGCGGCTCGGTGCTGTCGGCGCCGGACGTGGCGTGCCTGGTCGACGGGGCAGGGGCGGTGTTCCACCTCGCCGCCAAGGTCAATCTCGACAAGGACCGCGACGGCAGCATCAAGGCCGTCAATGTCGAGGGCACCCGCAACGTCGCCGCAGCCTGCGCCAAGGGCGGCATCCGCCTGGTGCACTGCTCCTCGCACCACGCCCTGGTGCGCCACCCGCTGGAGCAGCCGCTGGACGAAGGCCGGCCGCTGGCGATGGACGAGCCCTGCGACTATCACCGTTCCAAGGCCCATGCCGAGAAGCTGATCCAGGACCTGGTGCGTGAGCGCGGCCTCGACGCTGTGGTGGTCAGCCCCGGCACCATGATCGGCCCGCACGACTACGAGCCCTCGATGATGGGCAAGGCCCTGCTCGACCTCTACCACCGCCGCATCCCGGTGCTGATGGAGGTGGTCAGCGACTATGTCGACGTGCGCGACGTCGCCGCCGGCATGATCGCGGCGGCGCAGAAGGGGAGGCGCGGCGAGCGCTACCTGCTCACCGGCGCGGTGCACGACCTGCGCACCCTCTGCGGGATGTGGCAGGAACTGACTGGCGTACCGGTGCCGAAGACCGTGCTGCCTCTGTGGGTGGGCTGGGCCATGCTGCCCTTCGCCATGGTTTCCTCGCGCCTCACCGGCAAGCCGCCGGTGTTCACACCGGGCGTGCTGCGCGCCAGCGTGTCGAACACCGTGGTGTCCCACGCCAAGGCGCAGGCCGAGCTGGGCTTCGCGCCGCGCGGCACGCGCGAGTCTTTGGCCGATGCGCTGGCCTTCTACGCAACGCTGGGGTGGCTGGAGCACAAACCGGCAAGCTGATCCGCTGCGTTACAATCCGTCGATCCGGTTACGAGGGTTGGCCATGACGCGCTTGCTCCAGGGGCAATGCCTGTGCGGAACCGTGCGCTATACGGTGGCCGACGAATTCCGTTACGCCGCGAACTGCCATTGTTCCCAGTGCCGCCGCACGACAGGCTCGGCGTTCAAGCCCTTCGCCGGCATCGAATCCGCCAAGCTTCAATTCACACAAGGCGCCGAGCAGACGCTGCGCTACGGCGACGAACAAGGCTACGATCAGCACTGCGGCCGCTGCGGCTCGCTGCTGTATTCGCTAGTGCGCGAAGGACAGTACGTCCACGTCGCGCTCGGCACCCTGGTGGACGCGCCTTCGATCCGGCCCGACAAGCACATCTTCGTCGGGTCCAAGGCGCCCTGGTACGAGATCACCGACGGCCTGCCGCAATTCCAGGAATTCCCCACGGCTTGAAGCGCCGGCCGACTACCTGCGCGGTAATTGAACGCGGCGGCCATCCGCTTAGCATGGAGACCTCCCAACCGGAGCAATCTCCATGACCTCCCAAGTTCCCGCCCCCGCCAGTCTCGCCGGCGGCATCGCCTGGTCGGTGCAGCACTTCGCCGCGTTCTGGGCCAGGCCCGATCCGCAGCTGGTCCACTACGCCGTAACCCCGGACGTGACCGGCTACTGGCCCTGGAGCGAGACCCCGGTGCGCGGCGCCGACGAATACGTGCAGCGCATCGCCGACATGCTGACCCTGATCCCTGACCTACACCTGGAAGTGGCCGAGCATGCCAGCAACGGCGAGTTCATTTTCATTCGCTGGATCGCCCGCGGCAGCGGCGCAAATGGCCCACTCGAAATGAGCGGCATCGACCGCATCCGTTTGCGCGACGGCCTGGTTGCTGAAAACATCATCCGCTTCGATACCGCGCGGTTCCAGACCCTGGTTGGGAAGAAGATTCCCTGGGCTTAGCCGGGTCTACTCGCCATCCCAGTAGTCCAGCGCTCCCTCCGCGCGCCCGACATAGGAGAAACCCTGCGGCTTGCCCGCCGCATCCGGCGGATACTCGGCGCGGATGGCGAACTTGCCGGAGTCGGGGTAGTCGCAGATCTCCGGCGACAACTTCGTGCTGACGGCAAGGATCTTCAGTTCGGCGTCGGAGGTATTGACGATCTGGTGCGCCGTCTCCGGGCCGCCCGGCGGGCAGGCGATGACATCGCCGGCGCGCAGCGGATGGCGCGCACCGCCCAGGCGCAATTCACCGCGGCCTTCGATGATGAAGAACATCTCCTCGTTGACGCGGTGGTTGTGGAGCGGAAAAGCCTGTTTGCCCGGCGCGATGATGGTGAGGTTGTAACCGAGCTTCTGCGCGCCAAGCGCCTGGCCGATGAAGCCGAGCCTGGCATCGAATTTTTCCAGGATGTGCGCCGGCGGCAGCTGCGGCGCGAGTTGCTTCAATGGCACGCACTGCACGTCGGCGATGTTGAGGATCGGCGGCTTGGTGGTCATGGGCAAAGTCTCAAGAGGTTCGCCCAAGCCTAGCCCGGGAGACGCGCAGCGTCACTCCGGCCACGGGCCGGGATGCCTAGGCGTCCCACAACAATGGAACCATCCGGTGGGTCCCCGCCAGCCCCTTGAGCGCGGCTTCACGGCACTCCCCGAACACCAGCTCTCCATCATCCGCGACCAGCGCATGCACCGCCGAGGACAGCAGGATTTCGCCGCCGCCGGCCTGGCCGGCGATGCGCGCGGCGAGGATCACGGTGATGCCGAAGAAGCGATCGCCCTCCTTGATCGGCGTGCCGGTGTGCAGCCCGATGCGCACCCGGATCGGTTCAGCGCCGCGGCGGGCGCTGTGCGCCGCGCAGGCGCGCTGGATGGCGCTGGCGCACTGCACCGCCTGCGCCGGGCTGGGGAAGGCCAGCAGGAAGCCGTCGCCCTGCAGTTCCACTTCCTTTCCGCCGTGCGCCTTCAGCGCGGCGCGCACGATCGCGTTGTGCGACTGGATCACCGCATGCGCCTTGCGGTCGCCCAGGCGCTCGGTCATCGCCGAGAAGCCCTCCATGTCGCTGAAGGCGATAGTGACCGCGCCATCGGCCGCCATGGCGCCGCCGAAGTCGGGCCGGCGCCGCTCCACCGAGGCGATGACGGCGTCGATCGAGGACTTGACCACGCGCAAGGCCACGCCCTCGGCTTCGGCCCTCAGGCTCTGCGCCAGCTCGCCCAGCCGGTTCAGGCCGGCGGCGCGGCCGCTGGCGATCAGCTCGCGCAACAGCGCCGTGGTATTCGCTTCCTCGCCGGGCCTGACCGGCGCCTTCGAGATGCTGGTGACCAGGCCCTTCAGCCAGCCCAGGCCCGGAACCACCTCGAAGGCGCCAAGCGCCGGCCACAGGCCAAGCAGGACTGTGGCGCTGGCCACGGCGACGGCGACCCAGGTCCAGACACCCATCCGCCAACCGGGCAGAGCCTCGATCAAGCCGGCGAGCCCGTCGACTGTCACCACCAGCCCCAGGGTGGTGAAGGCGAGGCTCTGGATATCGTCGCGGCCGGATTTGGCAAACGGGCGCGGGGAACGCCAGCCACCGACGAATGCGGCGATGCGTCCCGCGCCCAGCCACAGACCCAGGCTCAGTGCGATCCACAACAGCAGCACGGCAGTGCCCGCGACCAAGGCCAGCGAATGCGGCAAACCCCAGGCACGACCGATCGGCGGCACCTGACTCAGGGCGCGGGTGCCCCCGTACACAGCGGTGAGTCGACTGGCGAGGAACGCCAGTTCGCGCAGGTCCACCGGACCTGGCTCAGCCTAGCGTAATGACGCTGTTCAGCAGCAAGCGCACCAGCATGGTCTGCCTTGTCACCCCGGTCTTGCAGAAGATCGAGCGCAGATGGGTGCGGGCGGTGTTGCGGCGCACGTCCATCTTCTCCGCCGCCTCGTCCAGGGTCAGGCCGTCGGCCAGCAGCAGGGCCAGCGCGGCTTCCATGCGGGTCAGGCCGAACAGGCGCCGCACCAGCTCGTGCGAGGGCTGGGCGCCGCTGGATTCGGGATCGCGCAGGAACACCGCCACGGCTGGCCGCTGGCGGCTTTCCGACCAGGTGTCGAGCGGGATCTGCCGCACCAGCACGCCGAGCTTGGCGCGGCCGGAGGGGCGGGTGACGGACATGGCTTCGACCACCGCCGGCCCCAGGTTGGCGACGGTGCCGCTCAGCGCCTGACGGATCATGCGCTGCAGCTCGCGGCCTTCCTGCGTCACTTCCACCGAGAGATTGTTGCCGGACAGCCAGATGCCGTCCTTCTCGGTCAGGATGCGGCGCGCTTCCTGGTTGGTCTCGAGGATGGTGCCGTTCTGCGAGAAGCTGATGATGCCGAGCAGCATGCGGTTCACCGTACCGGCGAACAGCTGACGCTCGCATTCGAGGAAGTCCAGCCGCGCATGCAGCTGGATCGAGCGTTTCAGGTGCGGCAGCAGGAAGCGCACGAGGGCCTTGTCCTCGGTGCTGAACGGCTGCGACTCGTGCGAGCGCGTGATGCGCAGACGGCACTCGATGCCTTCCTTGGTGTAGATGTCCGCGCCGAGCAGGTGGCGCACGCCGAGCGGGCGCAGGTATTCCTGGTACACCGTGCTCTGCAGCCACTGCTTGCCGATCAGCTCCTCGGCGGTGACCACCTCGCCCTCGGACAGGCGCACGAAGGGATCCATGGCGAAGAAATGGGTTTCGTAGGACTCGATGCCCTGCTTGGTGACGGTGCCGGTATTGATCATCACGCCGGTGCTTTCCGAGGACGGCGGACGCAGCATCAGGGTGACGTGGGCGGCCTGCAGGTGGTCGCGCAGCAGCTGCAGCGCCATCTGCCAGGGCGGGGATTCCATCGCGCCTTCGTAGATCGCCCCGATCAGGCGGTCCAGCGGCGCCATGCCGACCGATTCGGCCAGGCTGTCCAGGGTAAACGCAGCCCCGGTGCGGCCGATGGACCCCTCGTTGTCGACGATTGTGTGCTTCGCAGCCAAAGGCATTGACCCTCCTCGCTCCGTCATGCCGGGCTCCGGGCTCTGCACCCCCTTTTTGGAATCAATCCTGGTTTGGTGTGAGTGCGCCGCGCGGAGTCGTTTGATTTGATTGGTGTTTGCGGGTTCGGTCCTCGTACCGGAACTGGTCGCCTCAAAGGGCGCCTACGCTCGATGGCCTAAGTATATGCCAGTGTTTAACCCGAACGGACGATTACTCAGCATAGCCGTCCGCACCAGCATGGCGCATTGACATTTGCCGCCAGAAAAGCACGCGAACCGGCGCTTGACGGCGGCGCCAACAAACCAGTACGGAAACCCCCGGATGCCCAGCGAAAAAACCATGAAGGCGGCCATGCAGGCCTATATCGACGGCTTCAACCGCAACGACCTCGATGCCATCGTCAGGCTCTACGCCGACGACGCCACAGTGGAGGACCCGGTCGGCAAGGAGGTGATGCAGGGCCGCGACAAGATCGCCGCCTTCTACAAGATGTCGCTGACCACCGGCGCCAGGCTCAAGCTGGCCGCGCCGATCCGCGCCTCGCACGGCAACTCGGCGGCCATGGCCTTCGACGTGGAACTGAACATGCCGCAGGGCCGCATGGTGATCCGCGTCATCGACGTCATGACCTTCAACGAGGCCGGCCAGTTCAGCTCGATGCGCGCCTTCTGGGGCCCCAGCGACATGGAGATGCTGTAGGGCCGCCTACAGCCGCATCATCGGCTCCAGCGCGCTGCCGCTGCGCGCCGCGCGCAGCGGTGCCGTATCCATGTAGACCCGCTCTTCGACGATGCGGCCGTCGCGCAGGCGCAGCTTGTCGACGCCGCGCCAGTCGAAGCGCCTGCCGCCGGCGTTGCGCGTGCTCTGCCACTCGATGATCACGGTATCGCCGCGCGCGCTCCAGTCCAGCAGTTGCCACACCAGGTCCGGCGCGGCTTCCTTCTGCACCTCGTTGAGCCGGCCCAGTTCACGGCCGGGCAGGGGGCGCTCCAGCAGCGGCGTGTGCAGCAGGCCGTCCGGATGCCACAGGTCGAGGAAGGCCTGGCTGTCGCGCAGGGCCCAGGCGGCGGCGAAACGGGTGACGAAATCCTGCACTTCGAGGTCGGTCATGGCATGCGCTCTGATAGGGTGGCCGCACTGTAGACGCCGCCGCCGCTGCGGTCTGGCCGGATTCGGACCCGGGCAGTTTTGCGGGCTTCGCTAGTCATTTCGGACGATGCCGCAACAGCCCTTTTCTGTGAAAAAGAACGACGACAAACCCGCTTGCGCGCCGCCTGGCCGCGCCCGGGCGAAAACAAACGGTTTCTTTGAGTTTCAGGAGGATGCAGTGCAGACCCAAGTTCACAAAACCGCCACCCTGGTGAGCCCGCAGGCGCTGCTGCAGCGCGCCCGCGAAATGGTGCCGGTGCTGGCTTCGCGCGCGAAGAAGACCGAGGAACTGCGCCGCGTCCCCGACGAGACCGTGGCCGAGATGCAGGAGGCGGGCTTCTTCCGCGTGCTGCAGGCCAGGCAATACGGCGGCTACGAGATGGACCCGCAGGTGTTCTACGACATCTGCATGACCCTGGCCGAGGGCTGCATGTCCACCGCCTGGATCTACGGCGTGATCGGCGTGCACAACTGGCAGATGGCCTGCTTCGACCCGCGCGCCTCGGAAGAGGTGTGGGGCAAGGACACTTCGGTGCTGATCGCCTCGACCTACATGCCCAAGGGCCAGGTCAAGCCGGTCGAGGGCGGCTTCCAGTTCAGCGGCCGCTGGGGTTTCTCCTCCGGCATCGACCACGCCCAGTGGGTGCTGCTCGGCGGCCTGATCTTCCCGGCCGACGGCAAGGGCCCGCCGGAGTACCGCACCTTCCTGCTGCCGCGCAA
>FTAG01002231.1_pt1 | contig 12038 bp, 9 predicted proteins | sample 1638911 | NCBI WGS metagenome assembly FTAG01 (sample SAMEA3914813, study PRJEB12502) | metagenome | biome: forest; material: soil | place: Canada | collected 2011-07-07 | depth 0.3 m
GGACTGTTCTGGCCGCGCCGCTCACTGCGCCGTCAGCGTCACCTTGACTGTTGTTGCGCCTGCTGTGTTCTCCAAGGTCAACAGCGCTGCATTCGGCGCCGAGGTGACCTGGGCGCCGCTGACGGTGACGCTGTAGCCGTTCGGATAGTGCAGCGACAGCGGCACGTAGATTTGCGTCGGGCCGCCGGCGGTGCGCGGGGTGTAGCTGTAGCTGAAGGCGCCGCTGACCGGGTCGAAGGACAGTGCGGTCGGCGTGCCAGCGGTGAATTGCGGGTAGGTGCGTTCCAGCAGCTTGAGCTTGTCGCTCTTGACGGTGCTCAGGTCGGCGTCGTTGGTGAACAGGCCCTGTGCGTTCGAGCCGGCCGAGGTGGTCGGGTCATGCCAGTTCTTGTAGGCCCAATATTGCCAGCCGAGCAGGTGCTGGTCGAATTCCGTGGTGGAGCGGCTCAGGTCGCTGAGCAGGTCGGTGGCGCCGAACTCGGTGAGCAGGCGCGCGGCGCCCAGCCGGTCGGAGCCGGCCTCGCCGACATGCAGCACATCCGCATCGAGCAGGTCGCAGCTGATGTTGTTGAGGCCCAACAGGGTCAGAGAGGTGGTGGGACAGTACAGGTGCCAGGAGAAGCCGAGGTTGGCGTCGGTCACCGGCGTTTTGGCGCCGAGGTAGGTGGGGGCGCCGTAGCTGATCAGCACCAGGGGCTCGAACCAGACCAGGTTGGCGGGATCGTGCTGGCGGATGCCGGCGAGCATGTACTGCTGCATGGCCTGTAACTTGTTCTCGTCGAAACCGGCGCAGCCCAGCGGCGGCAGGCAGGTGGCGAAGTTGGTGCCGGACCAGGGCTCGTTGATCAGTTCGTAGCCCATCAGGTAGGGCTGCTGCGACCATTTCGCCGCCACCGCCTCCCAGGCGCTGCGGTAGTAATCCCACAGCTTGTTCTTGTTGTTCCACAGGTTGTCGTAGGTGATCGAGGTGGCCGGCTGGAACAGGTTGCCGGGGAAGCCGGCGTTGAACAGCAGGGGCACGCCGTCGTCGTATACCGACCAGTCGGGGAAGCCTTCGCCGAAGAACTTCTCGTTGTACATGTCCTCGTGGAAATCCAGCAGGACCCAGATTTTGCGCGAAGCGAGCAGCTGCACGGCGCGGTCGACCTGCTGCAGGTAGTTGGCGTCGACCACGCCCTGTTGCGGCATCACGCCGGCGAACAGCACGCCCAGGCGCACCGAGTTGAAGCCGTGGGCCTGCAACCAGTCGGCGTCGGCGGCGGTGAAGCCTTCGGCGGTGTCGGGCGGCGCATAGGGCTTGAGCTTCCACACGGCGTTGACGCCATGCAGGATCACCACGCGGTTCTGCTCGTCGACCAGGAAGCTGCCGTCGCGCCGCAACTGCGGCGTGGCCGTGGAGCCGCCGGCACCAGCGGAACTGGAACCACCGCAGCCTGCCAGCGAGCAACACAGCAGCACCGCCACGATTGAAAGCCCGAGCTTCATTCCCTACTCCCGCCGAGCCACTGCGTATGGTGGCCTTGATGCTGAGACGCTAGACGCATCCGGCGCAGTTCGCTTGACAGATGGCGACAGCGGTCCCGGAGCCCTGCGCGATCTCGCCCCTTTGGCGTAGGTTCTGGGGACAGGGCCGCGCTAGGATTGTTGCCGCAGCGCTCTCCCGCCCATCACCCCGGATTCCCCATGGCCTTTGTCATTGACGCAACCCTAGATATCGACGCTCCCGCCGAGCTGGTGTGGCAGGTCATCACGGATTTTCCGCGCTACGGCGAATGGAACCCGTTCCTGCGCGCCTGCAGCACCACGCTCAAGCCGGGCGATCCGATCGATCTGCAGGTGCAGCTGTTCGCCTCGGGTCCGCGGCCGCAGCGTGAGTGGATGCTGACGCATACACCGGGGAAGGAGTTCAGCTACAGCATGAAGCCGGCGCCGTTGGGGGCGCTGCACAGCCGGCGCTCGCATACGGTGACGGCGCTCGGGCCGGGGCGCAGCCGCTACCAGTCGCATTTCGAGATTGCCGGCTGGCTGCAGCCGCTGGTGCGTGGGCTGCTCGGCAGCAAGCTCGAGCAGGGCTTTGCCGGCATGACGGCGGGCATCAAGAGCCGGGCCGAGCAGTTGCGCAAGGGCCCGGCCTGAATCGGCAATCGCGCCGGTCTACTCGCCGCGCAGATTGCAGCTGCAGGTCTCGCCGTGATGATGGACCTCGTTCAGGTCGAAGGCATCCGTGTCGTTCGTCTGTGCGGAATCTGCTTCGGCACTTGCGCCCTCCGACGCGGTCGGCTGCGCCGAATTGCGCAGCCCTTGCATGAAGCTCGGGGCCCAGGCGATCCGGTTGTTTTGCGCGCGGTTCAATTCAGGCCCGCCCGCAGTTCCCTGGCGGAAGCCACCATCGCAGCAAGCGCGGCCTCGGTCTCGGGCCAGCCGCGCGTTTTCAGGCCGCAGTCCGGGTTGACCCAGAGCCGCGCCGCCGGCACCACGTTCAGCGCCCTTTGCAGCATCTCGGTCATCTCCTCGCGCGGCGGCACGCGCGGCGAGTGGATGTCGTAGACGCCGGGGCCGATGTCGTTGGGGTACTTGAAGTCGGCGAAGGCGTCGAGCAGCTTCATCCGCGAGCGGGAGGTCTCGATGGTGATGACGTCGGCGTCCATTGCTGCGATCGACGGCAGGATGTCGTTGAACTCCGAATAGCACATATGGGTGTGGATCTGCGTGTTGGTGCGGACGCCGGAAGCGGTGACCCGGAATGCGCGCACCGCCCAGTCCAGGTAGTGCGGCCAGGCGGCCTTCTTCAGCGGCAGACCTTCGCGGATCGCCGGTTCGTCGATCTGGATCACCTTGATGCCGGCGACTTCCAGGTCGCAGACTTCCTGGCGCAGCGCCAGCGCCAGCTGCATCGCCACTTCCTCGCGCGGCAGGTCGTCGCGGACGAAGCTCCAGAACAGCATGGTGATCGGGCCGGACAGCATGCCCTTCATCGGCTTGCCGGTCAGGCTCTGCGCATAACGTGCCCATTCCACCGTCATCGGCCGCGGGCGCGATACATCGCCGTAGATCACCGGCGGCTTGACGCAACGCGAGCCGTAGCTCTGCACCCAGCCGTTCTCGGTGAAGACGTAGCCGTCCATCAGCTCGCCGAAATACTCGACCATGTCGTTGCGCTCGGCTTCGCCGTGCACCAGCACATCCAGGCCCAGTGCTTCCTGCTTGGCGACTGCCTCGCGGATCGCCGATTTCATCGCCGACTCGTATTCCTCCGCCGAGGATTTGCCGCTCTTGAAGGCGGCGCGGGCGGCGCGGATATCGGCGGTCTGCGGGAACGAGCCGATGGTGGTGGTCGGCAGCAGCGGCAGCTTGAGCACCTCGTGCTGCTGCTGGATGCGCTCGGAGAACGGCGCGCCGCGCTCGGCGCTGCGCTCGGTCAGCGCGGCCACACTGGCGCGGACTTCTTTGCGATGGATGGCGGGCGCCTGCTTGCGGCTCTGCACTGCGGCGCTGGCTTCCTGCAGCTGGCGCCAGACCACGGACTCGCCTTCGTGCACGGCGCGCTTGAGCGTGGCGATCTCGTCGAGCTTCTGTGCGGCGAACGCCATCCAGCCCCGGATTTCCGGGTCGAGCTTCTTTTCCAGGCTGAGGTCGGTCGGCACATGCAGCAGCGAGCACGAGGCCGAGATCCAGAGTCTTTCGCCGAGTGCTTTTTTCGCCGGATGCAGCACCGACAGGGCCTTTGCCAGATCGGTGCGCCACAGGTTGCGGCCGTTGACCACGCCCAGGGACAGCACCTTGTCTTGCGGCCAGTCGGCCAGGAAGGTGTCGAGCTGCTCCGGGGCGCGCACCAGGTCCAGGTGCAGGCCGGCGACCGCCAGCTCCTTGAGCATGGGGGCGTGCTCGGCCACGCTGCCGAAGTAGGTCGCCAGCAGCAGCGAAGGACCGGCGCTGGCCAGCTCGCGATAGACCGCGGGATAGGCGTTCAGCCATTGCACGGGCAGATCGAGCGAGAGGATCGGCTCGTCGAGCTGCACCCACTCCACGCCCAGCGCCTTCAGCTCGCCGAGCAGGGCCCAGTAGACATTGAGCAGCACGCCGACCAGCTTGAGCTTGTCGAAGCCGGGCTCGGCGGACGCCAGCCACAGCCAGGTCAGCGGCCCCGGCAGCACCATCTTGACCTTGTGGCCCAACGCCTGCGCTTCGCGCACTTCCGGCAGCAGCCACTCACGATTCAGGGTGAAGCGGGTCTCCGCGCCGATCTCCGGAACGAGGTAGTGGTAATTGGTATCGAACCACTTCTTCATCGCCAGCGCCGGCTGTGCCGGCGTGCCGCGGGCCATGTCGAAATAGCCGTCGAGATCGACCGGCGCCTTGAAGCCGAAGCGCCGCGGCGCTGCGGACACCAGCGCCGTCACATTGTGCAGGTGATCATAGAAGGCGAAATCGCCGACGCTGACCAGATCGAGGCCGGCGGCCTTCTGCAGGGCCCAATGGCGTTTGCGCAGGTCCCGGGCAGTCTCGGACAACGCGGCCTTGTCGAGCGTCTTCTTCCAGTAGGCTTCGACCGCCGTCTTCAGTTCGCGGCGGGCGCCGATGCGGGGGAATCCAAGGATATGTGCGACGGACATGGCGATTTCATTCGTGGGGGTTGCAGGTGAGTTATCCTCCGGCATGTTTCCCTGTGATTCAATATCCGCAAATTACAGATTATGATGAAAATCATTCATGTCCAATTCCCCTCTTGAAATTCGTCATCTGCAAACCCTGATCGCCCTGGCGGACACCGGCACGCTGGCCAAGGCGGCGGACCGGCTGTTCGTCACGCAGTCGGCTCTTTCGCATCAGCTGAAGGCGCTGGAAGTGCACTATTCCACTGCGCTGTTCGAGCGCAATACCAAGCCGCTGCGCTTCACCCAGGCCGGCACGCGCCTGCTTGCACTGGCGCGCAAGGTGCTTGCGCTGGCGGCGGATGCGGAGCGCGAGGTGGCGCAATGGGTATCGGGAAACAGCGGCGAGCTGCGCGTGGCGGTGGAATGCCACACCTGCTTCGACTGGCTGATGCCGGCGATGGATGCCTTCCGCGACCATTGGCCGGAAGTCGAGCTGGACCTGATCAGCGGCTTCCAGACCGAGCCGATCGCCCTGGTCGAAGGCGGTTCGGCGGATTTCGCGGTGATCCACGATGAGCCGGCCTCGCGGCCCGGCATCGTGACGGAGCATCTGTTCAGCTACGAGACGCTGGCGATCCTGTCGCCGAAGCATCCGCTGGCGCGCAAGCCGTATCTGCAGCCGAAGGATTTCAAATCCGAAATCCTGATCAGCTATCCGGTGGACGATCAGATGCTGGATGTCGTGCGGCATTTCCTGGCGCCGGCCAAGATCAAGCCGCAGCGTCGCAATGTGGAATTGACGGCGGCCATCCTGCAGCTCGTCGCCAGCGGACGCGGCATCGCCGCCCTGCCCGAGTGGAGCGTGAAGTCCTATCTGGATCGCGGCTACGTCATCGGCAAGTCGCTCGGGGTGAACGGCCTGGAGTGCGAGCTGCACGCCGCCATGCCGGAGAGCCTGGCCGAGAAGCCTTATATGCGCGACTTCGTAGCCAAGGTCAGAGGGGTGTCCAGACGCGCCGGCAAGGGGCCGGCTCCGACAAAATAACCCCTGCCGACTACCGCAACGATATGAGCGAATTGCTCTGCCAAAAGCTCGGGGAAACCGCGGCACTTTCGCAGCCAAGACAAGCGCTGCTCTGGTCCTTGAGATGGCAAACCTTCAAGCAGCCGCCTCGGCCGATATTCAGGCACTCATCGGGTTGATCCGCGGCGCGGACGCGGGGTTCGCGGCTTGGGCTTGGGGTCGGGCTTCGCCGGTCTCTGGGTGCCGGCCTTGATCACCTTCACCAGAGATGCGCCCTTGCGGTCGATCACGCCGCGGGCCATCGCCTGCGGTTCAGGGGCGATGAGCCTGGCCGTGCTGAAGCCGCTGCGCCGGAGTGCGGTTTCCGCTTCGGCCACCGAAGCGAAGTGCAGATGGACGCGGCCGCGCACGAAGCCGCCCAGCAGCTTGCCGAAGGCGCGGGTCTGCGCGCCGCGATTGTCCGATGCCAGGTGCAGGTCGGAGTAGTAGACGCCCTTCTTGAATGACTTCAGCACGGTGGCGAAGCGCCGCCACATGCCCCGCACCGCGGTGGTATCGAAATAATTGAGCAGTCCTTCGGTGATGATGGCCAGGCCCTGCTCCGGATCGAGCGACTGCGCCAGCGCCGCCAGCGACAGCTCGCCGTCGTCGGCCAGCGCATCGAGGGCTACCACGCGATGTTGCGGCGTCTCCAGCTCGGCGGCGGCAAGCCGCTTGCGCTTGCGCTGCGCCATGTCCGGCAGGTCCGCTTCGATGTAGTGGATGCGCTTGCCGTAGCGCCTGGCGAAATCCCAGCCGCGCGGCGACAGGCCGGCGGCGACTTCGATCACCTGACTCACCGCGCCGCTCTCGATCGCCTGGTCGAGCAGCGCGTCGATAGCGCGGTGACGCGCCAGCAGGAAGCCTTCCAGCGTCGGGCCGCCGAGGCTGCGCGAGCCGAAGTTGAGCGGGCGCATGGCGTGGTAGAGGGCGCGGCCTTCCGGCGTCACCAGGCCGGGATGCGACAGGCCGTGCCGGTACCAGACGTAGCCGGTGTAATGCGCGGTCGGGCTGATCGCGTCGGAGCTGCGCTTCGGCAGGGGGATCTTCATGGCAGCGAATTTGGTCATGGCCGTGCATCCCCTGCGGTGAGCGGGATGCGAGAGACGCTGTTGAGCTTCATGGCTTCCTCCGCGCTGCCGGCTGTGTTTGTTTGTGCCTTGCCGGACCGGTGTCGAGTGTAGCGAAGGATGAGGCGGATCACCTGCGGGCGCCGGAATGAAGTCCAAAACCGGCCCCATGCCTTTACAATCGGTCCTGCAGGAGTCCACAAGGATGGTCATGGATAGTCCCCGGCACAATTTCATCCTGAATACCGACAGCTACAAGCTGACGCACTACCTGCAATATCCGCCGGATACGCGGCGCATCTCCAGTTATATCGAGAGCCGCGGCGGCGCTTTTCACGACGTGTTGTTCTTCGGCCTGCAGGCCTTTCTCAAGGAATACCTGAGCCAGCCGATCAGCCGCGCCGATATCGACGAGGCCGAGGAAGTCGCCATGGCCCATCTCGGCTACTTCAACCGCAAAGGCTGGGAACATATCGTCGACCGCCACGGCGGCTTCCTGCCGGTAGAGATCCAGTCCCTGCCGGAAGGCACGGTGGTGCCCAGCCAGGTGCCGGTGGTGCAGCTGGTCAACACCGACCCGGAGTGTTTCTGGGTGCCGAGCTACCTGGAAACGTCGCTGCTGCGCGCGGTGTGGTACCCCAGTACCGTGGCCAGCCTGTCCTTCGCCTGCAAGAAGGTGCTGCGCCATTATCTGGAGGAGACCGCCGACACGCTCGACGGCCTCGACTTCCAGCTGCACGATTTCGGCGCTCGCGGCGCCAGCAGCGAGGAAGCTGCCGGGCTGGGCGGCGCCGGGCACCTGCTGAATTTCCACGGCACCGATACCCTGGCGGCGTTGATGGTGGCGCGCCGTTGCTACGGCGAGCCGATGGCGGCCTTCAGCATTCCCGCCTCCGAGCACAGCACCATGACCAGCTGGGGCCAAGCAGGCGAGCGCGAAGCCTGCCGCAACATGATCCGGCAGTTCTCGGGTCCGCAGAAGGTGCTGGCCTTCGTCATCGACAGCTACGATGTGTGGAATGCGCTCGACCACATCGTCGGCGAAGACCTGCACCGCGAAGTGGTGGAGAACGGCGGCCGCATCGTGGTGCGCCCCGACAGCGGCGATCCGGTAGCGGTGGTGCCGCGCGTGATCGAGCATCTGATGCGCCGCTTCGGCCATACCCAGAACAGCAAGGGCTACCGGGTGTTGCCGCCCTATATCCGCATGATCCAGGGCGACGGGGTGGACCTGAATTCATTGCCGCGCATCCTGGAAGTACTGAAGATGCGCGCCATCAGCACCGAGAACCTGGCCTTCGGCATGGGCGGCGGCCTGCTGCAGAAGATCGACCGCGACACGCTGAAGTGGGCGATGAAAGCGAGCTGGGGTGAGATCGGCAGCGGCACGCGGGACATCTTCAAGGACCCGGTCACCGATCCCGGCAAGCGCAGCAAGGCCGGACGCTATGCCGTGGTGCGGGAGGGCGACAGTTACGCCGCCGTCAGGGAAGAGGCGCTGGACGGGCGCGAGAACCTGCTGCGGCCGGTGTACCGCGACGGCAAGCTGCTGCTCGACGAAAGCTTCGCGCAGCTGCGGGCCAGGACCGCGGAGCATTTTGAAGACGCCTACCAGCGCGATGTCGCCGCGCTCGCCGACCGGCAACGCAGCGCCTGATCCGCTACGGCCTTGCCGTCTCGAAGTTCTGCACCTGATTGCCCGGCGCCCTGCCGAGCGCCAGCCAGCGCATCGCGGCGCCAGCTTCGGTGGGGCGCATGGCATGGATCTGGTGGAAGGTGCTCAGTGCCATATCGCAGACCATGGCGTCGCTGACGCGCCCTTCGCGGTGCGCGGCCGGGACCTCGAACACCACCGCCCCGTACTTGAGCCAGGCGGGACGCATCGCCCGCGTCAGCAGATCGGCGCCATCCTCATCGCTGGGCGGCGGACGCGGGTCCTGCGCCGCGGAGTGAAGCATGCTGCCCATCAGCTTGAGAAAGCTGCGGCGCTGCACCGGCGTGAAGCTCTGGTTGACCGCGGCGGGATTCTCGCCGGTCCACATGGAATAACACAGCGGCGGGGCACGCTCGCTGAAATCCTCCAGCAATTCGCTCAGCATGGCGGCACGCTCGGCCTGGGCGGAATCGCCCGCACGCTGCAAGGCCAGCTGCTCGTCGGCATCCAGCGCATGCTGGGTCACGGCGCCGATCTGGCCTTCCATCGCGTCCTGCACCAGCAGCGCCGCCACGTCCTGGCGCAGTCTCTGCAGGTGTGCCGGCGCGAATTCGCGCAGGCCCTGCGCCAGGGGTGCGAATTCCGCGCTGCCGAAATACTTGTCCACTTCGGCCAGGAAATAGTCCTGCTCCGGCAGGTCCTTTCCATCCAGCCGCACGCGATCGACGACATGGTTGTGCAGCAGCTGCGCCACATCGGGCCACCACAGGCTGTTGGGCGGCGTGCCGATGGCCTTGTCGATGAAGGCCTGCGGAATACCGCGTGCGGTGAAGGTCTCGACAAAGCTGTCGTTGGCGCGCTCGCTATCCGCCCAGCTGAACTGATTCGATTCGGAGTGGAAGCCCAGCGCTGCATCAGCTTCAAGCACACGCAACGGCGCGCTTTCAAAGGCCAGGGTACAGGCGCTGGCACAGCGATGCCGCGCCACCACGGTGGCGATGTGCGCCTCGCGCAGCACGCGGGCGATGCCGCGGCCGGCTACCATCCAGCCGCCGCCGCTGTTGAACACCACGCTGTCCACCTGTCGATGATGTGCCAGCGCCGACTGCAGGCTGGCCGGTGCGGCGTAGCCGAAGGGGCCGGCGTAGACCAGGGTGCGTCCGTCGTTTTCAAAGGTGATGGCGAATTCGCCGTAAGGGTCGGCATGGCTGGCGATGCCGACCAGGGCTTTCAAAGGACGATAGTTGCTGGACAGCAGAAACAGCAGCAGCAGGCCCATGAAGGGCACCGCGATGCGCGGCAGCGCGTGCTCGGCGATGCCCTGCCGGTCCTCGCTCGCCGCCCACAGCCAGAGGCTGCCGGCGATGTACCAGATCGGCATCAGCAAGGTGATTGCCGCCAGCGCCAGCCACCAGGGGCGTGGGTCTATATCGTCGCGCACGCTGTAGATCACCCAGTAGAAAGCCAGCACCAGCGCCAGCAGGGGGATCACGTAAAACAGCAGAAAATGAAAATGGAAGCGGCTGAGCTGGTCCACCTCGGAAGGCGCGGCCGGACTGGCTGTAACAAGCGCCGGCTGGTTACGCAAAGGAGGAGTCGCGGCGAGAGGGGCCTGACTCATTGCGATCGGCTGCACAGGCGCCGACAAGGATTGCATCTGCGCCGCAAACGCCTCGCGCAGCGGCATCCATACGCCATCGTCGATCCGCTGCACCGGCGTGGCCTCCGACAAGGAGCCTCGGCTGTGCAGCAACACGATCAACGGCCACGGGTAGGGGCCGAGCGTGCGTCCTGCATGCCGGAAGCGCCAGTGTGTCGTCACGGTCTCATTCATGGTTCGCCGACACAGCTAGTCTAACCGCGTCGACGGCACGGGACCTTACAGCACGGCAGCGGCGCCCGCGCTGTCACAATCGGCAGGGAGGAACCAATTCCCCCATCGCGTCACCCCGCGTCCCAGGGACGACGGGGTGACGCGTCGGAGCCTATTTGGCGCCGGGGTTGAGCGTGCCGCTCAGCTGAGAGGATGCGGAGAATTTCACCACTTTACGCTCGGCGATCTGGATGGTCTCGCCGGTGCGCGGGTTGCGCCCGCTGCGCGCCTTGCGCACGCCGACCGACAGCGAGCCCAGGCCGGGCAGGCTCACCCGATCTCCCGCAAGCAGGGCTTGCGTGATCTGCTTGGTCATTACATGCACCACTTCATGTGCTTGCACCTTGCTGATCGAAAGCTGTTCGCTCAGATGGTCCGTCAGTTGTTCCAAGGTCATTACCGCTTCTCCTTAGTTATCTTTAGAGGCACGCCGGCTGTATTTCCAGCGTGTGCATTGTAATTCTACCCGCAAGTCGCCGTGCGAGCCGATTACAGACCTTCCGCGAACGACTAAGTTCTCGCAAACATCTCCAGGGCGGACCAAAGCAGGGTGCGCATCGCCTCGTTTTTCGCGCGCGCTTCGGTCTCGGCCTTTACCGTTTCCAGCACCATGCCCACCGCCAGGCGCGCACGCTCCATCGGGTGCGGACACTGCAAGGTACTGAATTCGATCTGGATCATCAGCAGCACGGCGTGGTTGCGGCGGCGCACTTCTTCCAGCAGGGAGGGAAAGCGCTGCCGCGCGCGACGGCACCAGCCGTGCACCGCGGCGTGCTCCACCGAGTAGTCGAGATAGGCGGTCCAGGCACCGCGGATGCGCTCGAGACCCGGCCGCATGCTGCCGGCTTTACTCAGGACGCTGTTCAGGCGGCCCTCGAAAAATCGCAGCTGTAAGGCACTGCAATAATGTTCCACGCCGCCGAATTCATCGATGAAATCCTCTTCGGCGATGCCCACTGCCTGTGCAATCGCGGCGGCCGTCACCGATAGGACGTCGAGACGGTCCATCAGCATGGGCACGGCCGCGAACAGCAGCTCGCGGCGATCGGTACGAAGTTCGGCGGTCATGTGCAGTCCCCTGATGTTCCGCGCAGCGTGGTTATCCATTGAGGGTGTCACAGTCGGGCTCGCAAGATGGCGCCGGGGCAGCCGCGGATTTGATCCGCATCACGTTTCGCCCCCGACTTTCAGGGTCAATGGCCCTTTTATCTGCGGATTGTCGTAAAATGTTCCCTGCGGTCGCGGGCGGTCATAGTGCCGCCGCCGGGCGACATCTACAGTCGAGCCATCAAGCACAACCGTGTCTGAAGGACGAAGCAATGCAGCAGACCATGCAGCAGCCACCCGCCATCGTGCCGCGCGAAAAGCTCGACTTCGGACTCGACGGCGATATCCCCAAGTACTGGTTTGGCGGCGATCCGTTCAAGACGCGCTTTTTCGACGCCCTGTCGACCCTGTTTCCGGAAGGCGAAAAATTCTTCATCGTCTGCGTGCGCGATTTCAGCGAGCAGATCACCGATCCGCAACTGCTGCAGGAAGTGCGGGACTTCACGCGCCAGGAAGGCCAGCATGGCATGGTGCACACGCAGTTCAACAACCGCCTGCAACAGCAGGGCATCAATGTGCCGCGGCTGCTGCAACGGCAGAAGGACGTGATGTTCGGCGTATTCCGCCGCTACTTCTCGCGCCGCTATACCCTGGCGCAGACCGCCGCCTCGGAACACATGACGGCGGTGATGGCGCACAGCTTCTTCGAGCGCAGGGAAATCCTGCAGGACACCGA
>FTAG01001500.1_pt1 | contig 12036 bp, 10 predicted proteins | sample 1638911 | NCBI WGS metagenome assembly FTAG01 (sample SAMEA3914813, study PRJEB12502) | metagenome | biome: forest; material: soil | place: Canada | collected 2011-07-07 | depth 0.3 m
CCGTGGTGGTCAACGAATTCGGCGAGATCGGCATCGACAACGACCTGGTGGTCGACGCCGACGAGGAAGTGTTCGAGATGAACAACGGCTGCGTCTGCTGCACCGTGCGCGGCGACCTTATCCGCATCGTCGGTGGGCTGATGAAGCGCAAGGGCGGCTTCGACGGCATCATCGTCGAGACCACCGGCCTGGCCGATCCGGGGCCGGTGGCGCAGACCTTCTTCGTCGACGACGAGGTCAAGGCCCGGACCAAGCTCGACAGCGTGACCACCGTGGTCGACGCCAAGCACGTCTTGCTGCGCCTGGCCGATTCCCGGGAGGCTGTCGAGCAGATCGCCTTCGCCGACCAGATCGTGCTCAACAAGACCGACCTCGTCACCGAGGCCGAGCTGGCCGAGGTCGAGCGGCGCATCCGCCGGCTCAACCCCCTGGCGCCGATCCACCGGGCGGTGAACTCCGACGTGCCGCTGGACGCCATCCTCGGCCGCGGCGCCTTCGACCTGCAGAGGATCACCGAGCTCGATCCCGAGTTCCTGAACCCCGCCCACGGCGAACCCGGCCATGTGCACGGCGAGGACTGCGAAGACGATCACCACCATCATGACCACGATCATCACGATCACGATCACGGCCATGGCGGCCACGCGCACGAGGACCAGTCGATCAAGGGCGTGGCCCTGACCCTCGACCGGCCCGTGGACGGCGTGAAGGTGACCCGCTGGCTGAACGAGGTGCTGCAGGCCCAGGGCCCCGACATCCTCCGCGCCAAGGGCATCATCGATGTCCAGGGCGAGGACCGCCGGCTGGTGTTCCAGGCCGTGCACATGATCCTCGACGGCGAGCTGCAGCGCGCGTGGAAGGACGGTGAACGCCGCTGGTCGCGTCTCGTGTTCATCGGCCGCAACCTCGACGAAGCCCAACTGCGCAAGGGCTTCGAGGCGACGGCGGCTTAAACAGCCCCTGCTTCCCCTTGATGGGGAAGCTGTCCGCGAAGCGGACTGATGGGGTGGACGGCGGTACGGTCCAAAGATTGGCGTGCTCTTACTTCCCCCACCCGGCGGGCTTCGCCCTGCCACCCTCCCCACAGAGGGGGAGGGATTTCAATCGCCGTCGTGGGGCCGCAGCGAAACCCCGACGTAGGCGCACCAGCCGAACCAGGCGACGAACAGGGTTCTCTGGGCCAAGCCGGCGACCGGCGCCATCCGTTCCGCCAGCGGCGGCGAGAAGCCGGGCGCCAAGATCAGCGCCGTCGCCACCCAGAGGCCGAGGAAGCAGATCCACGACACGGCGGCCAGGCGCTTGAGGTTCGGATCGCGACGCCACATCAGGGTCAATGCCCCGGGGGCCTGGAAGCCGATCAGGGACAGCAGCCCGAACGGCTCATGCAAGGGATCCGGCGTCGCAAAGGTGGCGATGCCGATCTCCGAGACCACCACGAAGCCGATCAGGAAGGCCGGGAACGGGGACAAGCCGCGCGCCTGGCCGAAGTCCCTGAGGCCCCAGGCGAAGATCGCCAGGCAGAGGGCGACGCCGTACACCAGGATCGCGAACGCCAGCCGGGTCGGCGTGCCCAGCGCCCCGATCTCGCTGACGTCCTGGCGGACATGGCTGTAGCCCGGCAGGAACAGGGCTACGCTGATCGTCCCAAGAACGAACACCAGGGCCGCGATCGGTCCAAACAGCAGCCGTGTCCGCAGGTCCATTGTGGCGTCCTCTTCAGGGTGCGGATAAACGGCGAGGAGCCGACACCCTAGTTACATCTTGGTCAGGGGCCGCGCGCCGGCAGCCGCCCCGGCGTGTTCAGGCCGTGCCCCTTGGGTCCGCTTTCGCGCCGCCAGAGGGCGGCGACCGCGATGAACCCCAGGAAGCTGAACACGAAGAACATCAGCAGCATCGGGCCGTAGCCGGCCGGGTTGTTGGGGCCGGCGCGGGATTGATCGTTCAGCCAGCCCGCGGCCAGGTTCAGCGCGCCCATGCCGAGGCTCTGCAGCACATTGATCAGGCCGAAGGCCGTGCCGAGGCGGAGGGGCTCGACCAGCATGGCGGTCGAGGGCCAGATCACGGCCGGGATGACCGAGAAGGCGACGCCCATCAGGGCGGTGGAGATCCACAGGCTCCAGTGCGTGAGCCCCAGGATGGCGAAGGTCAGCGGCATCAGCCCCGCGCCTATGGTGAGCAGCATGGCGCGGCGGCCGAACCGATCGGCGATCAGGCCGAACACCGGCGTGGCGAAGATGGCGGCGAAGAAGACCCAGGAGTTGACCAGGCCGGCGGCGGCCAGGCTGAGCTTCTTGGCGTCCTGGAAGAACACGATGGCGAAGGTCGAGCGGAACGGAAAGAACACCGAGGCGAACAGGACGTTCAGCCACAGGATATACCAGAACGACCGGTCGAACCTGGCCAGGTCCCGCCAATGGAATCGCCCGTGGCCGCCGGCGGCGCTCGCGCTCGCGGGCGCCGCGGGTCTATATCGGTCGATCCTCAGATAGACGATCGCCGCGATCAGGCTGACGCCGGTCATCGCCGCGGCGAGCATCAGCGGCGGCTGCCAGCCGCGCGCGTAGACCCCGGGCGCCCATCGCGGCGAGATGTCGGCCGCATAGGAGCCCACCCGCGCCATGCTGAAGAACAGGCCCATGCTGAGCGCGGCCCCGCCGGCGCCGAACCACTGGGCAACCCCGGCCAGCAGCGCGATGAACAGCGTCTCCTCGCCGATCCCGAACAGCAGTCGGCCCGTCACCATCACACCGTAGGGCTGGCCGACGGCGGTGAGCACGGCGCCCACGAAGCAGAAGACGGCGCAGATCAGGCTGGCGCGGGCCGCGCCGATCCGGTCGATCAACAGGCCGCCCACAAAGCAGAGCGGGATGTTCGGCAGGGCGTAGACCGCGTTCAGCAGGCCGATCTGCGCCTGGCTGAGACCCAGCTGCCGGCGCAGCAGATCGGCCACCGGCGCGATCGAGTCCCAGGCGTAGTAGTCGCCCGCGATCGCCACGGCGATCAGCGCCAGGACCCACCATCTGCCGCGCATGCTGTCGCCCCCTTGCCGCCGCGCGGAACGCGCGGCGGTCGTTTATCAGTGGATCCGGGCGCCCTGGCGCCGGAGCTCCGCCTGCACGCGCCCGATGTCGATCCGGTCCAGCGGCGTGTCCGTCGCGGCCGAGATCGCCGCCGCGACGCCGGCTCCCTGGCCGCTCACCGCGCAGCACATCATGTTGCGCACGGCGGCGTGGCTCACCTTGTCGCCGCCGATGCTGCGGCCGGCCACCAGCAGGTTGTCGACGCCCTTGGGCAGCAGGGCCCGGTAGGGCAGCTGGAAATACCGGCCGGTGGTGGGCAGGATCAGGATGCCGTAGCCGTCGATGAATTCGGGGAAGATGCCGATGCTGTCGTCGAAGCGCGCCTGCTCGCGCACGTCGGCGCCGGTCATGTTGTAGTGGGCGTCGATCTTGCGGGTATCGCGCACCCCCAGCGTCATGCCGAAGTTGCGCAGCTTCGCCCCCTCGCATCCCGGCATGAAGCGTTTCAGCGCTTCGATGGCCGCCATCGCCTGTCCGCGTCCCTCCATCTCCGCGGCCGTCAGGTCGTCGGGGTTGGTGCCGTCGACGCCCGCCAGCGCCACCAGGTTGAGATAGGTCAGGTCCCCCTGGTCCGACACCGCGCCCCAGGTGCCGGCGATGGTGGTCAGGTTCGGCGGCAGCAGCCCGGCCTCCAGGGCCTGCTTGAACGGCTTGCGCAGGAAGGGCGAGAACAGCGCGTCCTCCTTGCCCGTGGTTTCGATGTTCCACTCGCCGTTGCCCTCCCAGTCCTTGTAGGTCTGGGGATCGGCCTTCACCGCGTCCAGGAAGCGCTGCTTGTCGACGCCGCTCATCGAGAACATCACCGAGGCGGCCATCATCTCTTCCCGCGGCGTCTTGTGCACGGGCGCGCCGGCGCGGAAGGCGATGTCGGCGTCGCCGGAGGCGTCGATCACACGCTTGGCCAGGATGGCCTCACGGCCGGCCTTGCTCTCGGTGATCACGCCCCTGAGGGTCCGCCCCTCCAGGATCGGCGCCACCCCCGTCCGGTGCAGCTTGGGCGTGATGCCCGCTTCCTGCACCAGCACGTCGGCCACGTGCTTGAACGCCTCGGCGTCCAGGGCGTGGCTGAGGGACTGCGGCTCGGGCATCGCCGCGCCCATGGCCTTGGCGCGCTCCTCGAACTCGATGCCGATCCCCTCGCAGTCGACGGTGTGCTCGTGCCGATACCAGGCCAGTCCTTCGACCCCGACCTGGGTGATGTTGCCGCCGAAACAGCCGTTGCGCTCCAGGAGCACGGTGCTGGCCCCCGCCCGCGCCGCCGCGAGCGCGGCCGCCAATCCGCCGGGCCCGCTGCCCACGACCAGCACGTCGGTCTCCGCGATCACATCCACGGAGCGGGCCGGTTCAAGGATCTGGGTCATCGCGTTTCTGGACTCGGGGCGGCGGTTGAAGCGGAGCGCGGGGCGTTTGCTGGCCGGCGCGCCGTCAGTTTATCGGACGATTGCGACACCCTGGCGTAGGCGGATTCATGCTTCCCCTTGATGGGGAAGCTGTCCCCGCAGGGGACTGATGGGGTGGATGGCGGTACGGTTGGAAGATTGGCGAGGGCGTACTTCCCGACCCGGCGGCCTTCGCCCTGCCAACCTCCCCGCGGAGGGGGAGGGAGTTTGAGCCGCTGCCATTGGCTCTCGCTTTGAATTTTGGCGACGCCTGACCCCGACTTTACAGCCTCCTGCTTGCGACCTATGGCGGTGTTTGGAGCAACCGTGGGGGCTCATGCTGCGCAGTTTGGGGGGAAATGATGTTCAATGACATTGGACAGAGGGTCTACTCGCCGAACATTGGCGAGCGGATCGCGCGGAGGGCCGACACGGGCGGCTTGCTGTTCCGGCGGTGGGCTGGAGCCTGGATCGATTTTGTTGCGCTCGGGGCACTGATCCTCGCCCCGTCCTTCCTGATCGGGCTCAGGGGTGTTATTCCGGCAGCGGCGCCGATCCCCGCGCTGTTCGGGCTGGGGTTGGCGGTCCTCTACTTTCCGGTCTGCGAGGGCGTTTGGGGACGTTCACTTGGAAAGCTCGTCACAGGCACGATCGTGGTCGATCGAACGGGCCGGCTTCCCGGGATTGGCAGGACGCTCGTCAGGACCCTGCTTCGGCTCATCGAGGTGAATCCGCTCTTTCTCGGTGGGGTTCCCGCGGGTTTCTGCGTGATGGCCACGGGCGCCAACCAACGTATCGGCGACCTGATCGCGGGGACCTATGTGGTTCCCGCCGGAGAACTGAAACGGGCGCTCTCCGAGAAGCGGATGATCGAAGACATGGCTTGAAGGGAACGCCGCCTATCGCCAGAGGCGCCGACACCTGCCAACGCTGGTGGGTGAGCTTTGCAGTCGCGCAATCATCCACGGAGCGACGCTTGCTCGCAATCCTGTTGATCCTTCTGGCGATCGGCGCCGCCGTTTACGCGGTGGTGCTGGTGCAGAGCGCCATCGCCCAGGGCGCCCTGAAGCCGAGCTGGGAGGCGACCTTTGTCGGCGGGGTGATCAATTTCTTCGACACGCTGGGGATCGGCTCGTTCGCGCCGACCCTCGCCTGGATCAAGCTCAGGACCCGCCTGCCGGCGCGGATGATCCCGTCGACCATGATCGTCGCCAACACCCCGCCGACCATGATGCAGGCCGCGATCTTCTTGGTTTTGCTCGGTGTGCACGTCGATACGATCCTGCTGTGCGGCTACTCCGTCGCCCTCCTGGCCGGCGGCCTTGTCGGTGCACGGCTGGTGACCTTTGTGCGCGTCTGGATCGTGCAGGTCGTGGTAGCGGCGGCCCTCCTGGTCGCGGCGGGGCTCTACGCCCTCTCCAACCTGCATCTGATGCCGGCCGGCGGCGTCGCCGCGACCCTGCCCGTACCGCTGATGCTGGTCGCCATCGCCGTCAGCTTCGTGATGGGGGTGCTGCTGAACTTTGGCGTCGGGCACTACGCCCCGTCGCTGCTGATGCTGTGCCTGATGGGCATGGATCCGCGCCTGGTGTTCCCGATCATGGCCGGCGGCGGCGCCGTGGCGTCGGCGGTGATCAGCACGCGACACATCACGGTCAAGGTGGCCGACCTGCGCATCGCCATCGGTTTCGCGCTCGGCGGCATCCCCGGCGTGCTGATCGCCGCCTTCCTGATCAAGGACATGTCGGTCGTGCTGCTGCGCTGGCTGGTGATCCTGGTGGTGCTCTACGCCGCCGCCGTCATGCTGAGGGAGGTGGTCGCGGCCTTGCGGCGGGGCGCGCCGGACGGCGACGATCTCGCGCTGGCGGAAGGGCTGGCGGACTGAGGACGGTGCGCCTCAATCCGTCCGCTCGCTTCCAAGGCCGGTGATCAGCCGGGCGCCGCGCTCGAACGTCAGATAGTTCCAGAGCCAGGTCAGGCCGACCAGGAGCCGGTTGCGGAACCCGACCAGGAAGTAGAGGTGCGCCGTCGACCAGATCAGCCAGGCCGCCAGTCCCTTGATGTGCAACCCGCCAAGATCGATCACCGCGCGATTGCGGCCGATGGTGGCCAGGGCTCCGAAGTCGCGATAGCGGAAGCGTCGTTTCAGGCGCCGGCCGCGCAGGGCCGCGGCAATGACCTGGGCGACGTATTCGCCCTCCTGCTTGGCGGCGGGCGCGACGCCGGGGATGGCGCGTCCCTTGGCGTCCTTCACCGACACCGTGTCGCCGATGGCGAAGATCTCGGGATGGCCCGGCACGGCCAGATCCGGCTCCAGTTCGATGCGCCCGGCCCGGTCCGTCGCCGCCCCGAGCCAGGCCCCGGCCGCCGAAGCCTGGACGCCGGCGGCCCAGATCACCGTCGCCGCGTCGATGTGCTGGGCGCCCACCGTCACGCCCGTCTGGTCGATGTTGGTGACCAGGCCGTTCAGGCGGACTTCGACGCCCAGCTTCTCCAGGGCCGATTTCGCCGCCGCCGACAGGTCGTCCGGGAAGGCCGGCAGCAGACGGCTCCCGGCTTCGATCAGGACGATGCGGACACAATCGCGGGTGATGTAGCGGAAGTCCATCGCCACCGCGTGACGGGTCAGCTCGGCGATCGCGCCCGCCATCTCCACGCCCGTCGGGCCGCCGCCAATCACCGCGAAGGTCAGGTACTCCTCGGTCTCGGCGGCGTTCTCCTGGCGTCGGGTCTCCGCCCGCTCCATGGCGTAGAGGATGCTGCGCCTCACCCGGGTGGCGTCGTCGATAGTCTTGATCCCCGGGGCGAAGGCCGCCCAGTGATCGTTGCCGAAGTAGCTGTGCCGGGCGCCGGTGGCCAGGACCAGGATGTCGTAGGGAAGCCGTGCGCCGCTCGATAGGGCGATGGTCCGTTCGTCCCCGTCGACGCCGACGACCTCGTCCATCACCACGTGCACATTGCCGTGGCGTTTGATGATCGTGCGGATCGGCGCCGCGATGTCGGCCGGCGACAGGGCGGCGGTGGCGACCTGGTAGAGCAGCGGCTGGAACAGATGATGGTTCTGGCGGTCGACGATGGTGATGTCGACCGGCTTGTCGCGCAGGCCGCGCACGACGGCGAGCCCGCCGAACCCTCCACCGACGACGACCACGCGGGGGCGTTGGCCTTCGGCGCGCATGTTCTTCAGCCGATCGAACGGGCCGGTCTTGTCGGGTCGCGCGTCACGCATGATCGAGGTCCCTCCCCGAACCCGCATAGCGGCAAGGCGGCGCCCCGAACATGGCCAAACGCTTTCAGGGCCTCATCGCCCGTGGGGTTGGGCCCGCCCGCTCAGGGATACGAGCCGCCGTCCTTGTGCACGAACCGGCCGTCGGCGTTGGTGCTCATCAGGTCGATGTCGGAGCAGGTGGTCACATCGGCGGGCGAGCGCGATCCGATCTCGAGGTAGACGGCGGTGGATCCTGACCGGTTGACCATATGGTGTCCGTCGCCGGTGTTCTTCGGAAAGGCCGCGCAATCGCCGGCGCGCAGCACGGTCTCGCCGCCGTCCTCGATCAGGGTCAGCTCGCCTTCGAGCACGTAGACGAACTCGTCTTCATGGGAATGCCAGTGGCGCTGGCTCGACCAGTTCCCCGGCGGCAGGCGCATCAGGTTCACGCCGAAGTCGGTGAGCCCGCCCGCATTGCCCAGCCGCTGGCGCACGCGCTCGGCGCAGGGCGCGTTGAGCGGGGCCGGATAGCCAACGCCCTTGATCTGCTGGATGGCGGCGACGTCGATCTTAGGCATGGCGGCCTCCCGGCGATCAGTGAACAAGCGCATGCGTGGCCCGCGCGCGGTCGATCCAGATTGGGCTATCTAATCAGAGGCAGTCGTTCGCTATCCGGCAACGCCGCATTTTTTCGTCGGAGATGGCCCAAAGGCACCATTCTTTGGCCTGTCCAGGTGCTTGGCATATTTTCCAGAGCTACACGTTCGGGGCCGTTGAAGATGACCATTCCCATTCTGCGGTCGAAGTCGAAGTGAAAGAACAACAGGTAATCAGCCCCGGTCTCCAACCGTCTGAATGCCGGACCTCGAAAGGTGCCGCTTGCCTTCACCTGCACGGACTTCCGTTCCGGCCCCGGCGCAAATCCATCGATTGCGGGCCCACATCGAGAGTTAAGCTTGATGCCGAACAGTTCCGCTGCAACCGCTTCGCCTATATCGCCGACCAAGTTCCCGTCGAGGGTAAAGCGAAGTCCCGATAAGGCATATCGTTGCCGAAGTTTGTCTCTCGCAGCCAAAAGCGGCTGGATTTCTTCCGGCAGCTCAAACTCGCTCATAAAGTCGTAGCTAACACAGACAGGCCCGCTCGCCACTCATCGCGAGCGTTGGGAGCGTCCGCTTTCGTGACGCCAATTCTGCCGCCCCGAGTGCGCGTCACCGCCCCGACATCTTCATCCCTTCCGCCATTTCGCCCATCACCTTGGCGAGCACGGGGTCGGTCTTGGCGGTGCGGACGTAACCTGAAAGGCGCTGGTGCCGCGACATCACCTCCAGCCGGTCCAGCCGGCTCAGGATGGCGTTGACGAAGAAGACGGTCGGCGTGACCTGGCCGTCGGCGGTGGTGAACTTCTCGCCGGCCGCATACGGGCCGTGGGCCATGAAGGTCTCCAGATAGCTGATCCCGGACTCTAGCCGCGCCATCGCCGCATCCACCGCCGCCTCGTCGCGCCGGGCCGGATCGAGGTGCGGATAGAGGGCGCTGAGCGGGCTCATCACATAGAGCTCGGCCACGCGCGCGATCAGCCGCACCCGCGCCGCCGCCTCCGGCCCGTGCGGGCGCAGCGCCGGATCGGGAAAGGCGTCCTCCAAATATTCGACGATGGTCTCGGATTCCGGGATCGACACCCCGTCGTCCAGCAGCAGCACCGGAATCTTCCCCATCGGGTTCAGCGCCAGGTACTCGGCCGACTTGATCCCGGCGGCCGGCGGCGCGACGATTTCGATCGGCAGCTTCTTGGCGTAGATGCTGATGCGCACGCGCGCTGCATACGGCGACAGATCGAGGGAATAGAGTTTCATGAACCGTCCTGACGCCGCCGCCGTTTCGCCCCTGGCAGGTGCAAGGTCCGGCAAGCCGCCGCAAACCGCAATGGAGCCCAAGCTTGAGGGAGGTTTCCATGGTTGATTTGATCCGCATCGGCGTGGCCGGCGCCCTCGGGCGCATGGGCCGCGCCGTCGTCGCCGCGGTCGAGGCGCGGCCGGACGTGGTCGTCGCCGCCCGCTTCGAGCGCGAGGGCGTGGACGGCGAGGGGCTGGTCGGCCGCGACCAGGCGATCGCCGCTTCGGACGTGATCATCGACTTCACCATGGCCCACGCCTCGGCTGAGCTGGCCAAGGCCGCGGCCGAACATGTCGACGGGCCTGCGCTGGTGATCGGTTCGACCGGCTTCTCGCCGAACGAGGAGCGGGTGGCGCGCGCCGCCGCCAAGCGGCTGGCGATCGTCAAGTCCGGCAACTTCTCGCTCGGCGTCAACATGCTGATCGGCCTGGTCAACCAGGCCGCCCGCGCCCTGCCGGCCGCCGACTACGACATCGAGGTGTTCGAGGCCCACCATAAGCGCAAGCTCGACGCCCCCTCCGGCACGGCCCTGATGCTCGGCCATGCCGCCGCCGCCGGCCGCGGCCAGGACCTGGAGGCGGTGCGCGCCCGCTCGCGCGAAGGGATCACCAACGGCCGCCAGCCGGGCGAGATCGGCTTTTCGGTGATGCGCGGCGGCGGCATCGTCGGCGAGCACAGCGTCACCTTCGCCGCCGAGGACGAGATCCTGACCCTCAGCCATTCCGCGCGCGACCGCGGCCTGTTCGCCCGCGGCGCGGTCGAGGCGGCGGTGTGGGCGGTGGGCCGGCCGCCAGGCCTCTACGACATGCAGGACGTGCTGGGCTTCGTGAAGGAAGAGCCGCCGCATGGCTGATCTCAACGCGCTGGACGCCACCGCCCTGCTGCTGGCGCTCGACGGGCGGCGGATCTCCAGCATCGAACTGCTCGACGCCTCCATCGCCCGCAGCCACCAGCTCAAGAACAGCATCAACGCCGTGGTGCGCGAGGACGTGGAGCAGGCGCGCCGCCGGGCCAGGGAGATCGACGAGCGCCGGGCGAACGGCGAGACCTCGGCCCTGATCGGCATGCTGGCCGGCCTGCCGATGACCATCAAGGACTGCCTCGACGTCGACGACATGCCTGCGACCGCCGGTGTGGAGGCCCTGCTCGACCGGGCGGCGGGCGATGCGGTCACGGTCGGGCGCGTGCGCACCGAGGGGGCTGTGATCTGGGGCAAGACCAATGTGCCGGTGATGGCCGGCGACTGGCAGAGCTATAACGACCTCTACGGGACCACCAGCAATCCCTGGGACGTGGAGCGCACGCCCGGCGGCTCCTCGGGCGGCGCAGCCGCGGCCCTCGCTACAGGGATCACCACGCTGGAGATCGGGTCGGACATCGGCGGCTCGCTGCGCGTGCCGGCCAGTTTCTGCGGCGTCTATGCGCACAAGCCGACCTATGGCCTGGTGTCCCAGCGCGGGCATACGCCGCCCGCGCCAGGCACGGCGGCCGAGCCCGATCTCAACGTGGTCGGGCCGATGGCGCGCTCGGCCCGGGACCTCAGGCTGCTGCTGTCGATCCTCGCCGGCGGCACGGTGGCGGCCAAGGCCCAGCCGATGGCGCTGGCCGGGGTGAGGATCGGCCTGTGGCTGGACGACCCGGCCTTCATCCTCGACGGCGAGGTGAGGACGGCGATCGAGGCCTTCGCCACCGACCTGATCAGCGACGGGGTGGTGATCGAGCCGATCAAGAGCCCGGTCGACGGCCAGGCCCTCTACGACACCTATCTGACCCTGCTGATGCCGCTGATCGCCGCCGGCATGCCGCCGGCGCGGCAGGCGGCGATGAAGCGCATGCGCCTGCCGGCCAAGCTGGCGCTGGCCGCCGGCCGGCCGCTGTGGGCGCTGCAGGTGCTGAACGCGACGGTCAGCCACGCCGATTGGCTGGCCGCCAACGAGGTGCGGGCGAAGATGGGCCGCACCATGCGCAGCCTGTTCGAACGCTATGAGGTGATCATCGCCCCTGCGGCGCCGGTGACCGCCTTCCCGCACGACCATAAGCCGATGACGCGGCGCACGCTGGTTTGTTCGGACAACCGCAAGATCCCCTACGACGCCATGCTGCGCTGGGCGGCGCTGGCCACGGTCTGCGGCCTGCCGGCGACGGCGATCCCGGTCGGCCTGTCGGCCCGCGGCCTGCCGGTCGGCGTCCAGCTGATCGGCCCCCGCGGCGGCGACAGCAAGACCCTGGCCGTGGCCGAGGCGATCGAAGCCCGGCTGGGCGGGTTCCGGGCGCCGGAACTGGGGTAGGCGCGCGCCTCGGGGCTGCGTCGACCATGCTTCCCCTTGATGGGGAAGCTGTCCGCGCAGCGGACTGATGGGGTGGCTGCGCTGCGGTTGGAAGATTGGCGGGTTGCACACTTCCCCCACCCGGCGGCGCTTCGCGCCTGCCACCCTCCCCACAGAGGGGGAGGGATTTCAGCGCCTCAGCCCGC
>FTAG01000259.1_pt1 | contig 11985 bp, 13 predicted proteins | sample 1638911 | NCBI WGS metagenome assembly FTAG01 (sample SAMEA3914813, study PRJEB12502) | metagenome | biome: forest; material: soil | place: Canada | collected 2011-07-07 | depth 0.3 m
GCGCTCCGCAGCCGGAGCGGGGTCCAGCGACAGGCCATCCCTGGCCTGACGCTGGACGCTTCGGCATCCTGCCTCGCCTCGCGCCAACAGGCGCGAGCCCATATCGCTCCGACTTTGCGGTGCTCGGCGCAGACAACGGGGAGGAAAATCAACAGCGAAAAACCACAGCAACGTCAAAAGCACAGCAACATCAAAAGCCACTCGTCATTCCCGCGAAAGCGGGAATCCAGCAACTGTAGCCCGCATGGAACGAAGTGGAATCCGGGAATGCCGCTGGTAGAAAAGTCCCGGATTCCGTTTCACTCTATTGGGCTACGCGGTCCGCAATTCTGACGTTTTGCGCGTTGCCGCCACGTGCGCGCCAACAGTTTGTGTTGGCGCGCACGCGGTTTGCCGCGGGCACCCGCCTGGATTACTCCGGCAGGGTCTCGCCGGAGCCGCCCAGTTCGGCGGGGAAATCCTTCATCTTGGGCAGGCCGTCCTTCATGCGCAGCACGGTTTCCTGGTAGTTGACGTGCACGCCCGGCTTGAACGCCAGGGTCGGGATCATCGCGGCGTAGACATCGGTGAGCTGCAGCGGCGGATGGTCGGACATCAGGTGGCCGCCGCATTTCTTGCACCATTTGCGCGAACTGACCGGGGTCTTGTTGTAGGTGCCGACGTGCTCGGCGCCCTTGGTGATCTTCACGGCTTCCGGCTTCCACAGGGTGAAGGCGTTGACCGGGCCGGCGGACCAATGGCGGCAGGAACTGCAATGGCAGTAGCCCATGCCGGCGGGCTCGCCGCTGACGGTGAATTCGACGGCGCCGCAGAAGCAGGTGGCCTTGTGCTCGCTCATGACGCTCCTCCTTTGCTTCGTATGATTCGGCGAGTGTAGCAGCCGACGTGGCCGGCAATCGGGAAGCGCGTCACGCTGCCCGGAGTCGAGGTAGCCCGGATGCAACGAGGCGGAATCCTCGGCTTGGCCCAGCCCCCCGGATTTCGTTTCACTCCATCCGGGCTAGTTCCGCCTATTCGCCGAGGAAGGCCTTGCGGATGGCCTGGCCGCACTGCACGGTGGTCTCGTAGTCCAGTTCGTTGGCCGGGAACAGGGGCACGGCGGTGGCAGGCGCGACGACGCCGTAGTAGCTGAGCGAGGCGTCGATCCAGGGATAGAAACCGGAGGCGCCGAGCGAGTTGAAGGCGCCGTCGCCGGGGACGCCGCCATCGGCGGGCACGCTGCCGTGGGCAACCGCGTTCGGATCGGTTTCGATCCAGTGGCCCAGGCCGTAGGCGAACGACATCTTGTTGGGCAGCGGCGGGGTGGAGGACTGCGTCGGGCAGTATTTGTTCTGCAAGCCGAGCAGGCCGCCGTAGGTGGCGGGATTGGTGCACCAGCTGTCGGCGCTGAGGGCGTCGTGCATCTTCAGCGTACCGGCGAGGATCTTCTTCAGGAAGGCGACGTAGTCGTTGCTGCTGATCACGCCGCTGGCCGCGGGATTGGGAGCGACGTAGGAAACGTTAACGCCCAGGGTCTGCGAAATCTCGGTGCCGAGCCCGGTATTGTTCAGATTGCCGAGGCTGAGGCGGTTGTTGGCCATCGCCAGGAACTCGCCGCCGCTGTAGTAGAACTTGCCGATGTTCGCGGCTGTCTGGGTGCTGTTGCTGCCCTTGTTGTAGCAGCTGGAAATGGTGTCGGACGAAGTGCAGCTGAGATCGTTGATGTAGTCGTAGCCGTTGCCCATCTGCAGGTAGGCGACGTCGCTGTTGGTGTAGCCGTTCTGATTGCCCGCTTGCAGGCCGGCCAGGCCGCCGCGCTTCTCCAGCACGTAGGCACTGAACAGCCACTTGGAGGCGGAATCGACGTGCAGCGCCAGTGCCGGGTCGGGTGGCTTGCTGCCCTCGGGGCCCCAGGCGATCTTGCCGTGGACGTCGCCGATCTCCCAGTAGAAGCCGCTGTTCGAGCCGCTCGCCACCTGCTTGCAGCTGGCGTTGCTGGCGGCCGCGTTCTGCGCGGCGGTGATGTTGTAGGCCTGGGCCGGCAACAGGAATGCGCAGCCGGCCAGCAGGCCGCCGCGCCGGATCCACGATGGCTTCATCGCACACTTCTCCCCGAGTTTTTGGATTGACTGCCACGGCGCGGGCGAAAGCGCCGGCGCCTTGCGACACGACCAGTCTAACCAAGGCCGCACTGCGGTGTGTGACAATCGGCGGGCCGCGGCGCCGCCGAGCATGCGCCGCATCACCGTTTCGGGAGACGCGCGATGACTGCAGTACCGACCATTGTGGAAGTCGAGGAAACCCGCAGCGGCCGCTTCATCAACAGCATGCGCGACGGCCGGCATGTGGTCACGGCCGACGAGCCGGCGGATGTCGGCGGCAACGATGCCGGACCCGGCCCCTACGAGTTGCTGTTGATGAGCCTGGGCGCCTGCACCAGCATGACCCTGCGCATGTATGCCGAGCTGAAGAAGCTGCCGCTCGAGCGCGTGCGGGTGAAGCTGTCGCACCGCAAGATTCACGCGGAGGACTGCGCCGAGTGCGAGACGAAGGACGGCAAGCTCGACGAGATCACGCGCGAGATCACGCTGGAAGGCGCGCTGAGCGAGGAGCAGCGTAAGCGCATGCTGGAGATCGCCGACCGCTGCCCGGTGCACCGGACGCTGACGTCGGAGATCCGGATCCTGTCGCGGCTGATCTAGATGCGAGGAAAAGGACGGCTCGCCGCCGCGGCGCCGACTGTCGCGGTGTTCGAAAGCCCGAAGCAGGCCCGCGTCACATAGCTGTCACAATTCTGTAATACTGGAGCCGTCTCCGGGGGAGGGCTCCAGCGATGAGTTCCGGCGAGGGCAATCACAACAAGGGCGCCGGACCGGTCGATCACGGCCGTCGGCGCTTCATCAGCGGCGTCGCCGGTGTCGCCGGCGGGGCCCTGCTGCAGGGCTGCGGCAGCAGCAGTCCGGCGCAGCCCGGCAGCGGCGGCAGTGCCGCAAGCCTGCCGGCGCCGGAGGACTCGGGCATCGATCACATCGTGGTGGTGATGATGGAGAACCGCTCCTTCGATCACTACCTCGGCTGGGTGCCCGGCGCCGACGGCATCCAGGCCGGGCTGGTTTTCAAGGACGCGGCGGGCAACAGCCACGCCACCTACGATCTCGCGCCGAACTACCAGAACTGCCTGCTCGCCGACCCGGACCACAGCTACGCCGGCGGGCGCCAGGAGATCAACGGCGGCAAGATGGACGGCTTTCTGCTGCCGCAGCCGGCGGGCGATACCTTCCCCATCGGCTACTACACCGCCGACAGCCTGCCGTTCTTCAAGGGCTGCGCCGCGAACTGGACCATCTGCGATCGCTACTTCAGCGGCATCCTCAGCTCGACCACGCCGAACCGCTTCTACATGCACGCCGGCCAGACCGACCGCATCAAGAACGGCGTGGCGGTCTCGACCCTGCCGACGGTCTGGGACGCCATGCTGGCCGCGAAGCGCAGCGTGGCCTATTACTACGTGGACGTGCCCTACACCGCGTACTGGGGCGGCAAGTACAGCGGGTTCTCCAAGCAGTACAACATGAGCAGCTTCGCCGCCGACGTCGCCTCCGGCACGCTGGCCAACCTGACCTATATCGACAACGTCGGCACCGAGTTCGAGGAGGGCGGCGGCATCTCGCGCGACGACCATCCCTACGCCGACGTGCGCGACGGCCAGAACTTCCTCAACCAGGTCTACGACGTGCTGCGCGCGAGCCCGCAATGGGCGCGCACGCTGATGATCGTCAACTACGACGAATGGGGCGGTTTCTACGACCACGTCGAGCCGCCGCTCGCGCCGGTGTCCACCGCGGAGAAAGCGCTGGGCAACGACGGCCGCCTCGGCTGCCGCGTGCCCTGCGTGCTGATCGGCCCGCGCGCCCGGCGCGGCCACGTCGAGCACACCCAGTTTGATCCGAACTCGATCCTCAATTTCATCGCCTGGCGTTTCGGCTTCAGCCCGCTCGGTGTGCGCGGCGACTCCAACAACCTGGTGCTGGCGCTCGACTTCAGCAGCGCTCCGGACCCGGGCACGCCGGCGTTCGAAGTGCCGGCGGGCCCCTTCGCCTCGCTGTGCCTGCCGCTGGAAGAGCTGGTGGGCGAGGTGACGAGCCTGACCGGACTGCCGGTGTCGCTGCCGATCCCTTCGGCCTTCCCCGTGGGCGTGCCGCTGCCGGTGGTGGTGCAACTGCCGCCGATCCCGGGGCTCGACGTGCCTCTGCCTTCACTCGCGCAGGCGGCGCAGCTGGAAGCGGCGCGGCGGCGCTTCGAGCACGAGCAGGAGCTGCACGGCCTGCGCCAGCTGGCCCGCGACCACGGCTTCGCGTAGGCCGGCATCGAGCGGCTCTTCAGCGCCTCCGCCAGTGCCCCGGCACGAAGCGGTAATACGGCCCGCGGCGCACGTAGTGCTCCGGTACCCAGCGCCAGCCCGGCCGTCCGGCGACGTAACGGCCAGCGACCCAGACGTACTGGCCGCCGTTCCAGGCCCAGTAGCCGGGGGCCCAGACGTAGCCGATGCGCGGCGGCGGGGGCGGCGGCGCTTCGACGACCGGGGCGGGCGGGGCGAGGTTGATGTCCACGCCGACGCCGATGCGCGCGGCCTGGCTGACGGCCGGCAAAGCCAGGCCCGCGGCCAGCAGCGCGGCGATGAGCAGTTTGTGGTTCACAGCTTTTCTCCATTGTGTCGATCTGCCTTGAACCTTAGCGCGCGGCGCTGAACGCGGGATGAACGCTGCGAGGGGCGGGGCAGTTAAGAAGAGTAAAAAGGGGCGCCGTGATTCCCTTGCGGCATTCAATGGCTCAAGATGCGGCCGGGGACAGCTGCCGCGGAGGGGACATGCTGCTGCAAGGGATCGATCTGCTCGACGAACTGCTCGAACGCCATCGCGATGCGCTGGGTGGTGACTTCACCGCCTACCGTAACCACTGCTCGCGCGTGGTGAATTTCTGCGCCGCGCTGTCGTCCGGCGAGGCGGAACCGCTGCGCAAGATGGCTATCGCCGCCGCCTTCCATGATCTGGGCATCTGGACCGAGCACACCTTCGACTACCTGCCGCCGTCGGAGCGGCTGGCCGAGATTTACCTGAGCGGGGAGGGCAAGCCGGAGTGGATCGCCGAGGTCACGGCGATGATCGGCCAGCACCACAAGCTGACGCGCTACCGGCAGGAGCCGGCGACTCTGGTGGAGGCGTTCCGCAAGGCCGATATGGTCGACGTGTCGGTGGGGCTGGTGCGCTACGGCCTGCCGAAGACGTTTGTGAAGGATGTGCTGGCGGCGTTTCCGAATGCGGGCTTCCACAAGCGGCTGGTGCAGCTGTTCGGACAGCGGATGCGGACCAAGCCCTGGAGTCCGATGCCGATGATGAAGTTTTAGATCCGGATAGCACCGGCTAGGGAGCCTCCCAAACGGAACGCGAGTCTGTGACCAAGATGGAGGCAAACGACTGATCAGGCGAGGCTTGGCTTGGTGGTCACGATGCGTTCACCTGGCCAAGCTATCTATCTGTTTTTGTTGCAGTACGCCCCCTGCAGTGCTAGTAGTGCGAAACGCGATGTCGCTGAACGCCTGGCGCCAGTTCGGTTGCGGCGTTGCCGCCAGCCAAGCCCGCTTGATGCTCCCCGCTAAATGGAATGCCTTATTGAGGGGGTTCTGCGCGGAGCGTAGAGTCATGGCCCGCGTTAGCGACAACAATAAGGGGCTAGCCATGTTCAAGCACATCGCCGCACTTTCATTGGTATTCGCGTTTGCCTGCGGTCTCGCCGCGACGGCCAAGGCCGACGAAAAGCCGTACAAAGACGGAGCCGTGACGGACGTAGCGTGGATTCGCGTCAAGGATGGCAAGCTGTTTGAGTACGTCGCCTACCTGAGCGGGACGTACCGGCAGGAGATGGAGGCCGAAAAGAAGGCAGGGATAATCACCGATTACCACATTTATCAGGTGGCTCCGCGTCGCCCGGAAGACGCGAACCTGATTCTGACCGTGACCTATCCGAACTACGCCGCGCTGGATCGCACTACGGAAGTTGATGCCATCGCTTCCAAGATCGAAGGTAGCCTCAAGGCGGCCGATCAGGGCTTATCGGACCGGGGCAGCATCCGCCAGATTCTCGGCTCCCAGTTGGTGCAGGAGCTCATTCTCAAATAGCCCTCGCCTCCAAGCGGAAAGGGCCGACGCGACGTCGGCCCGACGTTTGTGATGGGGGCAAGCACCGGCTAGGTGTTGCGGTTCAAACGCGCGTGCCCCTGGACCAGCGCATCGAGCAGATGGCGGACCGCCGACACCATGCCGCGCCGCGTGGGGAAGATCGCGTGCACCAGCCCGGTTTTCGCCGCGAGTTGCGGCAACAGCTGCCGCAGCCGGCCGTCACGCAAATCATCCTCCACGAATTCCCTCGGCAGCATCGTCACGCCGACACCGCGTAACGCCGCAATCCGCAGGCTGGCCAGGTCGTCCGTCGCCATGCGGGGGCGATGCGTCAACGAGACGGGTTCGCCGTCGGCGTCGAACAAGGTCCAGGTATAGCGTTCGTTGTTGCTGGCCATGGCGAGGGTTGGCCAATCCTTGAGCGACTCCAGTGAAGCGGGCGCCGGGCGCTGCGCCAGAAACCCGGGGCTTGCCACCAGCACCAGGGTCGACAGCCCCAGCTGCCGAACCGCCAGATCGGTGTCCTCCAGCGGCGGAAGCCTGACGCGAATGGCGAAGTCCAGGCCTTCCTCGATGACATCGACGCGGCGGTTGGTGGCGTCCACGAAGACCTGCACCAGAGGGTTTTCCTCGAGGTAGCGCGCGATGATCCCGGCGATGCCCGAGCTCAACAGGGGAATCGGGCAGCTGATGCGCACGGTGCCCTGGGGCTGGGTCCGGGTCTGATCGACAACTTCCTTTGCGGCCCTGGACTCCGCCACCAGGGCCAGGCAGTGCCGGTGAAACTGGCGTCCGGCTTCCGTCAAAGACAGGCTGCGGCTGGTGCGGTTGAGCAGGCGGATGCCCAGTTCCTCCTCGAGGGCACGCACGCGCCGGCTCAGCTTTGAGGTCTGCAGCCCCAGGCTCCTGGCGGCCGCGGTATAGCTGCCATGCTCCACGACCTCGGCAAACAGCCGCAGGTCATTTAAATCGGAGATCTGGTCCATCGGAAGGGCTCCCTGTGCGGTCCTATCGTTCTATATTCAGCAACGATCTTTTGCAAGTCAGGAGATATGCGCGGCGTCTTTGCGCCTATAGCATCTCGTCCACGGCTTGAGGCCCTATCGGGGCCAGGAACCAAGGAGACGGAAGATGCTTGCGCACCGGCGTTGGGAATCACTGGATCGAGCGAACCGCGGCTGGCTGCGCGCCCGGTATCACTTCAGCGTCGATGCCACTGGCAACCCGGCGCACCAGGCCCTGGGCTCCCTGATCGTCTGGAACGACGATGAGATCGCGGTCGGCGGCGGCTTCCCGCTGCATGGGCACCGCGACGTCGAGATCGTCACCTACGTTCGCCAGGGCCTGCTCGGGCACCGCGACACGCTGGGCTCGGTAGGCAGCATCCGCGCCGGCGACATCCAGGTGATGAGCGCGGGCCGGGGCATCCGCCACGCCGAGTTCAACCAGGGGGGCGAGCCGCTCAAGCTCTACCAGATCTGGATGCTGCCCCGGGAATCGGGCGGCGAGCCGCGCTGGGGCACCCGGTCATTCCCGAAGAGCGACCGCTCCGGCCAGTTTGGGGTCCTCGCCAGCGGCTACGGCGAAGACGGGGATGCGTTGCAGATTCGCGCCAATGCGCGCCTGCTCGGCGCGACACTGAAGGCCGGCGAACAGGTGCGGCAGCCGCTGGATGCGCTCCCACACGCCTATCTGGTGGTTGCCAGCGGCCGCATCGAGATCAACGGCGAGCCCATGGGCCCGCTGGACGGCGTTGCGATTTCCAATGCGACGGCGATCGACCTATCCGCTTTTGAAGACTCCGAGCTGGTCCTGGTGGAGGCCGGCTGAGCTCTTTTTCCTTTTCTCCACCACTTCACTTCTCTCAAGGAGATTGTCATGGAAAGCAACAAATATGTTCCTCTGCTGGGCCGCGTCCTGATCGGTGTTCCCTTCCTCATGAGCGGGCTGGGCAAGCTGGCCGCCTACGCCGGCACGGTCGGCTACATCTCGGCCGTCGGCCTTCCTGCGGCGCCGCTCGCCTACGTCGCCGCCGTGCTGATCGAGGTGGGCGGCGGCCTGCTGCTGCTCTCGGGTTACCGGGTGCGCCCGGTGGCGCTGGTGCTGGCGGTGTTCAGCGTGGTCACGGCCATCTTCTTCCACCGCAACTTCGGAGACCAGAACCAGATGATCCACTTCCTCAAGAACGTGATGATCGCCGGCGGCCTGCTCCAGATCACCACCTTCGGCGCCGGCGCGTGGAGCCTGGACGCCCGCTCCGAACGTCCGGCCCTTGCCCGCTGATCCGCACCAGCCGCGGGCCAGCGTGGTCACCACGCTGGCCCGCCTAACAGGAGATGTGTCATGACCGACCCGATGCACGAACTGATTCACCGCAACATCCAGGAGATCTTCGGCGAAGGCGACGCGAAGCGTCGTCGCGCCGCCATCGCGGCGCTCTACACGGACGACGTTGTGGTGTATGTCCCGCCCGGCGCCATCAGCGGCCACGACGCCATCGACAAGTTTGCCGGCGAGCTGCGCGCCACCCACCCGCATTTCGTCTACACCCCGATCGGCGAGCCGCAAACACTGCATAACGCGGTTCGCCTGAAATGGGGTTCCGGCCCGCGCGGCGAGGCCTTCGAGTACACAGGCTGGGACGTGGCCATCGTCCGCGACGGCAGGATCGCCGCGCTGTACGTGTTCCTCGACTCGCCGCCCAGGTAAGTGCGCAACCGGACCCGCTTAGGGAGGTTCATTTCATGCCCCTAAGCGGCTGGTGCAGCTATTCGGATGGCGCCGCCGCAGTCAAGCGATATTTGCCTGCAAGTACCTCGATCTGCGGATCAAGGGCCTGCGCGGCAGCCAGATCGGCGTTGCCGGCGTCCGTCTGGCCATTGCGGATTTTTGCGATGCCGAGGCCGTAGAGCGTCCATGCGGAACGTGGCTGTCCCGCGATGGCCTGTTGGTAGGCCTTGATCGACTCGGGGTAACGTCCCAGCCGCAACTCGACCATGCCGAGGCTGTCGAGATAGGCGGAATTTTCGCCATCACGGCGAATGGCCTTGCGGCAATCCTTCAGGGCATCGTCGAGCATCTGGTTGCTCAGGCCGCGCGCCCAGCAGCGCGCGTTGAGCGCGGCACCGAGCTGGGAATCATCGTCATGCAGGCGGATCCAGTCGTCGAGCACAGGTAGCGCCGCGGCTGGTTGATCGAGCGCCATGTACAAGGCGGCGATTGTGCGCGCCTGGCTCGACCCCGCCGGCACCAGGGTGCTTGCCGCCGCGACGTCGGCCGCCGCACCCTCACGGTCCTTCCGCCGGAGACGAAATCCCGCGCGCAGCAGCAAAGCATCGGCGTTCCTGGGATCCAGGCTCAGGGATTTGTCCAGATCGGCGAGCGCCGCATCGGCCTGCTTGAGCGCCGCCTGCGCCCTCGCCCGGGCAAGATAGAAAGCGGCCTGATCGGGGGCCATGCGGATCGCCTGGTCCAGATCGCCGACGGCAGCGTTCGCTTCGCCGCGGGACAGGTGCGCCTCGCCAAGCAGGGCGTAGTCGTTCGCGGTCCTGGGAGTTGCGCCCTTGTCGTCCACGGCGGTGTCGACATCGGCCGTGCCGCTGTCTGCCGTCGCCGCGGCGAGGCTGAAGATGCGGCCGCCGTTATAGCTGAAATAGGCTTTCCGCACGCTGTTGGCGATGAGCATGCGATGCGCGAGCAGGAAATCCACGCCGAGCAGCATGTCGGTGTCATCGTTTTCGCCAAACGTGCCGTCGATGACCTGCATCTGGCTGTTCTGGATGGTTTCCGTCCCCACCGAGAACGAATCAATGGGCACAATCCATGATTTGACCGACTTCGCGCCTATGCCCGAGGTGCGGCCGCCAGCCTTGACATTCGGCGCGCTCAGGTTGATGCCGGCCCGCTCGGCGGCGCTGCGGCTGAGCACGGTGGCAGCCGCTCCCGAATCGAGCATGGCCCGTACCTTCTCGCCGTTGATGGTGACACTGAAAGAAATGTGCCGGTCGAGCGGCTCGTCGGACCGATCGAGATCGACGACGTTGTATTCGCCGCCGTCCTTGACCCAGTACGCCAGCATGGCCTTGTCGCAATTGTCCGCCTTGAACAGGGTCACTTTGCCGCCGGCTAGATCGAGCTCCAGGTCGGCGCGATCGAGCAGGTTGGCGCCCAGCAATCCGTAATCCACATCCGAGCCGCCAACGACGAAATCGACATCATGGAGCGTCGTGCCGAGGATGCCGAAGTCCTTTACGGTTGCGATCCTGGCATGCGCCTCGCCGCCAACACCGCTGATGCGAAAACCGATTGGCGCAAATCGGGTCTCGAGCTTCAGCGCGCTCGCGCTGGCCTGCGACATGGTGTTGAAGAAAGCCCCGGTATCGAGGATGAAGCGCGTATCGGTGCCATTGATCTTGATCATGGTCGTCGCCCGGTACCCGACCATTTCCACCGGCAGGGTGCCGTACTGGTTCAAATGACAACTGCCGGCCCAGACCTGGCCCGCGGCCAGAACGCCGATCCCCAGGCAGCAAATGCGCAACATTCCCATCCTGACTCCCCGTATGTCGTGGCCCCGGAATGCGGGCCTGGCAGTCGAACGCCGGCTTGTATGGGCGGCTCGAAGCTTCGTCGGCAATGCCTGCCCACCGGCCTGGCTATTCCCCTGCTCCTGATTCTAGCGCCGGAGAGCTGCCGGCCGCGACTGACCGGTACGGGATGGCTTCCCTCACTTATCGGTCCAGCGCCGACATGAAGGAGACGCGATAACGCGTGCCGACGCGCGAGGGGAAATAGGCCAGCACCCGGCGAGATGCGTCCGATGTCTTGCTTGCCGCTCGCCTAGACGGCAAGCCGCCCGATCCACTCATCGAACCGGATCCGTCCGATCCGGGCTCCATCACCACCCGGCACCAGCGAGCGGTCATCGATCTGCCCGCCGAAGTAGCTCGCGCGGACATCGGCGACAACACGGCGCGTATCCTTCCTGGCCTTCAGAAAGCGGGCGACGAACTGGTCCAGCGGAAGCCGCTCCGGACCAGCGGTCTCAATGGTCCCGTTCACGGCCGGCGACATCGCAGCGTCGGCCACGGCCTGCGCCACGTCTTCCGCGGCGATGGGCTGGAACAGCGCCGGCGACAGACGAACCTCACCGCCAACCGTCCCCAAGTCCGCGATCCCGCCGAGAAACTCGAAGAACTGGGTGGCGCGAACGATGGTGTAGGGGATGCTCGACGCCTGAATGATCCGCTCCTGGGCCAGCTTGGCGTGGAAATACGCGTTGCCCGGCGGCCGATCCGTGCCCACGATGGACAGCGCGACGTGATGCTTGACGCCCGCCGCGGCCTCCGCCGCCGCCAGCTTGCTCGCCGATGTGCGGAAGAAGTCCATCACCGCCTTGGCTTCGAACGAGGGCGAGTTCGTCACGTCCACCACGACCTCTGCGCCCTTCAGCACTTCCGCCAGCCCCGCTCCCGTCAGCACATTCACGCCTGAGCTCGGGGACGCCGGAACGGCTTGGTGACCGGCCGCGCCCAGTTTCCGCACGACCTGGCTGCCGATGAGGCCGCTGCCTCCGATGACGATGATTTTCATGATCTGTCTCCTGTCGCGGGCCCGGAGATTCGGGGGTGCCGCTGGCTGGACGCAGATTGGCGCTTGCAGCTGCGGAAGACCTTGCGCCGGCCTTGGAATTCTCTTGTCGTTTACTTGTTTTTTGGGCACTGTAGACGCGCCTGCTGAGGGTCGCCTGTGCCATTTGCGTTTGAAAACTGCGTCCTCGACCCGGACCGTCGGGAACTCACCCGCGACGGCAGGCTGGTGCCGATCCCGC
>FTAG01001794.1_pt1 | contig 11967 bp, 14 predicted proteins | sample 1638911 | NCBI WGS metagenome assembly FTAG01 (sample SAMEA3914813, study PRJEB12502) | metagenome | biome: forest; material: soil | place: Canada | collected 2011-07-07 | depth 0.3 m
GCTGGTGGTGCGCACCGGCAGCGGCGAGATGGTGCCGGTCGATTCACGCCGCTGGATCGCGCCGCTGGGCAGCGAGCTGCGTGATGCCCTCTCCGCCAACCTCAGTAGCCGGCTGGGAGCCCACGACGTCTACGGCCTGCCCAACAGCACGGCGTCCAAGGGGCAGGGCCCGGCCACTTGGCGCATCAGCGTCAAGGTGCAGCGCTTTGAATCGGCGCTGGGGGCCTATGCCCGCATCGATGCCTTGTGGAGCTTGCGCCGCGCCGGCGACAACGCCATCGCCGTGACCTGCAGCAGCAGCGTCTCCGAGACGGTGCAGCCCGGTTACCCGGCGCTGATCGAGGGGCATCAGCGCGCGGTGGCCGACCTTGCCGGGCAGATCGCGGCGGGACTGGGTGCGGCGCAGCAGGGTGGGGCGCCGGTCTGCCCCGCCGCGGGTTAGAAGCAGAGTCTGCCGGCAAGCCTTACGGGCATTGAATGACCGTAAGGGGCTTAGAGATTCTTGGCGGTGCTGTGGTGTCCGACCAGGATGCCGTTCTTCCAGCTGGCGCTGATGGCGCCGAGTCCGGTCCAGTCCTGGCTGCTGTCGCCCTCGACCAGGCGCAGATCGGCGTGCGCGCCGGTGACGATGGCGCCGTGCCCGCTCTGCACTTTTTCCGCCAGCGAGGAGGTCTGCGCACTGCCTGCGGCATGGTCCGTCTCGATCTCGCCCTGTTCCGGCAGCAGGCTTTTGCCGGTGGCGTCGATGATGGTGCCGCCGCGGGCCAGGCCGACGTCGGGGCCGACTGCCAGCACCAGGCCATGCTGCACGCGCACCTGGGTCCCCGGCGGCAGCCAGCGCTCGCCGTCGAAGACGTGCGCGCCGACAATGGTGAAGGCAGGCGATTTGTCGCAGTTCTCCCGCATCTGGGCGTTGCTGTCGGCGACGACGCCGAAAGCGCCGCAGAGAGTGAGGATCGACAGGGCTGAAATGCATTGCTTCATGGCGATACCTTGGTCTGACCGCTGGGTCCGTCGTGGACGTAGTCCACGTTAGGGGCGCCCGATGGCGCTGGCGAGCGGTATGGGACGAACCGGCAACTGGCCGGGACGAGCCGGTCGGTCGGTGGGACGGATGCCCTGAACCGGGCAGACTTTCGGCCGGCCTTGGTTCAGGGCTGGCCGGATGGCGCCCCGGAACGGCGCCCGGCCACCGCCGCAGGCAGGCAGCCGCTACGTTTCCGCCAAGAGGCCGGGTTAGGATAGGCCCCAACCATCGAGTGCAGCGCGGGGACCATGAATCGAATCATCCAATGTGCGGTGCTGGTCCTGGCCGCGGGCCTGTCGGGTTGCTATGCCACCATGGCCCGGGTCAGCCCGCAGATCCAGGGACACCTGCTCAACCATGGCCGGCCGGTATCCAATGCGCAGGTATTCATTGCACGGGATGAGGATACGGGACGCTGCGGCGATACACCGAAGGACGCTCAGGCCGCCAGCCGCGGTGTTTTCAATCTCGATGAAACGCGGCAGCCGGAGTGGGTCTACCCCAATCCGCGCTACGGCAGCTGGACCCTGTGCATCGCCTACCAGGGCCATACCTACGTCGGCTACAGCATGGCCCAGCTCGACTATCCGCCGGCGCAGCTCAGCCTGCGTTGCGAGCTGTCGTTGCCGCAGCAACGGCAGACCGAGCATAGCGCCAGCGTCTATGGTTTCTGCGAGCGGGTCTAGATAGGCCCGGGTCAGCGTCCGGCATCAACGGCAATGGTAGTAGCCGCAATGGTGATAGTAGCCGGGGCCGACCGGCACCACGACACAGCCGGCGGCAAGGATGGCGCTACTCAGAATCAATGTGCGGATCAGGATGCGCATGGCGTTTCTCCAGTTCGGTGATACGCCATCCACACTACGCGGCGCGACTGAACGGCCTCTGAACCTCGCCGTTCCTGCGGGTTAACAAGCGTAAAGCGGCGGGATTGGCTCTACTGGCCGCTCTGGCGCGTTCTTGTTTGTCATCCTGAGCGTAGCGAAGAACCTGGCCTTGGTGCGGCTCCAGATCCCTAGGCGCGGGAGATGCAAGGATTGCCGCGGATATAGAAACGCAGCAGGCGCCTGGCCCAGTGCCCGGCATAGTCCACGCCGATGCGCGGCCGTTTGACGATGACGATGCGCTCCGCCGACTCCGCCTCGGTGATATGGAAATCGGGGCTGAGCAGATCGTGGCCGTTGAGGCGCCGGTCGATGCCCATGGCCTTGCACAGCAGGCCGGGGCCGCGCGTATGCGGATCGAGATTGCGCAATGGCTGCAAGGCCCGCAGCAGCACCGCTGAGGCCTGACCTTCGGCCTGGGTTACCACATTCATGCAGTTGTGCATGCCGTAGATCAGGTACACATAGGCATGGCCGGGCGGCCCGAACATCACTTCGGTACGGGCGGTGCGTCCCCGTGCGGAATGCGCGGCGAGATCGTGCGGGCCGAGATAGGCTTCCGTTTCCACGATGCGGCCCACCCGCTCCATTCCGTCGACGCGCAGCACCAGCTGCTTGCCCAGCAGCTCGCGTGCGACTTCGATGGGGTCGCGATCGTAGAAGGCGCGCGGCAGCATGCGCTCGAGTCTTTCCTCGGATTGAATGGCGCCAGTTTAGTGGTTCGACGGCAGCGCCGCGACGCACCGGGACCAGGGCCTAGGCTTTCAGCCGGCGCTGGATCTCGGCGAGCTTTTCATGCAGCTCGCGCAGATCCTGGATCTTCTGCGCCAGCACGGTCTTGTCCGGAATCGAGTTCCAGTCGAAGGCCTTGGAGTGCATCAGCTGCAGCGGCATATGGCCTAGCGGGGGCGGCGCATTGGCGAACGTGGTGCTTTCCGGCGATGTCGCCAGCGCGTTGCCCAGCCCCACCAGAATCCTGCCTGCATGCTGAAGCGCGGCGCGCAGGTCGCGAATGTGCGCCTCGGTTTCTTCCTGCTCCAGCAACAGCAGTGCCCGTTCCTGTCGGTCCATACGACTTCCCCCTGAACAAGCATCGAAATATGCAGCGGCTGATGTCATGCGTCAGAGAACCAGTTCACACTTTTGCAGCGCGCCCCGGCCTGTTCGCACCGTGCTGCGCCCTGTTGCGTCCGAGTCTACTCCGCTGTCGGGCCTGGCGTCCGGGCGCTTATAGTAGGGGCCAAACCCGCAGCAAGAGACGCGCAATGACGCTTGCAATCACCGCCCTGACCCGCAAGACGGCAATTCTTCAGTTGATCCGGCAATGCCACGCGGATCGCCCGGGCGCGCCGGTGCTGTTGACCGTGCTGATGGTGGGATGGACCCAGATGGGCCTGCGTGGAGACGATCTCTCCACCGGCCTCAACGAGATGCTGGAAGACGGCAGCCTTGGGCTGGACCCGGATCACAAGAATCCCTCCGTCGCCCTGACCGAGCGCGGCAAGGCCTGGATCGATGGTGCCGGCGCGGACCCGCAACTACGCCTGGAGCAGGAACGGATCCTGCGCTCGGTCAAGCTGAGGACCGAGGCCCGTCCGCCGCAGCCGATGGCGCCGGGGCAGGTGCCGCGCTGGCATGTCGTCGATCGCCGGGTGCGCTTCGACTAGGTGAGAGGCAGAGGCCTTCCGGCCGATGTGCCTGAAACCGGCCGCGCCAGGGTGGGGCGCGAACGGTTTCAGATGGGTGGGCGGCTGCTTCTACTGCTTGGCCGCAACCACGGCCAAGGCGTATTTGGAGGGATTGCCGGTTTCGCTATCGTCGAGTTCCAGCACCAGGGTGCTCTTGGTCAGGGCCCCGCCCAGCGGCGAACGGCCGCCCACCGGCAGGAAGCTGGCCAGGCCGTTCAGAGTCAGCGAGCCGGAGCCGGGGCAGCTGCCGCCGGCGTTGAGGTGGTAGATGTTGAAAGTGCCGTCCGCGGTGGCCGTCCCGGAGAAATTGCAGCCGCCGGTGTTCGACACGGTGAAACTCGTCGTGGTGTTGAAATTGACGGTGTAGATATCGCTGGTATTGGACGAGATCGCCGCGCTGGCCACCGTCGCCGTGCCGGTGCTGCCGTTGGCCGCGGAGTAGGTGCCCGTGGTGATCGTGCTCGGCGCCAGCGCTGGCGTATCGAGAATGATGCTGGCGGAGTTGCTCGAACCGCTCGGCAAGGCGAATTTCAGCGCGCCCTGGATGCCGGTGGAAGTCGAGGACACAGTACCGGTCAAGCCGGTGGGGCTGGTGGCGATGGTGGTGCCGTCGCCCAGATTGCTGCCGCTGCCGGCATAAGCAGTGAAGAAGCTGGGGCCGATGTTTGAACTGCCGGAGCTGGAAGGGACGCCCATGCTGAAAATCGCCTGGCTACCCGAGACCTGGGCATCGGCAAAAAAACCGCTGCCGTCCTTCGCTATGACACCAAAAATGCCGTCTTTCTGAGTGGACGGAGCCGCGAAGCCGCGCTGGCTGTTGCCGGTATAGCCGAAGAACGTGCCCTCCAACACGGCGCCGCCGGAGCCGCTGCTGCTGCCTCCGGTGCCGACGCTGACGTTGCCGCCTCCGCAAGCTGCCAGCACCAGCGGGCTGACGCCGATCAGCAATGTCCTCAGGTTTCGCACAAAGCCGTGTGCCTGCATGGTCTTCCTCTTTATATGGATTCGCGCCGCAGGGGGAAGGCGGTCGCGTGGGATTGGAACAGGCATTGTCGGAGCGCCGGCGGTGGGGTGCAAGTCCTCCCGTCCCAATTCCGTACAGCCGGGTATCGGTTCGCGACATACACAGGGCGCCAAGGTACATGGAAGGCGCGTCGGACTGCCGCAGAGGCGCCTCACAAGGGACTCCGTCATCGACGGGCTCAAGAGAGCCGTCCCCGGCACCTCCGCGACAGCTTGTAGTTGTGACACGGCAAACCGGGCCAGGGTTCCGCCCGGTTTGCATGTCCCGTCTCAGGCGTGCTGGTAGCGGTATTCCTGCGTCAGGCCGCCGTAACCGTAGGTTGCCGCGCGCACGTCGAAGACGTGGATGTAGGACTTCTCGTGCACGTTGCCGATCAGCGACGACAGGCTGGCGTAAACCTCCTTCAGATAGCGAGCTTTCTCATGCTTGGTATTGGTCTCGTCGGTGACGCTGATATCCAGGTGAAAGGCGTTCTTGCCCTGCTCCGACAACGGCGTGTTGTCGATGATCCACTGCTGGTGCGGGACGTAGTGCACCACCACCGCTGTGACGTCCGGCTTCTTGCCGAGAATCTCGCTGGTGAGGGCGGTGATCTTGCGCGCCACCCGCAGCGTCAGGGCGGCATCGGCGCTTCCTGAGATATGGACATTGATGTGAGGCATTGGCTTTGCTCCTGCGTTGATCGAACGGGGTGCAGGATAAGGCCGGTTCATCCATCAAAAAAGCGGGAATATGCGATATTATCCATCGTATAAAGCGATGGGTGGCCATGCACGGATTCGACCTTGAACAGCTGCGCACCTTTGTCGCTGCGATCGACAGCGGCAGCCTCTCCGCTGCCGCGCCGCGGGTGTTCCTGTCGCAGTCTTCGGTCAGCGAGCAGATGCGCAAGCTGGAGCAGCGCGCCGGCACCCTGCTGCTGACGCGCGGCAAGGGCGGTGTCGCCGCCACTGCCGCCGGCAACCGCCTGCTGGGCCACGCGCGCCAGATCCTGGCGCTGAGCGATGCGGCCCTGCGCGACTTGCGCGGCGAGGAGTTGCGCGGTGAGCTGCGCCTGGCGGTGACCGATTATTTCCGCCCCGGCGACATTCCGCGTCTGCTCAGGAACCTGAGCGAGCAGTATCCCCAGCTGCGGGTCAACGTCACCATCGGCCAATCCGACCGGGTCGAAAGCGGCTACAAGGCGGGCGAGTTCGATATCGGCCTGGTCATGCGCGCGGTCGAGCCGGCGGCTGCGTCGCGCCGCGTTCCCTTGCTGCGCCGCGAGCCCCTGCTGTGGGTGGCAGCGCAGGGTTCGCGCCTGCACCTGCAGCGTCCGCTGCCGCTGATCCTGCTGCCCTCCAGTTGCCAGTTGCACCGCCTGGCCCTGCGCCTGCTGAACCGTTGCGAACTGCCCTGCGTGGTGGCGCATTCCGCTTCCGGTGTGGCGGGCTTGCAGGGCGCCATCGCCGCTGGTCTGGGCGTCGGCTGCATCAACGAGTCCGCCGTTACCGAAGGCATGCTGCGGCTCGGCGCGCGCGAGCATCTGCCGTCGTTGCCGCAGGCCGAGTTCCGCCTGCTGCCGCGGCGACGCGACGAGGCGCCGTTGGTGACCCAGGCGCGCCAGGCCCTGCAGACGCAGTTCCTGTAACACCGGAATCCCTTGCTGCGGGAGCCTCCCGCACATTCATGCCTGGTTCAGCTAGCCGGATTTATGGTGGCGGCGCGATCATCAGCAGTCCGCCTTGGCGGCCGACTGAACGATCGCGAAGCAGCAAGCGTCAAGGATGACCCGCTGATGGATGGGCGCCCGCAGTCCGCTACCGTGCAATGGAGCGAAAGGCGCCGCGAAGTCCCGGGAACCGCAATCGGTTCAGTGCAGAGGAAGGTGTGACATGTCAAAAACAATTCGTGCGTTATGCCTCGCCGCGGCCTTGCTGGCTGCGCCGCTCTCCGCTTTTGCGGGAGTCTTTGTCTCCATCAACATTGCGCCGCCGGCCTTGCCGGTGTACGAACAACCCCTGTGTCCCGGCGACGGCTATATCTGGACCCCCGGCTACTGGGCTTACGGCGACGAAGGCTACTACTGGGTGCCGGGTACCTGGGTGCTGGCACCGCAGCCCGGTTATCTGTGGACCCCGGGTTACTGGGGCTGGGGCGATGGCGTCTACCTCTGGCATGGAGGCTACTGGGGCACTCACATCGGTTTCTACGGCGGCGTCAATTACGGTTTCGGCTACGGCGGCTCCGGTTACCAGGGCGGCTACTGGAACAATGGCCGCTTCAACTACAACCGCTCCGTCAACAACGTCAACATCACCAACATCCACAATACCTACAACAAGACGGTGATCAACAACGTCACGGTGAACCGCGTCAGCTACAACGGCGGTAACGGCGGCACCTCCGCGCAGCCTTCGCCGCAGGAGCGCGCCGCTGCCAACGATCGTCATTTCCAGCCCACCCGCAACCAGCTGCAGCACGAACAGGCGGCGCGCGGCGACCGCTCGCAGCTGGCCTCGGCCAACAACGGCCATCCGGGGGTGTTCGCCACGGCCCGGCCCGGTGTGTTCCACGGCCAGGGTGCAGTGTCTCGCGGTGAAGCGGCGCCTTTCAATGGCGGGCAGAACCGGCCGCAACAGAACCAGGCCGGGCAGAATCGTCCGCAGCAGAACGGCCCGGGGCAGCAGCAGAACCGTGGGCAGTCGCAGCAGGCACAGCGCCAGTCGGCCCCGGCCTATGTGCAGCATCAGCAGGCGCCGCAGGGCCAGCACACCATGATCGCGCCGCAGGTTCAGCAGGGCGCGCAAGCCCAGAATCGCCAGTCGCGGCCGGAGTCTGCGGGGCAGTTCCAGCAGAGAGCGCCGCAGCAGCTGATGCAGCAGCGTCCGCAGCCCAGGCCGCAGCAGCCGCAGATGCAACAGCGTGAGCAGCCGCGCCCGCAGATGCAGCAGGCTCAGCCGCGTCCGCAGATGCAAATGCAGCAGCACGAGCAGCCGCGCCCCCAGATGCAGCAACAACGTCCGCAGATGCAGCCACAACAGCGTCCGCAGATGCAGCAGCCTCATGCCGAGGCGCGGCCGCAGCAGGAGCATCGCGAAGGACCGCGCTGAGTGGCGCTGGCTTATCGTCCTGGCTGAGGGCTGAGCTTCAGCTGCCGGCCGGCAGCAGCGGCAGGCGTCCGAGGTTCCCGGGCGTCACCAGCAGATAAGCGATGCGCGCCGCGCCGACGCCGTCGACATCCTCATCCAGCCAGTTGAGATCGTCGATGGCGGGTGCGGCGGCGAGAAAATCCTCGGTCATCAGGATGTATTCGCGCGCCGGCACGCCGTTCTTGAGCAGGCGGTGCAGCAGGATCAGCGGCCGGCCCGCCAGCTCGGTGAACTGGCGCACCTGCTTGACCGCGATCTCGCCCAGGTGCAGCAGGATCTTCAGGCGCAGCTTGTCGATCCCCTGGCAGGCTTCGCAGCCGCAAGCGGAGCGGTCCTGCTGCAGCCGCAGGCGGGTATGCTCGAAGACGCCGAAGAACTCTCCAGCCTGCGCCAGGATATCGTTCACTGCCGGTGCGGCCGGGCCTTCGTACTCGGCATAGAGCAGCGCCGCATCGCCTTCCAGCTTGTTCAAGGTCAGCGGATGCGAGGCGCGGTCGATCACGGTGCCGAGCAGCGCCGTGATGATTTCCTCGGCGTGCACGATGCTCATGCCCGGCTGGTGGATGAAGCCGGTGTAGCCGCTGATGTCGGCGATGGCCAGGATGGCATGGACCAGTTTCAACGCGAATTCCGGGCGCGGTCGGCGTTCAGATCTTGGCCTGTGCCCAGGCGCGGATCTCCGCCTCGTGCTGCTGCACGATGCGCCGGCCCTCGGCAACGGCTTCGCCGGCGCGATGGAAGTCCATCAAGGCGAAATCCTCCAGCCGCGGCAGCAGGGTCAGCTCCGGCGGGTCGCCGGCCATGCGGCTGCGGGTCAGGCGGTCCTGCAGGATGTTGACGCTGGAAGCGACCACATCGAAGAAGCCGGGCTTTTCCGGATCGCCGCTCTCCAGGTAGCCGATGACGCGGTGCCAGAAGCCCTTGGTCTTCACCGTCGCATCCGTCGCCAGTTCCGCACTGTCCGCCTCGCGCTCCGCCTCCTGGCGGCCGGCGGCGGAGAGGTGCAGGCCGACCAGCTGCGCATTGAGGTTGACCGCGATGACCACGTCGGCGCCCAGCGCCCGCGCCGCGGAGACCGGCACCGGGTTGACCAGGCCGCCGTCGAGCATCCATTGATCGTTGAGCTTCACCGGGGTGAACAGCCCGGGGATGGCGCAGGAGGCGCGCGCCGCCTGCAGCACCGGGCCCTTGGTGATCCAGATCTCGCGGCCGGTCTTCATCTCGGTGGAGACGCTGACGTAGCGTTGCTCCAGGTCCTCGATGTTCGGATTGGGGTGGTGCTCGTGGAAATAGCCGAACAGCCGCTCGCCCTTGACGAAGCCGCCGGAGAAGGTGAAATCCATCAGCTTCACCACGTCGCGTACGCTCAGCTTGGTGACCCAGTCGGTGAAGTCCTGCAACTGGCCGGAGACATACACCGCGCCGACCAGGGCGCCGATGGAAGTGCCGGCGATCACCTGCGGGCGGATGCCCATCGCCTCCAGTTCCTGGATCACGCCGATATGCGACCAGCCGCGCGCCGAGCCGCTGCCCAGGGCAAGGCCGACAATCGGTTTTGCCCGATCCGTCTTCGTCTGTGTCCTGCTTGCGTTTGCTTCAGCCAATTTCAGTCCCGGCCCAGCAGAAATACCGCGCCATTGTCTTCGGTCACCTCGAAGCGGCGCAGCGGCGCGGGCTGCCGGCCCATCGCTACCAGGCCGCGGCTCCACTGCGGCAGGGGCAGGCCGGCGACGGAATTGACCCAGTCGAGGTTTGCGCCGCTGCACAGGTCGAAGCGCGAGCCATGCCAGGGACAGCGGATGGTGCCGTCCACCACCTTGCCGCGGGCCAGCGGCAGGCCGAAGTGCGGACACTTGTTTTCCACCGCGCAGACCTTGCCGCCGATACGGCTGAGAATCAGCGAGGCGCCGTCCGCCTGCGCAGCGAGCACCTCACCTTCGCGGACCGCGGCAGAATCCGCCAGCTTGAGTCGAGTCATGGACGCGCCCTCCTTGAAGCACGTCCAAGGATAACCGGGAATCGCGCCGCGGTTGCATCTTACTTGCGCCTGTAATGCATGCGGACATCCCTGTCCGCAAGCGCCAGGCTTCAGCGTCCCAGGCTGTAGGCCGGTTCGCGTGCCTGGTCGACGCCGTCGGCGGTGCCGTTCATCTGCGGCAGCACCATCCACAGCGCCGTGACCACCACCAGGGCCGCCATGACGGCATTGAAGGCCCGTCGTACCCCTGCCGTGCGCAGGTGCTGGCGCATGCTCTTGCCGAACAGCGCCCACACCGAGACGCAGGGCAGGTTGATCGCCGCGCTGAGCAGCACCATCAGGGCCAGGCGCGCCGGCGTCGGCAGCGGAAACTTCTCGGCGATGGTGCAGGCCGCCACCGCCATGGCCCAGGCCTTGGGATTGACGAACTGGAACAGCGCCGCCTCGTAGGCGCGCATCGGCCGCGCCTGCGCTGGGCCGTTGCCGGCGGCGGCCGGCTCCTCGTCCTTCAGCAGCATGCTGGCCAGCCACAGCAGGTAGAGGCTGCAAGCCACCGTCAGCAGCTTGTCCATGCCGGGCGAGGCCAGCATCAGCGCACCCACCCCGGCGTAGACGATCAGCAACAGCAGCACCATGCCGCCGGTGACGCCGAGCATGTGCGGCACGGTGCGGTTGAAGCCGAAGCGGATGCCGGAACTGAGCAGCATCAGATTGTTCGGCCCCGGCGTGATCGAGGAGACGAACATGAACATCGCCAGCGGGGCCAGCAGCAGGCTCAGGCTTTCCATGGATTCCACCTTGCTTGGTCGGTACGGCGCGATGTGCGCGACGCAAACGATAGCGGCGAGGTGACGGCGATAACAGATACAAGTAAAATGAATTGTATGCAGTACAGTTCCAATACATCGATACTGTGCTGCTCATTCGCGCGATCAACTGTGCCTTACCGGTGCAAGGGTCGCGGCGGATGATCCGCCGTCCCCGCTGCAGCACCGGAAGCCGACCGTGAGCGAATCCGAATATTTCCCCTCCGCCTCGCCGATCTACACGCGGCTGGCCGACGAGCTGTGCGTGCTCATCGGCAACGGCCAGCTGCGGCCCGGCGAGCGCCTGCCCTCGGTGCGCCGCCTGTCGCGGCAGAAGCGGGTCAGCGCCACCACCGCCATCGCCGCGCTGCGCTCGCTGGAGACCCGCGGCCTGGTCGAAGCGCGGCCGCAGTCCGGTTACTTCGTCCGGGCGCGCAGCGCGCAGAGCGAGGAGCCGGCGATGACGCGGCCGCCCGCCGCCGCCAAGACCGTCGGCATCGACAACCTGATGGTGCGCATGATCGATGCGGCGCTGAACCCCGATATCGCGCCGCTCGGCACCGCCGCGCCGGACCCGGCCTGGTTCCCGGTGCGGCGCCTGCAGCGCGTCATCGCCTCCACCGTGCGGCGCCATCCGGAGCTGCTGGTCACCTGCTGTCCCTACTACGCCGGGCTGGATTCGCTGCGCCACCAGGTGGCGCGGCACTATGCCGCGCTCGGCTGCGTGGTGGCACAGGACGAGGTGGTGATCACCAACGGCTGCACCGAGGCGATCAACCTCGCGCTGAAGGCAGTGACCGTCCCCGGCGACACCATCGCCATCGAGTCGCCGTGCTACTACGGCTTCCTGCAGATCATCGAAAAGCACGGCCTCAAGGCGCTGGAGATCGCCACCCATCCGCGCGACGGGCTGTCGGTCGATGCGCTGGAGAACGCGTTGGCCTCGCGCGCCGGGCGCTCGGTCAAGGCCTGCCTGGTCAGCCCCAACTTCAGCAACCCGATGGGCGCCTCGATGCCGGAAGGGGAGAAGCGCCGCCTGGTCCGCCTGTGCGAAGAGCGCGGCATCGCCCTGATCGAGGACGACGTCTATGCCGACCTGCAGCACAGCGGCTCGCGTCCGTCCTCGGCCAAGGCCTACGACCGCAGCGGCAACGTCATGCTCTGCTCCTCCTTCACCAAGACCCTGGCGCCCGGCGCGCGGGTCGGCTGGGTCTTCGGCGGCCGTTATGCCGAGGAGATCCGCCTGCGCAAGTTCGCCACCTCCGGCGCCACCCCCGCAATCCTGCAGGAGGCCCTGGCCGAGATGCTGCGTACCGGCGGGTACGAGCGGCACATGCTCAAGCTGCGCCGCGGCTATGCCGCCCAGGTGGCGCGCATGGCCGCAGCGGTGTGCGAATATTTTCCCGCCGGCACCAAGATCACCCAGCCC
>FTAG01001338.1_pt1 | contig 11949 bp, 8 predicted proteins | sample 1638911 | NCBI WGS metagenome assembly FTAG01 (sample SAMEA3914813, study PRJEB12502) | metagenome | biome: forest; material: soil | place: Canada | collected 2011-07-07 | depth 0.3 m
CCCGCCGACCCGCCGTTGAAGGAGGTCAGCGCCTTCCGACTGATCGGCAAGCCCCTGAAGCGGTTGGACACCCCGGACAAGGTCAACGGTCAGGCCAAGTACGGTATCGACGCCATGCCGCCGGCCTTGAAGTTCGCGACCCTGGCGCACGCGCCGGTGGCCGGCGGCAAGGTCGCCCACGTGGACGACACCCAGGCCATGCGCCTGCCGGGTGTCCGCCAAGTGGTGGTGTTGGACGACATGGTCGCCGTGGTCGGCGATCACATGTGGGCGGCCAAGCAAGGGCTGGCCGCACTCAACATCACCTGGGACGACGGCCCCAACGCCGGGGTCAACACCGCCCAGCTGCGTGAGCGTCTGCGCGCCGCCACCACGCGCCCGGGCGCGGTCGCCAAGTCGGAGGGCGACGCGGCCAAGTTGCTGAGCCGGGACGCGATCAACGTCGCCTACGACGCGCCCTTCCTGGCGCACGCGCCGATGGAGCCGATGAACTGCACGGCTCATGTGACCGCGACAAGCTGTGAGGTCTGGACAGGCACCCAGGTCATGGGCCGCGCGCAGGCGACCGCCGCCCAGGTGACCGGCCTGCCGCTGGACAAGGTGATCGTCCACAACCACCTGCTCGGCGGCGGGTTTGGCCGACGGCTGGAGTTCGACCCCGTCACCAAGGCGGTGCGGATCGCTCAGCATGTGGACGGCCCGGTGAAGGTGGTCTGGACTCGCGAGGAAGACATCCAGCACGACCTCTATCGCCCGGCATGGCACGACCGCCTCAGCGCCCGGCTTGAGGGCGGCACGATCGTCGCCTGGAAGCACGTCCTCGCCGGCTCCTCCGTACTGGGCCGCTGGCTGCCGCCGGCCGTCGTCGCCGGCAAGGATTCAGACGCCTTGGACAGCGCCGCCGACCTGCCTTACGACATCCCCAACCTCCACGTGGAATACGTCCGGGAGGAGCCGCCCGGCGTGCCCACAGGCTTCTGGCGCGGCGTCGGGCCGGGGCACAATGTGTTTGTCGTCGAGAGCTTCGTCGACGAGCTGGCCCACAGGGCGCGCAAGGACCCGGTCGAGTTCCGGCTCGGCATGTTGGGCAAACATCCGCGCCTCGCCGCGGTGCTGAAATTGGCCGCGGAGAAGTCCGGATGGGGACGTCCGCTCCCGGCCGGAGCGGGCCGCGGCATCGCCGTGCAGCCCTCGTTCGCCAGCTACCTCGCCGCCGTGGCGGAAGCCAGCGTCGACGCCAATGGCGAGGTGAAACTGCGCCGCCTCGTCTGCGTCGTGGACTGCGGCATCGTCGTCAACCCTGACACCGTGATCGCCCAGCTGCAGGGCGGACTGATCTTCGGCCTGACCGCCGCACTTTACGGTGAGATCACGATCGACAAAGGGCGGGTGCAGCAGAGCAACTTCCACGACTACCGGATGCTGCGGCTCGACGAGACGCCGCCGATCGAAGTCTACATCATGCCAAGCGGCGAGGCGCCGGGGGGCATAGGTGAGGCCGGAACGGTGGCCGCCGCGCCGGCGCTGGCCAACGCGATCTTCGCCGCCACCGGCAAACGCCTGCGCAGCCTGCCGATCGAACGGGAGATCCTGGCCGGGCGGGCGACGGCTTGAAGGTCGCACGTATCCTGCTGATCGCGGCCTGCGCGGTCGGCGTAACAGTTCTGGCGATCTGCGCGCGCATCGTCCTCGGCCCCGGACCGATGGCCTTCGCCGGCGGGGGCGGCCGCACGCTCGAAGCCTATGCGGGTCCCTCGCCGACCGGGGTCCCAGCCGACTTCGCCTCGGCCGATCCGATCGCACGCGGCCAATACCTGGCGCGCGCGGCGGATTGCCAAGCCTGTCACACCGCAAAGGGCGGCCCGACCTTCGCCGGCGGTCTGGCGTTCAAAATGCCCTTCGGCACCATCTATTCGCCGAACATCACCCGCGACCGCCAGACCGGCATCGGAGCCTGGACCGACGCCCAGTTCCTGCGGGCCCTGCGGCAGGGGGTCGATGATCAAGGCGCCCACCTTTACCCGGCCATGCCGTACGCGGCCTATACCTACATGACCGACGCCGACGCCCTGGCGATCAAGGCCTATCTGTTCAGCCTGCCCCCGGTGCGGCGGGCGACGCCGCCAAACACATTCATCTTTCCGTTCAACCAGCGGACTCTGATGGCGGTCTGGAGCGCGCTGTTCGACCCGAACCAACGCTTCCAGCCGAACCCCGCGCGCAGCGCGGAATGGAACCGCGGCGCCTACCTGGCCGAGGCCATGGGGCATTGCGGCGACTGCCACACGCCCCGCAATCTGATGCAGGCCCTGGACAACAGCCGAAAATATTCCGGCGCCGTCGCCGCAGGCTGGCTGGCCTTCAACATCACCAGCGATCGCCTGACCGGCGTCGGCGCGTGGAGCGACGCTGAGCTGGCGCAATATCTGGCGGAGGGTCACACGCCGGGCCGCGGCACGGCGGCGGGACCCATGGGCGAGGCCGTCGACCTCAGCCTCAGCCATCTGACGCGGTCGGACATCAAGGCGCTCGTGACCTACGTGCGCACGGTCCCCGCCATCGCAACCTCCGCGCAGCCGCCCCCGGTCCCCGGACCGGCGCCAGCCACCCACAGGCTGGGCGTGGCGGCGGGGAGCGACCCGCTTGGCAAGCAGATTTTCGAAGGCGCCTGCGCAAGCTGCCATGGCTGGAGCGGCGCCGGATCGCTGAACGCGCTCGCGACGCTGAACGGGTCTCGCGCGGTCAACGACCCGACCGCCACCAACGTGGCCCAGGTGGTGATCGCCGGGGCGAGCCGGCGCACCGCCCAGGGTCCGAGCGTAATGCCGGCGTTCGGCAGCGCCTACAGCGACGCCGAGATCGCGGCGGTCGCCAACTACGTCACCGCCCGCTTTGGCGCGAAGCCCTCGAAGATCACCTCGGATGGCGTCCACAAGCTGCGGGTGAGCCAGTGAGCGGGTGACAGAACCTCTCGCGGCCGCGGCGCCATAGCCCCCAAGGATAAATGCCCTGTTGAAGGTAGGGATGATCGTCGGGAGCACCCGGCCGAACCGGCTCGCCGACACCGTGGCGCCGTGAGTCATCGAGGGTGTGGCGATCAAACCATGGCCCTCGGCGGTGCTCAAGAACGCCTTCGACAGCGAGGGCGAGGCGAGTTGAGACATGTAAGTTTGTGTAAAAGGTCGCTCTGGGCCGGGCCGTCCGGCGATGGGGATCAGACCCCGGACTCCGGCGTCACTGGGCGGCGTCCGCGGCCCTGGCCAAGGATGCCATGCGGCCTGCGCAGGCGTCTTGAAAGGAGGCTTCTATGACGTTGGGGGGTGGCGCGTCGCGTCCTAACCTCCACTGGCGCCGGGACGCCCCAACGCAATGGCCGTTCCCTGCCCGATGTTCGGCCTCCACGCCGAACTCCGCTGAAGGCACGCCCGCCTGGCTACCCCCAGCCGGCGAAGCAGCCGTCCGGCGCTCCTCGCCCCTCCCCCCTGCGAGGAGCGCCGGTTCAGGTCTGAGACCCCGTCGCGCTGCGTCGGAGAAGGGCGCGGCGCCTGCTGGCTGACGCGTGCTCGGGCGCCAAAGCGGAACCCGGCGGCGGGAGTTCTTGGTCCGTCATCTGGGCCTCGCCCGCCGGACAAGGCCCGTGCGAAGCTTAGCGATTTAGTCCGGCCACCTTGGGTGGCCGCGGCGGTGGCGGGGCAATACCAGGGCTATTTCGGCGGGCTGCGCCAGCCGCCGCCCAGAGCCTTGAAGACGGCGACCTGATCCTGGGCGATCGCGGCGTCGGAGGCGGCCGCGGCGGCGTCAGACGCGACCAGGGCCTGCTCGGAAACCAGCAGCTCGAGCTGGCTTAAGGAGCCGGCCAGGAACTGCCCGTTGGCCAGTTCGAAGGCCCGAAGGGCGAGGTCGTGGGCATCCGCGAGCGACCGGCGCCGGTCGAGCTCAGCGCCGTAGACGGCCAGCGCCTGTTCGGTTTCGTTCAGCGCCTGCAGAACCACTGCGTCAAAGACCGCCAGGGCGGCGTCCGCGCCGGCCCGGGCCTGGCGCACGCGGGCTCGGGGGGCGGCCTGGATCGGAAAGCTCCAGCTGACCGAAGGGCCCACTCCCCAAGTCAGACCCCGTTCGGCGCTGAGATATGACAGTCGCGAGCCGACGCCGCCGTAGAGGCCGGTGAGGCTGACATGCGGGTAGAGGTCAGCGGTCGCGACACCGATGCGGGCGGTGGCGGCGGCCAGCCGCCGCTCCGCCTGGCGCACATCCGGCCGGCGCTTCAGCAAGGCCGCGCCATCTCCCACCGGCATCAGGGCGCTCAGCCGCGGCGGCGCAACACAGGCTTCGACCTCCGCTGGCGCGCGGGACGGGGTGCGGCCGAGCAGGGCGGTCAGCTGGAAGAGCGCCGCGCGCCTTTGACTCTCCAGCGGGGGGAGGGTCGCGCGCACCTGGGCCACCAGGGCCTGGGTCCTGACCTCGTCGAACTCGGAGTTGGCGCCCGCCAAGCGACGCTGGGTGGTGATTTCCGACGACCGGCTGACCAACTGCAGGGCGTGGCGCGCGACGTCGATCTGCTCCCCAAGCGTGCAAATCTGGGCGTAGGCCCGCGCCGTCTCGGCGGCGACCGTCACCTTAAGTCCGTCGCGGGCGGCGGCCACGGCCTCGGCGTCGGCGCGCGAGGCTTCGATGGACCGGCGGACCCGGCCGAACAGGTCGACCTCGTAGGCCACGGAGAAGAGGGTGTCGTATTTCCAGATGGATTCGGGCTTGTGGCCGACGATCTCCAGGATCTGGTCCGTCGCGGCGTCGCGGCCATGTACGGCCCCGGCCAGCGCCGTGGTCGACGGATAGAGGCCGGCCTGGGATGCCTCCAGGATGGCGCGCGCGCCGGACAGGTTGGCCTCCGCGGCGGAGAGGTCCGCATTGGCTGCGAAGGCCTCGGTGATCAGACCGTCGAGGCGCGGGTCGTTGTAGAGCCGCCACCAGTCGTCCTGCAGACGCGCGGCAGTCTCGGCGGCAGGATCCACCGACACCAGGGGAGCGGCGGCTCCGCCCGGAAGCGGCGGTGTGCGATAGGCGGGGCCCACAACGCAGCCGGCCAGGACGACGGCGGCGGAGCCCAGGGCGGCAAGTCGCAGCGGCCTCATGGCGATCCGGCCCCGAGGGGGGTGGACTCCGGGTCTGGCGACGCCCTGGGTGCGAAGAGCGACCGATGCGAGGCCGGCCCCAGCGGCGCAGTCTCGTGCGCCACCAGCAGCAGCAAGGCGAGCGCGGTGAGGCCGCCGATCGTCACGAAGCTGTCGATGACGCCCTGCGTCACCGCCGCGCCGCGCACGACGCTGCCCAGCACCAAGGCGGCGCGGGCGGGGCCGGAGGTCGGATCTGCCGAGTGACCGGTCGCGGCGGCATAGGCCTGCAGTCGCTGCACCAGCTGCGGATCTCCGACGTGGAGGTTCAGGCCGATGTGGTTGGAGGCGATCTGGCTGCGGACGCGGACGAAGGTGGCGATGAAGGCCTGGCCGACTTGCCCCCCTAACAACCGCGCGACCTGGAGCGAGGCGCCGAAGGTCAGGGCGTCCTCGGGCTTCAGGTGCAGGACGCCGAAGAAGACGATGCCGGAGAGCGCGAAACTCTGGCCGAGGGCCTGCAGCAGCTGAGAGGGCAGGAACTGATCGGAACCCCACTGAGCGTTCAGGCCGTGCGCGACCATCAGGCAAGCCACGGAAATGAAGATGAAGCCAACCGCTGAGACGAAGCGCGCATCGGAGCGTCGCAGCATGACCGCCGCCAGGGGACAGACCATTAGCTGCGGCGCCGCGATCCAGACCAGGGTCTCGCCGACCTCCAGGGCGCGGAACCCCCGGACTGCGCCCAGGTATTGCGGGATGAGATAGCCGGTCGACAGTATGGTCAGCCGCAGAAAGGCCAGCAGCACGAACAGGCGCGGCAGCGGATCGGCTGCGGCGACCTTGAGGTTCAGGAAGGGGTGCGCCGTTCGCCGTTCGTGGACGACGAAGGCGGTCACTAACACCGCCCCTGCCAGCAGCAGGCCGCAGACAAGGCCAGAATTCAGCCAGTCCAGCCGGTTGCCTTGATCAAGCGCCGCGTAGATCAGGGCTAGTCCGATACCGATGCTGGCCAGGCCGAAAATGTCCGGCTTGGGCGGGTTGGGGATCTCCGGGTCAGGCGGCGTCCCAAACTTCAGGCAGGCGAACATCCCGAGCGCCAGGGGCACGTTCTGCCAGAAGATCCAGCGCCACGAGAGATGATCGACGTACCACCCTTCCAGGGAGGCCGAGATGTTGAGTGAGAATTCCAGGTTCAGCGCATAGAGCGCGATTCCGTAGGCCCAGAGCCTGGGCGGGGTGGTGCGCAGGACGAAACTGAGCGTCAGCGGAATGAAGAACCCGCAAGCCGCGCCGGCGGCGAACTGCAGGCCCAGCAGCGTTGGCAGATTGGGGGAGAACGGCTCCAGGAACGACACGATTGCAAAGGCCCCGGCTGCGTTCACCAGCACGCGCCGGGCGCCGAACCGACCGCCCATCCAGACCGCGATGGGCGCGACCAGCATCTGCGCCACCGTCTGTGCCGTGGTGATCCATGCCCCATCGTCGAAACCCGCATGCACCGCTCCGCGGATGTCCGTGAGGCCAAAGGTGGAGAGGCGGCCGGTCAAGGTGGAGATGAAGGTTCCCAACAACACCGCGGCCAGGCCGAACCAGGGGATCGGGCGAGGCGCGGCGTCGGCGGTCGAAGGGCCCGCTGCGCCGCTCATCGCCGGTCGTCGCGCGCCTCGACCCGGGACACTACAGACATCCCAGGGCGTAGCCGATCGGCCAGGTTGCCAGCGTCGTCGATGGCGATCTTCACGGCGATCCGCTGCACCACCTTGGTGAAGTTTCCCGTGGCGTTGTCGGGTGGCAGCAGGGCGAACTGGGCGCCTGAGCCCGGCGCGAACGCTTGCACATGCCCCTTCAGTGTCCGGCCCGGAAAGGTGTCTACGGTGACCTCGGCCCGCTCGCCCACCGCCATGTGGGTGAGCTGGGTCTCCTTGAAGTTGGCGATCACCCAGACCTGCGGCAGCGGCGTCAGGGTGGTGACCTGACCACCGACGCCGACGAATTGGCCGACGTGGACCTGGCGCTGTCCAATCACACCGTCCTGAGGCGCGACGATGCGGGTGTAGCCCAGGTTGATCCGGGCGAGTTGCAGCCCGGCCTGCTGGGCCGCGGCAGCGGCCTGGGCTTGGCCGGCCTGCGCCGAAAGCACGGCAAGCTGCCGCTGCGCGGCGTTGGTCTGGGCATTGTTCTGGTCCAACTGGGCGGCGAGCTGGGCGCGGGTGGTCTGCAGTTTTTCAGTCGCCTCGGTCGACGAGGACCCCGTCGCGAGCAGCGTCCTCTGCCGGGCCAGATCGCGCGAGTTCTGGCTGAGCGCGGCGATGGTGGACTCCGCGCCCGCACGCGCCGCCGCGACATTGGCCTCCTGGAGCGCATGTTGGGAGTTCAGCGCCTGCACCTGCGCCAGGGCAGCCGCGACGTTGGCTTCCCCCTGGGCCACAGCGGCGCGGTAGTCGTCGTCGTTCAGCTGGCAGATGACTTGGCCGGCGCGGACCCGGTCAAAATCCTGGACGGGCACGTCGCGCACATAGCCAGAGACCTTCGCGGCGATCGGCGTCAGGTCGGATTGCAGAAACGAGTCGTCGGTGCTTTGCCAGCCCGCACGGCTCTGCCAGCCATTCCAGCGCGTGGTGACGATGATCAGGATGGCGATCGCGATGATGAAGACCGCCGCGCGCCAGGCGACCTCGGGCGCCGTGCGCTGATCCAGGCGGCGTCCCGCGAGACTGAAGGCGATCGATCCGGGCCTGGGTTTGGTCATCTTCCGCGCCCCATCATCCAGCGGCGTCCGCGAGCGCATGACTTCGCGGCGCGGACTGGGCGCACAGAGCCGAAAAGCCTGAGACGCCGCCTGGACGGCGCGCCGACGCGAGAGACGCAAGACGTCGCCTGGGCGCTTCTTTGGGAGCCGGGCCGGTCGCGGCATGCGCGCGCCCAGAATTCTGAGCCCTGGATCGAGGCGTAGCGCGCCCGACGCGGGCCGTTCGAGTCATGCATAGGCCAAATCCCCCTCATGAGGCGCGCCTGAGCCAGGGGCCGAGGGCGCAGCCTTCCCAGTCCGACGCGCGATCCCCAGCGCCGCCGTGCGGCCTAGCGGCCGATAACCACGAGCTTCCGATTGACGAATTCCATGATGCCGAGATCGCCCATCCCGCGGCCGAAGCCGGAGCGCTTCAACCCGCCGTAAGGGAGTTCCGGCACCGAGTTTGAAGCGCGGCTGATGAACAGCATGCCTTTCTCGATTCCCGAGGCGAGCGCCTTTGCGCGATCGATGTCGCCGGAGAAAACCACCCCGCCCAAGCCGAAGTGGGACCCTTTGGCCAGGGCGACTTGTCGACCGAGGCGACTGGAGAACTGCAGACGGCGCGCTCCTGGCAGGTGACCTGTGGCTTCGTAAGGAAGCTACCGGCCCCGGAGGCCAACGCGGAGGTCGTAGATGCCACGTTTCCGGCCACAGTCCACCTCTGGCGCAGCCGCACTCTCGGCGGGTAGGCGAGGCGCTCGGAGCCCGGGTCGAAGCGTTCGTTCGCGGATGCTGGCGCCGACCTCAGAGCCCGGCCTTGGTCCACGAGTTCTGGGCCGCCAACGGCCGGTTGACGCCCAGCAGCGGCGACGAAGGCATGGACCAGCCGCGGTAACATCCGGCCAAGTCTTTTTCCGCCGCCTCGCGCAGCTTCACCGAAGCAAGCCTTGCGCTCGAGATCGCCGGAACGGCCCACGTGTGGGTCGCGGCGCGCGACGCGGCCTGCGCCCCTCACGAGGGCCTGCGATGCGGTTGGGAGACACTACATCGACGACTGGTGGCCGCGCCGCTATGCCCTCGAAGCCCAGCGCCCGCAAATCCAGTTCGCCCACGAAGACGTCGACCAAGCGTGACAATGATTGCTGCATCTGGACCGTTCGGCAGTTTGCAACGCTCGCCACGGATCCGCGCCCGGCGCCCCCTTCCTGAGCATTATCACCGGACCGATCAGCAGCGGTCCTGACGCGGCGGAATGTAAACACGCGGGTCGGCGGCGATGAAGGCGTGGGACCAAGCGGGTGCGGATGTCGCCTTCGCCGATGTCAACGCCGGGCCCCGCCACTATGGACGCCTGCCGCCCGCCCCGATTGGCTGCGGCCGACCAAAAGCGCGTCGCCCGAGATAGCGACGCGCTCCCTCGCCGACCGGCGTGGCCGTGGCCAGATTGGTGGCATCTACGACCTCCCCACCGTTGACAGAAGCCAATATTTCTCTGTCGCGATGGTCCGAGGATCTCGTGACCAGCGGCATAGCGACCGAGACATTGAGGCTGCCCTGCGGGCGGCGTTGGAGGGGCGGATGCCGCCTCGACACGGGGCAGGGTGCTCCGTGCGGGACAGGGGGCGTCCACTGGAGACACGGAGAGTGCAATGAGTGGGTTATTGGCCGAGGTGCTCGCAGCCCATGGCGGTCTGGAGCGATGGAACGCCTTCGAAGCTCTGACCGCCACCATCGTCTCTGGCGGCGAATTGTTCGAGATTAAGGGACTCCCCCAGGACGCGGACCCACGAGAGATGTCTGTCGCGCTGCACCGGGAGGAGGCTTCGATCCGACCGTTCGGACAGCCCGATTGGCAGACGGCCTTCACGCCGGGACGGATGGCCATCGAGACTTCAGCTGGCGTCGTCGTCCAGGAACGCCTCGATCCGAGGGCGTCCTTCGCCGGGCATGTGCTGGAGACGCCGTGGGACCCGCTACAGCGCGCCTACTTCAATGGCTACGCCTTGTGGACCTATCTGACGACGCCGTTCCTGCTCGCCATGCCCGGTTTCGAGGTGATGGAGGTCGACCCTTGGCGCGAGGGGGGCGAACTATGGCGTGGGCTACGCGCGCGGTTCCCCGCCGATATCGCCAGCCATAGCCCGGTTCAGGATTTCTACTTCGGCGAGGATTTCCTGCTGCGGCGGCACGACTACAACGTCGATGTGGCCGGTGGTTTCGACGCCGCGCAGTACGTCTACGATCTTGTTGAAGTCGACGGTCTGCGGTTTCCGACGAAGCGGCGCGCCTTTATGCGGGCCGCCGACATGCAGCCGCGTCGAGATCATCTGATGGTCTCGATCGATCTAAGCAATTTTAGACTCCGCTGACGGCCGATGCGCAGGGAAGGGTTCCGACGCGAGGATGACTGTCCGAACATCGTGACGCGGACGGTGCTGACCTCTGCGCAGCGGCGACGCGAAGCTTAGTGCGGCCCTCATAAGTTGGGGCAGACGAGGGGCCGCGCCCGATTTAATCGAACTGCGCAACGAGTCAGGGTTAGCCCGTCCGAATAGGAGGCAAATACGACCTCACGGCGCCCCGGACGCCGGGCGCAAACTCCGTCCAGGCAGAATCGCGGAGGCAGAGATGTCGCAGGCCAGCCACGGTGCGCTTGAGACCGCGCCCACCGAATACGTCGAGGCTGACGGCATAAGGTTCGCTTACCGGCGGCTTGGGAGCGCGTCGGGCGCACCACTGGTGCTGTTGCAGCACTTTTCCGGCCACATGGACTCCTGGGACCCCGCGGTCGTGAACGGGCTTGCCAAGGATCGAACCGTGATCGTCTTCGACAATGCGGGCGTGGGCAAATCCCTTGGCGCGACCCCGGATAATGTCGCCCAAATGGCCATTCATGCGAAGGCGTTCATTTGGGCGCTCGGCTACGCCCAGGTGGACCTGCTCGGCTACTCGATCGGCGGATTCATCGCCCAGATCCTGGCAGCCCAGCATCCAGGACTGGTTCGCAAGGTCTTGCTGGTTTCTACCGCACCACAGGGCGGTGAAGAACATCTGCTCAAGGTGCTGCAAGAAGCGCGTTCACAGAAAGACGCCCCCGACACGCGGCTGCCGTTGTTCTTCACCCCATCTGAAAAGAGCCAAGCCGCCGGTCGGGCCTTCCTCAGGCGCGCCGCGGCGCGAACGAAAGATCGCGATCCCGACAGCGGGGAGGCCGTCACCGGCCCACAGGCCAAGGCCTTGATCGATTGGTGCGCCAGCAAGGATTCCGATAACAAAATTCTTGCCGAAATTCGCCAACCGATCCTGATCGTAAGCGGCAGCGACGACACCATGCTGCCCGACAGTAACTCCTATTTCATGTTCAAACACCTGAAGACGGCGCAGCTGGTTCTCTATCCGGATGCCGGCCACGGTGCTCTCTTCCAATACCCGTCTCTGTTCGTCAGCCACGCTGAGCTCTTCTTGGCGGACGAGACGCCTCTGCCGTCCGGGGCAAATTGATGGCGGCGAGTGAATACGATGTCGTGGTGATCGGCAGCGGTGTCGGCGAATACGCCGCCACCATCCGCGCCGGACAGTTGGGACTGAAGACCGCCTGCATCGAGGGGCTGCCGGTCCTCGGCGGCACCTGTCTGAATGTCGGCTGTATTCGCCTGGGTCGGTCAAACCGAAGCGCAGGTCAAGGCGTCCGGGCGTCCCTACAAAGTGGGCCGGCTTCCCCTTCAGCGCCAACAGCCGCGCGAAACTCGACCACGAGGGCGAAGGCTTCGTGAAGGTGATTTCGAGCAAAGACGACTACCGGATTCTCAGAGTCCACATGATCGGTGCGCAGGTCAGCGAATTCATCGGTGAAGCGCTTATCGCGATGGAATTCCCTGCCGACAGCGAGGACCTGGCGCGGACTTGCCATCCTCTCCCCACACGCTCCGAGGCGCAGCGGCAGGCGGCAATGGGTGTCGACGGCTGGATGACGCAAGCCTAGGCCAGATCGTCGGAGATCCAGTCGGGGCCCGCGAGGCGCCTGACACAACCCCAGGATCAAGTGATCCCGGACCCGCACGGGGCGACGGCCGCGGCTGATGGCGCATCAGAGCGAGCCCGTGC
>FTAG01002213.1_pt1 | contig 11947 bp, 9 predicted proteins | sample 1638911 | NCBI WGS metagenome assembly FTAG01 (sample SAMEA3914813, study PRJEB12502) | metagenome | biome: forest; material: soil | place: Canada | collected 2011-07-07 | depth 0.3 m
AGCGGTTGAAGGAGCACGCCTGGAAAGCGTGTATACGGCTAAACCCCGTATCGCGGGTTCGAATCCCGCTCTCTCCGCCATTTCCTGTAATGGCATGTAGCGAAATATAAGAACAGGTAACAGATAAATCAGGCACTTACGGCTGCCATCGATTTCCATCTCCGTTACCCGGCGTTACTTTTTATCCCCCTGCTGTGCCCCCAAATCCCGGGATCCGGCCGATCATTCGGTCCAAGCCTTGTCCAGCCGTTGTACTGATCTCCGCCATCCCGTCGGAGTATTTTCTTTTCCGCATCGCCAAGCTGGCATGACCGAGCAGGGAGGCCACGAACAAGAGTAGTTCGCACATGGAAGCGGACATTGGCCCCCACTTCCGATGGAATAACGCGGCATGGCTGCAGGCCGCGCCGGCGTCCGGCTTGGGGAATATGAGGCCGTCCTCTGCGCTTCAGCGCGCGCCCGCCGGATTCGCCGCTTCAGCCGACAAACCGGCAAAAATCTCCCAGAGGCGCCCGATCGGTATGCAGGCGGTTGACCACTGCCGCTTCGTCCTTGTAGCCGATGGCGATGCCGCAGAACAGCATCTGCTCCTCGGGCGCGCCGAGAAAGGTTCGCACGGTCTGGTGAAAAATGGACCAGCATTCCTGCGGGCAGGAATCCACGCCGGCCTCACGCAGCAGCAGCATCAGGCTTTGCAGGTACATGCCCAGGTCCGACCATTGCGGTGGCCCCATCTGCCGGTCGACCAGGCAGAACAGTCCCACCGGTGCGCCGAAGAACTTGAAGTTGTTGCTGAACCAGCTGAGCCGGGCGAACTTGTTCTCGCGCGGGATGCCGAGCAGGCCGTAGAGGTCTTCGCCGTTCTTGTAGCGGTAATCGCGATAGGGCGGTTTGAGCGACTTGGGATAGACGTCGTATTCCAGCGGCGCTTCGCCCATTGGGGTCTGCTTGATCCGCTTCGCCATCAGCGCCTTGAACTGCGCCAGCGGCTCGCCCGATACAACGTAGATCTGCCAGGGCTGCAAATTGCCCCCGGAAGGAGCGCGCGAGGCCTTGCTCAGCGCCTCTTCGATCAAGGCCCGCGGCACCGGCGCATCCAGAAAGGCCCGCACCGACCGGCGGCCCAGCACAGCTTCGCTGACGTTCATTTCTTGATTCCCGGAGAAGATTCATGTTGTCCAGGCCCCCATCCGCACGGCGCCGATCAACTGAAGCACGGCGTGCCGATCCGCAAGCCCGGTGAGGCCGGTACGTTCCTGCGCGCTCGTGCGGACGAGCCGATCACAAGCCGCAAGCGCATCTGATCCCGATGCTGGTCACGCGGTACGCTCTCAAGCCGGAGCCGGCACGAACTCGTACGCCCGTGCCATCTATAGTCTACGACAACCGCTTCCTGACGCACTGCGGCGGCGGCCCGCGGACGGTGGACTGTGCGATCATGCCCACTGTTGCAGGCGGCAATGCCAACGCACCAGTTACCTTGATCGGCGGGAAGGGCGCCGCGATGATTCTCGTAGGCGCGCAGCCGGCGTGAGTCGGCAGACCCACTGCAGAGCCTTCGTCACCGTCGGATAATGCCTCATGAACCACTCACTCGGCGCATTGGATCGGAGCTGGCTCCTGATGGATTCGGCCGACACGCCGATGCACGTCGGCAGCCTGCTGATTTTCCGCGCCCCGCCCAAAGCCGGAGAGGGCTATGTCGAGCAGCTCGCCGGGCATCTGCGCGCCGCCACCGATGCGGTGGAGCCATGGAACCTCAAGCTGATGCGCGGAGTGCGGCCAAGCTGGGAGCCGGATGCCGCTTTCGACCTGGACTATCACCTGCGCCGCTCGGCCCTGCCGGCGCCGGGCGGCGAGCGTGAGCTCGGCATGCTGGTGTCACGCATGCACAGCCATGCGCTGGACCTGGGCCGCCCGCCCTGGGAATTTCACCTGATCGAGGGTCTGCACGGCGGACGCTTCGCCCTGTATCTCAAGGTGCACCAGGCGCTGATGGATGCGGCCAGCGTGCAGTTGCGGCTGTGCGAGGCCTTGGCGCAGGACGCCAGGCAACGCGGCCTGCCGCCGCTATGGGCGCTGGTTTCGGGCGGGCCCCGGCGCGCTGTCGCCGGCGAGCCGCTAGCCTCGCTGCGCGGCCTGTTCAGCCGTGGCGCAGCCAGCTCGCGGCGCGCCATGGGCCAGGCCCTGGGGCGCCTGCTGCAGGCCGCCCGCAAGCCCGGCGGCGATCTCCCCGCGCCTTACACCGCGCCGCGTTCGGCGCTCAACGTGCGCATCGGCCCGCAGCGGCGCTTCGCCACTCAGCAGTTCGAGCTGAAACGCCTGCAGCGGGCGGCAGCCGAAGCGGACGCGACGGTGGAGGAGCTTGTGCTGTACCTCTGCGGCAGCGTGCTGCGGCGCTTCTTCAAGGAGTACAACGCCCTGCCGGACCTCTCGCTGGTGGCGGCGATGCCGGGTCTGCATGCCGTCGGCGAGCCCGCCGACGGCGACAATGTCTACGGCTCCATCACCCTGTACGGCCTCGGCACCCATCTGGCCGATCCGATGCTGCGCCTGGCGGCGATCCAGCGCTCGGTGCAGGCGGCGCGCGCGCACCTGGACGAGTTGCCGGAGTCGCTGCTGCCCGCTTATGCCCTGACCATCTCGGCGCCGCTGCTGCTGGGGCGCCTCAGCGGCATCCATGCCCTGGTGCCGCGCATGTTCAATCTGGTGATCACCGACCTGGCCGGGCCGGTGCGGCCGTTGTACCTGGACGGCGCGCGGCTGGAGGCGATCTACCCGATGTTCCCGCTGATGCAGGGCGGGGCGCTCAGCATTGCCTGCTACCGCTACGCCGGCACCGTCAACTTCGGTCTGGCCGGCGCGCGCGAGGCGCTGCCGCATGTGCAGCGCATGGCGGTATATATGGAACGCGCCTTGAGCGATCTGGAAGAAGTCCTGGCAGCGGGAGCTGCAAATGAGTGAACTGATCCGGCAGGCACGCAGCCAAGGGCTGGCGCTGAACCAGCGCCTGGCCGGCACCATCACCAATGGCTTCGACTGGCTGTTCCGGTCGGAGCAGCTGGTCAAGTCCGGCAAGACCTGGTTCGAGCTGGTCTACGACGGCGATCCCATGTCGGTGCGTTACTACGGCCTGCCGGAGGAGGACGAGATCGAGCTGGCCGACGGCAGCCGCATGGCGGTGGAGCGCAATCAGCACCCGATGCCGCTGGTGCTGGTGCCGCCGCTGGGCGTCACCGCCAACACCTTCGACCTGATGCCCGAGCGCAGCCTGGCGCGCTATATGGCGGCGCGCGGCTTCCGCACCTACCTGATCGACTGGGGCAAGCCGGAGAAGCGGCACGCCCACCTCGGCATGAAGGACTACGCCGACGACATGATGTCCCTGGCGCTGGCGCGCATCCGCAAGCATGCCGGCACTGGGCCGCTGTCGCTGATGGGCTGGTGCATGGGCGGGCTGCTGGCCCTGATCCATGCCGGCCTTCAGGAAGATCCGCGCATCGTCAACCTCGTCACCGTGGCCAGCCCCATCGACATGCGCGGCGGCGGCATCGTCGCCGGCCTGGCGTCGGCCCTGAATGCGCCAGCGCAGCTGATCCGCAAGTACACCGAGTTCCGCTTGCACGCTTTCGATCCCGCCAGGATGCAGATGCCGGCCTGGTTCACCACGCTGGCGTTCAAGCTGACCGACCCGGTCGGCAGCGTCACCACCTACTGGGATCTGCTGACCCGCCTGTGGGACCGCGAGTTCGTCACCTCGCACACCACCACCTCCAACTACCTCAACAACATGCTGATGTATCCGGCCGGGGTGCTGCGGGACATGCTGGTCAAGGTCGGCGTGGACAACAGCCTGTCCAAGGGCGAGATCGAAATCGGCGACCGCGTCTCGCGTTTCGACCGCATCCACGCCGCGCTGCTGGTGATCGCCGGTGAAAAGGATGTGCTGGTGCCGCCGCCCATCGCCAAAAACAGCGTGGACCTCGTCGCCTCGACCGACAAGCGCTTCACCATCGCTGCCGGCGGCCACATGGGCGTCATCCTCGGCAGCAAGGCGCGCGTCGAAGTGTGGGCGCCAGCAGCGGACTGGCTGGCCGAGCGCTCGCAGGCAAAGCTGCCCAAAAAAACCGGGCCGTAATAAAAAGAAATCGTGAGTTCGGCGTTGAGCGACGCCGGGTCGCTGACTGACAGCCAAGTCCGGCGAATACCGATTCCGGTTGTGCGGGATCCTGCAAAAACGAACGCCCGAGCGAGCCCCTGATGCAAATCGATTTCAGCCGGAGTGGACGTTCGGCTTTTCCCGAACGACGTTCAAAGCTTTGCCGACGATGGCATCGGCGACCTCGTTCACGCCGATGGACAGGATGCATTTCTTCTTGAATTGCAGGCAATCGTCCAGATCGCAGCCGAAGCATTCGGTCTGATTGTAAAAAACGGTATGTCCCTCTCCGTGGGGAAACCATTCTCCCGGATGATTTCTGGCGCTGAAGATCGCAACGCAGGGAGTTCCCACGGCCGCGGCAAGGTGCATCGGGCCGCTGTCATGGCCGACGTACAAGTTCGATAGCGCCAGCGCGGCTCCGCATTCCCGCAAGGTCATGCTGCCGCACAGGTTGAGGCTTCGGCCCAGCCATTCCGGCAACAGGCTCTCGGTGCGGTCCCGCTCCATCGGCAGGCCGATCATCGCCAGGCCCCAGTCGGGAAGACGCGCGCTCAGCACCTGCAGAAGCGCCTTCCAGTTGTCGTTGCCCCAGTCCTTGACGTCGATTTTGGAGCCGATGCTCACGGCCAGGATTCCCTTGCATCCACGCAGTGGCGCCAGTGACTCCCGACCACGCTCCCATTCCGTATCGGACAAGGCCAGATCCCATGAAGCATGATCGGAAAGTCGCGAATCTCCCAGCGCGGTCACGCTCCGTGCAAGGTATTCCGACTTGTGTTCGTAGCGCTTCAGTTCCGGCTTGAAGACGGGGAACTTCGCGCTATTGGCGTAAGGCACGCCAAGCATGCGGCGGATGCCACAGGCCCGAAAGAAGATGGCATCGCGCACCGCAATTGCGGTGCCCCTGGGTTCGTGCAGGTAGATCAAAAGGTCGGGGCGCCAGCGCCGGATGTCCCTGATGACGCCGAACAGCGCCCGCGCGTTGTAGGTGCGCGGCGGGTAACGGAAATAGGCGTGCACCAGGTCCGAACCGTCAAGCACCGCCGCCATCGGGGCCGCCTTGTCGTTGATGCTGAAGTTGGTGAGTACGCGCCGTTCGGCGGTGGGGTAGCGCCTGGCGATCAGGTGCAGGGCCGGCAGTGTGACCAGGGTGTCGCCCAGCGAGCCCAGGCGAAAAATCAAGATCCGGCGCACCGCCTTGTCGTCAGCGGGTATGGTCATTGGAGGGCATGGCCGGTTTCCTCGCAGGCCGTGGTAGCAGGCCGCGAGACGATTTCGGCGATCCTGGCGGCCGATGCTTCCGCCGACCAGCCTTGCGCCATGCGCTGGCCCAGCTGTCCCATCGCATGCAGTGCCGATTTGCCGCTGGCCAGCGCCGCCCCCAGGACCTGGACGAGTTCATTCGGATTGTCCGACTCGAAGATCCATCCATTGCCGCCGTGGCGGATCAGATCGCGCGCGCCGCCGACTTTGGAACTGGCAACGACGGCCCGGCCGCAGGCCATGGCTTCGTTCAGCGCCAGCCCCCAGGTTTCCCCGGGGCCGCGCGAGGGCAGTACAAAGAGGTCGCCCAGGCGGTAGACGGCCGGCATGGCGCTCTGATTCTGAAACGGCAGGAAATGGATCCTGGGGTGTCCGATCGCCTTCGCCTTCAGCTGGGCCTCAAGCTCGCCGCTGCCGAACAGAACCAGGTGTGCGGAGGTCTGCAAGCGGATGAACGCTTCGATCAGCAGGGCGGGATTCTTTTTCGGGATCAGCTTGCCGGCGAAAACCAGCACCATTTCCTGCTCGCCGATGCCAAGTTCACGGCGCCAGCCGGCCACCTGATTTTCGGTGCTTTGCGGTGCCTCGGCAAAGCGCCGCACATCGATGGAGTGCGGCGCGACGGCGATATGTTGTCTCGGCACGCCACACCAGGCGAAATAGTCGGCATTGTTTTGTCCCACCGCCATCGCCGTGTCGATATGCCGGTAGACCCAGCTCAGCGCCATTTTTCGCGCGAATCGCCGCAGCGGCGGCCGTGTATCGAGCAGGGTCGAATCGCCGCGGAAGTAGACCGGTATGCGGCCTTTCATCCGGCGCATGATCTGCAGGTGCGAATGCAGATTCCAGCCGTAGACCAGCAAGGCCTCGGCATTCCACGAGGTAATGGCCCGCATCAGGCCCGGATTGCGCACCCCCCCGAAGCGATCCACCCCGGGATTACCGGCAACATTCTGTACGAACTCGTGATCGTATCCCTGCAGCAGGGGGATGTCCCAACTCAGCGTGGATCCGAATCCGCTATCGAACTGCGAGCCGCCGGCGGTCTGTGACCAGGTATAAAACACTTTCGGCTGCACCTCGGCCGATCCCGCCAGGGCGCGGAACACCGGGGCATAGTACTGGATTGGATGGGTTGAAACGATCGCCAGTCTTTTCCTGGTCATACTTCGGCAAGCCGGCTGTGGTATAGGTCGACACCGCCACTTTGATCAATCGCGGCTTGGCATTGGCCCAGAATATTTCAAATCAAGCCGCAATGTTTACGCAAACATCATGGTGATTTTGTGACAGCGCTCCTGGCGGCGTTTCGGAGCAGCCGGAAAGCACTTGCACCGCTGGTCATCGTGGTGGTGCTGGCGGTCATTGGTCTGTTGCCGGGGGTGGCAAACGCATCGCCGCCCCGCTTGTACAGCCAGCCTGCCTATCAAAGCCCGGTCCGCGCGGAACCGGACGATTTGCTGATGTTGCCCGGTGACGGGTTCGCCGCGGGCGATTCGGTTGTCTACAAGGCCCTGGCGGACACTACCGGAATGCCGGATCCGCCGGACCCGCCTCCGGCGGCATCGACCGCTGCGGCTGGCCTTGCGCCCGTGGTCAGCTATGCCGGCATTCCCCATTCACTGACGGTGCGCTTGCCGGAGAGTCTGCGCGGCGATCAGTCCTATGCCCTGTGGGTACGCAATCGGCTCGGTCAATGGAGCAACGGCGTCAGGATCAATGACGCGCGTCCGTTATGGTTCACGCCCAGCTACGTCTACGCCACAGCGGCACTGGCCGCGCTGCCGCGCGAATTGAAAGTGGTGGGGCGCAATCTTCAACCGGCGCCTGGGACAAGTACCGCAGTCAGGCTGACCGGCCCGCAGGTGCTGACTCTGATGGCGTCAGGCGAAGACAAGCTTGAGTCCGCACTCGGCCACTACGTCGCGAAAGTCCGGCTGCCGAAGTCGCTGCAGCCGGGCGACTATCAGGTGGCCTTGAGCCGCGACGGCGTCAGCTGGGTAACGCTCAAGGACAGCTTGAAAGTTCGCGCGGACCCGCCGCCTTCCGCGGAATTCCAGGTCGATGCCCCTGCATACGGCGGCTGTCGTCCCGACGATGGGCAGGACGACACGCCGTGCATCCTGCGCGCCATCGAGGCAGCGCGCCTGGCGGGAGGAGGGACTGTAGTGTTCGGCGCGGGCGTATGGGACCTGGCGCCAGGCGTTGGCAATGCGGTCGATGCCAACGATGGCATCGTCGTTCCGGAGGGGGTCAGCCTGCTCGGTGCGGGCGCGCGCCTGAGCCGCATCGTCAGGCATGCGGGATGGAATCGTTCCCCGACACAAGCGGAATTTACCCTCATCGGCGGCAACTCGGTTCGTCGGCTGGGTTTCGCGGACGCGCCGCTCCACCAGCCCGGCGACCCGGCCGCTCCCACCCTGCAGCTGGGCAAGGCCTACTATCGCGTCGATGCCGGCGCTGCACGGAGTGTCGACGATGTCGTCATTGCCGGCGACCTCTTCGACAAGGTTTACCTGGCGCTCAAGGACGGAGGGCTGCCGATCGCCAGGTTACTGGTGACCGGCAACGTGTTCGGAGCCTATGCCAATGACCTCGAGCTGGGCGGCAATCTGTTCGACATGACCGACAAATTCCGTATCGACGATTCTGTCATCGCCTACAACATGTTCAAGCCCGGAAGCTTTCTGGACATTCCGAACAAGCTTGGAGTGATCGCAAGCGAAATCGGCGCTTCCCGTCATCTCGATTTCAGTCACAACGAGGCGGATGGCGCCTCGTCCGACTATCTCAATTCGCCGGAGGACGCAAAAGGCTGGCGCGCCGCCTTCTTCTGGCACATGAACAACAATCACGAGATGACCCTGGTGTCGCAGAATTTCGCCTCCTGCACCGGCGACAAGATCGGTGATGGCGAGGCTATTGCATACGACAACAACGCCAACACCTTTGCCTTCGACAAGGCGCGCAGCGTACTGCGCGCGACTGCCGACACCGTGACCGTACAGGGCCCGTTGCAGGGCCGGCAGAACAATCGCGATGTGCCGCTGGACAGCTACTACGTCGGGCACTGGATCCAGGTCGGGCAGGGCAGCGGGCTCGGCCAGGCGCGCAAGATCGCTTCCTACCGGATCGATCCTTCCGGTTCGGTGACATTCACCGTGACGCCGGCCTGGGACGTGGCGCCGGAAGCCGGGGCTGGCCTGATCAGCGTCGGGCGGGAGTTCTGGCAGGTGTACACGGTCGGCAATCGCGTCGATCACCGGCAGCCGCTCTGCCAGAAGAGCAATCGCAGCGCACACAAGGGCGGCGTCATCGGCCTATGGGCCCAGACCAGCGATTCCGCCGTGGACGGGAACCAGCAATACGACACCGACGGGATCCTGTTCGCGCAGAGCTACAGCGCGGTCGACCCGGAATATCCGGAATTTACCTCCTGGACGTTCTTCCAGTCGTTCCTGGAGATACGCGGAAACCGGATCGAAGGCAAGTACGACTGGGACGCGGATTGCAGTTCATCTGGAATCCAGGGGGCACAGAGCGCGGCGCCGACCCCCGCATCGCCGCCACCCACTGTCGGCTACGGGGTGTCGATCGCCCACAATACCATCGTGCACGCGGACAGCGTACATGGCGGTGCCATTTCGATTCCCCTGGCCTGGACTGCCGGGCCGCCCCCCAACAACTGGACGCTGGTCGACAACACCCTGATTCATCACAACACGATCAAGGACATCGCCGGCCCCGCGCCGCGCCTGCGATGCGAGAAGGGGGCATCGGATCGCCGCATCGGCATCAACCTGGATCAGTCCATGGTCTGGCGCACCGTGCTTTACGCCAACTCATGCACAAATGTAACAACCAGGCTTTACGATCGAGCCACGCACAGTTTGCGGTTGTGCCCCGCAAATACCCGGCAGGACGATTGCGAATGTTTCGGAGCAGCTGATCCCGAGTTGCGCTGACGTGCCAATATACCGATCTCTTAGGTTTTTCGTCCTTTTGAAAACGCTCTCCCTGCAGGCCGAGATCTGAAGCCATGAATGATCTTTACATGCAAATCGGGGAGCTGGCTTAAAGTTGAAAGGAGAGCAGCTTGGCGCTGGTAGAAAAACTTCAACGTTTTATGGAAAGGCCTGCGCCCGAGAGGCGCATCGTGCTTCGTTTAAAGATCCAGGATCTCGTGGGCTTCATCAGGTTTAGGGTATTTGGAGCCGTTGCGCACGGAGTTACTCTTACCAGTTTTCACCCGGATTCGGCGTGGGTCTATTCCGAGTATCCGGAGTTTAAGGAACTGCTCCCGCAATGGCTGCAGGGAAACAAGCTGAATAATGGCGGGGACTTAGTTCGATATTACTCGCTGATCATGAACATCAAGCAGATCCTCCGCGAGAATATCCAGGGTGATTTTGCCGAACTCGGTGTATACCTCGGAAATTCGGCCGCGGTATTGGCGCACTTCGCGGCATCATCGAATCGCCTTGTTTTCCTATTTGACACATTTGAGGGATTCGACAAGAAAGATCTAGTCGACGTCGATGCCCAAAAGCCGCTTGGCTTTCAAAATACATCTCTCGATCGTGTCCGGGAAAATGTCAGGCACGAGGAGGCCTGCATTTACGTCAAAGGTCATTTTCCCGGCTCCATCACCCAGCAGGCCTCGGATCGTGTGTATGCATTCGTTCATATTGACTGCGACTTGTATAACCCCATGAGGGACGCGCTGCAATTCTTTTACCGAAGACTGTCCCCCGGCGGAGCGCTATTCCTGCACGACTACTCGTCCGTGTACTGGGCTGGAGCACACAAGGCAATTGATGAATTCTGCTCGGCCACCGGCGAACGCGCCATTCTATTGCCAGATAAGTCGGGGACCGCTGTAATTCGGAAGCGAAGCAGTCCCCTTAACGTATAAGTGCGGAGTTCACGTCGTGGACGTTCTTCAGCCCGCGGCGCTAGCGCATCGGAATTAATGGCGGCTTCCGCCGAAGCTGCCTCGGAATTGGCGAACAGCTTTTGATCGCCGCTCGCTATGCTCTAGCTCGCCGCGGGGATTCTTACCATGAGGCCCTGGTTGGCGAATAACTGGGTGGGGGCGAAATCGGTGAAGTAGACGGCGGTCCCATTTCGTGCCTGCGCCAATTCCAGCGCGTATCGTTCCGCAAGTTTTACATCCGCGCCATCCGGGCTTTGGGCCATGGAATTGTCGGAGTTGTCCAGGTAAAGAATGCCGCCCGGCCTGAGCAGATTGCGTGACTTATCGACGCAGGCGCTGCGATGGCTGCCGTCCACCAGAATCAGATCGAATCCTGCTTCTTCATCTGCGCCAAAGCTGCAATACTCCTGGGCATTTTCGGCGAGCCGGTATTTGACATTGCCAAGACCGCGCGCCTCCAGATGTATTTTTACCTTCTCATACCAGGGGCGGTAGTCTTCGACCGAGCAGATCATGCCGGCGCGCTTGGCGAACCAGATTGTCGACATTCCCGAACCGAATTCGAGTACGCGCGACTGTTTGGACAGGGACTTGTCCAGTTCGGCGATGGCGCTCATGGCAATCCATGGCGTCTCCGGGCGATAGCCGGTCAACAACCTCAGCAGGCCGGTGACGGCAGCCGGCGGCGCATGCCTGAGCGCCCGCCGCCAACCGACGAAATTGCCTTTGCCGTCATGAAACCTGGTCTTGCGGGAGGGGCCTCCGGCGAGGATTCTCTTCAACACAGATCTGGCTCTCCGTTGGGCCGTCGTTATATCCGTTTGCATGCCTGTGATCAAGCTGAAAAGGTGCTTTTTGATCGTAAACTCACCGTAACATTGATAGGGGATACTTTCTTGACAGGGAGATGACAGGAATTCGGGGCAGGCCGTGAGTCAGGCCTGGGATTTCGTCTTCCGCCATTGCATGCGACTTAAGCTGTCGCCTGTCGTCCTGATCCTGATCCATTTTCCACCATAGACGCATTCCAAGTGGCAACCGCCGGCAAAGACGATATTCAGGTTCCGGATGCGCCGAACAGCGCAGACCCGTCGCCGCGCAAGCCCTCGCTTCGCAGGAATATCCTGTCGCTGTACGTGGTGCAGTTGTCCAACTATGCCGTTCCCCTGATCACTCTTCCCTGGCTGACGCGGGTACTGGGACCGGACGGCTTCGGCCGGCTCAGCTTCTGCACGGCGGTCAACGTCTACTTCATTTTGCTGGCTGACTACGGCTTCAATCTCAGCGCGACCCGGGAAGTGGCGATGCATTCGCATGATCGCGACGCACGCTCGATGATTTTCTGGAACACCATTACCATCAAGGCCTTGCTGGCAACCATTGGATTTCCGGTGCTGCTAGCGCTCACTTTCGGCATAACAAGGTTTTCCGCCGAGCGATCACTGTTGCTGCTCGGCTATCTCACGGTGATCGGTACCGTGCTCACACCGACCTGGTATTTCCAGGGTGTCGAGCGTCAGGCCACACTGAGTACGATCACCATCGTCATCCGCCTGTTGTCGGTTCCCGCGACGTTCTTGCTGGTC
>FTAG01001232.1_pt1 | contig 11922 bp, 5 predicted proteins | sample 1638911 | NCBI WGS metagenome assembly FTAG01 (sample SAMEA3914813, study PRJEB12502) | metagenome | biome: forest; material: soil | place: Canada | collected 2011-07-07 | depth 0.3 m
ATGGGCGACCCAGGTGCCGTCGTGGCCGTTCTTCACCTCGCGCAGCTTGTCGGCGCGCACCTTGGCGAAGATCTGCTGGTTCAGTTCCTCGTTGTTCTTCACCGGGATGAAGGCGGCCATGCCGCCCATCGCCTGCGCCCCGCGCCGGTGCGTGGTCTCGCACAGCAGCTTGGAGTAGGAATCGAGGAAGTGCTTGTCCATCGTCACCTGCAGGCGGTCCGGCACGATCCAGTCGCTACGGTCCTTTAGGGTCTTGATGCAGCTGAAGATGTAGTCCCAGCGGCCGCAGTTCAGCGCCACGATATGCTCGCGCAGCTCGTACAGGATCTCGTCCATCTCGAAGGTGCCCCAGATGGTCTCGATCAGCACCGTGGCCTTGATCGTGCCCTTGGGGATGCCCAGTTCCTTCTGCGCATCGACGAAGATGCTGTTCCATAGCCGCGCCTCGAGGTGCGACTGCATCTTCGGCAGATAGAAGTACGGACCGGTGCCGCGCTTGAGCAGCTCCTTCGCGTTGTGGAAGAAGTACAGCGCGAAATCGACAATGCCGCCGGGAGCCGGCTTGCCGTCGACCAGGATGTGCTTTTCCAGCAGATGCCAGCCGCGCGGACGCACGATCAGCGTGGCGACCTGCTCGTTCAGCTTGTATTCCTTGCCTTCCGGCGAGGTGAAGCTGATCGTGCGGCGGATCGCGTCGCGCAGATTGATGTGGCCCTGGATCATCAGCTCCCAGGTCGGCGCCGCCGAATCCTCGAAGTCCGCCATGAAGCACTTGGCGCCCGAGTTCAGCGCGTTGATGATCATCTTGCGGTCCACCGGACCGGTGATCTCGACGCGGCGATCCTGCAGGTCGGCCGGAATGCCCTTGATGGTCCACTTGCCGCTGCGGACGCTCTTGGTTTCGGGGAGGAACGCGGGCAGCTTGCCGGCGTCGATCTTGGACTGGCGCTCCTGACGCAGCGCCAGCAAGGCCTCGCGGCGCGGCGCGTGCTTGCGCACCAGCTTCTCCACGAACTTCAGAGCTTCGGGCGTGAGTACCTTGCGGTACGCCGGGCTCAACGGACCTGTGACTTCAATACCCTTGACAACGCTCATCCTAAACTCCTGCCTGTTCTTGGGCGCGCGTCATGGCGACGCCCTTGGGTGAAGGTACGCCGCGAAAGGCGCGCATTATACTCAAAAATGACGCCTGCGTTGCAATGCAGCAAGAACAGGGGATACGGGCGGTCCGGCCAATGAGAAAAGCCGCATATACGTGTCGGGATTTGTCTCGAAACGTCTGCGATACAAGCATTAACAAGCGGATTCAATCGCTTGCAAGGCATTGCGCAGCGGCCACTTAAAAAGCCGAAACCACCCTGACATGGCGTCATCCACTGGCCGCGAACTGGTATACATTGGCGGGGGGTCCTGAATGCGGGGTGTCGACCAGGTTCGGGCGCTGCGATACTGCGACTCCGGTCACGAACAACTCGCATCGGGCAAGCGAGGATGTGGAAGAGCCGCCCCAGCATCGGCAACGATGGCCGCGGCGCTGATCGAGGCAAGCTTGTAACGGGAACTATATTCAGCGGAACCGCCAACGCGGCACCGACGGCTGAGAACTGTCTTTCAATTGGGGGAGTGTGGATACCGTGAGCAAGAAATCCGGATTGGGCGTTGCGAAATCCCTCGGGCTGGTGCTGCTGACCGCCCTGCTCGGAGCGGGCTCCGGCGTCGCCGCCGCGCCGAACGGCGTGGAAAGCGGCAATGGCGCCGCGGCGCAGGCCGGCGGCCTCGAACGCCTCAGCCGGATCCAGATGCTCAAGGAGCGGCAGGTCGGCGCGGTCCACCCGCTGACCCGGACTGCCGGATACCTGGGCAGCCTGCCCGAGGACCAGACGCTGGCGATGACCATTTCGTTCCAGCCCAACCGGGGCGATGAGATATCCGCCCTGCTCGCCGCCCTCTACAACCCCGCCTCGCCGAATTTCCACAAATGGCTGAGCCCCGAACAATGGGCGGACCGCTTCGGCCGCTCCACCGCGGAAGTCGCCCAGGCCGCCGCGTGGCTGCGCTCGTCCGGCTTTACCGTGAACAAGGTCTGGGAGAACCGCCTGGCGATCTCCTTCACCGGCAGCACCGCCGTGGTGCGGAAAGCCTTCAACACCCAGATGGGTTTGTTCCGGCACCCGATCGAAGCACGCAGCTTCTTCGCCAACCTGCAACGTCCGCAGCTGCCCCCCGCGCTCGACGCCATCACCATCAGCCTCACCGGCCTGAGCAACGCCGAGCTGCACCACCATCCCGACCATAGTCAGGCGCGTCCCATTTCGGAAGCGGAAATCCGTGCGAAGCTGCAGGCCCAGGAAGGGCCTGGCGGATGGGGCGCGCGGCCCAATGCCAAGATCGGCAGCACCGATTTCCTGGGTCCCCAGGACCTGCAGCTGGCCTACGGCTACCAGTCGCTGATCAGCGGCGGCGTGGCCAACCAGGGCAGCGGACAGAGCATCGGCAACATCATCGATTCCGACGTGCAGGATTCCGATATCAACGGCCTGCGCAGCCAGCTTGGCCTGCCGCAGGAGGGCCAAAGCGGCTTCCAGCTGGTTCGTGACGTTCCTCCCACGCTCACCAATCCCGGCAAGAAATTCCAGGACGAGGCGGAACTCGATCTCGACACCATCAGCGCCGCGGCGCCCGATGCGGTCATCCACCTGATTCTGATCCCGGCGCTGGACAGCAACTCCATCACCACCGCCGAAAACTACGCCGTCAACACCCTGCACCTGCCGGTGGTGAACGAAAGCTTCGGCGGCTGCGAGAGCAGCAACTTCGACAGCGCCGAGCAGACCCTGTTCCAGCAGGCCGCCGCCGCCGGCACCGCCTTCTTCGCCTCGGCCGGCGACGAGGGTGTCGCCTGCAGCAGCGACATCAACGGACAATTTTTCGGCGTGGAGCTGCCGGCCGCCTACGACAGCGTCACCGCGGTAGGCGGAACGACGCTGCAAGGCACGTTCAACAGCGGCGGCACCCTGACCGCGGTGGCCTCGGACGTGACCTGGAATACCGCGCCGGGTGTGCGCAACGATTGCACGGGCACCAGCACCGGCGGCGGCGCCACCGGCGGTGGAGTCGCCGCGACCGTCAGCCGGCCCAGCTATCAAACCCAATTCAGTCAGCCCGGCACATCCCACGGCGTGCCCGCCGGCTCCACCCGCGTGGTCCCGGATGTCGCGCTGGTGGCCGACCCGAACCACACCACGCTCCTATTTGAAATGCAGGGCAGCTTTTACCTCGGCGGCGGCACCAGCCAGGCTTCGCCCTTGATGGCGGGCCTGATGACCCTGGTCAACCAGTACAAGGGCGCCACCCAGGGTCTGCCCAACAGCGAGCTCTACCGCCAGGGCGCGCTGCAGTACGCCAACGGCGGCCCCAGCGTCTTCCGCGACATCACCTCCGGCAACAACACCGTGCAGGCGGTCAACGGCTGCCCGACCAGCCATACCGGCTTTTCGGCCGCGATTGGCTATGACGCCGTCACCGGCTGGGGCGCGCCGCAGGTCGGCACCTTCGCCCAGAATTACGGCGTCACGCTCGCGGCGCCGACCAACCTTCTCGCCAGCTCCTCCACCGGCCAGTTCAGCCTGAGCTGGACCGCCGTTACCGGCGCCACCAGCTACAACGTCTACCAAGGCTCGACCGCCGGCGGCGAAGCCGCCTCACCGGTGTCCACCGGCGCCACCGGCACCAGCGTCAACCTCCCCGCCCTCGACAGCACCACCGCCTATTTCAAAGTCACCGCGGTCAACGGCTCCGGCCAGAGCGCCAAGTCCAACGAGGCCAGCGCCACCACCCCGGTGACCCCGGCGCCGACCGGTCTGACGGCCACCCCGGCCGCCGGCCAGGTGACGCTGCAATGGACCAACGTGCCGGGCCACGCCAGCTACCGGGTCTACGTCGGCACCAGCAGCGGCCATGAAACCCAGCTCGGCGGGGCGATTTACAACAACCCCTACGCCGCCACCGGACTGGCGGGCAATACCACCTACTACTTCAAGGTCGCCGGGGCCAGCAACGGCGTGGTCGGGCCGCAGTCCGCGGAAGTTAGCGCCACCACGCCCGCCGCCGCGCCGCCGACCAATGTCGGAGTGGTCACCGCCCCCGGCCAGGGCACGGTGAGCTGGACCGCCTCGCCCGGCGCCACCAGCTACAACATCTATGTCGGCAATACCAGCGGCGGTGAATCGTCCACGCCGTCCGCCACCTCCACCGGCACCAGCGCGGTCCTGCCCCTGTCCAACTCTCGCACCTATTACTTCACGGTCAAGGCGGTCAGCAACGGCGTGGCCAGCGCGGCATCCAGCGAAGTCCAGGGCACCACCCCGGTGACTCCGGCGCCGACCAATCTGACGGCCACCTCCGGCACCGGCCAGGTGACGCTGCAGTGGACCGACGTCCCGGGCCATGCCAGCTACCGGGTCTACGTCGGGACCAGCAGCGGCGCCGAGACGCAGCTCGGCGGCCCGGTCTACAGCAACCCCTACATCGTCACCGGGCTGACTTCCAGCACGACCTATTTCTTCAAGGTGGCCGGGGCCAGCAACGGGGTGGTCGGGCCGCAGTCGGCCGAGGTCAGCGCCAACGCGAACTAGCACGGCGCGTCACTGCTTCTACAAACCCGGACGGCGACGCCGTCCGGGTTTGTGAACTGGCGCACAGTTCGCATTGCATCGTACCTATCGTTGTTTGACGGCCGTTGATACCGGCTGTTAGCGTGCCCAAGCCGGAGTTCCTCAGCGCCGCCACCTGCGAATTACGAATTCCAGCTCAGGGGGCACCATGCACAGGAACACCGACGTCCGCGGCATTTCCTCGATCCTGTCGCACGCCCATCCGGTACGCCAGCGTCGCCTGGCACAGTCGGGCCTGATCGCCGCGCTGGTCATCGCCGCGGGCATGGCGGCGGCGCAGCCGCCTCCTTCCGGTCAAGCTGCCTTCCCCGCGCTACCGAAGGAGTCAGCGCAGTCCGTTGCTGCACAGCCCGCCTACTCCCTGGTTTCCAGCACCGCTGCCTCCGCCGCACGGCCGGGTCACAAAGCGCAGGCCGTCAAACCCGGCGAGACGCCCAAGGGCATCAGCGCCGACGCTTGGTCGCGGATCATGGCCGATGTGCAAGCCAGGACCTACGCGGTGCAGCCCGATACACACTATGGCGCCGACCTGTTCGCCGGTAACCCAGCGCAGCACCTCGGTGTGCGCTTCACGCCGCAAGGCGTGGCGCTCACACCAGAACAGCATGCGCCCCCTACCCTGGGCCACCTCGTCCACGCGCAAAAACCCGCCGCGCCGTTCCAGCTGAGCACCCGCAGCGTCGACGGCACACCCACCCCGGCGGTGACGCCGCTGGCCGCCGCCAACCGGGTCGAATACCGCCACTCCGGCTATACCGAGTGGTACGTCAACGACGCCAAGGGCTTCGAGCAGGGCTGGACCCTGGAAGCCCCGGCCGCCGACGGCAAGTCTCCGCTGATCCGTGTCGGCGTGGCCGGCGCGCGCACTGTCGCCGAAGGCGCCGATGCCATCCGCATCGAAGACCATCAAGGCAAGCTGCGCTACCGCTACGCCGGGCTCAAGGCCTGGGATGCCGGGCATAGAGAACTGCCCGCGACGATGAAGCTGGCGCGGCCGGGCCGCATCGAGATCGCGGTGGACGACCGTGGCGCGCAGTATCCGATCACGATCGATCCGGCGCTGACGGTGACGCTGGCCGTCAGCCTGAGCGATCCTTCGGCAACGAATTTCGATGAATTCGGCGTCTCCGTCGCCGTGGACGGCGATACCGTGGTGGTGGGGGCGACCACCAACGGCGGCGGCCTGGGCAAGGCCTACGTCTACGGCCGCAACCAGAACGGCGCCGGCGCCTGGGGGCTCGCCGCCACCCTGAGCGATCCGGCGGCAACCAACGGCACCGGCTTTGGCCGCGCCGTCGCCGTGGACGGCGACACCGTGGTCGTGGGGGCGGACACCGCCGGCTTCGGCCAAGGCAGGGCCTACGTCTACGGCCGCAACCAGGGCGGTGCCGGGGCCTGGGGCCTCGCCGCCACCCTGGTCGATCCGGCGGCGAGCAATGGCGACCTGTTTGGCTACTCCGTCGACGTCGATGGCGATACCGTAGTGGTGGGAGCGTACGCCACCCTCAACTACCAAGGCAGAGCCTACGTCTACAGCCGCAACCAGAACGGCACCGGCGCCTGGGGTCTCGCAGCCACCTTGAGCGATCCGGCGGCAACGAGCGGCGACCAGTTCGGCCGCTCCGTCGCCGTGTACGGCGACATCGTAGTGGTGGGCTCGCCCAGCGGCGGAAGCAGCAGCGGCCCCCCTGGCACGACCTACATCTACGGCCGCAACCAGAACGGCGCCGGGGCCTGGGGACTCGCCGCTACCCTGAGCGATCCCGGCGCGACCGGAGGGGACCTGTTTGGACAGTCCGTCGCCGTGGACGGCGATACCGTGGTGGTGGGGCCCTGGGGCAGCAGCCACCAGCAGGGCAAAGCCTATGTCTACAGCCGCAAGCAGGACGGCGCCTGGGCCCTCGCCGCCACCCTGAGCGATCCGGCGGCAAGCGCGGGCAGCGTCGACCAGTTCGGCATCTCCGTCGCCGTCAACGGCGACACCGTGGTGGTAGGGGCGCAACTCACCGGCAACATCCACCAGGGCAAGGCCTACGTCTACAGCCGCAACGTGGGCGGTACCGGCCGTTGGGGACTGGTGGCGGCCCTGAACGATCCGGCAGCAAGCCAGAACGACGTTTTCGGCTCGGCCGTCGCCGTGGATGGCGGCACCGTGGTGGTGGGGGCGAACAACGCCAGCAGCACCCAGGGCGCGGCCTACATCTACGACATCAGCGGCGGCAGCTTTACGCAGGCGGTTGGCCTGAGCGATCCGGCGGCGACGTCTGGCGACTGGTTCGGCAACGCCGTCGCTGTGGACGGCGACACCGTGGTGGTGGGGGCGTATGGCACCAGCAGCAACAGCTACCAGGGCAAGGCCTACATCTACAGCCGCAACCAAGGCGGTGCGGGCGTATGGGGTCTCGCCGCCGTACTCAGCGATCCGGCTGCGATGAATGGCGACTACTTCGGCAAGGCTGTCGCGGTGGACGGCGATACCGTGGTCGTGGGGGCAGTTGCCTCCAGCGCAAGCCCAGGCAAGACCTACATCTACGACCGCAACCAGGGTGGCGCGGGAGTATGGGGGCTGGCCGTCACGCTGAACGATCCTGGGGCGTCGAGGCAGGACAACTTTGGCTACTCCGTCGCAGTGGATGGCGACACCTTGGTAGTGGGGGCGGAGTTCACCAATTCCGGACAGGGCTCGACCTATGTCTACAGCCGCAACCAAGGCGGAGCTGGCTCGTGGGGACAGGTCGCCACCCTGAGCGAATCGACCGCAGGCGATTTCGGTTTTGCTGTCGCCGTCGATGGCGACACCGTTGTAGTGGGAGCGTTTAGCACGGCCGGCGACCAGGGCAAATCCTATATCTATGGCCGCAATCAAGGAGGCGCGGGCTCCTGGGGGCTCGTAGCCACCCTAAGCGACCCCGCCGCAGCCACTGACTTCTTCGGCATCTCTGTTGCCGTGGACGGCGACACCGTGGTGGTGGGAGCGGAGAACACCAGCAATCAAGGCAAAGCCTACATCTACGGCCGCAACCAGGGCGGTGCGAGTGCGTGGGGACTTGCCGCCAGCCTGAGCGATCCGGCGGCAACGACTGGCGACAAATTCGGCTATTCCGTCGCCGTGGACGGCGACACCATGGTTGTGGGGGATAATAATTCTGGTCCGAATGCCCACGAAGGCAAAACCTACATTTTCAGTCGCAACCAGGGCGGCGCAGGCTTGTGGGGATTGACTTCCGTCCTGAGCGATCCGGGGGCGGCGGTTGACGACAATTTCGGCTATTCCGTCGCCGTGGGCGGCGACACCGTGGTGATAGGGGCGGTTGGCGCTGGCGGCTCCTTCAAAGGCGGGGCCTATATCTACTCTCTCACCACGCCCGTCGCCACTCCTCAACCCCCGACCAGTCTTACCGCCACCGGCTCGCCCGGTCAGTTCACGCTGAACTGGACCGCCAGCGTCGGCGCCACCAGCTACAACGTCTACCAGGGAGCGACTTCCGGCGGCGAAGCCGCCTCGCCGGTGAGCACCGGGATCACCGGCAACAGCGCCAGCTTCGCCGCCTTCGACAGCACCACCGCCTACTTCAAGGTCACCGCGGTCAACGGCGCCGGCGAGAGCGCCAAGTCCAACGAAGCCAGCGCCACCACCCCGGTGACCCCGGCCCCGACCAACCTGTCCGCCACGCCGGGCAAGGGACAGGTCACGCTGCAATGGACCAACGTGCCGGGCCACGTCAGCTACCGGGTCTATGTCGGAACCAGCAGCGGCAATGAAACGCAGATTCCCGGGCCGATCTACGGCAACTCCTATACCGTCACCGGGCTGGCCAATGCCACCACCTATTACTTCAAGGTGGCCGGGGCCAGCAACGAGGTGGTCGGGCCGCAGTCCGCCGAGGTCAGCGCCATCACGCTCGGACCCAAGGTGCCGACCAATGTGTCGGTGATCACCGCCCCGGGCCAGGGCACGGTGAGCTGGAGCGCCGCGCCAGGCGCCACGGCTTATTACATCTACCTGGGCGACACCAGCGGCGGGGAGTCGTCCTCTGCGTATGCCAGCACCAGCAACACCAGCATCGTGGTGCCGCTGTTCAACTCGCACACCTACTACTTCACCGTCAAGGGAGTGGGCAGCGGGATCGTCAGCGCCGCGTCCAGCGAAGTCAGCGCCACCACGCCGGTGACGCCGGCGCCGACCAATCTGACCGCCACCTCCGGCACCGGCCAGGTCACGCTGCAGTGGACCGACGTGCCGGGCCACGCCAGTTACCGGGTCTACGTCGGTACCAGCAGCGGCGCCGAGACGCAGCTCGGCGGCCCGGTCTACAGCAACCCCTACACCGTCACCGGGCTGACTTCCGGCACCACCTACTTCTTCAAGGTGGCCGGGGCCAGCAACAGCGTGGTCGGGCCGCAGTCAAGCGAGGTCAGCGCCAGAGCCAATTAGCAACCGCCGCAAGCCCCTGGACGGCCACGCCGTCCAGGGGCTATGTGCAAGGCATGAACAATGCGGCTTCGGCCCACTTTGGACCTATATCGCCTGCTTGACGGCCTGCGCCTCCAGGGAGGCCGCCGCCCCGAGCTTCTTGTGCAGCTCGCGCCGCAGGAAGTACAGGTTCATCAGCATCTGCACCACCGTAGCCGCCACCGAGATCAGCCACAGCCACAGCGGACGGAAATTCTCGTGGCGCGACAACAGCCCGGCGATCACCACGACCAGGCCGATGCGGGTGGCCGAGCTGATCAGGGTCGGCAGGGTATTGCCCAGGCCGGACAGCACACCGAAACAGGCGAAGGCCACCGCCGTGGCCGGCAGGTTGAGCGAGATCACCCGCAGAAACTCCACCCCGCCCGACAGCACCGCCGGCTCGGCGGAGAAGGCATGCACCAGCGCGGCGGGAAACAGCTCGATCAGCAGCGTCAGCGCCACCGTGCAGATCAGCCCCACCCTGAGCGAGGCGGCAAAGGTCTCGCGCACCCGCTGCGGCAGGCGCGCGCCGTAGTTTTGTCCGGCCACCGCCGAGGCGGCGAAGCTGAGCGACAGCACCGGCATCATCGCCGACTGCACCAGGCGCTGGCCGACGCCGAACGCCGCCTGCTCGGCCGCGCCGAACGGCCGCAGGATGGCGAAGACGAACATCATGTACAGGAACATCAGGCCGAACTCGACCGCCGAGGGCAGGCCGATCTTGAGGATGCGCACCCAGGTGGCCGCCTTCGCCGGCCACTCGCGCGGACGCAGTTTGAGGAAGGTCTGCGGTCGCAGGAAGTACAGCCACAGGCCGACCGTAGCTACCGCCACCGCGATGAACGTGGCCAGGCCCGCGCCTTCCACGCCGAGCTTGGGCAGGCCGAGCCAGCCGAAAATCAGCAAGGGCGCCAGCACCATGTTGAACAGCACGCTGCCGATCTGCGCCAGGGTGCCCGGCTTCATGTTGCCGGTGCCGCGCAGCGCCGCGCCCATCGCCATCATCGGGAACTGCAGCGCCATCGAGGGGATGAACCAGCGCAGGTAGTCGGCGGTATAAACGGCGGTGTCGGCGTCCGCGGCAAAGGCCCGGCTGAACGGCGCCTCGGCCAGGCGCGCCAACAGCTCGAATGCGACCATCATGCTCAGGCCGATGCCCAGGGCCTGGTTGAACACATGGTGCGCTTCCTCGTGGTCCTTGCGGCCGACCGCCTGCGCCACCAGGGCGCCGGTGCCGGCGCCGAGCATCTGCGACACCGCCATGCTCACCATCATCAGGTTGCTGGACAGGGTCACGGCGGCCTGCGCCGCGGCGCCGAGCCGGCCGACCCAGTACAGGTCGACCAGGCTGTAGAGCGTCTGCACCAGCATGCCGATCATCATGAAGCCGGCCATGCCCAGCAGCTGCCGGGTGACCGAGCCTTGCGTCAGGTCTTTCATTGCCAGGGAATCGGGGGTTTGGACGCGGCGTAGGCTACTCGCCCGCCCTCGCCGCCACAACTGGTTTGGGACCGACCGGGATCCGGGCTACTGGTTGAACTCCGTCGCCGGATCCGCCGGACAGCTGGCCACATCCTGGAACTGCAGCGCCGGCGACTCCTCGCGCTCGTCCATCACCCAGCAGTCGTTCAGTACCGAGCAGTAGCAGATGCGCATCTGCGGCGGCCGCGCCGTCGCCTTGGCGAAATCCTCGTCGCTGGCGAACTTGACCAGATGCAGCTCCTCGCCCGGGGAAATCACCACGTAGCCGATGCTGGAATACTTGGGCGGCGCCGAGAACTGCATGTGCATCGCGGCGATGACGTGGTCCCAGTCGGGCTGCGGCTTGCCGTCGACGAAAATCTGCACGTTGCGCACGATGGCCGGCCCCATGCCCTTGTCGTAGATCGCCAGCACCCGGTCCGCCGGCCGCGCGCCCACCAGCAGCCGCGGCCACACCTGGGCCCGGGTCTGCTGGCGCTGGATATAGGCGGTATAGGCCGAGACCACCAGCGCCAGGAAGCCGACCAGGGCGGCGATCACCGCCGCCAGGCCGTTCCAGCTGTTGCGCGTGGGCTCGGTCATGCGCCGGATCAGCCGTGGATCGGCTGGTCCGAAACCACCACCCCATCGGCGTCGGCATAGAGCCACCCACCCGGCTTGAAGCTGACGCCGCCAAACACCAGCACCTTGTCCGCCACCGCCGAATGCAGGCCCTTCTCGCTCTTGCGCGGATGGGTGGCGATGGCCTTGATGCCGAGGTCATGCCCGGCCAGTTCCTCGGCGTCGCGGACGCAGCCGTTGACGACGATGCCGGCCCAGCCGTTCTTCACACCCAGCTCGCCGAGCATGCCGCCGACCAAGGCGCAGCGCAGCGAGCCGCCGCCGTCCACCACCAGCACCCGCCCCTCGCCCGGGGTCTCCAGGGTGGCGCGCACCAGGGCGTTGTCCTCGAACACCTTCAGGGTCTTGATCGCGCCGTGGAAGGCGAGGCGGCCGCCGAAGTCGGCGAACATCGGCTCGCACACCTGGGCTTCGGGATGGGCGTCGGAAAGGTCGGTGGTGGCGAAGCTCATGGGGAGTTCCTGTCAGGGGTCGGTGGGATCACGGGGAATCAGGCGGCGGCCCTGCGGGCCAGCAGCGGCATGGCCAGGGCAAACAAGGCCAGGGCGATGAAGCCGAACAGCGTCCATTCCGGCAGGGCGATGCCCAGCCATTGCGCGTCGATCTTGGCGCAGCTGCCCTCGCCCTTGAGCACGTAGGTGACCACATTCTGCAGCGGCATCATCTTCATCAGGTAGTCCAGGGTCGGGC
>FTAG01001820.1_pt1 | contig 11902 bp, 10 predicted proteins | sample 1638911 | NCBI WGS metagenome assembly FTAG01 (sample SAMEA3914813, study PRJEB12502) | metagenome | biome: forest; material: soil | place: Canada | collected 2011-07-07 | depth 0.3 m
GACGAAACAGCGGGGCTGCTTGTCCTCGCCCTCGCGCGCCAGGTCCATGACGATGACGCGGACCGGCTCGCCCACCTGTACGGCGGCGAGGCCGATGCCGGGCGCGGCGTACATGGTCTCCAGCATGTCGTCCATCAGCGCGCGCAGGCCGTCGTCCACGCCGGCCACAGGCTTGGACACCCGCTTCAGGATGGCGAGATCGACCTTGTTGTCGACGGTGAGGATGCGGCGGAGGCTCATGAGGCGAGATCTTGCTTCGGAGCCTGCGAGGTAGGGTGGTCATTCCCGAGCGTCAAGGTCGGGTATGTCGCATCTGGATCTTCATCGTCGGCTGGACGCAGCGCCAGCTTGGCCAGGGGGCGGACGGCGGTCTCCACCGGCGGGACGGCGGGAAGCTCCAGCCCCTCGTGATCGACCTTCAGATCCTCGAACCGCCTGGCCTGGGTCAGCACCTGGGTCTCCAGCGAGCCGACGAAGGCGTTGTATTTCGAAGCCGCCGTCTCCAGCGCCTTGCCGACGCCGGCCACATGCCCGCCCATCACCGACAGCCGCTTGTAGAGCTCGCGCCCCAGGGCGGCGACCTGGGCGGCGTTCTCGGCCTGGCCCTCCACGCGCCAGCCATAGGCCACCGCCTTGCACAGGGCGAACAGGGTGGTCGGCGTCACGATCAGCACGCGCCGGTCCATGGCCTCGGTCATCAGCTCGGGGGCCTTCTCCAGCGCCGCGGCCAGGAAGCCGTCGCCGGGCAGGAACATGGCCACGAAGTCGGGCGAGCTCTCCGCCTTGAACTGGTCCCAGTAGGCCTTGGCCGAAAGGGCGTTCACGTGCGCCCGCACGCCAGCGGCGTGGCGCAGCACCGCGGTGTTGCGTGCGCCATCGTCGGCCGCGTCCTGGATGGCGTTGAACGCGTCCCACGGGCATTTGGCGTCGACGGCGAAGGCGCCGCCGCCCGGCATGCGCACCATCACGTCCGGCCGCCGCCGGCCCTCCTCGGTCTCCAGCGAGCCCTGCTCGACGAAATCGAAGCGTTTATGCAGGCCGGCGGTCTCCAGCACATTCCGCAGCGACTGTTCGCCCCAGCGGCCCTGGGCCCCGGCGCTGCCGCGCAGCGCCCCGGCCAGCCGGCGCGTCTCCTGCTGGGTCGAGATCGAGGCGGCCATCAGGGCGGCGATCTGCTCCTTCAGCCCACCCTGCTCCTCGGCCCGCTTGGCCTCCAGCGCCTGCACCTTCTCCTCGAACTTGGTCAGGGTCTCCTTGACCGGCAGGAGGGTGGTCTCGATCCGCGCCTGCACCAGCCGGTCGCGGGCGACGAAGGCCTCCTCGGCCTGCTTCAGCAGGGCCTCGGACGTCCGGGCCAGCGTCTCGGCCGACATGGTCTTGAACGCCGCCTCCACGTGGCTCGAGGTTTCGGCCAGGCCGCGCGCGCGCTCCTCCAGCCGGGCCAGGTCGGCGTCGGCGGTGCGCAGTTCGGCGGTCAGCGCTTCGGTCCGCGCCCGCTCGCGCGACCACAGGACGAAGAACAGGGCCGCGGCGCCGGCGAACAGGAGGGCGGCCACGGCGGCGGCGAGCACGAGCGTGTTCATGGTCCGTTCAATAGCTGGAGTCGACCGAAGCGGAAAGTAGAGGGCTGCGCCTGTCCCATCCAAAGTCGTCATCCCGGAAGTCCGAAGGACTGTCCGGGACCCATGGCGCGACAGATGGAGGTTAAGCTCGGCGCCCGATCGGCCGGCGTCCTGGGTCCCGGACAAGCGCTGCGCGCTTTCCGGGATGACGACATTTGTCAGGCCGGTCGCCGCGCCCGCATCGCCTGGGCGATCGTGCCGTCGTCCAGCCAGTCGAGTTCGCCGCCCACGGGCACGCCACGGGCCAGGCTGGTGACGGCGACGCCGGAGGGCGCGAGGCGTTCGGCGACATAGTGGGCGGTGGTCTGGCCATCGACCGTGGCGGGCAGGGCCAGCACCACCTCCTTGACGGTCCCGTCCGCGGTCCGCTCGACCAACGTGGCGATGCGCAGGGCGTCGGGCCCGACGCCGTCGAGGGCCGAGAGCAGGCCGCCCAGCACATGGTAGCGGCCGCGGAAGGCCGAGGCGCGCTCCATCGCCCACATCGCCCCCACCTCCTCCACCACGCAGAGCAGCGTTCCATCGCGGCCCTGGTCGGCGCAGACGGCGCAGATGTCGCCGGTGTCGAGGGCGCCGCAGATCCGGCACGCCCGCACCCGCTCGGCGGCTTCGGCCAGGGCCGTGGCCAGGGGGATGAGCAACTGGTCCTTGCGCTTGAGCAGGACCAGGGCCGCGCGACGGGCCGAGCGCGGACCCATGCCGGGCAGTTTGGCCAGCAGCGCGATCAGCCGCTCGATCTCGGGACCGGCGCTGGCCAACTAGAACTTCAACCCCGGAATGCCGCCGGCCAGGCCCGCCAACGGACCCATGGCGTCGCGCATGGCTTGCTCCGAGGCCGCGTCGAGCTTGGCCTTGGCGTCGGCGTGGGCGGCCAGGATCAGGTCCGACAGGGTCTCGCCCTCGCCGGCCTGCAGCAGGTCGTCGGAGACGGCGATGGCGGTCATCGCGCCTGCGCCCGTGAGGGTGAGCCGGACCAGGCCGCCGCCGGCCGAGCCTTCCACCGTGGTGGCGGCGATCCTGGCCTGGGCGTCGGCCAGCTTGGCCTGCATGCCCTGGGCCTGCTTCATCAGGCCGGAAAGGTCTTTCATTGTAACCTCGTCATCCTCGGCCCAGGAGCGTAGCGACGCCGAGCCGAGGACCCAGCAGCCACACCATCAGCCGTCTTCATTGTCGTCATCTTCCACCGGCGCCGCTGCGTCAGCGGCGGGCTGATTGCGCTGGCGCACGCCGATCACCTCGGCGCCCGGGAAGGCGGTGAGCAGGGCCTGCACCATCGGGTCGGACTCGGCCTCGGCGCGGAAGGCCATGGCCTCGCGCTGTTCGCGCTCATGGGCGGTCTCGGCTCCGCCGCCGCCCTCGATCACCATCCGCCAGGGCTGGCCGGTCCATTCCTTCAGCCGGTTGGACAGGCGCTGGGTCAGGTTGGCCGGGGCGCCGGGCGCGGGGGAGAAGGTGATCTGGCCGGGCTTGAAGTCGACCAGCCGCACAAACCGGTCCACGTCGACCTTCAGCAAGGGATCGCGCCTGGTCTCGATCAGCCGGACCACGTCGTCGAACGACTGCAGCACGACCTGGGCTTCGGCGACGGCCACAGGACGCAGGGAGGGCTGGGCATAGGCGGCGGCTCCGCCCGATCCGCCGCCTGATCCGCCGGCCGAGGCTCGGGCCCCGCCGCCGTTGGGTCCGGATGAAGGCTCGGCCGAGGCCGGCCCCGGCCCCGCGGTTGAAGTCATCTCGCCGGATTGCAGGCGCTTCAGCGCCTCTTCCGGACCCGGCAGGTCGGCGGCGTAGCACAGGCGGATCAGCGCCATCTCCACCGCCGCGAAGGGATCGGGCGCGCGGCGAACCTCGTCGTGCGCCTTCAGCAGCATGGACCAGACCCGCGACAGGGTTCCGGCCGAGGCGGTGGCGCCCACGGCGGTCAGCCGCTGGGCCTGGTCGGACGGCAGGTGCAGGGCGTCGGGGCCCAGGGTCTTGGCCACCGAGGCGGCGTGGGAATGCTCCAACAGGTCCAGCATGACCAGATCGGGCGCGGCGCCGAAACCGTACAGGGTGCGGAAGCCCGCCAGGGCCTCGGCCGTCTGGCCCTTCATCACCTGCTCGAACAGGGCGATGGTCTGGGTGCGGTCGGCCAGGCCCAGCATGTCGCGCACGGTCTCGCCGCTGACCGGCAGGCCGGGCTCGGCCTGGACGATGGCCTGGTCGAGCAGGGACTGGGCGTCGCGGACGCTGCCTTCGGCGGCGCGGGCGATCAGGCTCAGCGCCTCGGCCTCGATCTCCGAGCCTTCGGCCTGGCAGATGGTCTTCAGGTTGGCGGCGATCACCTCGGGCTCGACCCGGCGCAGGTCGAAGCGTTGGCAGCGCGACAGGATGGTCACCGGCACCTTGCGGATCTCGGTGGTGGCGAAGATGAACTTGACGTGCGGCGGGGGTTCTTCCAGCGTCTTGAGCAGGGCGTTGAACGCCGCCGTCGACAGCATGTGAACTTCGTCGATGACATAGACCTTGTAGCGCGCCTCGACCGGGGCGTAGCGCGCGCCGTCGAGCAGCTCGCGCATCTCGTCGACCTTGGTGCGGCTGGCGGCGTCGAGCTCCAGCACGTCCATGTGCCGGCCTTCGATGATGGCGCGGCAGTGCAGGCCCTCGACCGACAGGTCGATGGACGGCTGGTGCACGGTGGCGCTCTCATAGTTCAGCGCGCGGGCCAGAAGGCGGGCGGTGGTGGTCTTGCCGACCCCGCGCACGCCGGTGAGCATGAAGGCGTGGGCGATCCGGCCCGAGGAGAAGGCGTTGGTCAGGGTCCTGACCATGGCCTCCTGGCCGATCAGGTCTTCGAACTTCCGCGGCCGGTACTTGCGGGCGATGACGGTATAGGCGGGCGCATCGCCGGCAGGCGCCGGGGCAGGCGCGGGCGCGCCGCCGAACATGTCGGAGGTGTTCGCGTCCCGCTCGGGGGCCTCGTCTTCTTCCAGTTCCAGGTCGGTATCGGACATCAGCGCCCGTCAGCCTCGTGTCCAGTGCCGCGAAGGGAGCGCAGTATCGTCTGCGCCGCAAGCCCGATCCCAAGCCTGTTGAAGGCGACGCCGCAGCCGACGCGAACAATGTTGTGGGTGGAGACCGAACGGCGACCCGAAACGGAACTCGTTACGGCTGCTTCCTTTCGGACCTGACCGGGTTGGCGAGGGCTTCGCCCACCGCCGATCTCCGCGCCCTATATCGCAAGGCCGGGCGGTCGGCGCAAGGCGAGGTCGGCCCTTGGCGCGCTCGCCCGAACCGCTAAGCTGGCGAAAACGCCGAGGAAACCATGCGCCCCACCGCCGCCGCCCTGCTCTTCGCCTCGATCGCCGGTCTCGCGACCGCCGCGCCGACCCTCAAGCCCGCCGGCCAGGCCGACGGCAAGACCGGCCACACCATAGGGGCCGAGACCCTGTTCTGGACCGAGCCGCAGAAGATCGAGCGCTTTCCCAACATGGAGAAGGTGTTCGCCGTCCACCTGGTCAAACGCGGTCCGCACGTGCACCCGCTGCCGGCAGGCAAGCCGCTGGACGTGTCGGTGATGATCGACGGCGCGCCGACCAGCGTCGACGCCTACATGGAGGCCAACCACACGGCCGGCGTCCTGGTGGTGCAGGACGGCAGGATCCGGCTGGAGAAATACAAGCTCGGCTACGGCCCGGCCGGCCGCTGGACCTCGTTCTCGGTGGCCAAGTCCTTCACCTCGACCCTGGTCGGAGCGGCGATCAAGGACGGCTACATCCATTCGATCGAGGATCCGGTCACTCAGTACATCCCGGGCCTCAAGGGTTCGGCCTACGAGGGCGTGACCATCCGCCAGCTCCTGACCATGAGCTCGGGGGTGAAATGGAACGAGGACTACACCGATCCGAAATCGGACGTGGCGCAGGAGTTCACCGTCGCCCCCGACCCCGGCGTCGACGCCACCGTCAGCTATATGCGCAAGCTGCCCCGCGAAGCGCCGCCCGGAACCAAGTGGGTCTACAAGACCGGCGAGACCAATCTGATCGGCGTGCTGGTCACCTCGGCCACCCACAGGTCGCTGGCCGAATATCTGTCGCAGAAGATCTGGCGGCCCTTCGGCATGGAGCAGGACGCGGTCTGGATGATTGACGACCGGGGCCAGGAGGCCGGCGGCTGCTGCATCTCGGTCTCGCTGCACGACTACGCACGGATGGGCGAGCTGATCCTGGCCGACGGCCGCATCCACGGCCGTTCGATCCTGCCGGCCGGCTGGGTGCAGGCCGCCACCCACAAACAGGTCGAAACCGGCGAGCCCGGCGGCGGCTACGGCTATCAGTGGTGGACGCGCGACGACGGCACGGTCGACGCCCGCGGCATCTTCGGCCAGGGCATCCACATCGATCCCAAGCGCAAGCTGGTGATCGTGGTCTCCAGCGCCTGGGAGCACGCCACCGACCGCAAGCAGGCCGCCGACCGCTCTGCCCTCTACGCCGCGATCGGCAAGGCGGTGGACGCAGAGGGCGGGCGCTAGAGGCGCGGCGCGTACTTCCCCACCCGGCGGGCTTCGCCCTGCCACCCTCCCCACGGAGGGGGAGGGATGATGGGCGTTGTGGTTTCTTATCCCTCCCCTTTATAGGGAGGGTGGCCGCGAAGCGGACGGGTGGGGCAGCGCGACGTTCAGGGGTTGTCCCAAGGTCGAACGGCTGCGCTTGGCGCCGGTTTTGCAGTGCAGCAGGTGACTCATTAACGGGGTTCTGTTAGTAGGTCGCCCAGTCAGCGTCCTTTGGCGCGCCACTCCGACGTTCAAAAATGCAACCCAGCCTGTCCGCCTTGGGCGGCGCGCTGAAGCTCGGCTTCTTCGTGTCCGGCCTCACTGTCGCCTCTCTCGCCGCGCGTCTTGCGACGGCGGACACCACGCCGGGCGGGCTGCAGAAGGCCGAGATCCAGGCGCTGGCGGCCAAGCTGGACGGACGGCTTTCTGACGATACCCTGCGCAAGCTGTTCGACGCCGAGAACCAGCCCCTGTTCGGCCGGTTCGACCCGGCCCAGAAGCAGGCGCCCGAGCTTTCCGCCATCCATCCGTTTGAGGGTCCGGCCCCGAACCTGCACCTGTTCAGCCTGCCGCCGTCGAGCGCCCAGGTGGTCAACGCCGCCCTGCCGTTCTCGCTCGATCCCAATCCGCCGGCGCGGCCCTTCCTGTTCAAGGGCTCGGCCGAGGACCGCAAGCTGGCCCTGACCTGCCTGACCCAGGCGGTTTACTTCGAAGCCGGGTTCGAGCCCGGGACCGGTCAGCAGGCCGTGGCCCAGGTGGTGCTGAACCGCATGCGCCATCCGATCTTCCCGCACTCGGTGTGCGGGGTGGTCTACCAGGGCGCGGACCTCAAGACCGGCTGCCAGTTCTCCTTCACCTGCGACGGCTCCCTGGCCAAGACGCCCCAGAAGGACGCCTGGACCCGGGCCCAGTACGTCGCCGAGCAGGCGCTCAGCGGCTATGTGATGAAGGAAGTCGGCGGCGCCACCCACTATCACACCCAGTGGGTCGTGCCGTGGTGGCAGCCGACGGTGTCCAAGGTGGCCCAGGTGGGCGCGCATATCTTCTACCGCTGGCAGGGCGCGCTCGGCCTGCCGGGCGCTTTCACCATGCACTACGCCGGCAATGAGCAGATCAGGGCCACGCCCAACACCCCGGGCCTCGACCAGCCGAACGTGCTGCTGGCCAAGGATGTCGACACCCGCGTGCACGCCGTGCTCACGGTCGCCGACGCGACGCCGACCCTGCAGCCCGCGACCGCCCCGATGACGCCGCGCGAGCGGCTCGCGGGCCTGGCCCAGCTGGCCAAGGCCCAGCAGGGCGGCGGCGACCAATCCGCGCCGGCCGCCACCCCGTCCACGGTCGAGACCGTGACGCTGGGCTCGGACGTCAAGACCGCGGTGGTCCCGGACGTGAAGGTCACCGTCAAGCCGATCTACTACGGCCGACCGAGCTTGTAGCGCTGACAGCGGCGTCGCGCCGGGCTATGAAGGCCCGCCCATGCCCCACTCCAGCTTCACCAACATCTTCGCCGGCAATCCCCTGGATCGGGCGAGCGAGCGCCGTTCCGACGCGGACTGGATCGCCGGCCAGCTCGCCGCCGACACCACCCTGGCCTTGCCGGTGTGGAACGGCGCGCCCTTTGTCGAGGACGACGGCAAGGGCGGCGTGCGTCTCGCCTACATTCCGCCGGCGCTGGCCGGCGAGCTTTCCGCCGGCGCCGAACGACTGCTGTTCCTGGGCCTGTGGAAGGCGACGGCGGTGTTCGCCGTCGACCTGGAGGGCCCCGCCGATCCGGCCGCCGCGCCGCTCGCCGGCCTCGGCCGGTTCGAAGACCTGCGCGGCCTCGCGCTCCGCCTGCCCGAGACCGAGGCGGCCATCGCCGCCACCGCCAAGGGGGTGTTCGAATGGCGCCGCCGCCACCGGCACTGCAGCGTCTGCGGCCAGCCGTCCGTGGCGGCCGACGCCGGGTGGAAGCGGATCTGTCCGGCCTGCGGCGCCGAGCACTTTCCGCGCACCGATCCGGTGGCGATCATGCTCCCGGCCCAGGGCGAGCGCTGCCTGCTCGGCCGCCAGGCGGTCTGGCCCAAGGGCATGTGGTCGGCGCTGGCCGGCTTCATCGAGCCCGGCGAAACCATCGAAGAGGGCTGCGCCCGCGAGTTGAACGAGGAGGCGGGCCTCGAGGCGGTTAGCGTTCGCTACCACTCCACCCAGCCGTGGCCCTATCCGTCCTCGCTGATGATCGGCCTGATCGCCGAGGTCGCCTCCGGCGACGCTGCGCCCAACGACAGCGAACTCGAGGCCGTGCGCTGGTTCACGCGCGAGGAGGCCCGCGCGCTCCTGGCCGGCAAGCTCGAGGGCGCCTTCGCCCCGCCCCGCCTGGCCATCGCCCACCAGCTGATCAAGGCCTGGACCGAAGGGTTCTGAGGGCTGGGCTCCGTCGCTCGTAGTCACCTCCCCAGATGCGTCGCCGCCCGGCTTGACCGGGCGATCCAAGCGACATTGGCGGAAGCTGAACCCAGGGCTTGGATCACCCGGTCAAGCCGGGTGATGACGAACGTTGGAAATGGGCGAGGGTCGATCGGCCCGGCGGAGAATCTACAATTCCTTCCTGTAGACCAGGAACCCCGACTTCGCCGCCACCTGGTCGTAGAGCAGCATGGCCGGCGCATTGGTCTCGTGGGTCAGCCAGTACACCCGCGAGCAGCCCGCGGCCCGGGCCTGGGCATAGACCGCCTCGATCAGGGCGCGGCCCACGCCCTTGCCGCGTGCGACCGCGTCGGTGAACAGGTCCTGCAGATAGCAGGTCGGGGCGATCGAGATGGTGCTGCGGTGATAGAGGTAGTGCACCAGGCCGATCAGCCGGCCGTCGGCGTCCTCGGCCACCAGGGCGTGCACCGGTTCGTAGGCGTCGAAGAACCGGCTCCAGGTCATGTCGACGATCTCGGGCGCCAGGGCGGTACGGCCCGAACGGCCGTAAAAGGCGTTGTAGCCCGCCCATAGCGGCGTCCACGCCTCCCGATCCCCGGGCTCGATCGGCCGCACCGTCACCTCTTCGCGCATGTCCGCTCCCTGTCTTTCGCGCACCATAGGAAGGTCCGCATGAATAGCGACCGCTTCGTCATCCTGTCTGGCTGCTCCGGCGGCGGGAAGTCCACCCTGCTGGCCGAACTGGCCCGGCGCGGCTTCGCCACGGTCGAGGAGCCGGGTCGGCGGATCGTCCGCGAGGAACTGGCCGGAAACGGGGCCGCCCTGCCGTGGGTCGACGTGCGCGCGTTTCTGCATCGGGCGATCGACATGGCGCTGGCGGACCGTGCTGCGGCCGAGACCCACCCCGGCTGGGTCTTCTTCGACCGTGGTCTGGTCGACGCCGCGTCCGGCCTCGACGCGATCGACGGCGACGACAGCCTGACCCGTCTCGGCGAGGCGCATCGCTACCACCGGACGGTGTTCCTGACCCCGCCCTGGCCGGAGATCTACCTCACCGATCCCGAGCGTCGGCACGGGCTGGCGGACGCGATACCGGAGTACGACCGGCTACTGCACGACTACCCGCGGCTCGGCTATGACGTCGTCGTCCTGCCCAAGGCCGACGTCGCCTCACGCGCAGACTTTGTCCTGTCCCGCTTGGGCTAGCCTCTTGCCTGCCGCCGCGTAAGCGGGCGTCAATGGCGCAATCGCTTTCATATGATCATCGTCATATCCATATCGACGACCTGACCGGAGGATCCCGCCATGGCTGAAGCCTATATCGTCGCCGCCGCCCGCACCGCCGGAGGCCGCAAGGGCGGCCGGCTCAAGGACTGGCACCCGGTCGACCTCGCCGCCCAGGTGATCGACAGCCTGCTCGACCGGTCGGGCGCCGCCCCCGCCGTGGTCGAAGACGTGGTCATGGGCTGCGTCAGCCAGGTGGGCGAACAGGCCATCAACGTGGCCCGCAACGCGGTGATGGCTTCGCGCCTGCCGCTGACCACGCCCGGCACCAGCGTCGACCGCCAGTGCGGCTCCTCGCAGCAGGCCCTGCACTTCGCCGCCCAGGCGGTGATGTCGGGCGCCATGGACGTGGTGATCGCCGCGGGCGTCGAGAGCATGACCCGCGTGCCGATGGGCCTGTCCGCCGCCCTGCCGGCCAAGAACGGCTTCGGCAACTACATGTCGCCCGAGCTGCAGAAACGCTGGCCCAACATCCAGTTCAGCCAGTTCACCGGCGCCGAGATGATGGCCAAGAAGTACGGCCTGACCAAGGACGAGCTCGACGCCTTCGCCTACGGCAGCCACCAGAAGGCCATCGCCGCCACCCAGGGCGGCCGGTTCAAGGACGAGATCGTGGGGCTCGAGATCACCCTCGAGGACGGCTCGGTCCAGCGCCACGACGTGGACGAAGGCATCCGCTTCGACGCCTCGCTCGACGGCATCAAGGGGGTGAAGCTGCTGGTCGAGGGCGGCGCCTTGACCGCGGCCAGCTCCTCGCAGATCTGCGACGGCGCTTCGGGGGTGCTGGTGGTCAATGAAGCCGGCCTGAAGAAGCTCGGCATCGCGCCGATGGCGCGCATCCACCACATGACGGTGGTCGGCGGTGATCCGGTGATCATGCTGGAAGCGCCGATCCCGGCCACCCATAGGGCGCTGGAGCGCGCGGGCATGAAGATCGACGAGATCGATCTCTACGAGGTGAACGAGGCCTTCGCCTCGGTGCCGACCGCCTGGCTGCAGCAGATCCACGCCGATCCGGCGAAGCTCAATGTGCACGGCGGGGCCATCGCCCTCGGCCACCCGCTCGGCGGCTCGGGGACCAAGCTGATGACCACCCTGCTGAACGCGCTCAAGCAGGAGAACAAGCGCTACGGCCTGCAGACCATGTGCGAAGGCGGTGGTCTGGCCAACGTGACCATCGTCGAGCGGCTGTAGGGATACCAAGGTCTCCCCCATCTGCGCGGATGGGGGGATTGGCGCCCCTACTTCGCCCCGGTCGGATTGACCCAGGGCGTGTGCTCTTCAGCGTCCGCTTCGATCTTGCACTGACCAGCGCCCGGCGCCGTGTGCGGCGCGGCCAGGGCGGCGCGCAGCGCGGCGCCCGCGGCCTCGACATCGGCGCGGAAGGCGGCGTTCGAGTGCAGGACCGCCACGAGGGCGGAGCCGTTGGTCCGCCCTTCGGTGATGTCGGTCACCGTGTGGACGCCGCAGACGACCCGGCTTTCGCCGAAGGCCCGCGAGCGCGCCAGGATGTCGGTCGCCCGATCGGGGACCATCTCCGCCAGGATCAGGGCCATGGTCCAGCTATAGGTCGCGTGGCCTGACGGGTAGGAAAAGGACTTCATCAGCCCCGCACGGTCGCTCTCGGTGCAGATGGGGCCGTTCGGCGCGATGAACGGCCGGGGGTGCTGGAAGTGGTCCTTGGCGAGGTTGGTCACCGTCGATGCGTCGCGCGCGACCCGCCCCATCAGCACCAGCACCGGCTTCGGCCAGTCGGTCACCTTCAGCCCGAGCGGACACTCGAACGCCTGCACGTACTGTACGGCGTCACGGCTCGCCAACGTCCAGCGCGCGCCGCCCGCGAGCGCGCGGGTCTTGGCGAAGGTCTCGTCGTCGTACTTTTCCTGCAGCGACCCCTTGGCGGGCGGCGGCGGCAGGATCTGGATGCTGTTGGGGATCTCGGCCTTGGCCAGATAGCCGTCGAGCTTCGGCAGAGGCGTCGCCATCGGCGCCGACGCCGGGGCCGGCGTTTGAGCGCAGGCCACGCCCGCCGCCAGCAGGGCGCCCACGACCCCCA
>FTAG01000518.1_pt1 | contig 11881 bp, 12 predicted proteins | sample 1638911 | NCBI WGS metagenome assembly FTAG01 (sample SAMEA3914813, study PRJEB12502) | metagenome | biome: forest; material: soil | place: Canada | collected 2011-07-07 | depth 0.3 m
GGGCGCAGCCGAGCATGAAGGCTTGCCGCTGAAGCTGGCGCAGCCGGGCAGCATGACGCCGGAAGAATACAAGGCCTTCGTCACCGACCTCACCAACTTCATGGTCTACGCCGCGGAGCCGAACGCCAAGGAGCGCGTCTCCACCGGCTGGAATGTGATGTTCTACCTGATTTTCCTGTTGTTGCCGCTGACCTACTTCCTGAAAAAGGAATTCTGGCGCGACGTTCATTGATCAAGCACGGAGCCGCATGACGCTGCGCACCCGCCACAAGTCGGCGCAGTCCACCATCAAGCCCGCGCCCAACGCGGGCTTGATGCTTTTCGTTGCCGACGAGTCCCTGCCCTGCGACTGGGCCCGCCTGGTGCTGGCGGAGAAGGATGTCGACAGCGCGCAGGTCCAGACCATCCGTCCGGGCAGCGCCATCAACGAGGACTTCCTGGTGCTCAATCCTTCGCAGTCGCTGCCGACCCTGGCCGACCGCGAAGGCGTCATTACCGGCGCGCGGGTCATTGTCGAATACCTGGACGAGCGCTATCCGCATCCGCCGCTGATGCCGCTGTCGCCTTCGGCGCGTGCGCGCGTGCGCATGGCGCTGCAGGGCCTGGAGCACGAGTTGCTGCCCCGTGTCGAAAGCCTGCCGGCGGTCGGCGCGCGCGGCGCGGCGGCGGCCCGCAGCGAATTGCTGGAACGCCTGCTGGCCGGTGGCCGCCACTTCGCCGCCCAGGGCTACATCCTCGGCCGCGACTACACCCTGGTCGACAGCGGCTGGGCCGTGCTGTTGCGCCGCCTGGGCCAGCTCGGCATCGAACTGCCGGCGCAGGCCGAACCCTTGCGGCGTTACGCCGCGCGCCTGTTCGCGCGGCCGGCCTACCAGCGCTGCTTCAACAAGGAACCGGGCAGAAAGCCTTAAGTCAGCAAACCCTCATGAGCTCACGTTCACGCCGTCCCTATCTGATCCGCGCCATCCATGCCTGGGCGCTGGACAACGGCTACACCCCGCACCTGCTGGTCGCCGCCGACTATCCCGGCGTGAGCGTACCCAAGGCCTTCGTGAAAGAGGGCCGTATCGCCCTCGACCTCAGCCCGATGGCGGTGCGCGAACTCAATCTCGAGAACGAGCCGATCTTCTTCTCGGCGCGCTTCGGCGGCTCACCTTTCGATATCGTGGTGCCCAGCGGCGCCGTGCTGGCGATCTATGCGCGCGAGAACGGCGACGGCATCCTGTTCGGCGACCCCGAGCCGATCGATGCGGAAGCGCCTGCTGCGCGGCCGCCCAGTGGCGACGAGCCGCCGCCGGAGACGCCGCGGCCGAGCGGGCGTCCCAAGCTGCGCGTGGTGAAGTAGGGCGGCCTGCGGCCGCCAATACTCCCTCTCAGGTGGCGCGGCAGCTCAGGGTTGTGAAGTAGGTCCGCGGGAGCAGATGGGATGCGCTGAACGTCGTGAAGCGCATCGATCAATTCCTGCTGTAATACGAGAGTCAGGCTTTATCCCGCTTGATGTCCAGTGCTTCATGTATTTCAGCATCTGACATACCCCTCTTCTGAGCTAGCGACAGATGATCTGACGATTCGTCTTTGCACCAAAGAGTAGGGCGTTTCGAAGCAGGCCCTAACCTGACATGAACATCCAGTCCGAGTGCATCCGGAAATGAGGAGAGCGCATTTGCAATGCGCCCTGGAAATCCCGGCTCTTCGGCCGAATCCACATCATAGAGTTGATAGTAGCGGCGGCAATCTGCTTCGGAAACTTCAACCCACAGACCTAAGCCCCATGATCCATTCCGATCCAAAAGAGGGACTGGCAAAACGGCACGTATAAAGAAACGGGCCTCGTCGAGCATGCAAAAGTCATCGCTTTCCTTTGCCCTTGCAGCGCGCTCGGATTCGGGTAGATCCCAGATTTCATCGGGCCGCTTGGCTGCCTGATCGGGCGGCCACTGATCGTGTTCTTTACCGCAGGTTTGGCAGATGAATGACATGGGTGAGCCAACCTTCGATTTTCGTCACTGCGGAAACAAAATCTCGTCCGTCAGATCGCATAGGCAATGCAGGAACACCAGATGGGTTTCCTGGATGCGCGCAGTGACATTGCTGGCTGAACGCAACTCGAAATCGCCGGCTTTCTGCAGCGCCGCCATCTTGCCGCCGTCCTTGCCGGTGAGGGCGATGACGCTGGCGCCGCCCTGATGCGCGGCCTCGATGGCGCGGATCACGTTGGCAGAATTGCCGGAAGTGGAAATCGCCAGCAGCAGGTCGCCTGGCCGCACCAGGGCCTGCACCTGCTTGGAAAATACCTGCTCGTAACTGTAGTCGTTGGCGATGGCGGTGAGCGCCGAGGTGTCGGTGGTCAGGGCGATGCCAGCCAGGCCCGGGCGCTCGCGCTCGTAGCGGCCGGTCAGCTCGGCGGCGAAATGCTGCGCGTCGGCGGCGGAGCCGCCGTTGCCGCAGGCCAGCACTTTGTTGCCGGCCTTCAGCACCGCCGCCATGTGCTGCGCCGCTCCGAGGATCGCCGGCAGCATCGTTGCCAGCGTGCGCTGCTTGGTCTCGATGCTGGCCTCGAAGTGAGACCGGATGCGCCCTTCCAGATTTGCCGTCATAGACCTAACCCTCTGCATCAAAAGCCGCTGTAAGCCATTCCACCGTATCGCTGCCGTCCACCGCCACCACGTCGAAGCGCACCGGGCTGCGCGAGTACTGCGGATGCGCCGCCAGGAACAGCTTGGCCGCATGGATCAGTCTGCCGCGCTTGCGCCCATGCACCGAGGCGAAGGCGTCGCCGTAGTCGCTGCGGCTGCGCTTGCGCACTTCCACCAGCACCAGGGTGTCCCGATCGCGCATCACCAGGTCGAGTTCGCCGCCGGGACAGCGCCAGTTGCGCGTCACCAGCTTCAGACCGCGTTGTTCCAGATACTGCTGCGCCCGCGCCTCGGCCTCGGCGCCGCGCAGCTGGGTGTTCATTACTGCTGTACGCCCGGCGCCTGCAGCAGGCGCGGCTCGCCTTCGGTGGTCTGAGCACAAACCAGGCCACGGTGTACCGCGCCGTCGTCGCCGACGCGCAGGGTGCCGCTGCCGCCGGGCAACTCATCCAGCGGATGCAGGCTGTTCTGGCTCAGGCGCAGGGCCAGCTGGAAAGCATCGTCGCCGAGCACGTAGAAACGGGCCAGGTCGGTGCTGCGGCCGTTCAGGGCCTCGCCACGCAGCGCGGCCCAGGTGCCGTTGTTGTCGACCATCCAGGGCGCGTCGCAGAAACGGATGCCGGCCAGATCCTGATCGCCACGGCCTTCGTTGACCGCGGCCGTGTCGTAGATCGGCATGCGCTCGGCATGGTAGTAGCGGAACAGCGGCCATAGCTGACGGGCCTGGGTAGCGCCGGCATCGATGAAGATGAAATCGAAGTCGTTGCGCCGCTGCGGGTCGACGCCCGGCGCGGCGCTGGCGCGCATCTCGGCCAGCTTCTTCTTGTCGTCCACGGCGTGGTAATGCAGCAGGCCGCTGATCGGCGTGGACCAGTCCTTGAACTCGCCCGAGTAGGTGCGCGACTCGCGCACTTCGCCGCCGAGTTCGCCCAGCCGCTGGGTGAAGGCCGCCTGCACCCGCGCACCGCGTTCGCTCGCCGGCACCAGCACCAGGGCGCGGCGCAGACCGCGCGCGGCGGCGTCTTCGGCGGCGGCACGCGCCTCGTCCTCGGGCGCCAGGCCGAACTGGTAGAAGCCAGCCGGTGCGACATGGCCCGCATCCAGGTAATTCAGCGCCAGCACCGGTGTACGCGGACTGCCTGCCTGGCTCAGCGCCGTGACATTGGCCTTGAGCAGCGGGCCCACCACCACGCCGGCACCTTCGCTGATGGCCTGGCTGTAGGCGTTGACCGCCGCGGTCGGGTTGCTGGCGTCGTAGACCCGCACATCGGCCGGGTTGCCGGCGCGGGCCGCGGCCGCGGCAAAGCCGCCGCGCACGCTGTCGGCGTAGCCGCCCAGATTGCCGCCTTGCGGCAGCAGCAGGGCGTAGAAGCCGGGCCGCGCCGGCACCTCGTTGAAAGCGGGCGGCGTCGCCCCAGGCGGCGGCGTCACGTAAGCCGGCGCCGACCCCTGCTGCACAGGCTGTTGTTGCGGGGCCCCAGTCATCATCACGCTGGCCAGGCGATCCTGCGCCGGGTGTCCGGGATAGCGCTGGCGCCAGCCTTCGTACAGATCCAGCGAGGCGTTGCGGCGCGCCAGATTGGCCAGTTCGATCCAGCCGCGTGTCACCGTATCGGTATTGCCGGCACGGGCCAGTGCAGAGGAGTCGAGCGGCGCGGCGCCGAGGCCGGACCAGATGGCGTCGCGGTTTTCGCTGATCAGGGCCGGGGAGCCGAGCAGGCGCTCGCGCTGCACCAGGGTCTGCGTCGCAGCCACCGGATCGTTGAGACGGAACAGGGCGCGCCCGCGCAGCAGCAGCACGCGTTCGGCCAATGGCGAATTGGCGGCATTCTCCGGCAGCATGCGCAGCGCTCCGGCAGCGTCGTTGCGCGCCAGCGCGGCGCGTGCGCGCAACAGGCGCCAGCGCAGTTGCTGCTGCGGATCGAGCGTCGACAGCGGCAGTGCATCGAGGATGCCGCCGGCATAGCTGTAATCGTTGCCGTCGGTGGCGGTTTCGGCGGCGCGCAGGTGATATTCGTAGCTCTGCGGCGGCGCAGCCTGCGCCGCGGCCTGCTCGAAGGCCCGCGAAGCACGGAAATTATCGTTGTGCGTCAGCGCCTTCTGCGCATCATCCAGCGGCGCCCCGGAGGACTCGTAGGAGGATGAGGAATAGGAGCTGAGGCCCGATCCGGCGGCGCATCCGGCGAGCGCGGCCAGGGCGAGGGCGGCGAGGGGTGTCAGTCGGCGGGGCGTCATCCGCTAAAGTATGACATGAGCACTGATCCATCCGCTGCCGCAGCGGCCCTGCCGGAAGACACAGGTCACACTGTCGTGGCGGGCGCCCTGTATGTCGTCGCCACCCCCATCGGCAACCTCGGCGACCTGTCGCCACGCGCCTGCCGCGTGCTGGCCGGGGTCGATCGCATCGCCGCCGAGGACACCCGCACCAGCGGCACCCTGCTGGCGCATTTCGGCATCCAGCGGCCGCTGGTGGCCTTGCACGAGCATAACGAGGACCGCATTGCCGCCGAGCTGGTGCGGCAGCTGCAGGCCGGCCAGTCGCTGGCCCTGATCTCGGATGCCGGCACGCCGCTGATTTCCGATCCCGGTTTCGCCCTGGTGCGCGCCGCCCGTGCCGCCGGCGTGCCGGCCTATGCCGTGCCCGGCCCCTGCGCCGCGGTGGCGGCACTGTCGGTGTCCGGCCTGCCCAGCGACGCCTTCGTCTTCGCCGGCTTCCTGCCGCCGAAGCAGGCCGCCCGGCGGGCCAGGCTCGAACAGCTGGGGCGCGAGCCCCGCACTGTCATCGTCTACGAATCCTCGCACCGCATCGCCGACTGCCTGGCCGATGTCGTCGCCGTGCTCGGCCCGCAGCGGCCGGTGGCACTGTCGCGCGAGCTGAGCAAGCGTTTCGAAGAGAGTTACAGCGGCGATGCCGCCGGCCTGCAGGCCTGGCAGGCGGCAGATGCCAACCGTGGCCGCGGCGAATTCGTTTTGCTGATCGGCGGCGCCGAGCAGGCAGCGGACCTGGCCGAGGGCGAGCGGGTGCTGCGCCTGCTGCTGCGCGAGCTGCCGCCTTCCGGCGCGGCGCGGCTGGCCGCCGAAATCACCGGGGCGCCGCGCAAAGCCCTGTACGCGGTGGCCCTGCGCCTGGCTGGCGAAAACGGCAAAAACGAGGACAATGGCGCCCCCGACTGAGTCGCGCAGCCGCCCCCCGAATGACCGAACCCCTCACCCCGCCGCCCGAAGAGGTCGCGGCCGCCGCCGCACCCGAGCCGGCGCCGCACGACGCTTTCGCCGCGCTGCGCTACCCCGAATTCCGCAACCTCACCCTGGGCGTGTTCCTGTTCACCATCGCCATCCTGGCGCAGGAAGTGGTGCTGGGTTACCAGCTCTACACCATGACCCACGACCCGCTGGTGCTGGGCTTCACCGGCTTGGCGGAAGCGGTGCCGTTCATCGCCCTCGCCCTGTTCGGCGGCCATCTGGCGGACCGCGGCGACCGGCGCAAGATCATGCTGGCGGCGGTGGCTTTCGTCGCCCTCGGCTCCGCGGTGCTGCTGTGGGTCACGCTGCCGTCGACGCGGGCCCACATCTCGCAAACCACCCTGCTCATCACCATCTACGGCGTCATCGCTGCGCTGGGGCTGGCGCGCGGCTTCTTCTCGCCGGCGGCGAGTTCGCTGACCGCCTTCATCGTGCCGCGGCAGATCTACGCCAATGCTGCCGCCTGGCGCAGCAGCGGCTGGCAGGGCGGCTCCATCATCGGCCCGATGTGCGCCGGCTTCCTGTTTGCCGTACTGGGCCTTACCGGTACGCTGGCGGTGGTCATCGCCCTGATCCTGGGGGCGCTGCTGCTGTTCACCGGGCTCAAGCCGCGTCCGCCGCAGCCGCGCCAGGACGGCGTGGCCGAAGCCAACCTCTGGGAGAGCCTGCGCGAGGGCATCGACTTCGTCTTCAAAACCCCGATCATCCTCTACTCGATCTCGCTGGATCTGTTCTCGGTGCTGTTCGGCGGCGCCATGGCGATCCTGCCGATCTTCGCCACCGATATCCTCGAAGTGGGGCCGCAGGGACTGGGCGTGCTGCGCGCGGCGCCCGCGATCGGCGCCATGTTCACCCTGCTGCTCTGCACCCGCTATCCGCCGACCCGCCACGCCTGGCGCAACCTGTTGCTGGTGGTGGCCGGCTTCGGCGTGACCATCCTGCTGTTCGGCCTGTCGCGCAGCTTCTGGCTGTCGGTAACGGCGCTGTTCCTGACCGGGGCGTTCGACAGCGTCAGCGTGGTGATCCGCGGCACCATCCTGCAGATCATGCCGCCGGACCATCTGCGCGGCCGCGTGGTCTCGGTCAACGGCATCTTCCTCGCCGCCTCCAACGAGCTGGGCGCCTTCGAGTCCGGCCTGGCGGCGCGCCTGATGGGCACCGTGCCCTCGGTGATCTTCGGCGGCACCATGACCCTGCTCACCGTGTTCTATGTCTGGCGCCGCTCGAAACAGCTGTTTTCGGTAAAGCTGGCTTGAGCTGCGTGCGACAGGAGCGCGTCTTAGGCGACTGCATCAATTTGATCTAGCGTAAGAAGCGGAAATAGCTTCCGTGGAATGAGCAGCGGCGTTAAGTTGAAGCCGTATCAACTCCTCCGAGGCTTCACTTGGCCCGCCTGCCCGGCGGGCCTTTTTATTGCCGGGCCTTGCCGGCGCTGGCGAAGAAGCGTCGATGTTTCAGCGCTTCCCACCCAGCCGCGCCACCACTTCCGCGACCACCCCGTCGCGGTCCTCCTCGATGCGGCGGGCCAGCTTGGCCGTCATCCGGGTCTGCGGATCGTATTTTCCGCTCCAGCGCATCAGTTCCAGCAGCGCCGGGATCAGGTCCACGGCCTTGGTGGTGGGCTCGTAGATCACGCTGCGGCGGCTCTCCGGATCGGGCCGGCGCAGCACCAGTTCCGCGGCCACCAGCTGTTTCAGCCGCTGCGTCAGGATGTTCGAGGCAATGTTCTCGTCCGAGGCCAGGAAGTCGCGGAAATGACTCTTGCCGTTGAACAAAATATCCCGCAGCACCAGCAGGGTCCACTTGTCGCCGATGTAGTCGAGCGCGTAGCTGACGGAACAGTCGGAGCGTCTGGTGGGCAGATCTTTGTTCACCCGGCGAGCCTAATGATTCAACTTGCAAATCGCAAGTGAACTGATAGAATCACTTGCAATAAGCAAGTAAAAGATTTGCAACCAACGCAGTCCCGGAGGATTCATGAACATCTCGATGTACCAGGCATCCGTGCCCGTTTTCATCCGTTACCTCGGCAATCTCAAGGCGATCCTGGAAAAGGCGGCGAGCCACGCCGAGGCGAAGAAGATCGATCCGGCGACCCTGGTCGGCTCCCGGCTGTACCCGGACATGGCGCCGCTGTCGCGCCAGATCCAGCTCGCCTCGGACATGGCCAAGAGCGCGCCCTCGCGGCTCGCCGGCGTGGAGCCGCCGAAGTTCGAGGACACGGAGTCGACCTTTCCCCAGCTGCTGGAGCGCATCGACAAGACCGTGGCGCATCTCAAGAGCTTCAAGATCGAGCAGATCGACGGCTCGGAGCAGCGCCCGATCAGCGTCAAGACCGCCAACGGTCCGCTGACGCTGAATGGGCTGCCTTACCTGACGCAGTTCCTGCTGCCCAACTTCCTGTTCCACGTCACCACCGCCTACGGCATCCTGCGCCATAACGGGGTGGAGCTGGGCAAGGCGGATTATCTGGGCGCCAGCTAGGCCTCAGTAGCCCGGGCGGTGCGGCTCTGCTGCCGCGCCGCCCGGGATTTTCAGAAGTCCAGGTCCAGCGCCCCGCACAGCCAGTCGATCACCGGCAGGGCCGTGGTGTAGTGGCGGATCAGCACCTTGACCAGGCCGGGCGTGCACAGCACCGCGTCGTCGAGCTGCGCGCTGCACACGTAATCCTTGCGCTTCAGATCCTCGATCAGCTCGTGCTCCGGATCGTAGCCGCGCGGCGGACGGCTCAGCGAATCGCCGCCGAGCTCGCCGTAGACCCGTTTGAAGGCGGGCGAGCGCGTCGCCTTCTTCCAGCTCGCCGGGTTGTTGGTCATGTAGTTGCGCACCCGTTTCAGCGTCTCCGGCATCGGGTGCCACAGGCCGCCGCCGAGGAAGCATTCGCCCGGCTGCACATGCAGGTAGAACACCGGCGCGTCGAGACGTCCCATCATGCCCGTGTTGCCATCGGTGCCGCGGGCCAGGGCCTTGGTCGCCTCGTGGTAGAAGCTGGCGCCGCTCCAGGGCTTGTACGGCGCCTTGTCGCCGGAGAAGCGGGTATCCCGGTAGATGCGGAACAGCGAACCGCCGACCGGCTTGGGGCTGGCAACGTAGTGCGGATTGAGCTGCTGCAGCGGCTCGGCCAGGTCGCCGATCAGGCGCAGGAACGGCTGGCGCAGGTGATCTTCGTAATCCTGCTTGTGCGCGGCGAACCATTCGCGGTTGTTGTTGCGGGCCAGCCCGCGCATGAATTTGAAACTGGCCGGGGTGAAGTACACTGTATTCTGCTGCGCCATGCGAATTCCCGAGAAAACTTGCAGGTGCTAGCTTAATCAAATCGAGGGGAACGGTCATGACACCGACATTCGAGTCGTGGCGCGCATCCGGGCGCAGCTTTTCCCATCGTGGCCATGCCATTTTCTGGCAGGCCGGCGGCAGCGGTGACGGCGACCGCACGCTGCTCTGCATCCATGGTTTCCCGACGGCCTCCTGGGATTGGCATGCGCTATGGCCGGAGCTGTGCAAGCAGTTCGACCGCGTCATCGCGCCGGACATGATCGGCTTCGGCTGGTCGGCCAAGCCGCACCGCTACCGCTACTCGATCTTCGACCAGGCCGATCTGCATGAGGCCCTGCTGCGCGCCGAGGGCATCGGCCGCTATCACCTCCTGACCCACGACTACGGCGACACCGTGGCGCAGGAGCTGCTGGCGCGGCACCGGGAACGCCGCGCGGCGGGCGATGACAGCCTGATGCTGCAATCGGTGTGCCTGCTCAATGGCGGCCTGTTTCCGGAAACGCACCGCGCGGCGCGGGTGCAGAAACTGCTGCTCACGCCGTTGGGGCCCCTGCTCGGCGCGTTGATGAACGAGCGCAGCTTCGCCCGCAGCTTTGCCGCGGTGTTCGGCAAGGAAACGCGGCCGGACGCGGCCGAGCTGCACCAGTTCTGGCAGCTCCTTGCGAACCAGCATGGCAACCGCATCATCCACAAGCTGATTCGCTATATCCCCGAGCGGCGCGCCAACCGCGAGCGCTGGGTCGGTGCCCTGCAGGCCGGCAGCGTGCCGATGCGGGTCATCGACGGCCCGGTGGACCCGATCTCCGGCGCCCACATGGTGGAGCGCTACCGCGAGCTGGTGCCGAACCCGGATACGGTGCTGCTGCCCGGCATCGGCCACTATCCCCAGGTGGAAGACCCACAGGGCACCTTGCGGGCCTTCCTGGCTTTCCATCTGAATATCGTCAAGGAAGTCTGAGCAAGCGCCGTGATGGCGTCGCGCGCTTTGCGTAAACTGCGGCTATGAACACGCCGCTGCCCATCGAAGAGCCGGTCACCTTCAAGCGCTGGTACGAGCGCGGGCAGCACTACGCCCACCGCGGCCATACCGTGTTCTACCAGACCGGCGGCAACGGCGGAAAAGGCCCGGCGCTGCTGCTGCTGCATGGCTCGCCCACTTCTTCCTGGGACTGGCATCACCAGTGGTCGGCGCTGTGCCGGCACTTCTCCCGGGTGGTCGCCGCGGACATGATCGGCTTCGGTTATTCGGCCAAGCCGCGCGACTATGACTACACCATCGCCGACCAGGCCGATCTGCAGCAGGGCCTGCTGGCCTCGCTCGGCATCAAGCGCTGCCACGTCATCGGCCACGGCTATGGCGACACGGTGGCGCAGGAGCTGCTGGCGCGGCAGGAGGAGCGCGCCCGCGGCGACAGCTCCGGGTTGACCCTGGAATCGGTGTGCCTGCTCAACGGCGGCCTGTTCCCGGAATCGTTCCGGCCGACCTTCCTGCAGAAGCTGCTGCTGTCGAGGATCGGCATGCTGGTCAGCAAGATGATGACCGAGCACGGTTTCCGCGCCAGTTTCAGCGGTGTGTTCGGGCCCAATACACAGCCGAGTTTCGACGAGCTGGCGGAGTTCTGGCAGCTGATCGCCTATAACGGCGGCGCCGACCTGGCTTACAAGCAGATGCGTTACCTGAAGGAGCGCGAGCAATACCGCGAGCGCTGGGTCGAGGCCCTGCAGCGCAGCAAGGTGCCGCTGCGCTTCATCTGCGGCCGGCTCGATCCGGTCTCCGGCATGCGCATGGTGCAGCGTTATCGCGAGCTGGTACCCAATCCGGACGTGGTGGTGCTGGCCGGCGTCGGCCACTACCCGCAGCTGGAAGCGCCGGCGGAGTTGCTGCAGGCTTACATGGAATTCCAGCAGCGCGTGGCCGGCCGCGCCTGAACGCGGCTGTCACGCACGCAAAACAACAAGGGGAAGCAATGAGCAGTCAGTTTGGCCTGCTGAAGCAGCGCCGCTTCGCGCCGTTTTTCGTGACGCAGTTGCTCGGCGCCTTCAACGACAACGTATTCAAGAACGCGCTGGGCGTGCTGGTCACCTTCGGCGCCATGAACCTGACTTCGTCACAGGTGGATTTCTACCAGAACATTGCCGGCGTGGTGTTCATCCTGCCGTTCTTCCTGTTCTCGGCCACTTCCGGCCAGATCGCGGAGAAGTACGAGAAGTCGCGGCTGATCCGGCGCATCAAGCTGCTGGAAGTCGCCATCGCCGTGACCGCCGCCATCGGCCTGTATCTGCATAGCATGCCGTTCCTGCTGGCGGTGCTGTTCGGGCTGGGCCTGCAGGCCACCCTGTTCGGGCCGGTGAAATACTCGATCCTGCCGCAGACCCTGCACCAGGACGAGCTGGTCGGCGGCAACGCCATGGTGGAAAGCGCTACCTCACTGGCCATCCTGCTCGGCCTGATGGTCGGCGGCATCCTGATGGGGCTGTCCGGCGGCGCCACCCTGGTGGGCGCGGCGGTGCTGCTGGTGGCGGTGCTGGGCTACCTGGCGTCCCGCGGCATTCCTGCGGCGCCGGCGAGCTCGCCCGAACTGAAGATCGACTGGAACCCATTCACCGAAACCTGGCGCAACATCCAGTTCATGCGCGGCAACCGCACCGTGTTCCTGTCGGTGCTGGGCATCTCCTGGTTCTGGTTCTACGGCGCCACCTTCCTGACCCAGCTGCCGCACTACACC
>FTAG01001784.1_pt1 | contig 11867 bp, 14 predicted proteins | sample 1638911 | NCBI WGS metagenome assembly FTAG01 (sample SAMEA3914813, study PRJEB12502) | metagenome | biome: forest; material: soil | place: Canada | collected 2011-07-07 | depth 0.3 m
GCGGATCCTCGTGCACGTACTTGGCGTTGACCTGATCCTGGGTCTGATGCCCGTCGAAGTCCCAGGCGCGCGCGTCCTGGTGGACGTAGGAGATGTAAGCGTCGCCGCCGAGGATGTCGCCGGTATCCAGCCGCAGGAAGGTGCGGGTGGTGTCGTAGCTGCCGAGGGTCTCGCGGGCGTCGGCGCCGAACTGATGGGCCGGGTCGCGCGAGAAGGTCTCGATCACCGCGCCGAGGTTGCTGGTGGAGGCGGTGCCGAGGGCGCCGGCGCCGGACGACAGCTCGACCCGGCCGACGTTTTCGCTGGTCACCGCGCGGGCGGGGCTGAGGCCGTTATAGCCGCCGTACTGCTGGTCGCCGAGCGGCACATGGTCGAAGGTGTAGCCCAGTTGCTGGGTCGAGAAGCCGTGGACGAAGACCTCTTCGTTCTGCTCGTCCAGGCCCCAGGGGTCGGCGGTCTGGAACACCACGCCGGGCAGGGTTTCGATCGATTTCAGCGGGTTGGCGCCCGGCAGGATCTTCTGCACCTCGCCGCCGCTGAGCGTGACCGCCGAGCGCGTGGTCCGGGCGGCGGTCACCACCACCTCGTCCGACGACGCGGTATCGCCGGTCTTCGGCGCCGCATCCTGGGCTTGGGCCGCGCCGGCGGCCAGGAACAGGGCGGACCCGCACAGCAAGGCGGCGCGCGTCGCCGCGCACGTTCGATGGATCATGGCAGAACCCCAGAGCAGCCTTGACGGCTTCGCTTATGAAGCCGGTTAATAAGGCCCTAACGCTTAGGTTTGACGACAGCCGGATGGGGGTTTGGCGACGGTTGGGTAATGGTTTCGTGATGGCCCGGTCGGGCCCATCCGGACCCTACGCCCGGCCCGCCTGCATCGAGAGCTGTTCGGCGCGCACGCCGATCTTGGCCAGCGCCCGCTCCCATTTGGTGTCGTGCTCGTCGTCGAAGATCAGCGCCTCGTCCGGTTCGCACGACAGCCAGATATTGTCGCGGATCTCCCGCTCGAGCTGACCGGACGACCAGTTGGCGCAACCGAGCGCCAGGGCCGAGCAGCGCGGCGGCCGCTGGGCGTCGGCCATGGCCTCGAGCACCTCGCGCGTCGCCGTCAGCGCCACGCCTTCGCTCACCTGCAGGGTCGATTCCGGCACGGCGTAGTCGTCGGTGTGCAGCACGAAGCCGCGCTCGCGCTCGACCGGACCGCCGGACAGCACGGGCCGGTCGGGCAGGCGGGTGGTGGTCTCCACGCCGAGCCGGTGCAGCAGGCTGGGCACGGTCAGTCCGTCGACCGGCATGTTGACGGCGATGCCCATGGCGTGCTCGGCCGAGTGGGCGCACATCAGGATCACCGCCCGCTCGAAGCGCGGATCGTCGATGCCGGGCATGGCGATCAGCATCCGGCCGGCCAGGAAGTCGCCGGCCAAGACGTCGCTGGAAGGCGTCTCGTCGCTGATCATGATCCCATCGTCACGAAGCGGCATAAAGCCCCTTCTAGCGCGGATATCGGACGCCGTCATGACCGGTTGTTGGGTCGAGGCGGCTTGCGCATCCCTTGTTCAGCGCCTTTATTCGCAGCGCCTGCGGCAGCCCGCCGCACCATCAGAAACGCCGGAGCCTGCCCCATGACCATCAACGTCGGCGACACCCTGCCTGCCGCCCAATTCATGACCATGACACCCGACGGCCCGCGGCCGATCACCACCGACGAGGTGTTCAAGGGCAAGAAGGTGGCGCTGTTCGCCGTCCCCGGCGCCTTCACCCCGACCTGTTCGGCCAAGCACCTGCCCGGCTATCGCGACCATGCCGACGACTTCAAGGCCAAGGGCGTAGACACCATCGCCTGCATCTCGGTGAACGACGTCTTCGTGATGGGCGCCTGGGCCAAGGACCAGAACGTGGGCGACAAGGTCCTCTTGCTGGCCGACGGCAACGGCGATTTCACCAAGGCGGTCGGCCTGGAGCTGGACGGCTCGAAGTTCGGCATGGGCGGCCGGTCCAAGCGCTATTCGATGATCGTCGACGACGGCAAGGTGGTGACGCTCAACGTCGAGGAAGGCGGGGAGTTCAAGGTCTCGGCCGCCGACTATACCCTCGCGCAGGTCTGACCCGTGGTGGAGGTGGCCAAGACCTCGGACCCGGTCCGGCTCGGCTACCTCCAGTCCGCCCTGTCGGGCGCTGGCATCGAGAGCTTCGCCTTCGACACCGCCGCCGGCGCCCTGTGGCCCGGCGCCATTCCGCGCCGGCTGATGGTCGAGGATCGCGACGCCTGGCGCGCGCGCCAGGTGATCGAGACTGCCGAAGCGGACGTGGATCGGTGATCTGCAACTTGACCGCCTCGCCTCGCCGGGCGACAATCAGCAACTCTGACAACTACAGTTAGGAGACGCCCATGATCGTCCGCCGCCTCGCCCTCGCCGCCGCCAGCCTTTCCTTGTTGGGGGGCCTTGCCCTCGTGGGCGCGCCCGCCGCCCTAGCCCAGATGCCCGCGCCCAATGTGATCAAGGATCCCAAGGCCGCGCCCGCCGGCCTGTATAAGCTCGATCCGCGCCACGCCTCAGCGACGGTGAAGCTGGCCCACTTCGGCCTGTCGCGCTACACCCTGCGCTTCGACACCATCGCCGGCGAATTCACCTATGATCCCGCCCATCCGGCGGCGACCCAGGTCAGCGTGACCATCGATCCCAAGTCGGTCGACACCAGCGATCCCAAGTTCAACGAGGAGATCGCCGACAAATTCCTCGACGCCGGCAAATACCCGACCATCACCTTCACCTCGACCAAGATCGTCCTGGGCGCCGGTGACCGCGGCGAGGTCGAGGGCGTCCTGGACTTCCACGGCGTGAAGAAGCCGGTGACCCTGCACGTGACCTATCGCGGCTTCGCCGAGATGATGAAGCAGCAGCGCATGGGCTTCTCGGGCGAGGCCAATTTCAAGCGCTCGGACTTCGGCGCCAGCAGCTACGTTCCGGTCGTCGGCGACGAGATCACCCTGCTGGTCGAAGTCGAGTTCGCCAAGCAGTAACCCGGCGGCAAGCCGTCGAAGCTTGCGGCTTTGTGAGCCGGGGGCGCGGGATCAGCCCATCCCGCGCCTTCATCCTGTAACATCGGCGCAACCCGGAGAGCCTAGCGTTGGGCTCGCTGGCCGATCGTCGAAGAAGGGGCGCCCTTGGCTCGATCGATCTCCCGCTATTCAGCCGTCGCCATCGCCCTGCATTGGCTGATCGCCGTGCTGATCCTGGCCAATATCGGCCTAGCCTGGACCTTCAAGAACACCCCCCAGGGGTTGCTCTGGTTCAAGCTGATCCAGCTGCACAAGTCGATCGGTATCACCGTGCTGCTGCTGAGCCTGGCCCGGCTGGGCTGGCGGCTGGTCAATCCGCCGCCGCCCCATCCGCCGACGCTGAAGCCGTGGGAGCACCTGGCCTCGCAGATCGTGCACTGGGGCTTCTATCTGATCATGATCGCCATGCCGCTGACCGGCTGGATCATGGTGTCGGCGTCGGCCCGCAACCTGCCGACCGTCCTCTATGGCCTGGTCCCCTGGCCGCACCTCGGCTTCATCCACGCCCTGGCGCCGGACGCGCGCAAGGCCTGGAGCCACTGGGGCGAAACCGGCCATGGCCTCCTGGCGTGGCTCGCTTACGCCTTGATCGTCCTGCACGTGGGCGCGGCGCTCAAACACTGGCTGATCGACCGCGACACGGTGATCGGCCGCATGGTTCCCTTTCTGGCGCGAGGAGCGCGTACGCATGCGTAGACCCCTGATCGCGGTCGCAGTCCTGACCATGGCGGTCGCCGCCCTGGCCGCGAACGCGGCGCAAGCCCCCAAGCCCGCGCACAAACCCGCAGGGTCCAGCGCGCCGGCCGCCGCACCGGTCTGGACCGTGGACAAGGTCGACTCGCGTCTCAGCTTCCGCGCCAGCGCCAACGGCGAGGGCTTCGACGGCGTGTTCAAGATCTGGGACGCGCAGATCGCCTTCGATCCCAAGAACCTCAAGGCCTCGCACGCCATGGTCACCGTGGTGATGTCTTCGGTGGTCACCGGCGACCCGACCCGCGACCAGATGCTGCCCACCGGCGACTGGTTCGACGTCGGCAAGTTCGGCAAGTCGGTGTTCGAGACCAACTCCATCACCCAGGTCAGCCCCGACCATTTCGTCGCCAACGGCGCCTTGAGCATGCACGGCGTGAAGCGGGCGATCTCCCTGCCCTTCACCCTGACCATCGCCAAGGACGTGGCCAAGATGGAGGGATCGACGAGCCTGAACCGGATGGACTTCGGCGTCGGTCATGGTCAGGCCGGCGGCCCGGAGACCGTGGCGCCGCAGGTGACGGTGACCGTCAAGCTCACCGCCCACAAGGCTCATTGAGCCGGGGCCCATTGAGCGACACCGTCCAACAGGCCGTCCGGGCGCTCCAAGACGGCGCCCTCGCCATCCTGCCGACCGAGACGGTCTATGGCCTGGCGGCCGACGCCGCCAACCGGGGCGCCATCGCCCGCCTCTACGAGGCCAAGGGCCGGCCGCGGTTCAATCCGCTGATCGCGCATGTGGCGGACCGGGCCATGGCCGAGCGGATCGCGCCCCTGCCGTCCCTGGCCTTGCTGCTGGCGGGCGCCTTCTGGCCGGGCCCGCTGACGCTGGTCGTCCCGATCGGCGACGGCGAAGCGGTATGCGATCTGGCGCGCGCCGGGCTCGATACCGTCGCCCTCCGCGCCCCGGCCCACCCCTTGGCGCAGGCGGTGATCGAAGCGTTCGGCGGGCCGGTCTGCGCGCCCTCGGCCAACCGCTCGGGCCGCCCCAGCCCGACCACCTTCGCCGACGCGATGGAGGAGACCGGCTCCTCGGCCGCCGCCGCGCTCGACGGCGGTCCGTGCGCCGTGGGCCTGGAGTCGACCGTGCTCGCCATCACGGGCGACGAGGTGCGCCTGCTGCGTCCCGGCGGCCTGGAGCGATCGGCGATCGAGGCGCTGGTCGGGCCGCTGGCCGCCGGACCGGAAGACGCGCACCGTTCGCCAGGCCGCCTGGCGCTCCACTACGCCCCCAACGCGCCGGTGCGGCTGAACGCCGAAGCGCCGCGGGACGGCGAAGCGTGGCTGACGTTCGGGCGCCAGGCGGAAGGCCCGATGGCGTTCAATCTCAGTCCCGCCGGCGACCTGCGCGAAGCCGCCGCCAACCTGTTCGCCTTCCTGCGCGCTGCGGACCGACTGAATCCCACAGCCATCGCGGTGGCGCCGATCCCGGACCACGAGCTCGGCGAGGCCATCAACGACCGACTAAGACGCGCCGCGGGGTATGTTGGTTAAGCCGAGCTCGCTTCTCTCGTTCAACCTCCCCCGCTTCGCAGGGGAGGTTGGCTGGCGACGCCCTACCCCCCAAACCACCGGTCATACAGGCCGCGCACCATGCCGGCCGTGGCGCCCCAGATGGTCCGTTCTTCGTACGGCATGGCGTAGAACCGCCGTTCGATCCCATCCGACGCCTTCATCACCCGAAGCTCGTGGTTGGCCGGATCCATCAGGAAGGCGAACGGGGTCTCGAACACCTCCGCCACCTCGGCCTCCTGGCGCACGATCTCGAACTCCGGCGACACCAGGGCCACCACCGGGGTGATGGCGAAGCCCGTGCCGGTCTCGTAGGTGTCGGCCATGCCGATCGGGCGGATGAAGCGCCGCTGGACCCCGATCTCCTCGAAGGTCTCGCGCAGGGCGGTCTCCACCGGCGTCTCGCCGGGCTCGGCCTTGCCGCCCGGAAACGCCACCTGTCCCGAATGCCGCTTCAGGCTGTCGGAGCGGCGGGTGAGCAGGACCGTCAGGCCGCTGGGCCGTTCGACCAGTGGGACCAGCACCGCCGCCGCCGTCAGCACCCGCCCCACCACCCGGCCCTGCGGATTGAGATCGAAGTCCGAGCGCGACGCCTCGCTCGGGAACGGCCCCAGCGGATCGAGGCGGCCGGCCAGGTAGGGTTCGAGTTCGGAGACCGGCGCGCCCGGCGTCAGCCCGCTCACGCCGGTGTCGGTCCGAGCGGGAACCAGGCGCCGCCCGAGCGGACGCCCATCTCGCCGCCCTGGTCTTCGGCCATCTCGACCAGCTCATAGAACACCGGCCGGCTCAGCCGCGCCTCGAGCCCCCGGCGCACGTGCAGATAAGGGGCGGGCTCGCCGGTGTTCGGGTCGGTGGTCACGCGCAGCGGATGCTCGGGACCGGCCTCGACCTCGTCGCCGACATTGGTCAGGAAGCGCAGCACCTCGCCGTCGCGGTCCACCCGCACCGCCATGAAGGGGGCGTCCTCGACCGCGATCTTCAGCTTCTCGACCGGCGTAACCAGGTGATAGCCGTCGGGGTCGAGCCGCAGCACGGTGGAGAACAGCCGCACCAAGGGCTCGCGGCCGATCGGCGTCCCCTCGTGCAGCCAGAGGCCGTCGCGGCGGATACGGATGTCGATCTCGCCGCAGTGGGGCGGGTTCCACAGGTGCACGGGCGGCAGGCCGCGCTTGGGGCCTTGCCCCGCCGCTGCGATCACGCCGTCCAGTCCAGCCTTGGTGTCTGTCTCGGTCTCAGGCATCCACCGGGACATGGGCCTGTCCGGCCACGCCGTCCAGTCCTCCCGGCCGCAAGGCGCGCCACAGCACCCGCCTGGCGTCCACCGGACCCGGCAGGATCACCCGGCCCTGGGGCATGACCTCGAACCCGTGCGGTCCGAACAACGGCAGGTCGCCGACCAGGAGGACGAAGGGCTCGCCGGCCGCGGCGCCGGCCGCGACCGCATGGTCGATCAGCTCGCCGCCGATGCCGTGCTTGCGCCAGGCGCCCTCCACCGCGATCGGACCCAGGAACAAGCCGCGCGTCCCATTCGTGTTGGATTGGCCGACCAGCACGGGCCAGAGCCGCACCGCGCCCACCACCTCGCCCGCCGCGACGGCGGCGAACGACAGGTCCATGCGCTGCCGGTTGCCCTCGCGCACGCGCTCGGACACCTTGGCGTAGCGGCCGGGTCCGAAGGCGCGCTCGATCAGGGCGTCGACCGCGCGCGCCTGATCGGCCCGCTCGGGCGCGATCTCGAGGGGCAGGATGGTGGTCTGCGCGTTCATGGCCGCGGCCCCATACTGCATGCACGCCCATATCCAAAGCGCGGAATTGAGATCGGCCGTTGCGGCGCGGCGCGGCGATCCCCATAGCTGAGCCGGATGCCGGAGCCTCTCCCCGATCGATCGCCGCGCCTGCTCGGCCAGCGGGATTTCATGCTGTACCTGCTGTCGCGCTGGGTCGCGCGCCTGGCGGTGATGATCGAGGGCGTCACCCTGCAGTGGCAGGTCTATGACATCGCCCGCGCCCACATGGACGTGCGCCAGGCGGCCCTGATGGTGTCGCTGCTCGGCTTCTTCACCTTCCTGCCGCTGATCGTGCTGACCTTGCCGGCCGGAGAAGCCGCCGACCGGCATGAGCGCAAGGGCATCATGGTGATCTGCCAGGTCGGCGAGATCCTGACCCTGGTCGTCCTGGCCGGGGCGAGTCTGCTGCATCAGGCCAGCCTGCCGCTGCTGCTCGCGGTCGCCTTCGTGTTCGGCGTGACGCGCGCCTACTTCTGGCCGGCCGCCTCGGCCATGGCGCCGAGGCTGGCACCGGCCGAGCTTCTGCCGCGCGCGATCGCCTGGAATTCGCTGAGCGGGACAACCGCCGTGATCGTCGGCCCGGCGATCGGCGGCCTGCTCGTCGCCGTCTCTCCGGCCACGGCCTATCTGGCCGGTCTCGGCCTGTTCCTCGCCGCCCTGATCGCCATCCTGTTCATCCGCACCCCGACGCGTCCGTCGGCGCAGCCAGGGTCGCGCTGGACACTGATGAAGGAGGGCATGGCCTATGTGTGGAGCAATCGGATCGTGTTCGGCTCGATCTCGCTCGACCTGTTCGCTGTGCTGCTCGGCGGGGCGACCGCCTTGCTGCCGGTGTTCGCCCGCGACATCCTGCACGCGGGGCCGCAAGGGTTCGGGCTGCTGCGCTCCGGCGCGGCCCTCGGCGCCGCGCCCGTCGCCCTGATCCTCGCTGTCCGCCCCCTGCAGCGCCACGCCGGCAAGGTGATGTTCGCCGCCGTCGGCGTGTACGGCGTGGCCACCACCGTCTTCGGTCTCTCCACCGCGCTGTGGCTGTCGGTGGCGATGCTGGCCGTGCTCGGAGCGGCGGACATGCTCAGTGTCTACATCCGCCAGACCCTGGTGCAGATCGTGACCCCCGACCACATGCGCGGCCGGGTCGGGGCCGTGTCGTCCCTGTTCGTCGGCGCGTCCAATGAGCTCGGCGAGTTCGAAAGCGGCATCGCCGCCCGGATCCTCGGTCCGGTTGGGGCGGCGATCTTCGGCGGCGTCGGCGCCATGGTCGTCACCGGCCTGTGGTCGGTCTGGTTCCCCAGCCTGCGCAAGGCCGACCGGCTGATCACCCCGACGGCGGCGGAAACCCTCTTGCCTGCCCCGGCGCCAACCTCCTAAGCGTGTCCCAGCGAGGACAAGGGAGCGGCGTCATGGGCGTACTCGACGGCAAGGTGGTGATCGTCACCGGAGCGGCGGGCGGCATCGGCAAGGAATGCGCCCTCCTGGCGGCGCGCGAGGGCGCCAAGGTGGTGGCCAACGACCTCGGCGGCAGTGTCGCCGGCGGCGACGAGGGCGACGCGGGCCCGGCCGAGAAGACCGCCCAGGAGATCCGCGCCGCCGGCGGCGAGGCGGTGTCCAACTCCGACAGCGTCACCAGCATGGCCGCGGTCAAGGCCATGGTCGAACAGGCCAAGGACACCTTTGGCGGCCTGCACGCCATCATCAATCCGGCCGGCATCCTGCGCGACAAGATGTTCCACAAGATGGACGACGCCGACTGGGACGCGGTGATCGACGTGCACCTGCGCGGCGCCTACAACGTCTCGCGCGCTTCGATCGAGCTGTTCCGGGGCCAAGAGGACGGATCCTATGTGCACTTCACCTCGACCTCCGGCCTGATCGGCAACATCGGCCAGGCCAACTATGCCGCCGCCAAGCTGGGGGTGATGGGCCTGTCGCGGATCATCGCCATGGAGGGCGCGGCCAAGAACGTCCGCTCCAACATCATCGCCCCCTTCGCCTGGACGCGGATGATCGCCACCATCCCGGTCAAGGACGAGGCCGGCGTCCAGCGGATCGAGCGGATCAAGAACGCCATGCGCGCCGACCAGGTGGCCCAGCTGGCCGTGGCCCTGGCCGCGCCCGCGTCCAAGGACACCTCGGGCCAGATCTTCGCCGTGCGCGGCAATGAGGTGGTGCTGTTCAATCAGCCGCGCCCGGTGCGCTCGGTGGCCCGTATCGAAGGCTGGACGCCGCAGACCCTGATCGACCAGGCCCTGCCGTCGATGAAGGCCAGCTTCACCGACGTCGGCGCCTCGGCCAGCGTCTTCCCCTACGACCCGATCTGAACGCCGGACCCGACGCTCATATGGCCGATTATTCCTTCGCCTCGGACAACACCGCGGGCGCCTGCCCCGAGGCGATGGAGGCGATCGTCGCCGCCAACGCCGGCTTCACCTCCGGCTATGCCACCGACCATGTGACCGCCAGGGCGGCGGACCTGGTGCGCCAGCTCTTGGACGCCGACGCCGACGTGCGCTTCGTCGCCTCGGGCACCGCCGCCAATGCGGTGAGCTGCGCCGCCCTGTGCCGGCCGTTCGAGTCGGTGATCGCCCACGAGCACGCCCACATCTGCACCGACGAGACCGGAGCGCCCGGCTTCTTCGGCCAAGGGCTGGGCCTGATCCCGCTGAAGGGGCCCTCGGGCAAGATCGACCCGGCGGCGCTGGACGCGGCGCTGGACCAGCCTGACGTCTCCTATCGCCAGTCGCCCGCCGCCCTGTCGCTGACCAACGCCACCGAGTACGGAACGCTCTACACAGTCGAGGAGGTGCGCGCCCTGACCGCCCGCGCCAAGGCCAAGGGCCTGGCCGTGCACCTCGACGGCGCCCGGCTGGCCAACGCCGCAGCCGCGGGCTTCGACCTCAAGGCCATCAAGACGCTGGGGGTCGACATATTGATCGTCGGTGGGGCCAAGGCCGGCGCCTCGATGTCGGAGGCCATCGTGCTGTTCGACAAGGGCTTGCCCCGCCGCTTCGACGCGCGGCTGAAGCAGGCGGGCCAGCTGCCGTCCAAGGGCCGGTTCCTGTCGGCGCCGTGGATCGGCCTGCTGGAAAGCGGCGCCTGGATCGACCGCTCGCGCCACGCCAACGCCATGGCCGAAAAGCTCGCCGGCCTGATGCCGTTCAAGCTGCGCCACCCCCGGCAGGCTAATGCCCTGTTCGTCGACATGGACGACGCTCCGCTGGAGCGCCTGCGCGCCAAGGGCATCTTCGTCTACCGCTTCCTGGACGGAACCGTGCGCTTCATGTGCTCGTGGGCGACGACGCTGGAAGCTGTGGAAGCGCTGGGCGCCGCGCTGAAGGACATCGCCTGAACAGCAGGATGCTGGCGTCGTTGGCGACCCTGAGCGGACGTTCGGAAAGCCCGAGGGCGTTCTACCTTCCCCGCGAAGCGGGACGAGGGGGACCATCCGCCGAAGAGCGGATGGTGGAGGGGGCAGGCCATAGGCGCGACATCTGACGGCGCCCTTCTGCAGGCCGAAGCGCTGATCGCAGCGGAGCGGGAGACAGCCGCGGCCTTCCCCCTCCACCATCGGCTCTACGCCCGGCTTTGCCGGGCTCGGCCGACGGTCCCCCTCGCCCCGCTTCGCGGGGGAGGTAGTTGCAACGCCTCGCCCAATTGCCGCCTACCCCGGCCCGTGATCCGCCGGGAAGGCTTCCAGCTCGATGGCGCGCTCCACCGTGCGGCGGAGGACGCATTGCGAGGCGTCGATCTTGGAGATGGTCCCCCAGTCGTCGTCCTCGTAGGCGGCGCAGTCGGCGTCGCGGAACAGCAGCCAGGCCTTCTGCGCGCGCTTCAGCGCCCCGCGCTGGCGGTCGTTGAAGCTGGTCATCCGCGCCTGGTAGGCGCGGTTGAGCCGGGCGTCCCAGCGGTCGTTCTCGCGGCCGGCGCAGTCGATCATGTCGAGGGTCGAGGCGGCCTTGTGCATGCAGCCCTCATAGACCGGGCTGTAGCGGGCGATGATCGGATCGGTCGGCGTCGACGGCTTGGGCGGCGGCAGGGCGGCCTGCCGCTCGATCGGTTTGACCGCCGGCTGCGGCGGGGCCGCCGGCGGCGGCGTTTGCGCGAAATGCGGAGAGCCGACGGGCGGCGGGCCGGCCGACTGAGGGCCCGCCCAGGCCGATCCCGCCACCAGCGCCGCCGATGCGACTACCGCCAGCCCCTTCATTGGCCGATGGTCCCGATGGCGTAGAACCGGTCGGCCCGCTGGGCCCTGAGCTGGTCCGGCGACAGCTTGAGCAGGGCCTTGAGCTCGCCCTCCACCGCATCGCCCACCGCCTTGATGGTCGCCGCCGGATCGGAGTGGGCGCCGCCCGCGGGCTCGGACACGATCCGGTCCACCACGCCGAAGCGCAGCAGGTCCTCCGGCGCGATCTTCATGGCGTTGGCCATGTGCGGGGCCTGGGCCCGGTCGCGGAACAATATCGCCGAACCGGGCTCGGGCGAGATCACCGAATAGGTCGAGTGCTCGAGGATCAGCACCTTGTTGGCCGCGGCGATGGCCAGGGCCCCGCCCGAGCCGCCTTCGCCGGTGATGGTGGCGATCATCGGCGTGCCCAGGGTCAGGCCGCGCTCGGTCGAGCGGGCGATCGCCTCGCCCTGGCCGCGCTCCTCGCCCTCCTTGCCGGGAAAGGCGCCCGCGGTGTCGACGAAGCTGATCACCGGCAGGCCGAATCGCTCGGCCAGGTCCATCAGCCGAACGGCTTTGCGATATCCCTCGGGCC